>ERZ778018.2713-NODE-2713-length-10777-cov-288.470714_pt1 | contig 10777 bp, 11 predicted proteins | sample MGYA00375748_ERZ778018 | MGnify/ENA primary metagenome ERZ778018 (study PRJEB29350, sample SAMN05509839) | bioreactor metagenome | biome: bioreactor; material: wastewater | place: South Africa: University of Cape Town | collected 2014-04-22 ... | reverse complement strand
CGTGCCGGCGGCCTGCGCGTCGACGCGGATCTGCACGGTGGCCGGCGTGGCCGCGAGGGCGGAGCCAACCAGCAAGGCGCTGGCGCACAGGCCGAGCAGGAAATGGCGGAAGGCGGCCGGGAGGCGCATCGGGGGATTCCTCGTCGTCAGCGGAGCTTGGGGTCGGTGGGGTCGGGCACGCGCGATGTAAACGTTTACGTGCCGACTGCCGCAGTATCTTGCAGTCGGCGTGCGGCGTCCAGTGAGCCCCGTCCGCCCGGCCGGCGCGAGTCAATCGGACCGGGCGTCGCCCAGCGGGTTGTCGGCAAACCAGGCCACCAGTTCGTGCATCTTCCGTTCGAAGCCAGCGGGCGTGTTGATGCACAGGAAACCGCATTCGGCCGCGTCGCGATTCTCGAAATCGTGCGGCGTGCCACCGGGGATCAGCACCCAGCTGCCGCGCGGCGCCGGCGCCCACTCGCCGTCGATGCAGACGCTGAGCGTGCCGGCGAGGACGTAATAGATGTGGTCGTCGTCATGGGCATGGCTGCCCGGCCCGCCGGTGCGCGGCTGCAGCCACCACTCCGACAGCGAGTAGCGCTCGGCAGTCTGCGCGCCATCGGCATGGAATACCGCGCGCATGCGGCCCATGTCGTAGCGGCGGCCCTGCGCCGGTCGCGTGATCAGCGGCTTGCGGGTGGCGTCTGGCGCGTTCATGCGAACCTCCTCATCCGGTCGAAAAATCACGATTCTCCGCGCTTGCCGCCCGCTGCCGACGGAGCGATGGTGAGCCCGATCAGCCGCGAGACCACCAGCGCGAGATACATCACGCCGACGAACATCTCCAGGCTTGCCACCGCCCGCGCGTGGACGGTGATCGGGATGACGTCGCCGATGCCGGTGCTCGACATCAGCGCGAAACTCAGAAACAGCAGCTCGGTCCACGTGCGCGGTGCCTGCGGGTCGACCGCCGCGGAAAAACAGCCCGGCTGCAGGGTCTGGCACAACACGAACAGATAGGTGAACGCCCACACCAGCAGGGTGAAGGTGGCCCCGGCGGCGAACAGCTCGTCGGTGGTGGCGCGCCGGTCGGCCAGCATGTACGCGATCAGGCAGCCGGCCGCGTAGAAGTAGAACAGCGCCTCCAGCGCCGCCCACCAGGGCCGCAGCGCCGGCAGCTCCAGCGTCAGGCCCATCACGTTCAATACCACTGCCGGCACCGCGATCGCCAGGCTCACCCAGCCGCGTCCGCGCGTGCGCTGCACCATCGCGATCGTCAGCAGCAACACCACCACACCGAACGCGCCGAACAACGCGCGCGCCGAATGTGTCTGCTCGATGAACGGATACAGCAGCAAGCCGGCCAGCTGCACCAGCAGGAGGATCGCCGAGGGATGGCGGATCACCGTGGCCACCCAGCGTGGCCGGGCGATGCGCGAAGTGTGGTGGTCGGAGGCGTTCGCGGTCTGGTTCATGCGTGCTCCTGCGTTTCAACGAAAGGAAGTTCGAACGCGGGAATTCGTCTTGATCTTGCGGGGCGCACCAGGGATTCCCGCGTTCGCTGGGATGACGTTACTGGGCCTTCCGGGCTCTCCGCGCGGCTCGGCACAAGACATCTTCTCGCCCGCTCTCACTCCTCCCGCCTGACGCGATGGCTCGCGCACAGCTTGTTGCCGTCGGGGTCGCGCACGTAGGCCAGGTACAGCGCGCCAAAGCCGCTTTCGCGCAGCCCGGGCGGCTGTTCGATCGAGGTGCCGCCGTGGGCCACGGCGGTGTCGTGGAACGCGCGCACCTGTTCGGGCGAGTTGCACTTGAAGCCGATCGTGCCGCCGTTGGCGAACGTTGCCGCGCCGCCGTCGATCGGCTCGCTCACGCAGAAGGTGTTGCCGTCGTGCCGATAGAACAGGCGGTCGTGGCCGGTGGCGGTCCGGTCGCGGTGCGGTTGGCCCGCTCCCAGCGTACCCAGCACGGCGTCATAGAAGCGCTTTGCCCGTTCGATGTCGTTCGAGCCGACCATCACGTGACTGAACATGGCGTATATCTCCGCATTGGAAGGTGGCGGCCGGCCGACGGTCGGGCGCTGCCTAGCCTGCACGGCAGCGGACCGGCGATGCAAGACCGTCGACGGCCGCAGTCGCGCAGTCCGCGTGATGGGCTGCACGGTTACTGCCAGCCGGCGTCGCGCGCTGCGCGCTCCTGTTTCGCATCGAAGACTTCGCCGCGCAAGCGGGCGTCGATCGCGGCGCGGACCGCGCTCGGCAAGTCGCTGGCCGCCTGGCGCAGTTCGCCGTCGTACCCGGGCGAGGGCGCCGCGGTGAGCACGGGCACGCTCCAGCCGTCGTCGCCATGGCAGGCGAGCCCGGCGCGCGCCGGTGCACGATGCAGCACGAAGCTGCGGCAGATGTGCCCGTCGTTGCTGCGGAAACTCAGGCCGATCGCCACCTGCGCATCTGCTTCCGGTTCGCTTGCCAGCGCATGATTCAGCGCTTGCTCCAGCGGACCGGCGGCAAACGACTGGCCGCCGTGCATGCGCAGCATGTCGCCGTCGGCGCGCGGCCACCACAGGGCCACGGCCAGCAGTGCCACCGACGCGGCCAGCGCGGCGCCCACATACCAGCGCCGTGGTGCGCGGCGATGCATGGCGTGCGCATGACGTCCACCGGCGAGCGCCGGCGCGGCGGGCGGCTGCAGCAAGGCGGACAACCGCGCCGGCACCGGCTCGTCGAGCACCGGGTCGAACGCGGCATGCAGTTGCGCGCGCACGGCACGCGCCTGCTGCACGCGGTGGGCGAGCACGGCGTCGTGCGCCAGCGCGGCGTCGACGCGCGCGGCCGCGTCGGCGTCGAGTTCGCCATCCACGTAAGCCTGCAAGGTGTCGTCGTCGATCGCGTTCATGCTTCTTTCCCAAGGTGGGCCTGCAAGGTGGCGCGGGCGCGAGCCAGGCGACTGGTGACGGTGCCCACCGGCACCTCCAGCAGCTCGGCGGCCTCGCCGTAGGACATGCCCTCGATCAGCACCAGGGCCACCACTTCGCGATGGTCCGGCGGCAATGCCGCCAGCGCCATCGCCAATTCAAGTTGCTGCGCCGGCTGCGCACTGGCGCGGTCGGCCGCCATCTCGCCGGCTTCCTCCGGCGCGAACAGGTGCTGCGACCGCCCGCGTGCGCGCAGTTCGTCGCGCCAGGCGTTGCGTGCGATCGCGAACACCCACTTGTCCAGTGCGGCATCCGGTCGCCACTGCGCGGCACGAGCGAGCGCGCGCTCCAGCACGATCTGCACCAGGTCGTCGGCGTCGGCGGCCTGACCGGCCAGCGCCCGCGCCAGCCGGCGCAGACGCGGCAACAGCGGGATCAGTCCTTCGCGCACGGCGTCGCTCGAATTCACGCATCACCTTCCATTACGTCTGGAGGGGTGGATTCCATCCCTCGTGCGCGTCGGCGCGGTTCGAGGGCGTAAAGCGGGGCCATGCTAGCATCCGGCCCCGTTGCTCCCGAGGCCGTTGGCCATGCCCATGCGCCGTCCGTCCGCCGTGTTCGTTTTGCTGCTGGCCATCGCCTCGATCGGCGCGGCGCCTGCGCAGGCGCAGGTGCTCGGCCCGGTGCAAGGATTGCCGAACGTGCAACTGCCCGGCGCGCGTCTGCCCGGCTTGGATCCCGTTGCGCCCTTGCACAGCGTCGACGACCTGCTGCGCGGCCCGCTCGCCCTCACGCGAAAAGTGCAGATCGAGACGCTGCGGCGCAGGGAGCCTCGGCGCGTCGACATCGACCCGCACGGCGCGCCGGTCCTGCGCGGCGAATTCCTCGCCACCGGCCTGTCGACGGCGCAACGCGATGCCGTGCAGGCAGCCGGTTTCGTGGTGGATCGCCAAACGTCGGCGGATGCCACGCTGGGGCTGGACTTCGTGGTGCTGCACGACACCCGCAACCGCCGCACGTCCCGCGCCCTGCGCGCCCTGCAGCGAGCCGCGCCGGGCGCAGCGTTCACCTACCAGCACCTGTACCTGCCCGCCGGCGAGGGCGACGCGGCCCGCGTCGCGACGGCAGCGGCGCCGTCGTCCGTTGCGCCATCGCAACGCGTGGGGCTGATCGACGGCGGCGTCGATCCCGGCGATCCCGCGCTGGCGCACGCGCGCATCGAGCGGCACGGCTGCACCACAGCGAATCCGTCGCGGCACGGCACGGCGGTCGCCGCGCGCCTCGTCGCCGGCGACGCGGACACGCTGTATGCCGCCGACCTGTGGTGCGGCGATGCGGTCGGCGGCGCCACCTCGAAACTGGTGGACGCGCTGGCGTGGATGGCGCGCGAGCACGTGGCGGTGATCAACATCAGCCTGGTCGGTCCGGACAACCCGGTGCTCGCGCGTGCAGTGCAGGCGATGATCGCCCGCGGCCACGTGCTGGTCAGCGCCGTGGGCAACGACGGCCCCGCGGCGCCACCGCTGTATCCGGCGGCGTACCCGGACGTGATCGGCGTCAGCGGCGTCGACGCGCACGACCGTGTGCTGCCCGAAGCCGGCAGCGGCGAGCAGGTGGATTTCTGTGCGTCCGGCGTGGTCGGCAGCGGCCGCAACGCACTGCGCGGCACCTCGTTCGCGGCGCCGATCGTGGCGCGAAAAGCGGCGCGACTGCTGGAAGCCCCGCGCACCGGCGCCGCGGCCCAGGTGCAGCAGCAGCTGATCGGCGAAGCGCGCCCGCTCGGCGCCCGCGGTCGCGACCCGCGTTACGGTTACGGCCTGCTGTCGCCCTGAAACTGAACGCCGCCCAAGCGTCACTGGCCGGTACGGAAGGATTCCCCCGGCAGCGACGTACAGGACCTTGGAAGCCGCGGATCGTCCGCTGGCAGGAGGTCCTACCATGCGCAACACGACTCTCATCAACAAGACTGTCACCATCGGCCTGCTCGCCGGCACGCTTGCGCTCGCCACGGCGATACCGGTGCATGCCCAGGTGCTGGGCGGCGCGCTCGGTGGTGGCATCGGCGGCGGTTTGCGTGGCCCCATGCCGAGCACCATGGGCCAGCTCGGCGGCGGCATCGACGGCGCTGCCCGCGGCATGGGCAATCTCCATGCTCCCGACGTGAACCCCCGTGCCGCCGAACGTCGCGCGCCGCACCAGCGTGCCGCGGCAGCCGCCGATGCGGCCACCGGTGCCGCCGCGCAGGCCACTCGCCAGGTGAACGGCCAGGCGGGCGCGGGTGCGGCCGGCAGCCTCGCCGGCTCGGTCGCCGCCAACCCCGCCGGCAACGGCAACGCGGTATTGAATGGTGCAGGCGAACTGGGTTCTTCCGTGAATGGCGCCATCGACGCCAGCGGTCCGCGCCAGGCCGCCACAGATGCCGCCGGTCAGGCCGCCGGCTCGACGCGTTCAGCCGTCTCGACGGCCAAACGCGGAACCCGCAACGTGCTGGATCGCGTGCAGAGCGCCCCGGCGAACGCCGAAGCCGCGGCCAGCGCGGGCCTGGACACCGCCGGGAGGGCGATCGCCAACGGCGCCCAGTCGGTCAGCGCGGACGGCTCGCTCGGCGCGGCTGCCGCAGGCAACGCGGCGCGGACCAGCCCGGTAACCACGGACGCCGCGCAACAGCCGTCGAATGACTCGACGCCCCCGTCGTCGGGCCTGCTACCCCAAGCAGCGGATGCCGCACGCCGCGCCGGCAATGCATCGCTTGACGTCTCCGGCTCCGGCGCCGCCCACGGCACCACCGACGCCAACGCCGGCCCGGCCGCCCAAAGCAACGGCTCGGCCAACGCCGGCGGCCACGCCAACGCCCACGGCTCGGCCCGCGGCGGCCTCTCCGCCTCGGCACAAGCCAACGGCGACGCCGGTGCCAGCGCGAATGCGCAGCACTGAGTCCGTAGTGCAACTTCCGCGGCCTGCCGCGAACCCTGTCCCGGGTTCGCCGCAGGCCGCGGTTCGCTCCCCGCCTTCATCGCGGCCCGCGCCGGGATGGCGAGAAGGCAGGCGGGCAGGAGGCAGCGGACGAGGATCGTCGCAGGGGTGAGAAAGAGTGCGCGATGCATCCAGTTGACACGCGAAAGGCGGCACCGGAGCCGCGCTTCGCGAACGTGCCGCGCAAACTGCAGCAAGAATCAGGCCCGCAGGAATCCCGCTGGCGTGCAGGCCGTCCATGGCTGCCGCGTCATTTCAGATGCCCTCGCGATGCAGTGCATCGAGGTAGTCGGCCCTTGTGTCGAGCGTGATCTCCGGAAGGCTCTCCGCGATGGCTGCCTTCATCCGGCGGCTGGCTTCCTCGTCGAGAGGACCGAGCGCAAAGATGTCGCGGCGCACCTGCGCGCTGGGCCACTGCGCATAGCTGTACCACAGGCCGTCGGAACCGCGATGCAGGCGAGAACCGAGCGAACCGCGCAACCGAAGCAACTCGGTGATGCGGGACCAGCCTTGCGCGAAGTCGTCCTCGGCGCCGGCATGCAGACGCCAGCGATACAGGACGATGAAGCAGTCGGTGGCAGCGGACGGTCTCGACGTCATTGCAGTCTCGGGCTGATGACTTGCGCGTGAGTTGAACCCGGCGCGAAGCTGGGCGAAGCACGCGATACGGCAAACCGGCACGAGCTGCCGGCCAACGCCTGAATTGAGCCGAGCCGCGAAGCGGCTTCGGCTTGAATGAATTTTTAGCCCGACATTCTTCAGGGTCGATCTTGGCCAATGCCGCCTCGCGCGAGCGAACCATCGAACGGTTCATTTGGTGATCACGCAAGGTCCCGCAACCGACGAGTCCGGTTAGAAGAACTGCGGCTGCGAGAATCTTCCACATGACCCCTAACGCTTGGGTTGAGCGGCGGCGTAGCCGTCCGCCCCGAATGGGTGGTTAGAACCCAACGCGCGACGCCAAACGAAGAAGAACGCCAGCGCACCCGCGAAGCCATGCAACCCGAAGAACACAACGCTTTGTGCGTAGCTGAGCCAGCCATACAAAGTCTTTTGACCGTTTACAACGAAGTCTACTGGTGTGCCGTACCAGTTACCTCCCGACGAAAATCCAGCGTACTCGGACCAACCATAGACGGCTACCGGGAGCGCAGCGACAACCAAACCAATTGTGCCGAGAGACCACCACGACAGGTACTTGAAGTGCCGAAGAAGCAGGAGCGAAGGAACGCCAACAACGACGACGAATGGCACGGCGAGAACCGCAGCAAACATAGGGATACCGAACAACTCGTTTGGAGAGACATGGCCGCCAGCTATTAGTACTGGCAAAAGGAACCACGCAAACAGAACGAAAGGCTGGATCGCAATTGCTGCAATGGTGGCGAGCAAGATGGCTTTCATTGGCTCTAACGCTGGAATTGAGCGGCGGCGAAGCCGGAGAGTTCCTACGCAAAAGTGGACACCGGTTGGTTAGCCGCACTGAGCCTCGAACTCGACGGGAGAACGATAGCCCAGGGCGGAGTGTAAGCGCTTGGTGTTGTAGAAATCGATGTAGCTGCGCACGGCGCTTCGCAGCGAGCCTTCGGTGGTGAAGTGACGACGGTGGTACATGTCCGATTTCATGGATTTGTTCCACGACTCCATGTGCGCGTTGTCGGTCATGCGGTGCGGGCGGTTGACGCTCTGGATCAGCCCGGCGCCGGCCAGCGCCCGCTTGAAGTCGCCGGCCAGGAACTCCACGCCGCGATCACTGTGCAGCAGCGTACCGGGCGCCGGTTGGCGGCGACGCAGTGCCGCCGCCAGCGCCCGGCGGGTCAGCTGGGCCGTCCGGTCGATACCCAGTGCCCAGCCCAGCAAGCGCCGCGAGTAGCGGTCCATGACCGTCGCCAGGTAGCGCCACGTTCCCGCCACCTTCAGGTAGGTGACGTCGGTCACCCAGACCTGGTCGATCCGCTCCACCGTCAGCTCGTGAATCTGATTGTCGACGCTGGCGAAGAAGCGATCGACCCCCGGGCAGCGCCGATACAGATCCGCCGAACAGCCGCGTATGGCGTGGTTCCGCATCAAGCGCTCGACCCGCCGCCGGCCGACCGACTCGCCGTCACGCTTCAGGCCGGCGTGGACACGCGGGCTGCCATAGGTCTGCTGACCTTCGTCATGCACCTGGCGAATGCGCTCAAGCAATCGCGCATCCTCCTGCGCTCGTGCACTGGCCGGACGGTCGCGCCAGGCGTAGTACCCGCTCGGACTGACGCCGTACAGTCGGCACAGCAACCTCACCGGGTGATGCTCTTGCTGCCGGATGAAGGCGAAGATGTCGGCCTTGGACTGGAAGTGAACGCGATCGCTTTTTTTAAAAGGTCATGCTCGATCTTCAGCCGTTCATAGGCCTTCTTCACCCGGCGCAGCTCCTTGAGCTCGGCCGCCACCGCTTTATCCACCGCCACGCCCTTCGTCATGATCAATCCCTCGCGCGCCTGTTTGCGCCAACGAGACAGCATGAACGGGTGGATGTAAAGCGACTGGGCAACGTCACCCACCGCGACGCCCGGTAACAGGCTCAAACGGACAGCGGTTGCCTTGAATTCCTGGGTATAGCGGTAGGTGGTTCGTGGACCTGGTTTGGGCATCTTGTGGACTCCTGAAGTGGTAGTTCAGGGTGTCCACTAAAGCGTAGGAACTATCCCGTCCGCCGCGAATGAAATGTTAGATAGCTGGCGCACTGCGCTGCGCGCGCTTGGCAAGAGCCTGACCAACGAATACACCAATTACTACTGCCAGTGCGGACAACACAATGCCGAGCAGGTTGATTTGAGCAATAGCCAAGAAAGACGCCTGACCAGCCGGTGCGGCGATGAAGTAGAGGAGACAGACGACGAGAAGCCAGCCCACGAACCACAAGCCGAGCGCGGGAAAGACAAAACCCCGACGCGCTATGAAGGAACCGATTGTGGTTGCGAGGAAGCCCAGAACAATCGATTGCAGAAGGGGATTAAAGGTGAAGTTGGCCAAGGATATCAGCTCACCAGCTACGAGACCGAATACAGCCGCCGCGGCGAGGCCAGAAAGGATTCTCTTCGTGTCCATTGCGAACTCTCCTGTGCGATGACGCTGGAGTTAAGCGGCGGCGAAGCCGTCCGTCTTGAACGAGCTGTCAGACATAGGCCCAGACAGCCCACGTGCCTATTGGAACTAGCGCAAACAGCACCACGATGCCCAGACATCCAGAGCCCCGCCCTGACGAACCACGTACACCATAAGACTCGTGCTCTTGCGGCGAATGCGACTGGAGCCACTTGTGGTGGCAAGACTGACAGAAGAATTTTGTCTTGCCATTGCGCCATGCCTCTGCAGTGCGGTTGGTGTGAAGTGCCTGTACACCGCAGCGACCACACTTGAAGGACTTGGAGGGCGGCATGCGCTTTGGAATGAGCTTGCCGATGAAGCCGACCACGATCACCAAGGCGACGCCAATGCCCAATATGGCCTCAGTACTCATCAGACAGCATCCCTATGCCTAACGCTGAGTTGAGAGGCGGCGAATCCGTCCGCCTTGAACGAACGGTCAGGCATCGCTGCCGCGATCACCCTGCTGCATTTCTGGTGTGTCCTTGCAGATTGCGCAGTGCTGACCTCTACGAGATTGATAAAGTCTGCCCACCGTGAACACGATTGCCGTGATGGCGCCCCATATTGCAGCTTGAGTCACGGAGTAAGACAAATCATGGCCTTTGAGCATTTGCGCTGCGCCGATGATGACGAACGCGCCAACGAGAACGGTAAAAAAGCGCTTGATCCAGAATGCGGTACCCACCGAGATGCTCCCCATGAGGCCTAACCGCCAAGTAGACCCAACAAAGTGGGTGTTGCTCAGAGTATGCGGCGGTGCCCCTGCTCGCACAAGCAGACGATTCTCGCGTTGGAACAGGGGTTTGCGTGCATGGCAGGCGGGGCAGGGTGTGGGCATCTCCCGTTGTTGTCAGCGACTTTCGGGCCGGCATGAATTGCCGGAGCACGCATGACGGTGTAACGGCGGCGCAGAGTCTGCGCTTGGTCTGGCGGAAACTGTATGCCTTTCGTTCCGGCGCGTCGGTTCGCGGCTGCGACGGGGGTCGGGATGTTCCGAGGCGGTCCGAAGATGCCGCCGTCCCCGCGGAAGCAAAGCTCGATGGGTCGTGTTCCGGGGTGCCCGCCTGGCTGGTCCTTCGGCCGTTCGGGGGCGTGCTTCGTGGGCGTGGCCGGAGAAGTTGTGCGCTTATCGCCGGTCGTGCAGCGTGACCGTCGTTGTCTTGCCGGCGGGCAGGCGCACCCACGTCACCGGGCCGTAGCGATCCTTTCCGGTGGCCCAGCCTGCGGTGTCGGTGCGTTGCAGGGTTGCGGCGTCGGCTTGTGCGACCAGCGGCTTGCCGTCGACTTGCACGGCTTGTGCGGCGTGGCCGTGGATCTTCAGCAGCCAGGTGCGCAGGGCGGGGTGGAAGCTGCCTTCGGGGTTGCCGGTCCGGAAGGTCACGGTGTCGCCGTGTTGCTGCAGGGACAGCGACTGGCGGAAATACGCGCCGTGTTCGTAGGCGTAGGTGCTGCCGTCGTCGTCGTAGTAGTCGAAGCTGGTGCGCTGGTCGGTGGGGAAGGCGTCGAGCGAGATTTCGGTGACGGGTTTCTGGCCGACGTAGTCCTGCACCGCCTGGGTCGGGACGATGGCGCCTTCACGCACGAACAGCGGGATGTCGCTCCAGCGGGTGGCGTCCACTGCCAGGGTAATGGTCTGGCCGCCGGCGTAGGACTTGCCGGTGAACCAGTCGAGCCAGGTGCCGGCGGGCAGGTAGATGTGTTTTTCGGTCTGGCCTTGCTGCACTACCGGCGAGACCAGCAGGTAATCGCCGAACAGCCAGCTGTCGACGTCGTTGGCGA
>ERZ778018.2712-NODE-2712-length-10786-cov-5.169416_pt1 | contig 10786 bp, 10 predicted proteins | sample MGYA00375748_ERZ778018 | MGnify/ENA primary metagenome ERZ778018 (study PRJEB29350, sample SAMN05509839) | bioreactor metagenome | biome: bioreactor; material: wastewater | place: South Africa: University of Cape Town | collected 2014-04-22 ... | reverse complement strand
AAGTAGCGGATCTCGCGGAAGTTGAACAGCTTCTCGTAGTAGTCCGACCACTTCGCCATGTTGCCCACGAACAGGTTGTGGGTGAGGTGGTCGATGAAGGTCAGGCCGAAGCCCTTCGGATGCTGGTCCACGCCGGGCAGCGGTTCGTAGTCGGCGTACAGGTCGGCGCGGCCGTCGTCGACCAGGTACAGCATGCAGTCGCCGATGCCCTTGATCACGGGCGTCGCCACCGCGCCGGTGTCCGGCTTGTGGTCGACCTGCGCGCCGCCGTTGGCCAGCACGTGCGCCAGCACCTTGTCCGTGGGTTCGCGGAAGCGGATCGCGAAACCGCAGGCGGACGGACCGTGCTGGGCTGCGAAGTCGGCGGCGAAGGAATCTTCCGACTCGTTGAGCAGGAAGTTGATCGTGCCCTGCCGGAACAGGGTGATCGGGCGCACCCGGTGGCGGGCGACGGCGGAGAAGCCCAGCTGCCCGAGGTATTCGCGCATGCGCGGGCCTTGGCCGGCCGGGGCGGCGAATTCGACGAACTCGAAGCCGTTGATCCCCATCGGGTTGTCGAAGGTGGTCGGCTGCATGCCAAGATTGGGTTGCGCGTTCATGCGGGTGGTCCTCAACGCCGGGAATGCGCATTCTATGGTTGCACTTGCAACTATCTCAAGCACCCCCTCTTCCGGCCACCTGCCATGCCCGACCACGCCAGCCTCGCCCTCGAACGCTTCCTGCCCTACCGGCTCAGCGTGCTTTCCAACCGCATCAGCGGGTCGATCGCGCGCGAGTACTCGCAGCGCTTCGACCTGGGCGTCACCGAATGGCGGGTGATGGCGGTGCTGGGCCGCAGCCCGGACCTGTCGGCCAATCAGGTGGCGCAGCGCACCGCGATGGACAAGGTGGCGGTGAGCCGCGCGGTGGCCAGCCTGCTGGAATCCGGTCGTCTGCTGCGCAGTTTCGACGACGACGACCGGCGCCGCTCGGTGCTGCGCCTGTCCGAGGCCGGCTACGCGATCTACGACCAGATCGTGCCGCTGGCGCTGGGCTTCGAGCGCCAGCTGCTCGGTGACATGCCGGCGGACGAGCGCGCCCTGCTGTTCCGCCTGCTCGACCGGCTGGACGAACTGGAACTGCGGGTCGAGGCCACCAGTCAGGCCGCAGCCGGCTGATTTCCAGCGGCCGCGAAACGCACGCGGCGGCCCTGGGGCCGCCGCGCTTGCATCACCCAGCCGCGCCGTCCGCCGGCGCGGCTGGCAGGTCTTACTTGACGCCGTGCATCAGGCGCTGGATCAGCGGCGCGATCACGAACAGCAGCACGCCCGGGATCACCAGCGCCCAGAAGCCGAACGTGTAGCCGCTCAGCGCGGACGCCACGCTCATGCCCTCGGTGCCGCTGACATGGCTGGCGAAGATGCCGGACAGGTTATTGCCGATGCCGGTGGACAGGAACCAGCCGCCCATCGCGAAACCGACCAGCTTGGTCGGCGCCAGCTTGGTGGTCATCGACAGGCCGATCGGCGACAGGCACAGCTCGCCCACCGACTGGATGACATAGACCATGAACAGCGTCCAGAACGGGATCTTCAGGGTCTGCGGGTCGACCAGGCTGGACAGCGCGAACATCAGCAGCAGGAAGGCCAGGCCGTTGAAGATCAGGCCCAGGCCGAATTTGCGCGGGATCGACGGATTGTTGCGGCCCATCTTCACCCACAGCCAGGCCAACACCGGCGCCAGCGTGATGATGGCGATCGAGTTCACCGACTGGAACCAGGCGTTCGGCCAGATGAAGCCGCCCGGGGCGCCGAGGTCGCGGTTGACGATCTTGTCGGACAGGAAGCTGAAGGAGCTGCCGGCCTGCTCGAAGAACATCCAGAACAGCACGTTGAAGGCGAAGATGATCAGCATTGCGATGGTCTTGTCGCGAGACACCGAACCCTCGCGCACGCCCTCGACCAGCAGCATGATGCCGAGCACAACGAACATCGCGGTCAGGATCCACTGCAGCGAGCTGGCGCCCATCGACAGCAGGAAGTAGATCACCGGGATCGCCACCAGCGCGCCGATCGCCGTCATCAGCACGCGGCCGGCGCCTTCTGCGCCTTCCGGCGGGCGACCCACGCCGTGGAGCTGGCTGCGGCCGAACCAGAACCACACCAGCGAGACCAGCATGCCCACGCCGGAGGCGATGAACACCACCTTGTAGGCCGGCATATCGACGGTGCCGCCCAGCAGGCTCTGGGCCAGGAACTGGGTGAGGATCGGCGCCAGCATCGCGCCCAGGTTGATGCCCATGTAGAACAGGGTGAAGCCGGAATCGCGGCGTTCATCGCCCTGCACGTACAGCTTGCCGACCATGGTCGAGATGTTCGGCTTGAACAGGCCGTTGCCGGCGATGATGGTCGCCAGGCCGAGCTTGAACACGTTCTCGTCCGGCATCGCGATCATGAACAGGCCAGCGGCCATGATGGTCGCGCCGACCAGGATCGAACGCTGGTACCCGATGATCCGGTCGGCCACGTAGCCGCCGAAGATCGCCGCCGCGTACACCAGCGCCAGGTAAGCGCCATAGGTCTGGTTCGCGCTGGCTTCGCCGGACGCGGCGCCGCCGTGGAACTGGGCGACGATGTACAGCACCAGCGCCCAGCGGATGCCGTAGAACGCGAAGCGCTCCCAGAACTCGGTCATGAACAGCATCCACAGCGGACGCGGATGACCCATCAGCTGCTTGTATTCCGGAATCGCGCCCGGCGTCGTGTTAGCGGCTCCGCTCATGCGGAATCCCCCCGTCTTGAGTTATTGGAATGGCGTGTCGAACCGGCCTGACACGGGCCGGGAACCGGGGGAGCATCGCCGAGGCGCGCAGGCAACGTCAAACCGCGCGCATTCAGGACAACGTGCTGCACCGCAACAGATGCGGCGCGCGAGCGGCCCTCAGGCAGGCGCGGAAGCGCGGCCCAGGCCAACCGAGGTGCGCACCTCGAACAGCTCCGGGAAGAAGGTGAGATCGAGCGCACGCTTGAGGAAGGACACCCCGCTGGAACCACCGGTGCCGCGCTTGAAGCCGATGATCCGCATCACCGTGCGCATGTGGCGGAAGCGCCACAGCTGGAACTGGGTTTCCAGATCCACCAGGTCCTCGCACAGCTGGTATTCGCGCCAGTAGCGGTCGGTGTCCTCGTAGATGCGTTCGAACACCGGCACCAGCGACCCGTCCAGCACATGCGGCTGCGACCAGTCGCGCTCCAGATGCGCGGCCGGCACGGCATGGCCCCAGCGGGCGAGGTAGCGCAGGAACTCGTCGTACAGGCTGGGCGCGCGCAGCACTGCCTCCAGCGACGCCTGTCCCTGCGGGTCATGCGCGAACACCTTGAGCATCGCCGCGTTCTTGTTGCCGAGCAGGAACTCCACCGTGCGGTACTGCAGCGACTGGAAGCCGGACGACGGCCCCAGGATGTCGCGGAACTCCATGTATTCCGACGGCGTCAGCGTCTCCAGCACCGACCACTGCGCGGTCAGCTGGTCGAGCACGCGCTTGCAGCGCGCGGCCACCTTGCCGAACTGCCAGACGCGGTCGTGGCGCAGGTGCTCCACCGCCGCGGACAGCTCGTGGATCAGCAGCTTCAGCCACAGCTCGCTGGTCTGGTGCTGGACGATGAACAGCATCTCGTCGTGGTGCGGCGGGTTCGACAGCGGCTGCTGCGCGGACAGCAGGCGGTCCAGCCGCAGGTAGCCGCCATAGGTGATGCGACCGGCCAGATCGGTGTGGATATCGGCTTCGAGGTCGCGCCGGTTGGCGCTGGCGGTGTCGTGTTCGCTGCTCATCGCGCGATTCTCGCATGCCGCCTGCGGCGTCGCGCTGACCGCCGTCAAGTGCCTTGCGATGCCGCAGCGCGCAACGGATTGCCAACACATCGCCGGTATCATGGAGCAATTGCTCCAACCTCAAGGCGATCATGACCACTGCCGCCAGCTTCGAAATCGAATACCTGCAATACCTCAAGCCCGATGGCACCCTGGCCGGCCCGCTGCCGCCCGCGGTGGCCGATGCGGCGGCGCTGCTGCCGCTGTTCAAGCAGATGCTGTTCCTGCGCACCTTCGACAGCAAGGCCATCGCCCTGCAGCGCACCGGCAAGCTGGGCACCTATGCCGCCTGCCTGGGCCACGAGGCCACCCACGTCGGCATCGGCGCGTCGATGCAGCCGGAGGACGTGTTCGCCCCCAGCTATCGCGAATATGGCGCGCAGTTCGCACGCGGCATGCGCCCGCGCGAAGTGCTGATGTACTGGGGCGGCGACGAACGCGGCAACCTGCTGACCGGCGCGCCGGCCCACGACTATCCGTGGTGCGTGCCGATTTCCACCCAGATGCTGATGGCCTCCGGCGCCGCGCTGAGCTTCAAGCTGCGCAAGCAGGACCGGGTGGCGGTGGCGGTCTGCGGCGACGGCGGCTCCTCGAAAACCGACTTCTACGCCGCGGTGAACTCGGCCGGCGCCTACCAGCTGCCGCTGGTGCTGTGCGTGGTCAACAACGGCTGGGCGATCAGCGTGCCGCGCAAGGCCCAGACCGGCGCCGAGACGCTGGCGCAGAAAGGCCTGGCCGGCGGCCTGCACTGCCTGCAGGTGGACGGCAACGACCTGGTCGCGGTGCTGGAAGCGATGCGCCGCGCCCACGAGCGCGCGCGCGCCGGCCAGGGCGGCAGCGTCATCGAGTTCATGACCTACCGCCTGCACGACCACACCACCGCCGACGATGCCCGCCGCTACCGCGGCGAGGACGAAGTGAAGCAGGCCTGGCTGAAGGAGCCGTTCCTGCGCCTGCGCAAGTTCCTGACCGATGCCGGGCTGTGGGACGAGGCGCAGGAAAAAGCCTGGATCGAGGAGAGCGGCAAGCGCGTGGACGTGGAAATCAACGCCTACCTGGAAACCCCGGTGCAGCCGGTGGAAGCGATGTTCGACTACCTCTACGGCGACATGCCGGCGGACGTGCTGGCGCAACGCGACGCCGCGATCGCGCTGGAGGGCCGGGCATGAGCGCGCAACCCATCACCCTGATCGAGGCGATCACCCAGGCGCTGGCCTACGAACTGCGCAACGACGAATCCGTGGTGGTGCTGGGCGAGGACGTGGGCGTCAACGGCGGCGTGTTCCGCGCCACCGCCGGCTTGTCCGCGCAGTTCGGCACCGAACGCATCCTCGACACGCCGCTGGACGAAACCACCATCGCCGGCCTCACCGTGGGCATGGCCTCGCAGGGCATGAAGCCGGTCGCCGAGGCCCAGTTCGACGGCTTCATGTACCCGATGGTCGATTTCATCGTCTGCCACGCCGCGCGCCTGCGCTACCGCACCCGCGGCCGGCTGACCTGCCCGATGGTGCTTCGGGTGCCGTGGGGCGGTGGCATCCGCGCGCCGGAACACCATTCCGAAGCCAACGAGTCCATCTTCACCAACGTGCCCGGCCTGCGAGTGGTGATGCCGAGCTCCCCGCAGCGCGCCTACGGGCTGCTGCTGGCCGCGATCCGCGACCCGGATCCGGTCATCTACATGGAGCCCAAGCGCATCTACCGCCAGTACAAGGAACTGGTGCCGGATGACGGCGAGGCGTTGCCGCTGGACGTGTGCTACGTGCTGCGCGACGGCGCCGACGTAACCCTGGTGACCTGGGGCGCGCAGGTGAAGGAAACCCTGGAGGCCGCCGAGAAGCTGGCCGCCGAGGGCATCAGCGCCGAGGTCATCGACGTCGCCACGCTGACCCCGCTGGACTTCGACACCATCGCCGAATCGGTGGCCAAGACCGGCCGCTGCGTGATCGTGCACGAAGCCGCCAAGACCGCGGGCTTCGGTGCGGAAATCGCCGCGCGCGTCGCCGAGGAATGCCTGTTCGACCTGCTGGCACCGGTCGAGCGCGTCACTGGCTACGACACCCACATCCCGCTGTTCCGCCTCGAGATGAAGTACCTGCCGAGCGTGGACAAGATCATCGCCGCCACCCGGCGGGCGATGGCGTATTCGTAAAGGACAGCCCATGAGCAAGAAGTTCCTCCTGCCCGATCTCGGCGAAGGCCTGCCGGACGCGACCATCGTGGAGTGGTACGTCAAGGAAGGCGACATGATCCGCCTGGACGAGAACCTGGTTTCGATGGAGACCGCCAAGGCGGTGGTCGACGTGCCCTCGCCCGTCTCCGGCAAGGTGCTGAAGCTGGCCGGCGGCCCGGGCGACGTGATCGTCACCGGCACCATGCTGGCCGAATTCGAAATCGACCCCAGCCTGCCGCAGCGCGCGGAAGGCCAGGACACCGGCCACCACCACGGCCCGTCGCACGCCGCCCCGGAACCGGCCGCACCCACCCCGGCAGCCGCCGCGAAGGCGGAGCCGGAAGACGCCGGCACCGTGGTCGGCGCGATGCAGGTCGGCAATGCCGTGGTCAGCGAGGCCGCGGTTGCGGTCGGGGGAGTCAAGGCTGTGCCGGCGGTGCGCGCGATGGCGCGCAAGCTCGGCGTCGACATCACTCGCGTTCGCGCCAGCGGCGTGGACGGCACGGTCAGCATGGACGACGTGAAGCGCGCGGCGGCCGACGGTTCGGCCAAGCCGGGCGCCACGCCCGCGCCGGCACGCGCCGCGGCACCGGTTGCGGCCACGCCTGCTGCCGCGCCGGCCGGGCGCAGCACCCTCTCGCAGTCCGGCAAGCCGATGCGAACCCAGCCACCCGGCGTGGCGGCCACCGGCCAGCCGGAACAGCTCAAGGGCGTGCGCCGCAACATGGCACGGGTGATGGCCGATGCCCACGCCAAGGTGGTGCCCACCACCCTGTGCGACGACGCCGACCTGCATGCCTGGATCGGCAAGCAGGACATCACCACGCGCCTGGTGCGCGCGATAGTGACAGCCTGCAAGACGGTGCCGGCGCTCAACGCCTGGTTCGACGGCGAGGCGCTCAGCCGCACCATGCACCCCAACGTCGACATCGGCATCGCCGTGGACACCGACGACGGGCTTTTCGTGCCGGCGCTGCGCAATGCCGACATGCTGGATGCCCGCGGTATCCGCGAAGGCATCAACCGCCTCCGCGCACAGGTGGAGGCGCGCACGCTGCCGGCCAGCGAATTGAGTGGCTACACCATCTCGCTGTCGAACTTCGGCATGTTCGCCGGCCGCTATGCCACCCCGGTGGTGGTGCCGCCGTGCGTGGCCATCGTCGGCGCCGGCAAGCTCAGCCATGACGTGGTGGCGGTGATGGGCGGCATCGAGGTGCACCGCCGCATGCCGATCAGCCTGACCTTCGACCACCGCGCATGCACGGGTGGCGAGGCCGCGCGCTTCCTGAAGGCGCTGCTGGACGACATGGCGCTGCCGCAGTAAGCCCGGTCCATGGCGGCAGGGAAACGGCGGGCTTCGGCCCGCCGTTTTTATTTTCGAAACGCTGCTTCCGCCGGCAGTGCTGCTTGTCCCGCCGCTGGCTTTCGCGCGCAGGTTTCCACGCGGGTCCGCGCCCGACGGCACGAAGCACACAGGCCAGGGCGCTAGCATGGGACGAACACTCCAGCGGAGCACCGCCATGGCCCATCGCAGCCGGCTGTCCGGCTTCATCATCGACTGCAATACCGGCGACCTCGACGCCGCTGCCGACTTCTGGGCACAGGCGCTGGGCTGCAGCATCGCCGACCGCAACGCAGGCGATGCCACCGCCGACTACCAGATGCTGGGCGACACGCCGGGCGAGCTGCACATCGAAGTGCAGAAGGTCGGGCACCCGTCGCGGGTCCATCTCGACATCGAAACCGACGACGTCGACGCGGAAGCCGCGCGACTGGAACGGCTGGGCGCGAAGAAGGTGGCCTTCGTGAAGCGCTGGTGGGTGATGGAGGCGCCGACCGGGCAGCGCTTCTGCGTGGTCAAGAGCAAATATCCGGACCGCGGCGTGGCGTGGAACGCCTGGGACTGATCAGGCCCCCGCCAACCTGCGCCGGCGCAGCCAGAACGCCACCGCCAGCACCAGCAGGAACACCCCGTAGCCCACCGAGGTGGCCAGGACCTGCGGCCACAGCGCGCCATGGCTGCGGTCGGCGTGGTCGAAGCTCCAGTACAGGCTGAGCAGGCAGCCGGCGTAGGCCAGAAGTAGGGCGATGCCGTCGAAGCGCCGCCGCGCGGCGGTGCGCGGCTGGCGAGGATACAGCCAGTAAAGCGCCGACAGGATCAGGAACCACGGTGCGAACAGCACCAGCGCCAGCACCGGCAACGCCGCGAGGTTGTTCACGCCTTGCCGCCCTCGCCTTCCAGCGCCGCCGCCACGAACGCCGCCAGTGCGGTGTTCACTTCCGCGCTGGTCACGCCCTCGCCCAGCATGAAGTCGCTGACGTCGTCGCCCACCTCGCCTTGCTTGATCGCAGCCACACGCTGGCCGGCATCACGCGGCGAATCGAAGCCCACGCTCTGCAGCAACACGCGCTCACCCTGCATCAGCTTGAAGTAGAACTTGCCATCGGCATCCCGGTACTGCTTGAACACGGGCAGCACCTCGGCCTCCTTCTTCGCCGCGGCCCTGGCGTCGCCGCCCGCGACCGTGGACAGGTCGCGCAGGCCCACCGCCGAGCGCAGGCGCACCAGCGTGGGGGTGGCGTGGGTCGCGCGCAGGCGCGCCGCACCGTCGCGCAGGACCGCCTCGATCTCCGCCGGCTTCGCCATCAGTGCCTCGTACTTCTCGCGCAGCGGCGCCACTTCCGCATCGATGCGCTCGAACAGCTTCTGCTTGGCGTCGCCCCAGCCGATGCCGTCGGCAAACGCCTGCGCGAAGGCTGCGGTTTCCTCCTTCGAGGCGAACGCCTGATAGAGCTGGAACAGCGCCGAGCCCTCGGTGTCCTTCGCCTCGCCGGGCGCGCGCGAGTCGGTGAGGATGCCGGCAATCAGCTTCTTCAGCTCGTTGCGGGGGGCGAACAGCGGGATGGTGTTGTCGTAGCTCTTGCTCATCTTGCGACCGTCGAGGCCCGGCAGGGTCGCCACGTTGTCGTCGATCACCACTTCCGGCAGCACGAAGTGTTCGCCGTACAGGTGGTTGAAGCGCTGCCCGAAGTCACGCGCCATCTCGATGTGCTGGATCTGGTCGCGGCCCACCGGCACCTTGTTGGCGTTGAAGATCAGGATGTCGGCGGCCATCAGCACCGGGTACATGAACAACCCGGCGTTGACTCCGGCATCGTCGTCCTCGCCCTCGGCGCGATTGCGATCCACCGCCGCCTTGTAGGCATGGGCGCGGTTGAGCAGGCCCTTGCCGGCGACGCAGGTCAGGAACCAGGTGAGTTCGGGGATTTCCGGGATGTCGCTCTGGCGGTAGAACCAGTTCTTTTCCACATCCAGCCCGCAGGCCAGCCAGGTGGCGGCGATTTCCAGCGTGCTGCGCTGCACCCGCGCCGGATCGCCGCATTTCACCAGTGCATGGAAATCGGCGAGGAAATAGAAGTTCTCGACATCGGCGGCCTGCGCGCTGGCCAGCGCCGGGCGGATCGCGCCGACGTAGTTGCCCAGGTGCGGCGTGCCGGACGTGGTGATGCCGGTCAGGATGCGGGTCTTGCTCATGCGGTGGACGCTGTCGGAACGCGGGAGGTGGGCCATACAGTGTACCCGCGACACCCGGCAACCCCGTTCGCCGGCGCCGCGCGTTGGCAGCAGTGCAGCGCAATGCCTGCACCTCAGGAGAGAGCCATGTTCCACCGCCTGCTGTTCGCCCTTGCCGCCATCGCCGCCTGCACGCCTGCGACCGCGCGCGCGCCACTGCCCGTCCAACCGCTGGTGGAGCTGGCATTGGTGGACCGAGACACCGCCCAAGTCCTGCCCGAGTACCGCCACCGCGGCCGCGGCTGGGTGGCCGGCACGCCCGGCCACCGGTACGCGGTGCGCCTGACCAACACCACCGGTGAAAGGGTGCTGGTGGTGCTGTCGGTGGATGGGGTGAACGCCGTCAGCGGCCAGACCGCCGCGCCGTCGCAGGCGGGCTATGTACTGGGACCGTGGGAAAGTACCGAGATCGGCGGCTGGCGCAAGTCGCTGGACGACATCGCGCAGTTCGTGTTCACCGACCTGCCGGACAGCTACGCCGCGCGCACCGGGCGGCCGGACAACGTTGGCGTGGTGGGCATCGCGGTGTTCCGGGAACGCTGGCAGCGTCCGCTGCCGGCGCCGGCGCCGCCCGTTGCGGCTGCACCGCAGGCCAAGGCCGGTGCGAGCGCCGATCGCGCAATGGCGATGGAAGCGATGCCGCAGCGCATCGGCACCGCCCACGGACAACGCGAGCGCGCGCCGGTCGGACAGACCACGTTCGAGCGCGCCAGTTCGGTCCCGCAGCAGGTCAGCGAATTGCGCTACGACAGCGTGCAGGCGCTGGTGGCGATGGGCGTGCTGCCGCGTCGCTACCAGGCGCAGACCTGGCCGCAACCGCGCGCCTTCCCTGGCGGTTTCGTTCCCGATCCGCGGGGGCGTTGAGCGATGGCGCCGGCGAGAGTCACCTGCCGGCGCGGAAGGTCACTTGACCGCGCCCTCGATCTTCTCGCCGGCCTTCTGGATATCCTTGCCTGCACCGGCAATGGTGTTGCAGCCAGCCAGGAAAGCCAGGCAGGCCAACGCCACCAGGGCCATCTTCATCTGCTTCATGGGGTTCTCCTCGGAATCCGGCGGACATTACCGGTCTGGAGGGAGCCCAGGCAAGCCTGCCCCCCGCGCCACCTCCACCTGCGTCCCTGCAGGGTGGGCGGCGCGGGGGAAGCCATCAGCACTTCATATCCTTGCAGTCCTGGGCCTTTTCTTCGACC
>ERZ778018.2710-NODE-2710-length-10792-cov-4.542703_pt1 | contig 10792 bp, 9 predicted proteins | sample MGYA00375748_ERZ778018 | MGnify/ENA primary metagenome ERZ778018 (study PRJEB29350, sample SAMN05509839) | bioreactor metagenome | biome: bioreactor; material: wastewater | place: South Africa: University of Cape Town | collected 2014-04-22 ... | reverse complement strand
TTCCCGTTCGAAGCCATCCACTCCCGCGACTTGCGGACGTGTAGCTCGCCGCGCGCGATGGTTGCGGCCAAGCCGGTCTAGGCGTGGGCGCAAAACTTCCGGGCACTGAAGAATGTACTTCTCGATATCCTCATCATCAGGGGCCTCGGTTTTCCATATCCGAAGCAGATCCTTACCGGCCTTTAGAAATCCAAGTTTCAAGCCGGGCGCTGGGGCTTTCGTTTCCATCTCCCTCATAAGATTTGTCATTCCGGTTGCGAGAGAGTTGAGACCGTCACTGTCAATCGGCGGGTGTGAACAAAAATCGAGCGCAAATGAGGTTGCCGTCATCATCGATCAATCTCTTCGCGATGCCCGGCAACTTGTCGCACCCTCGGACGTAATCATCAATGTTGATCGGCTTTTCTCCTACTGCGAGAGGAGGGGCATTCAGGTGAATAAGCTGATCGCAGCCTGTCAGCACACCGACCTGACCGGTCGCGTTTTGGCTTTGCAAGAGCATCGCCGCCGAAATGGTCTTCGCCCGATCCCACAGTCTGCGATGCAATATCTGCCCTTCGCTAAATCGGAATATGATATCGCCTGTTCTTAGAAAGCCGTGACGTGCCCATCTTGATGTCGATGCGGCCTTGCTCATAGGCTGCCATCTTTTCGCGCTGCCGTAACATCGTCTCAGCCTCGAGGTTTTGTTCGACGAAGGCCTCGAACAGTGCACGGTAACTCGGCTCGCTGGCATTTGGATCGAAGTCGCGCGCCTGCGCGCGGCGATTCAGGTTCTTCAGCATCTCTTCGTAGCTGCGCCGAGCGAACAGGCGATCGTCCGAGAGAGGCAATGGATCGGAGAGGTAGGTCTGCAATTGCCGGACGTTCTTCGCGAACAACGCGGCAAAATCGATACTGTCATTCATCCCATAGACCCAGCCCAGACATTCGGCGGCACGCCGCCGCGCCTGACGATAGTCGGCGGTCCTTAACGACGTCCGAAACAGAGGCTGATTGAGCAGTCCGGCCACGACGTGACTGCAGCGAACCTGAAGGTAGTAGCGACCCTCGCGACGGGCGAGATAGGAGACGCGCGCCATAGCTGTCCCATGGGTACATCACCGTGAGATGTCTCACAGTGGTCGGAACCTCCGACAGTTATAAGGCGCTGATATATAATGATAATTTCTGATGGTAGCGGGAGAGGGACTCGAACCCCCGATCGCCGTAACCCATTGAAGCTATCAACCAAGATCGCGCCCATTTTAGATCTTGGTACGTACTCAGGTACAGGGATCTGAAAGCCACATCAAGCGTTCGCTAGCAAGGTGCTGCTTGATGGCCGTACAGTAGTAGCAAGTTAGCGTGCAAGAATTACAAATAGCGCATAGGAGTTCGAATCTCGTCGGGCGCGCCATTTGCGTACAAAACTGCGAACACCAGTCGCAGGGACGCTTTTCCCGGCCACGACTTGTTCCAGTGTTGCGGTATCCCCGATAACGCGAACGACGTGGTCGTCGACCTCGATCCGGTCGCTGACCGAGCGGAGATAGACCTTCCGGAACGGGACGTCACCGCTGGCGATGTTTTCGCGCATTGCCTGCCCGAACCGCTCGATCATTTCCGGCGGAATTTCAGTTGCTGGCTGGGCCTGAGCCTGGATGCGATCGAGTGCGGCCTGAGCCCGCTCACGATCGAGTTTGAGGCTGGCGATGCGGTCCCGCAGGATATCGTCCAGCTCGGCAACGCCGTCCTCCACCATGCGATAGAGCCGTTTCAGCTTGTCGGCGGCATCGACGACTTCGCGCTGCAGGGCGGCGACGCGCCCGTCGACTTCGATGGTCTTTTCGGCGCGCTGGGCAAAGGCGGCGGCGAGAATCTCGGTGAGGCGCTCGGTCGTGAACAACCGCCGCGACAGATTGTCGATAACGAGGTTGTCTAGCGTATCCATGCGGACGGAGCGTCCCTTGCACGCAGACTTTCCCATCCGCGCGCAGGTCGAACAGGTATAATATTTGTAGACCGATCCGGACTTGGAGGTCCCGGTGCGCAATGTCATTCCGCCACCGCACGAAGCGCACGATGCGAGTCCCGTAAGCAGGATCGGGCCGGTGACGATCCGAGGCGCAGTCACGCGGGGATTGTTGGCTTTGAGCGTCGCCTGGACCGCGTCGAACTCTGCCCGCTTAATAATTGGCGGGACTTCGACGCTGATCCACTGATCGGCGGGCTTGTTGCGTAACGCACGGGAGTCCCGCTTGTTGAAGACCCACTCGCCAATGTAGACGCGATTGATCAGGATGTTATGGAGTGTTGCGACACCAAAGCGTGCGCCTAACCGGGTCCGGTAACCACGCTCGTTCAACCAGCTAACGACCTGCTTGACACCAAGCGGTCCTGACTTTCCGTCCCCGTGTCGATAGAGACGGAAGATGAGGCGGACGGTCTCGGCTTCGGCTGGATCGATGGCCAACTTCTTTTTGACGCGCACTCCGCGCTTTTCGCTCTCTTCAGTACGATAACCGAGCGGGACACGCGCACCGTTGTAGAAACCCTGACGGGCGTTCTCCTTCATGGCCCGCAGGACATGTTTCGCGTTCTCGCGGCTTTGATATTCGTCGAACAGGGCGATCACCTGTCGCATCATGACCTGGGCCGGATCGTCGCCCAGTTCCTGCGTGATCGAGACGAGGCGCACGCCGGCCTTGGCAAGGCGGCGGATATACATCTCCAGCCCGAAGGCGTCGCGGAAGAAGCGCGAGAACGAGTGTACGACAATGACGTCGAATGGCCGGTCATCGTCGGTCGCGCGTTCGATCATCTTCTGGAATTCAGGACGGTTGTCATCCATGGCGGAGGCGCCAGGCTCGACATACTCGGCCACCAGCGACCATTCCTTGTTTGCGCAAAACGAGGCGATCTGTTTGCGCTGATCGGGAATCGACAGATCGCTTTCGGCCTGCCGTCCAGTGGAGACGCGCAGATAGGCACATGCCCGCGCGCCGGGGGCGAGCGCGTCGTTATCGTGGGCGGGACGGAAGGCGTCGCGATGGCGGATATTCATTCAGGTTTTTCCTTTCCAGGGAGTGTGCCGGAGCTGGGGGCGACCGGCAATCCGGGCCGGCCGCTCTTGTGATCGGCCAGAAGTTCGTCGAGGAGGGCGCCGAAATAGGTCTCGATCACCTCAATTTCGGCTGGAAGTACGGGAATTTTGGACGGCAGTTCGTCCGACACGACCCAGACGCGGTCCCTGTCGAGACGGCGCATCCGGCCGCCATTCCGGCGCGCGGACGTCCGGGCTTCCGGACGACGCGCCAACGGGCGGCGCCGGGGCGCTGCTGCTTCGGAGCGTTTCGCCATTATGACAGCTCCTGTGCAAGTTCGTGCTTCGGCACGGAGCTGTGGTCGGGCTGCAGCGGGGTTTCGCCCGCGACATGAACCAGCGGATCGAGAGTGCTGTATTTCGGGTTCTCGCGGGAAAGACAGGTGGCGAGATGCGCGAGACGCCGGTCCTGATCGATGGTGATATTGTGATCGGGATCGTTGGCGCGGATTTCGGTATCGAGCGCCCGTTGATCGATGAAGAGTTTCGCCTCCTGGCGGGCGCGGCTCATGGCGACGTAAGCATCGTGACGGTCGAACCTGCCTGAGCCGAGCACGAACACGCGATCGACGGTTGCGCCCTGCGCCTGGAAGATCGTAGAGGCCCAGGCATGGGCAATGAGGGAACGTCCTTGTTCGTCGGCGATGTCCGCAGCGGTGAAGCGGATCTCGCGCTGGTCGATGCGGGTTTTGATCGTGACCGCGCCATCGCGCGAAGTGGCGACGCCGGTGACTTCGGCTTCGGTGCCGTTGACCACCCTGAACTGGTCGAAGCGATGCAGGAAGCGAACACGATCGCCAATGGCGAGCGGCAGATCATAGCCCTGACCGGAAGGCGTTACGGCGCGGATGCTGATGTCGCTGTTGTCGAGCGTTCCTTCTGCCTTCAACCGGGAGCGGATGGCATTGCAGATCGCCCGCACTTCGGTGTTGGTTTTGGCGACCGCGAGAATTGAGGTTTCAGGCGAGGCGCGGCGGGTTGCTTCCCACGCGTCGACCAGGGCGGTGACCGCGGCTGCTCCACCATCTGCTTCCACGAGCAATCCGCGGCTTGAATAGGCCGACAACCCGGCACCGGCATCGCCGCGCGCGAAAGCATGTACGGCATCGCGCGCCCATTCGTGTTGCTGGCGGACGATCGTGTCGAGGCGGACACCGGCCACGGTATCATTGACAAGACGAAGCGCAGCGCCCGGCCCGATGGGTTGAAGCTGCCGACTGTCTCCCACCAGGAGTACCGATGCCCGTGCCTCCTCGACGTGAGCCAGAAGTCGCTGCATCTGGCGGCTCGACATCAGACCGGCCTCGTCGACGATCAGCAGCGTCGACGAATCCAGCACCGCGCTTCCGGTTTCGATTTTGGCGAGCCAGGAATCGATCGAGCGCGAGGGGATGGCAAGATCATTGCCAAGAGTGTTGGCAGCCTTCCATGCGATCGAGGCGCCAAGGACACGATGGTTGGCGGCCTCCCAGGCGCGCGCAACAACAGCCAGGGTGTGGGACTTTCCCGTTCCGGCGGTCCCCTGGATAACGGCAAGCCGCGCGCCGGAGGTTGCAAGATCGACGGCAGCACGCTGCTCATTCGTCAATCCCGCTGCGCGAGCCTCACGTGCAGCGACCTTGCTTGCGGGCCCGCGGCGGACATCGAAGGCCAGCCGACCGGCGGCATCGACCAGCGCGCGCTCGATCGCGATCATGTCCGGCGTGGAATAACGGGGGGCACCCGTGCGATCGCGGCCAAGCTCGACAATAGTCCCGGCGGCAAGCAGGCGATCAACCTCAATCCTGACCCGGTCCGCTTCAACATCGACCCCGACCAGTGCAGCGCCAACCGCCTCGAACAGGCGGTGACGCTCGAACACTGATTGCGTCGCCGTCAGGAGATCGGGGACCTGAGCCAAACGTTCTGCGATCTGCCCTGCCGCGGTCGTGACGCCGGATTGGGCTTCCATGCCAAGACTTCGCGCGGTCTGGATGATGCTCTCCGGCTCGTAGCCAAGTTGGCCAGTTGCGGCCTGCCAGCGTTGATGCCGATCTCCCTCCGGTTGAGATTCCTTGTCCCGCCGGGTGGTGCGGGTCACGCTGGCCGCGAGGGCAGGCGCGGCGGCGGACGTCGTACCTGCCGCGGCCAATTGCTCCTCAATCGTCGCGCGACGTGCGCTGAAATAAGCGGTGACTTCGGACGGAACGCCCATGACATCGAACAGACCGTCCACGCTGATCGGCGCCAGCGCGAATCCGGCGCGCTGCAGGCGGGTAGCAAGCCCGACACGGAAATGAACGCCGAGCGCCTTCTTCCACTGGCGCAGTTGGACGGTGTCGATGGCGCCGAACGAGCCGTCGGCGCGCTCGGCAAGGTTCAGAATGGTGACGTGGGTGTGGCGCTGCGGATCCGGTGCAACAACGCCGTCGGCGTGACGTTCGGGGCGAGCTTCGCCGTGCGAGAATGCCGCAGCGATAAGGCGGACGTGTTCGCGACGGATGCCGTTATGGCCACGACGTCCGAGCGGCAATTCCTGTTCGAGGAAAGCGATGGTCGCGGCTACCGCCTCGGATTCGGCGATCTCAATGCTGTGCCTGAGATCGTCATCGCCCAGAGCCCACAGAACGGATACCCCCTTGGGGCAGCTGAAGGTGAGATCGACGCCAGCAGTATGCCGTCCCGCGCCCGCGTACTTGATCAGGTTCTGGCCATTCCGGTCGATGCCGGCACACAGGTTCTCGAAGATATTCGCTTCAACATCCGTTCCGGCGTTGATGCCAAGACGCTCACTGCCGGTCAGCCAGCGGCCATTCGGCTCGCGGTCAGACAGATAGTAGTTGCTGCTGTCGCGCGTATAATAATCTGCACGATGAATGATGGCGAAAGATGCGACCATGGTGGCCTCCCGATGAGAGGCCTTTCATCTATCGCACCACCGGTGCCCGGTTTGCCGGAATAAATGTGTTTCTGGCGGAGAAGATATTCGATGTGGTCCAGAATCGCATTCGCGCCGGACTGTAGTCGGCGCGAATGCGTATCCTCAACTCATGACTGCCGGGGAGGCCAGACAGTCACCGGCCATGTCAGTTCAAGGACGTCACCAAATCCGGTAACGAGCGCATGAACCTTGTCATCGAATACGCCAAGTTCCTGGCTCAATTGTTCGGAGCGTACGAGTGGAATTTCTCGCTTTGGGGATGGCGACGACGCGTCAGATTTGTGGGGTTTCTCCGGGGTGTCGACGATGGTGCGCGGACCAATCATGTATTTGGATACTTCGGTAGATGGCTCGCCCTGTCGCATGCGACCAATAATGACCGTGGCAAAGCGACCGATCATGTTGTTGGCGCCGTCCTTATTGTAGCTCAGCCGGAGCTGGTTCAGGTCCTGCAGGGTTGCAATCACCGAAACATTCTTGTTGCGGCCAACGTCCAGCAGTTCCTGGAACCGACCAAGTGGCCCTAACTGGTGGAATTCGTCGAGAACCAGATGAAGGCGCCATTTCTTGTCCGGATTGAACGCGGCATCGGTCGCGTATGCGGCAATCAGATCGATGACCGCTCCGATCCACGCCGCACTGAGTTCGCTCAGGCGAGCCGAGCGTTGCAAAAGAACGATACGAGGCTGCTTGTGGTCACCATTCATCCAGCGAACAAATGAGAACCGGCGGTTGGGAGACACGTCACGCCAATGACGAGCCAGCGGTCCCAGCACGCGCAGCACGTGCGCGCGATAAGTAAGCATGAAACTCGCCGAAGTCTTTGAGAGGGAGCGGCCATCCTCGTCCATGTCCAGCAGGGCGACCGCAGGGGAATCGACTTCAACGAGCTTCGCATACAACGTCGCGGCATCAAGCGACACGATTTCGAGGAGTTCCTGCGCGCCCCATTTCCGCCCATGGGTTTTCTGACAAATGACGATGCATCCGGCGAAAATGGTAGAGCCGCCTGCATCGAATACGGAGTTGCTATGCTTTGGTCCGGGACGCTCTCCGAGAAGCCTGCGTGCGACCTCATCGGCATCGTCCGCTGTCAACACGTCTTCTCCGATCGCCCAGGCCCAGACATCCTTGCCGCCGAGGCCAACGCTTGCGATCTGTGCGTGGTCGCGGGGGAAGCCGCGTCGAATCTCGCCAGTCGTGTCGTGGATTAAGAGACCCTGCGATTTGTTGCGCAACGGACCGAACCCATCGAGGATTTGTTCGATGAGATAAAGAACGATGCGTGTTTTGCCGGATCCCGGTGCTCCGAGAATGAGCACGTTCACAAGAGCTCTCAATTGCGAGAACCATACGCCGGGAGCAAACTCATATGCGCGACCGGATTCGGTAATTTCCTTTTGTATGGCGTGGTTGGCTGCGGCGACGGCGGCTTTGCCCTTCAGGTGACGAATACCCTCGTAATGGTGGCGCGTATCAACGAAGGGGGTCGCATTCCAGACGATCCATCCGGCCGCAACCCCCGCGCCAACGCTTCCAGCTGCGATCGCGGCACCGCGCGCCAGCAACGGATATTGCAGATTATGGACGTCAATCGCCCACAGAATTGAATCCCAGCGCCAGGCGGCAAAGCGAAGAATTTCAAGTCCGGTCAGTGTGACCGGCATGTCCTGTCGCCATCCAGCCCAAGGTAACGCGCCGAGCAGAATCCCGCTTGCGATGCAGGCGAACAGCACGCCGAACAGGAGGGTGCAAAACACGGCAGGGACTCTGGAGCGGATTTCGTATTCAGGCCTGAAGGTCATGATTTTCTCCTAGGGAATGAGGCGGCCATGGCCGCGCCAGACGACGATTGGTTGACCAGTGGTCAGAGAAATGCCCTCCGGGGCGCGGTTGATGGTGCGCAGATACGTTTCCTGCATGTTCAACAGGCTGGCCGCGTCACTCCATGAGATGGCGCGAGAGACCCGGTAAACACATCCGTCGGCTTTCGGCGCCAGTCGTTCGCACCTTGGCCAGAGCCTGGACTCAAGAGGACGTTCGATTTGTCCACCCCTGTGAAGCAGGGGTGGGAGTACAAAGAATCCGATCACCATCAGGCTTAAGGCTGTGCCCCAGCCGAATGAGGTGATGACCATCCGGAGCCAGATTGGTCGCGGTTCTCGTGACGACGACGGCATCGTCCTTTCTGCGTCGGCGCCTGGGTCAACAGGATCGCCGGCCGCAGAAACCAGGCTCGCAGCAATGTTCGCACGTTGATCCGGCGTCAGGCGCTGGAGCAAATTCTGGGGTAGCTGTGCAAACTGTTGCGGTGTCATCTTCCGACAGCGAGCCATAAACTCGTCGATAGTCTCCGTGCGCTCCAGGAGCGCACGGTCGCGATTTCGATGGTGCTGCTTGATCTCATTCATGGCCACCACCCGAACCCAGCATCGGCAGGACGTTGGTAAGGCCGCTCTCCATCGCAGCCAGATAGGCGGCGACGTCGCCGCGCATCAGGCGGGCGGCGCCCCGCTTGAGGCCGGTCTTCTCCATCACGGTCGCGAGATCCCAATCGATGATGTCGATCAGGCGGGCATGAACGCGCTCCGCGTGACGCAGGCTGGTTCCTTCGACGCGCGGCATGACGAGGACCGGGTAATCCCCCAGCATCCGCTTGGTACGCTTGCGCACGGGATCGTCGAGGTAGGGCAGCATCTCGGCGACCGCACCGCGCCAGCGGTTCTCCACCACGACCACACGGGCGTCCGGCAGAATTTCCTTTAACCGGTCGAGTTCGTTCGTCGCCTGTCCGATCGCTTCGGGCGTCGCAAGAACAACCAGAAACACAGTGAGGTGCACGCCGAGGTCGACAAGGTCCTCGTTGAGGTCGACCAACCGGTTATGGTCGTGAAAGATCGGCGTCAGGCCGCCGCCGACTTCCATCAGCAGGCCGCGCTTGGTGTCACGAAGGCTGGCAAGACGGTCAGTGAACGGTTCGAACAGTTCCACGATCGCGTCGGGATTGCTACGCGACTTGCGCGCGATAGCGGAATCCAGCGTAATGATATCGCGCCCGAGCGTTTCGCTCAGCTTCGACTGGTGGTCGAACTGAAGCATATCGAGATTGAGTCCCGCTACCTCGGCGAGGTCGGCCACCGTCAGCGTAAAGGTAGACTTGCCGGACCCGCCGATGCCGGACAGAACGACGCCAGCCAGAAGTTGTTGCTCGGTCGTCGCTTGAGAAGATGCGTTCTTGGTCATGTCGTGCCTCCGTGTTGCGCGCATTTCGTGCGCGTGATGGGAATAGTGGTGGTGTGGATGAAGAGAGTCGGAGATGCGGCAGGGCCGCATTTCCGCGTGGTGAGCTGATCGATCAATCTTTTTCTTCAAACCCGCTGTTGTAGGGCGGTTGAGGTGCGTCAGCGCGATACTGCCGACCGTGTTTGCGATATTCCTCAAACGTGTCGCGGCGATCAATGTGCTGCGCACTCAGATTCGACGGGTCGAAATTTCCGTGAAATGCCGCGACAAACAGTTCGTAATTATCGAACGGGCGATACCGAAGCGGGTCGTTAAGATCGTCGATATCCGCTTGGGAAATCGCGCCTCGACAAGTTGCGACGTCAAGCTTGGTGCGGGCCGCTTTGGCTTTGAGATGCATCTTCATCAATGCTTTGACGATCCTGAACTGGATTTCCAGCCTTCCGCAGGCGGGACCGAATTCGTAGTGCGTCGATTGGATCGTCTCGCCCTCTTTGTGCAGAGCCGTCCTGATCTCATCGATCGTTCGATGAGTCGGGTACCAGTCCAAAACTCGGTTCGCACCCTGCGCATAGAGATTGGAAAACCAATTTTCGGAGAATTGGTCGCGCTCAAGCGGGGTAAAGTCCGATACAGCTGCGCGACAAACATTGGCCATCCAGATGAAGACGTTCTTCTTCGTGATCGGAGCCGCAAATGCAAACACGCGCTCGGTCGATGCAAAGACGTTGACAGCCAGTGCTTCACAAACGGCATCTTCAAAAGCGGACCCATTGGAAGAAGAATGCGAGAAAGAGTCGATTGATAGCGACATCGTGAGCTCCTGTTTTTGATGCACTTGAATTGATGGCATGGAGTGCTGCGCCGATTTGCCGGAATAAATCAGAAAGTCGGTGGAGCAGTTGTTTGCGTGCCAAGACATGCGCTGGCAGGTGAAAGCCTCTGGGGAGAGACTAGAGCACTGGAGAAACCGAATTCATGGAGGGGGCTTCCATCCGCCCAGCTTATTGATTGCCGCAAAAATCAATGCAGGGACGACGACCGGCCAGGCGTTGCCAACCAGTTTTGCGGTCTGGGTGCGGCTGAGCGGCTTGTTGCGCCACATCACGCCCTCCAGCCAATCGTCGGGAAAGCCTTGCGCACGAATGATTTCCCGCGAGGTTGCTCGCCGGACGATGGTGCCGTGCCCCTCGATGTCCTGAACGATGAGGAAGCCAAGTTCGGTGCTGCGCAATCCGGCCTTGATGACGCCGGACCCGCTCGCCATCAACGTCGGGAGCGCGAGCGGATGGTGGATGTCAGCGCGCTGCGCAGCCGGGGTGGCATGGTGTACCGGTTCTTCCTTGCGCGGCGCAGCACACCTGCCGCCGCTTGCGGCGACAGCGAATACTTCAGCAGGTGAGGGCCCGGAGGTTCCGCGATGCCCGAGAATCCACACCCGGCGACGGCGTTGCGGCAGGACGTCGATTGCGTCAATGATTTTTGCTTCGCAGTCGTAGCCTTGTCGGCGGAGTCGCGCGAGCAGGCGCCGGTACGCACGCCCG
>ERZ778018.2703-NODE-2703-length-10827-cov-4.211474_pt1 | contig 10827 bp, 13 predicted proteins | sample MGYA00375748_ERZ778018 | MGnify/ENA primary metagenome ERZ778018 (study PRJEB29350, sample SAMN05509839) | bioreactor metagenome | biome: bioreactor; material: wastewater | place: South Africa: University of Cape Town | collected 2014-04-22 ... | reverse complement strand
GGCGACCACCGAGATCTACACTCTTTCCCTACACGACGCTCTTCCGATCTTCGCCTGATGTCGCTTCAGGCCAGGACCGCGCGCGTGGTGCGCGACGGCGTCGAGCAGGACGTGGCCGTCGATGCGGTCAAGGTCGGCGACGTGGTCGTGGTGCGCCCCGGCGAGCGGGTGCCGGTCGATGGCGTGGTCACGGACGGCGCCTCCTTCGTCGATGAATCCATGCTGACGGGCGAGCCGATCCCGGTCGAGAAGACCGCCGGCGCCGACGTCACGGGCGGCACGCTGAACACCACGGGCGCCTTCCGTTTCGAGGCGCGTCAGGTCGGCGCGCAGACCGTGCTGGCCCAGATCGTCAAGATGGTCGAGGCCGCTCAAGGGGCCAAGCTGCCGATCCAGGCGTTGGTGGACAAGGTGACGGGCTGGTTCGTGCCCGCCGTCATGGCCATCGCCGCCCTGACCTTCGCCGTGTGGTTCCTGTTCGGGCCGGACCCGGCGCTGGGGATGGCCCTGGTCGCGACCGTGGCCGTGCTGATCATCGCCTGCCCGTGCGCCATGGGTCTGGCGACGCCGACCTCCATCATGGTGGGCGTGGGGCGTGCGGCCGAGCTGGGCGTGCTGTTCCGCAAGGGCGAGGCGCTTCAGGCCCTTCAGGGCGTGGACGTCGTCGCCTTCGACAAGACCGGCACCCTGACCGAAGGCAAGCCGACCCTGACCGATCTGGTCACGGCCGAGGGCTTTGACGAGACGACGGTGCTGGCCCAGGTGGCGGCGCTGGAGATCCGCTCAGAGCATCCGGTGGCCCGCGCCCTGGTCGCCGCCGCCGAGGCGCGCGGCGTGACGGTGGTCGAGCCGCAGGACTTCGCCTCCATCCCCGGCAAGGGGGTGACGGGTCTGGTCGAGGGCGCGCGCGTCGCCGTCGGCGCCGACCGTTACATGGCCGAGCTGGGCTGCGACGTGGCCGTGTTCGCCGAGGCGGCGGCCCGTCTGGGCGACGAGGGCAAGACGCCGCTCTACGCCGCTGTGGACGGTCGACTGGCCGCCATCATCGCCGTGGCCGATCCGGTCAAGGCGACGACGGCCGAGGCCATCGCCGCCCTGCACGAACTGGGGCTGAAGGTGGCGGTCATCAGCGGCGACAACCGCCGCACCGCCGCCGCCGTGGCGCGTCGTCTGGGCATCGACGAAGTCCACGCCGAGGTCATGCCGGACGGCAAGGTGGCGGTGATCGAGGCGCTGAAGGCGGGCGGGCGCAGGGTCGCCTTTGTCGGCGACGGGGTGAACGACGCCCCGGCTCTGGCGGCGGCGGACGTGGGTCTGGCGGTCGGCGGCGGTTCGGACGTGGCGATCGAGAGCGCGGACGTGGTCCTGACCGGCGGCGACCTGCGCGGCGCGGTCAGCGCCATCGGCCTGTCGCGGGCGACGATGAACAACATCCGCCAGAACCTGGCCTGGGCCTTCGGCTACAACGTGCTGCTGATCCCGGTGGCGGCGGGGGTGTTCTATCCGGTCTTCGGCCTGATGCTGTCGCCCATGCTGGCGGCGGGGGCCATGGCCCTGTCCAGCGTCAGCGTGGTGCTGAACGCCCTGCGCCTGCGAGCCTTCAAGCCCCATATCGGTTCGAACAGCGTGAAGGGAGCCACGTGATGAACATCGGCAAGGCTGCACAGGCGACCGGGGTCACGGCCAAGATGATCCGCTACTATGAGGCGCAAGGGCTGATCCGCCCGGCGGATCGGACCGACGGCAACTATCGTGATTTCAGCGAGCGCGACCTGAACGACCTGCGCTTCATCCGGCGGGCGCGTGGGCTGGGCTTCTCGATCGAAGAGATCAGCCGTCTGCTGTCGCTATGGCGCGATAACTCGCGGCCCAGCCGCGAGGTCAAGGCGATGGCGCAGAAGCACCTGGTCGATCTGGACGCCCGCATCCTCGAGATGCGCGAGATGGCCGACACCCTGCGTCATCTGGCCAATTGCTGCGCCGGGGACGAACGGCCGGACTGCCCGATCCTGTCCGATCTGGCGGGCGATACGTCGCAGGACGCGGCCGGTGCGACCGCTTGACCTTCCTATCGCGGCAAGGGGTCCAATGAACCGTCGCGTATCCAGAAAAGGAGCATCGTCATGATCTCGCTCAACATCCCGAAAATCCGCTGCGGCGGTTGCGTCGCCTCGGTCGAGAAGGCCGTCCTGTCCGTCGATCCGGCGGCCAAGATCACGGCCGATATTCCGGCGCGCCGGGTCGAGGTCGAGACGACGGCGTCCCCGCAATCCCTGGCCGACGCCCTGGCGGCGGCCGGCTATCCCGTTCAGGAGAACTGAAGATGAAGATGCCTGTTAAGCTGGCGGCGATCGCTGTCGGGGCCGTGGCCGTCGGCGGCGGCGTGTTTCTGGCCGAGGGCTTCGCCCGGCCCGCCGAGGCGGCCGAGATGACCGTCTACAAGAGCGATTCCTGCGGCTGCTGCGGCGGCTGGGTCGATCACATCCGGCGCTCGGGCATAGAGGTGAATGTGGTCGCGACCGACGACCTGGCGCCGGTCAAGCAGCGGCTGGGCGTCCCGCAGTCGCTGTGGAGCTGCCATACGGCCGTGATCGACGGCAAGGTGATCGAGGGCCACGTCCCGGCGGCGGGCGTGAAGGCCTTCCTGAAAAAGCCCGGCCAGGCGCGCGGCATCGGCGTGGGCGGCATGCCGATCGGCTCGCCCGGCATGGAAGCGCCCGGCTATGCGCCGGACCGTTATGACGTCATGACCTTCGGCGAGGGCGCGCCGGCGCGCTTCATGACCTTCGTGGGCGCTGATCCGGCCTGACGTCGGTTCTGAGCTGAAGACGACGACGGCGGCGCCCCATGCGGGACGCCGCCGTTTTTCGTTCCGGCCGGGGCATGAGGCCGGAACGAAAGCTTCGGCCGTTAGGCCAGCACCATGATGGCGACGCGGCGGTTCTGGGCGCGGCCTTCACGGGTGTTGTTGGGAGCCACCGGCTTGGAGGCGCCGTAGGAGATGGTCGCCATGCGGTTCAGGGCGATGCCCTGATCGCTCAGGAAACGACGCACCGCTTCAGCGCGCTCCTGGCCCAGACGCTCGTTGATCTGGTCGTTGCCGGTCGAGTCGGTGTGGCCCTGGATTTCCAGATAGACGTTGGCGTTCTCGGCGCGCAGGCGCTGGACCAGTTCGGCCAGGCGCTGCTCGGCTTCCGGCGACAGCTCGGTGTGGTTGACCGGGAATTTCACCGAGTCGTCCGACAGCACGACCTCGTACAGGAACTTGCCTTGGGCCAGTTTGTGCGCGGCGTTGGCGCGGGCCAGGGCTTCGCCCGCCGTGCCTTCGACCTGGGTGACGTGAGCGTCGACGCCGTCGACACGCTCATTCACGACTTGAACGTTGTCGCGGACGAACCGGTGGCTGGCGCAGCCGCTGACGGCGATGCCGAGAACGGCGACGGCGCCGATGACAGCGGTCCTAGATGCCAATTTGATCAAATTCAGTCTCCTTCGTGCCCGGCCCAACTCCGGGGGATGTTACGCGCCGCACCGGTGTCGGTTGCAAAACGGCGGAGCAAAGACGCGCGAAGAAGTGAAAAGGTTCAGCTTGACTGTAAAAAAATTTCAACAATCGGCGTTTTTGCTGTTCTACGCCGATTTATGGTCTGGCTTGTTGGCGCCATTTTCCTGACGTGCTGGGATGGTCATTGTCGAATATAAAAGGGCGAGGAGAATCTATTGAGAGCTTTGGTGTTTGCGGCCGCCGACAACTATAAGGCCCATGACGGCAAGGCTTGGGGAGCCTTTAGGTGAAGGCGGGGCCTCGTCGCCGTCGGAACAAGGTCGGCCCGATCCTGGGCAGCCTGATCGCGCACGGTTTGATCCTGGCGCTGATCATTGCTGCGCCGGTTGAACGGCCGCCGCTGGCTCCGGTTCCGCCGGTAGTCGAGGTGATGCTGGTCGAGCCGCCTCCTCCTCCGCCGCCGCCGCCGCCTTCAGAACCTGCGCCGGGCGACGCGCCTGCGGGCGGCTCGGAGCCCGCGCCGGCGCCCAAGCCGGAACCGGCGCCCGCCGCGCCCGCGCCCGTTCCCGGTCAGACGCCCGAGAAGGCGCGGCGCACCGCGCCGACGCCGCCGACCCCGCGGCCCAGCCGTCCGACGCCGCGCCCGGCGCCGATCGAGCCTCTGCCCATCTCCGCGCCGGAGCCCAGCGTCTCCTTCGTCCTGCTGGGCGAGGGGGCTCTGAGCGGCGCCCTGACCGCAGGACAAGGCTCAGGCGGGGGCGGCGGCGCAGGGGCGGGCGTCGGCGGCGGCAGCGGCGGCGGGTCCGGTTCGGGCGTGGGCGGCGGCTCGGGTCAGGGCTGCGACATGGTCAAGCGCATCCAGGACGCCCTGCGCAACGACGCGCGCATCAACGCCGCCATCGGCCAGGCCTATCGCACCTCCGGCGCCTCGGGCCGCGCCATCCTGATGTGGAACGGCGACTGGCTGCAAAGCCCCGGCGAGGAGGGCAAGGGTCTGGCCGGGGTGCGTCAGGCCATCGCCGTGACGGTCGGCTTCTCGTCGCGCGCCTGCAAGGCCGAGACGGTCAACGGCTATGTGCTGCTGACGCTCAGCGACCAGCCGGGCGCGCCGCGCGTGGCGCTGGGCGGCGGGCGCTGGCGCTGGTCGGACCTGCTGTCGCTCTAGGCGCCGAAGCCCAGTCCCAAGGGGCCATAGAGCCAGGTCAGCCAGGCTCCGACGGCCAGGAAGACGCCGAACGGCAGGCGGTCGGTGGCGGTCACGGGACGGCGCAGCACGAGCTTGGCCGCCACCAGGCTGAGGCCGGTCAGCGACGCCCACAGCAGCACGCTGGGCAGGCCCATCCACCCGACCCAGGCGCCGATCGCGCCCAGAAGGAAGGGGTCGCCTCCGCCCAGACCGTCGCGTCCGCGCAGTCGCTTGTAGAGGAAGGCCAGCAGCCACAGTCCGCCGAAACCGGCGGCCGCCCCGATCAGGGGCGTCTTCAGCGGCCCGATCAGCGACCACTTCAGTCCGCTCTGGATGTTCGCCGGATCCAGGGCCACGGCGGCGAACAAGCCGCTGAGAAACAGGGGCAGGGTCAGGGCGTCAGGCAGCCAGAAATGCTCAGCGTCTATCACGGCGATCAGCAGAAGCTGCCAACCCAGAACGGCCCCAGCCAGGGCCCAGGCCGGATCGGGAAAGCACAGAGCCGCCCAGACGCCGACGGCGCCGGACGCCAGCTCGATCAGGGGATAGCGCAGGGGAATGACGGCGCCGCAGTCGCCGCACTTGCCGCGCGACAGCGCCCAACTGACCACCGGGATCATCCGCCAGGGCTTGAGCGGGCGCCCGCAGCCGCCGCACCGCGAGCGGCTAACCACGATGTCCTCGCCGCGCGGCAGGCGCAGGCTGACCAGACCCAGGAAGCTGCCGACGATCAACCCCAGCCCGCCCATCAGAAGCGCCAGCAACATAGAAGTCGGTTCCCCCGTTTGAATGATCCCCTAATGCGACGCCGGATCGAAGGGACGCAATCAAAATGCCGCCTCCCGTCGCAGTTGTGTCGCGCCGTGGCGACACTATGGCCGGATCAGCGTGCGCGTGAATCGAAGGGCTGGACGTCAGGCGGGTCCGCTAGATAGTGACATTGTTGTGAGAAACCTTTCGTCCATTGACAGCCTGACGCCGCGCGAACTGGAAGTTTTGCGCCTCGCCGCCGGCCGTCTGGGCGACAAGGAGATCGCGCAGCAGCTGAATCTCTCGCCCCGGACGGTTCAGAACCATCTGCACCGAGCCTATGAAAAACTGGGCGTTTCCAATCGGATTCAGGCTGGGCGGCTCCTGAGTGATCATTACTCAGGGGAATCGATCACAATGTCGCCGCCCCCGCCGCTCGAGGCAGATAAGGGCGTCATCGAGGCTCCCGTCGGACTTCTCGAGGACGGGAAGGCGCCGGGGGGCGCGCTCTATCGGCGCTACGCTGCGCTGAACGAGTGGCGTCGCCCTCGCAAGATGGGCGGCTCCGTATTGTGGCTGATCCTGCTCTGGGCGCTGGCCTGGATCATGATCGCCCTGGTTGGAGCTAGCCTGATCAATCCCGTTCTGGAGATGATCCACAGCCTGGCGTGACGTCATCGTCGCTGGAGTTGTGCATGATCCATCAAGCTTAGAACGTCCTTGTGTGAGTAGCAGGCCGAGCGTTCTGCGGGGCGAGCGGCCGGAGATCGTCTGATGCATCCTGTTCAGATCATTCTGCTGACGGCCAACGCCATCGCCTTTCCGCTTCTGCTGTGGCGGGGGCGTGCGGCGGACCGGCTGGCGACGCTGGGCCTGATCGTGGCTCTGTTGTTGTCGCAGCTCGCAATCGATCTGAATTGGAACGGCTTTTATGCGGGCATCTTCGCGGTGGATGTCCTCTTCTTCGCCAGCCTGTGGATGCTGGCTGAGCGCGCCGGACGCTGGTGGATCGTCTCGGTCGCCAGTTTTCAGTTGATCGGGCTGCTGGGACATTTCGCGCCCTTCCTCGCGCATGAGCGCCTGGCCTGGGCTTATTTCACGCTGATGTGGGCCGTTTGGGCGCTCATCAGCCTGACTGCATTCTTTGGCGTCTGGGAGGTCGAGGCCGACCGGCGCTACGCCCTGGAGGGGCGTCATGGCTCAAAAATGGTCGATGGAGGCGGCGCAGGCGCTGCTGCGACAGTGGAATAACAGTGCGGTCGAGGCGTCCGTGCGCGCCGGCGGCCTGACGGCCGACCTGAACGCGGTCGAGGCTTGGTTGCTGGACCAGAGGCCCGACAGCCTGGCCGAAGCCGAGCGGCTGCTGGACCTCATCGTCTCGCACGAGGCGGGCGGCGGCCGGGGCCTGGAGAAGCTCTGCCGGGTCGGCGGCGCGGTCCGCAATGATGTTGATTTCCACCGCAGCCGGGTGGAGCACAGCTTCGCTCCGCGCGCTTCGGGACCGCTGGCCGGGCGGGCCTGAAAGTCATCGTTTGATGATCGTCGGCCGGGGTTCCGCCCCGCCGACGGGGCTGTTACATCCGCTGACAGTCCGCGACGAAGCCTTGCGCCGTCGCTCCGCAAAGCGGTTTTTCCTCCCATGATTTCTGCTGTTCGCGCCGCGTCTCTCGCGTCCGCCTCCTTGTCCGTGCTCGCTTTCGCCGCGCCCGTCATGGCCGAGGCGGCCATTGACGAAGGACCGACCCAGGTGTCCGAGATCGTGGTGACGGCCGAGCGGCGCGAGGCGCCTCTGGCGGCGACGCCGCTGTCGCTGACGGTGGCGAGCCAGCCCCTGCTGGACGGCGTCGGCGTGCGCGACATCAAGGATCTGCAGATCCTGGCGCCGGGCCTGATCGTGGCCTCGACCTCGAACCAGACCTTCACCACCGCCCGCATCCGCGGCGTCGGCACGGTGGGCGACAATCCGGGCGTCGAAAGCTCGGTCGGCGTCATGATCGACGGCGTCTATCGCCCCCGCAACGGCGCGGCCCTGGGCGATCTGGGCGAGGTCGAGCGCGTCGAGGTGCTGAAGGGCCCGCAGGCGACCCTGTTCGGCAAAAACACCTCGGCGGGCGTCATCAACGTCGTCACCGCCGCCCCCTCGTTCGACGCGCGCATGGCGGGCGAGGCGACCTTCGGCGACTATGGAACGCACGGCGGTTCGGTCTCCCTGACCGGCCCGATCGTGGACGAGGTTCTGGCCGGGCGGCTGTATGTCGCCGCGCGTCGCCGCGACGGCCTCTATGACGTGAAGATCGGGGAGGGCCCGCGCACCTCGACCGACGATCAGACCGAACACTACGACACCGTGCGCGGTCAGCTGCTGTGGCGCGCCACGCCGAACCTGACCGCCCGCCTGACCGCCGACTGGACCGAGCGGGACGAACGCTGCTGCGTCGGCGTGCAACTGGTCACGGGCGCCACGGCGCCCCTGCTGGCGACCTTTGCGCCCGACGGCGGCGTGGCGGCGACGCCGAAGCCGTGGGATCGCACAGCCTATTCCAACCGCGACACCTATACCCGCATCCGCGACAAGGGCCTGGCTCTGCATCTGAGCGCCGATCTGGGCTGGGCGAGGCTGGACAGCACCTCGGCGGTGCGCGACTGGCGCGGCGTCATCAGCCAGGACTGGGACTTCACCTCGGCCGACCTGGCCTATCGCCCGGACGACGGCAGCTGGTCGAACCGCTTCCGCACCCTGACGCAGGAGTTCCGCCTGTCGGGCCAGAACGGAAAGCTGGACTGGTCGGCCGGCGCCTTCTTCGCCGATGAGAAGCTGACCCGTCGCGACAGCCTGTTCTACGGCGCAGATTACGAAGGCTATGTCAGCCGCCTGCTGTCGCGCTCGGCGTCGAACCCGCTGGGCGACCCGGCCTTCGTGTCCGGCATCACGGGGCTTCCCGTCGGCCAGAGCTTCGTCGAGGGCGAGGGCCAGCTTGACCGCTATTGGCAGACGGCCCGCAGCGCCGCCCTGTTCGGCCAGATCTCCTACGCCGTGACCGACCGCCTGACCCTGACCGGGGGCCTGCGCCGCACCCATGAGACCAAGGAGATGACGGCCGCCTATCACAACACCGACGGCGGGCGCGCCTGCGCCGCCGCCCTGGCCAACGGCGTCCGCAACGCCATCCTGTGCCTGCCGTGGTCGAACCCCGCCTTCAACGGCCTGAGCCAGTCCGAGACGGTCAAGGACGAGGCCTGGACCGGCATGGCCCGCGCCGAGTTCAAGGCGACCGAAGGAACGCGTCTCTACGCCTCCTGGTCGCGAGGGCGTAAGAACGGCGGCTTCAACCTGGATCGGGGGCAGACCAATCTGGTTCCCGACGCCTCGCGCGCCTTCCCGGCCGAGAGCGCCGACGCCTTCGAGGCGGGGATCAAGAGCGTGATGCTGGACCGGCGCCTGCTGGTCTCGGCCGCCGCCTTCCGCCAGACCTATGACGACTTCCAGCTGAACACCTTCCTGGGCACGACCTTCCTGGTCCGCTCCATCCCCGAGGTGCGGGCCAAGGGCGTCGAGGCGGACTTCATGTTCCTGCCGTTCGAGGGCCTGTCGCTACAGGGCGGCCTGACCTACGCCCAGACGGAATACGGCGACGACGCTGTGCCGGGCTTGCCGCTGCTGGCGGGCAGGCGGATGAATTTCGCGCCGCTGTGGAGCGGGTCTCTGGCTGGAACCTATGAGCGGCCGGTGGCGGCGGGGCTGACGGGGCGGGTGACGCTGGCGGCCAAATATTCGTCGGAATACAACACCGGCTCGGACCTGGACCCGGCCAAGAGCCAGCCGGGCTTCTGGCTGGTCGACGGCCGCGTCGCCCTGGCCAAAAATGATTCTGGCGACGACGCCTGGAGCGTGGAGTTGTGGGGCCGCAACCTGTTCGATCAGGACTATCGTCAGGTGGCCTTCGGCGCGCCGTTCCAGACGGGGACGCTGGGCGCCTTCCTGGGGGCGCCGCGCACGGTGGGCGTGACCCTGCGGATCATGCGCTGATGATGGGCGAGGGAGCAGGCGGGAGACCGTCCGCTCCCCCCTTCCACTGATGCAAAATGGCCTCCACCTGACGGCATATTGCGTCTGCGAAAGCCCCCGAGGGCGGCAAGCCTTGACTTGAGACCCGCGTGTCCCAGATAGGCGGGATCAGAGGACGACCTCTCCCATCTTGGGCATGACGCTGGGACGACCCGGCACGCCATGCAAGGGAGCAAGTCATGGCCTGGATCTTCCTTCTTCTCGCCGGTCTGTTCGAGATCGTCTGGGCCTTCCTGATGAAGGCCTCGGAGGGCTTCACCAAGCCCTGGCCGACGATCGGCACCATCGGCTTCATGATCGTCAGCTTCGGCCTGTTGTCGATCTCGATGAAGACCCTGCCGCTGGGCACCGCCTATGTGATCTGGACCGGCATCGGCGCCGTCGGGGCCTTCGTGGTCGGCATCGCCGTGCTGGGCGAGCCCGTCACGCCGATGCGCGTCATCGGCGCCGTCCTGATCGTCAGCGGCCTGGTTGTGCTGAAGCTCGCCTCCAGCCATTAATCACGGCGACAGCCTCGGAGCTTCGCCATGGAATTGATCGTCGGACCGCGCCTCTTCTCCACCTGGTCCTTGCGGCCGTGGCTGGTGTTGAGGCGCGCAGGTGCCGTCTTCGACACGCGCGAGGTCTGGTATCGCTCCGAGGCTGAAAAGGCTGAACTGCGGCGCCTGTCGCCCTCGGGCTTCGTGCCGCTGCTGAAGGTCGAGGGCGAGACGATCTGGGACACCCTGTCTATCAGCGAATGGGCGGCCGAACGCTATCCCGAGGCGCATCTATGGCCGGTCGATCCGATCGCGCGCGCCCTGGCCCGTTCGGCGACGGCCGAGATGCACTCCGGCTTCCACGCCCTGCGCGACCTGTGCGGCATGGGGCCGGATCATCCGATGGCCGGGGATGCGCGCAGCCCGGCGCCGTCCGATCCGGGCCTGGACCGCGACCTGGCGCGTCTGGTCGTGCTGTGGCGACAGATGCGCGACCGCTTCGGCGCGGACGGGCCGTGGCTGTTCGGCGACTGGTCGATCGCCGACGCCTTCTTCACGCCCGTGGCGGCGCGGGTGCGCCATTTCCAGATCGACCTGTCGGCCCACGGCGACGACGGGACGGCCGCCGCCTATGTCGCCGCGCTTCTGGCCCAGCCGCACTTCCGCGAGTGGGAGGCGGCGGCGCTGTCATCTAACGTTGATTAACCGATCCTGAGAACGCGGGTTTAAGAGAGCGTCCCTATAGTCCAGCTTGTTCTCGGAGGGGCGGAGCCATGCGTACGATCAACAGGAACACCGACTGGGGCCGCACGGCCAGAGCCTACGCCCTGGCGGCGGTGGT
>ERZ778018.2702-NODE-2702-length-10832-cov-4.072284_pt1 | contig 10832 bp, 13 predicted proteins | sample MGYA00375748_ERZ778018 | MGnify/ENA primary metagenome ERZ778018 (study PRJEB29350, sample SAMN05509839) | bioreactor metagenome | biome: bioreactor; material: wastewater | place: South Africa: University of Cape Town | collected 2014-04-22 ... | reverse complement strand
CGACCAGCCGGTCGATCTCGTCTTCCTGCTGCTGGCGCCCGAGGGCGCCGGCGCGGACCATCTCAAGGCGCTGTCGCGCATCGCGCGCGTGCTGCGGGATTCCGACACGCTGGCCAAGATCAGGGGCACGCGCGACGCGGCGGCGATCCAGGCGCTGCTGTCGCAGACGCCGGCGTCGCACGCGGCGTAGTTCATTTCGGATTTTTGGAATAAGGCTTGCGGGGCCGCCGTTCAGGCGGCCCTTTCGTTTCGGTGAACCCCGACGCGCCTAAGATTGTTTCACCGCATTTGTGCGACGCCAGACGGAACTGCCTGGCTGCGAAATGCTCAGTGCAGGGCGACGGTGGTCAGTTCGTTCTCCATCGCGCCGGCGAGCGCGCGGTCGCGCGCATCCGACAGCAGGATCGGCTGGCCGTTGGCGCCGAACAGCGCCCACAGCTCAAGGCCGGGAGCGATTTCGCTCAGGGCCGGGAAACGGCCGCGCAGGTCGTCGCTGGAGACCTTGCGCAGATAGGCGACGTGGCCTTCGCCGAGGTGGGCGAATTCGCCAGTGGTCATAGGCGTTACGTCTAGTCTGGTCATTTCAGCCTCCTTTCAGCGGAGCGCCGGTCCCGGCCGTCCCGCGTGAGAGCCATCGGCAAAGGTCAGTCTTTCACCGATATGTTTATTTTCCGTACCAGCCTTTCGGCTTCCGGCCGGTCGAGGTCGATCGACAGGAGGCCGTTCTTCAACTCCGCCCCGATCACCCGCATGCCGTCGGCCAGCACGAAGCAGCGCTGGAACTGGCGCGCGGCGATGCCGCGATGCAGGTATTCGCGCTCGGTGTCGTCGCTCTGGCGGCCCCGCACCACCAACTGGTTCTCCTCGGTGGTAATGTCGAGATCGTTCTCGGCGAAGCCGGCCACCGCCAGCGTTATCCTCAACCGTTCGGCGTTGCCTTCGGTTCCGTGCAGACGTTCGATGTTGTAGGGCGGATAGCTGTCCCCTGATTTCGCCAGGCGTTCCAGCGTCTTTTCCATCGTATCGAAGCCGAGCAGCAACGGGCTGGAAAACGGCGTCATTCTGCTCATGTTACAACGTCCTCCTTGGAGCGACATAAACCGGAAAAACCCGACTGGCATTTTTCCCGATGGCCTTGATATGGTCCGCCGCAGGGTCAAGTTCAAGCCGATTCCACCGCCACCCTCCACCCGCCCGAAAAGACTTGCAGAACAAGGAAATGCCATGACCGCTTCCCGGCCCGCCCGCCGCAAGATCATCATCGACACCGACCCCGGCCAGGACGATGCCGTCGCCATATTGCTGGCGCTCGGCAGCGCCGAACTCGACGTCATCGGCATCACCGCCGTCGCCGGCAACGTGCCGCTGAGCCTCACCGAGACGAACGCCCGCAAGATCTGCGAACTGGCCGGCCGGCCCGACGTGAAGGTGTTTTCCGGCGCCGTCCGGCCGCTGGTGCGCTCGCTCGTCACCGCAGAGCATGTGCACGGCAAGACCGGGCTCGACGGCCCGGTGCTGCCTGATCCGACCATGAAACTGCAAGCCCAATATGCCGTCGATTTCATCGTCGAGACGCTGATGAGGGAGGAGGCCGGCACCGTCACGCTGTGCGCGCTGGGGCCGCTCACCAACCTTGCGCTGGCGCTGATCCGCGAGCCGCGCATCGCGCCGCGCATCCGGGAGATCGTGCTGATGGGCGGCGGTTTCTTCGAGGGCGGCAACATCACGCCGACGGCCGAGTTCAACATCTATGTCGATCCGCATGCGGCCGAGATTGTGTTCGGCTCTGGCGCCCCGATCGTCGTCATGCCGCTCGACGTCACCCACAAGGCGCTGACGACGGCGAAGCGCATCGAGGCGCTGCGCAAGCTGGGCAGCAAGGTCGGCGATGCGGTCGCCTCCCTGCTCGACTTCTTCGAGCGCTTCGACGAGGAGAAATACGGCACCGACGGCGGGCCGCTGCACGACCCCTGCGTCATCGCTTATCTGCTCAAGCCGGAGTTGTTCAAGGGCCGCCAGTGCAACGTGGCGATCGAGACGGCATCGGACCTCACCATGGGCATGACGGTGATCGACTGGTGGGGCGTCACCGACCGGCCGAAGAACGCCATGGTGATGCGCGACATCGACGCCGACGGGTTTTTCGCCCTGCTGACGGAAAGGCTGGGGAGACTGTAGGGAACGCTTTCCTTCTCCCCGTCTACGGGGAGAAGGTGCCGGCAGGCGCATGAGGGGCGGCGGCAAGGCTGATGAATTGTACCCAGGGTCGGCGCTGCTCCTCACCCGGCCGCTTCGCGGCCACCCTCTCCCCGTAAACGGGGCGAGGAAAGAGAAGCCGTCACCTCCGCGACAGGGCCAGCCACACGCCGCCGCCGACCAGGAAGCCGCCGCCGATGCGCGAGAGCAGCTTGACGCGGTGGGCCGAAAGCATGTGGCCGGCGCGACCGGCGGCGAGCGCGTAGGCGGCGTCCGACAGCGAGCCGAAGACCAGCGCGGTGGCGCCCATCAGCGCCAGTTGCATCGCCGCGTTGCCGGCCGGATCGAGAAACTGCGGCAGGAAGGCGCCGAAGAAGATCAGCGCCTTGGGATTGCTCAGGGCGACGAGCAGGCCTTGCAGGAAGAAGCCGCCGCGCGACGGGCGGGCCGAACCGTCCGGATTAAGCCGGCCCCTGGAGCGAAACATCTGCACGCCCATCCAGATCAGATAGGCAGCACCGGCCAGCCGCAGCAGTTCGAACCAGTGGCCGAGACTCTCGACCGCCGAGGCCAGGCCGATGCCGACGACGGCGAAGACCGCCGCCATTCCGGCTTGCGTGCCGGCGACATTGGCCAGCCCGGCGCGCGTGCCGTGGCGGATCGAATTGGCGACGATCAGCGTCACCGTCGGTCCCGGCACCATGATGATGACGATGCAGGCGGCGAGAAAGGCGGCATAGACGGACGGCGACATCGGTTGCTTTTCCCGTTTCGGTCCTTGTTCCGGTTCTTTGGCCGCCGCGTCGCTGCGGTTCCTGCGATTACCGCACGGGCGATGCGGCGGTGCAAGTCTCGGCGCCGATGGCCCGGGACAGCGCCGCCTCGTAGGCTGCGCCGGCCCTCAGCACGGCGAGGTCGCCGCGCGGACGGCCGATCAACTGCATGCCCATCGGCCGCCCTCGCGCGTCGAAGCCGACCGGCACGTTGAGCGCCGGGCAGCCGCCCATGGTGGCGAAGGCAGAAACCTGCATCCAGCGGTGGTAGCTGTCCATGGCGTGCCCCGCCACTTCGCTCGGCCAATGCGTTTCGACCGGGAACGGGAAGACCTGCGCGGTCGGCAGGACAAGCAGGTCGAAGCGCTCGAACAACTTGAGCAGCGCGCGATGCCAGGCGGTGCGGGTGACGGATGCGGCGTGGATCTGCGGACCGGTGAGGCGCGCCGCACCTTCGGCTTCCCATACGGCTTCGGGCTTCAGCTTGCCGTGATGGGGGGGATTGTCGTGCAAAGCCTTGAGCGCGCAGCCACCGCTTGCCTGCCGCAACACGATAAAGGCCTGCCACAGCGCTTCGGCGTCGAAATCCGGCATGGCGGGTTCGTTGGCGAAGCCGGCGGCGGAAAAGCGCGCCAGCGCATCCTCGCACAGCGGCAGGATTCCGTTCTCCAGCGGCAGCGCGCCGCCGAAATCGCCCGCCCAGGCGATGCGGCCGGCCGTTGCCGGTTCATCCAGCCCGGCCAGGAAGGAGCCCGGCGCCTCGTAGGACAGCGGTGCGCCGGGATGGTAGCCTGCCTGTACGTCGAGCAGCAGGGCGAGGTCGCGCACGGTCCGGGCCATCGGCCCCTCGACGCCCATCTGGGCATGGAAGGCGTCGAAGCCGAGCACGCTCGGCACAAGTCCTTGCGAGGGGCGGAAGCCGAAGACGTTGTTGTAGGCGGCGGGGTTGCGCAACGAACCGCCGAAATCGGAACCGTCGGCCAGCGGCAGCATGTCGAGCGCCAGCGCAACGGCCGCACCGCCGCTCGAGCCGCCGGCGGCGAGCGCCGGATCGAGCGCGTTCCGCGTCGCGCCGAACACCGGATTGTAGGTGTTGGACCCGAGGCCGAATTCCGGTGTGTTGGTCTTGCCGATGACGACGGCGCCAGCCTTCCTGATGCGTGTGACGAACAGTTCGTCTTCGTCCGGCACGAAATCGGCGAAGATCGGCGAGCCGAACGTCGTCCTGATCCCCTTGGTCGGGGCGAGGTCCTTGATGGCGATCGGCAGGCCGAACAGCGGGCCGGTTTCCGCGCGGGAGCGCAGGCGGGCGTCCGCCTCGTCGGCGTCGCGCAGAATATCGGCGCGTTCGCGCACCGATACGATGGCGTTGACCTGCGGATTGACCGTCTCGATGCGGTCGAGGAAGGCCGTCAACACCTCGCGCACCGAAAGCTGCCGCTCGCGGATGCGGTGGGCGAGCTCCCCGGCGGAAAGGCGGCAGATCTCGCCGGCGGGTGGCGCAGCAACGCGGCTTTCGGGGCGGGCGGCGGCCATCTCAGCGATCCTTTCCGGTCAGCGCCGCATCGACCTCGGCCTTCAGCGGGATGGCGGGCTGGGCGCCCGGTTTCAGGCAGGCGAGCGAACCGGCGGCGGCGGCGCGCCGCAAGGCGTCTTGCAGCGGCAGGCCGGAGGACAGGCCGGCGGCGAGATAGCCACAGAAAGTGTCGCCGGCGCCGACGGGGTCGACAGGCACGATCTTCAGCGCCGGAACCTGGACGAAATCGCCGGGCGAGGCCGCCAGGACGCCGTCGCCGCCGAGCGTGACGATGACGCTGCGGCCGGTCTTTTCGGCGAAGGCGCGCATGCGCGCCGGTCGGTCGCCCGCCGGCAGCGCCAGCGCCTCGGCATAAAGATCGAACTCGGTCTCATTGGCGACGACGTGGTCGGCCTTGGCTATGAACGCCGCCGCCTCGGTGCGGAAGGGGGCGGTGTTGAGCACGGTGACGGCGCCGGCATCGCGCGCGGCGTCAAGCGCGGCTTCGACCGTTTCCAGCGGGATTTCGTTCTGGAACAGCACGACGTCGCCCTTCGCCAAAAGCGCCTTGGCGAGGTCGCCGGGCAGGACCGAGGCGTTGGCGCCCGGCACCACGGAAATCATGTTCTCGCCGTCGCCGCCGACAAGGATCAGCGCTATGCCGGTCGGAGCGTGCATTTCGGCGACGGCGGATAGGTCGACGCCGCCCTCCTTCAGCAGCGCCAGCGCCTCGCCGGCAAAGGCGTCCTTGCCGATGGCGCCGACCATGCGCACCTTGGCTCCGGCACGCGCCGCCGCCAGCGCCTGGTTGGCCCCCTTGCCGCCGGGAGCGGTGGAAAAGCCGTTGCCGGAAACGGTTTCGCCGGGCGCCGGCAGGCGCTCGACGGTGGCGATCAGGTCGAGGTTGATCGAGCCGATGACGATGATCATGAAAAGGAAAGCCTCCCGGATTGCTTCGGGAGGCTAGCCTGTCGAACTTGCGATGGGAATACGGCCAGTCGCAGCTCTTCCGTTAGCCTGCCGCCATCTGGCCTGCTTCCCAACCCAGGATGGCGCGCTTGCGCGTCAGGCCCCAATGGTAGCCGGTCAGCGCGCCGGATTTGCCGAGCGCCCGGTGGCAGGGCACGACGAAGGACAGGGGGTTGGCGCCGACCGCCGCCCCCACCGCACGGCTTGCCGTCGGCTGGCCGATCCGGCCGGCTATGTCGGAATAGGTGCAGGCGCGGCCCATCGGCACGCGCAGCAGCGCCTCCCAGACACGAAGCTGGAAATCGGAGCCGATCATGACGACGCGCAGCGGCCGGTCGGACCGCCATTGCGCCGGATCGAAGATGCGTGCCGCATAAGGCGCGGTCGCAGCCATGTCCTCGACATAGGTTGCGTTCGGCCAGCGGCCGGTCATGTCGGCGAGTGCTGCGCGCTCCTCGCCGGCGTCGGTGAAGGCGAGCCCCGCCAGGCCGCGGTCCGTGACCATGATCAGCGCGATGCCGAAGGGCGAGATGTGATAGCCGTAGCGCATGGTGAGCCCGGCGCCGCGGCTCTTGTAGTCGCCCGGCGACATCGCTTCGTGGGTGACGAACAGATCATGCAGCCGGCCGGGGCCGGACATGCCGAGTTCGAACGAGGTTTCGAGCAGCGGCATGCCGGAATCCAGCAGCCGGCGCGCATGGTCGAGCGTCACGGCCTGCAAAAAGGCCTTCGGCGACAGGCCGGCCCAGCGGGTGAACAGTTTCTGCAATCCGTTCGGCGTCTCGCCGACCGCTTCGGCCAGCACTTCCAGCGACGGCTGGTCGCGATAGTCGAGGCTGATCTTCTCGATGGCGCGGCGCACCACTTCGTAGTCGCTGCCTTCCGGCGTGATGTCCCTTTCGAGGACGGGATGCGGCTTCATCTTCGGCATGGATGCAGTCATAGACATATGAGCGTTCATGGCAATGTCTCCTTGGATGCCGAATATCGGCCTTGGAGCGGGCGCCAGCCACCCGAAACACGCCTGCTTCCCGCCACTTTCCGGGCCGACCACTGCTGTCGGCGCTATCCTGGCCAACCAACCGGAACGAGTGGTGCCGGGCCTGCAACCGATCGAGGAGCGCTCAGCCTACGATGCGGAGGCGAAGCGCTCAGCGGGCCTTGGCCCGTGCCAGCGCGCGGGTAAAGGCGGTGGCGAAGCTTTCGCGGTCGTCGGGGTTGAGGAAGGTGCCGATCGGAACGGCCTCGCCCTGTGCCTCCACCGCCATGCGGGTGATGCCGATCTCGGAATGGCGGGCGATGGAGAAAAGCGCCCAGAACGGATTGAAATGGGGGGATTCGGCCTTGCCGGAGGGCGCCACCTTGAGGATGTCGAGCGCGGTGCGCGACACGATCACCTCCTCATGCGCGCGGGCGGCACGGTAGTTCACGCGAAAGGCGAGATAGAGGCCGAGTACGTCGAGCCCGAAGAAGCCGAAGATCGGCCAGGCGCCGCGCGAGATCATGACGACGCCGGTGACGGTCCAGCCGAACAGCAGCGTACCCATCAGGATCATGAAGCCGGTGCGCCCCAACGAGCGGTGCGGGGTCAGGAAAGCGTGGAAGAAAGGTTCGTCGGCGGCGAAATTTGCGGCGGCGGAGGCGGCGTTTGTATCGCTCATGATCCCTCATTATAGGAGTTTGCATGAGCACACCCAAGCCGAAAGATCGCCGCACCGCGAAAACAGCGCCGCCCCGCCGGAGCGGCGCCAAGGCCGTCACGCGAAAGAGGCCGGCCTCGCTCTACGGCCCGGCCGAGGTGCACGAGATCTTCCGCCGCTTTTCGGTGCAGCGGCCGGAACCGCAGGGCGAACTGGAATACGTCAACGCCTTCACGCTCCTGGTGGCGGTGGTGCTGTCGGCGCAGGCGACGGACGCCGGGGTCAACAAGGCGACGCGCGCTCTGTTCAGGGCGGCCGACACGCCGGAAAAGATGGCGGCGCTGGGCGAAGCGAAGATCGGCGCCTATATCCGCACCATCGGGCTGTGGCGCGGCAAGGCGAAGAATGTCGCCGCACTTTCCGAGGCGCTGGTGCGGGACCACGGCGGCGAGGTGCCCGAGACGCGCGAGGACCTGGTCAAGCTGCCCGGCGTCGGGCGCAAGACCGCGAACGTCGTGCTCAACATCGCCTTCGGCCAGCATACGATGGCGGTGGACACGCACATCTTCCGCATCGGCAACCGTATCGGGCTGGCGCCGGGCAAGACGCCGGAGGAAGTCGAGAAGCGGCTGATCGAGGTCATTCCCGACGAATATATGCGTCATGCGCATCACTGGCTGATCCTGCACGGGCGCTATGTCTGCAAGGCGCGCAAGCCGGACTGCCCGGCTTGCGTCATCGCCGACATCTGCAAGGCGGAGGTCAAGACCACCGACGTGCCGGCGCCGCAGGTCGAGATTGCGCCGCTCGGGCCTCCAGGCTCGACGACCGATTAAAGGCCGTAGCCGCGGGCCATCGCGGCGGCGAAGACCGGAATGAGCAGGAAGAGCGCGGCCTCGGCGCGGATGCAGGTCCTCACCGGAGCGAGTTGGGCCTCAGGCACCCGCCAATCCGGATCGGCACCGGCCAGCCGCCTCCAGGAGAGGAAGCGCATGGTCGGCATGATCGACAAGAGCCCGACGCCGGCGAACGCGGCCATCTTGGCCCAGAACGCCCAGTTGTAGACGTAGAATTCCCAGCCTTTCAGGCCCCAATAGACGCGCGCCGCGCCGACGGCGACCACCAGCATGGCGACGATGCCGTAGTGCCGGTCGATGCCGGCCAGCCGCCGCACGGTCGCCGCGTTCATCTCGTTGCGGACCAGCACGAATTCGGCGGCGATGATGCCGGCAAGCGAGAACACCAGCAGATGGTGCAGGATGGCAAGGACGAGATCCGTGGTGTCCATTTTCTCCTCGAATCGCGGGAGGGCCGGCGCAAAGTAGCACCGTTCGGCAAGGACCGCAGCGCCGGCTGGCGCGCCATGGGCGCGGTTCTGGCCCTTGCCTTTATGCGCCCGCCGAAGGATGCGAGGCGCCTCGATGGAGAAAGCCGATGCCTGTTCGCCTGACTGTGGCGCCGACCCTCGAAACCGAGCGCGCGATCCTTCGTCCGCACCGGGTGGAGGATTTCGACGCCTATTGCGCCATGGGCACCGATCCGGCCGTGTTCCGCTTCATCGGCGGCAGGGCGCGCACGCGCGAGGAAAGCTGGCAGCGCCTGCTGCGCCATCCGGGCATGTGGGCGCTGATCGGTTTCGGCTTCTGGGCGATCGAGGACAAGGCGAGCGGACGCTTCATCGGCGAAGCGGGCTTCCACGAACTGAAGCGCGCCATCGAGCCGTCGATAGAAGGGGTGCCGGAGGCCGGCTGGTCGCTTGTTGCCGGCTTGCAGGGCAGGGGATTGGGCAGCGAGATCGTGCGGCGGATGCACGAATGGGCCGACGCCGCCCTGCAAGCCGCGCGCACCGTCTGCATCATCGATCCCGAGAATGCACCGTCGCTCGGCGTCGCCCGCAGATGCGGCTATCGCGAATACGCCCGCACCACCTACAACGACCATCCCACCATCCTGCTTGAGCGGGCGGCTCGCGTTTGAACGGGCGCCGGCATGGTGTTTTCGTTGACAGGCCTCCTTCGATCTGCATGACTTCACGCATACGTGAACGATCGATCGCGGCTTTGTGAAAGGGCGCCAGGAAAGCGCGCCACAATCGGGAGGACAAACCATGCTGAACAGACGCGCATTCCTGGCGAGCACCGCTGCCGGACTGGTGGCGGCTCATCTCGCGCCCGCGTTCGCGGCCGACGCGCCGCAACTCGAAATCTTCGTGCCGGCAGCGCCCGGCGGCGGCTGGGACCAGACCGGCCGCACCATCGACCAGGTGCTGCGCAAGGAGGGGCTTATCTCGGGCTCGCAGATCACCAATGTCGGCGGCGCCGGCGGCACGGTCGGCCTGCCGCAGTTCGTCAGCCGCTACAAGGGCAAGGGTAACTCGCTCATGGTCGGCGGCATGGTCATGGTCGGCGCCATCATCGCCAACAAGTCGGCGGTGACACTCGATCAGGTGACGCCGATCGCCCGGCTGACCGGCGAGTTCGAGGCGCTGGTGGTGCCGGCGGCCTCGCCGTTCAAGACGGTCGCCGACTTCATCGCCGCGCTCAAGGAAGACCCGACCAAGGTGCCGGTGGCCGGCGGCTCGGCCGGCGGCTCCGACCACATCCTGTTCGGCCTGATGGCCAAGACGGCCGGCGTCGATCCGACCAAGATCTCCTATGTGCCGTTCGCCGGCGGCGGAGAGGCGCTGGCAGCCCTGCTCGGCAACCAGGTGGCCGGCGGCATTTCCGGCTACGGCGAGTTCTCCGAGCAGGTCAAGGCCGGCGCGCTGCGTGTGCTGGCGATTTCCGCCGACAAGCGGCAGGAGGGCATCGACGCGCCGACATTGAAGGAGTCGGGCGTCGACATCGAGCTGTTCAACTGGCGCGGCGTCTTCGCTCCGCCGGACGTTTCGGCCGAGGACAAGGCGGCGATGGTCAAGATGATGGAGGACATGACCAAGAGCGCCTCCTGGGCGGAGGAGTGCAAGAACCGCCAGTGGACGTCCATTCCGCTCACCGGCGAAGCCTACGAGACGTTTCTCAAGGAAGACATCGTCCGCATCCAGGGCATCCTGAAGGACCTCGGCCTCGCCTGAGCCTGACGCAAGGGGCGGCGCGGCCGCCCCTTTCTCCCGCGCCGGCGGAGAGGGACGGCGGCGCGGACGCATGCGGTGACGGTCTTGCGACCCCAGGGAGGACCTATGAGCGTTCACGACGAACCCGCCGCCCCCCGCGGCGTTGCCATGCCCGAACTGCTGATCGGCCTCGGCATGCTGGCGGCGGCCGGGGCGGTGTTGTGGCAGACGATGGCGATCCCGGTGTCGCCGCTCTATTCCAAGGTCGGGCCGACCGTTTTTCCCTACATCACCACCTGCGGCATGCTGGTGCTGGCGGTGCTGCTCATCAAGGCCGCCGTGCAGGGCGGCTGGCAGCCGGACGAGGAGAAGGAGACGCCGACGGATTGGAGGTCGATGGGCTTCACCGTCGCCGGCCTGGTCGCCAACCTGGTGCTGATCGACCCGCTCGGCTTCACGTTCGCCTCGACCGTCATGTTCGTGCTGATCTGCTACGGCTTCGGCAGCAGGCGTCCGCTGCGCGACGGGCTGACCGGGCTGGTGCTGGCGCTCGCAGCCTATTTCGGCTTCGCCAAGGCGCTCGGCGTCAATATCGGTGCCGGCTTCATCGAAAACATCCTCAACTCCGGCATCGCTTCCGTCGTCGGCTGGTTCGGAGCCTGATCATGGATACTTTCAGCCAACTC
>ERZ778018.2701-NODE-2701-length-10832-cov-4.138629_pt1 | contig 10832 bp, 7 predicted proteins | sample MGYA00375748_ERZ778018 | MGnify/ENA primary metagenome ERZ778018 (study PRJEB29350, sample SAMN05509839) | bioreactor metagenome | biome: bioreactor; material: wastewater | place: South Africa: University of Cape Town | collected 2014-04-22 ... | reverse complement strand
CGGCAGGCGAGGGCGAAACCGAAGAAGCCAACCGATTGACGTATGATTGAATCCTGCCAGGGCGCGCGTTCGTGTGATAGCCCCGCGTGCCCTGGCAGCCCCGACCCCTGGGGGATACCTTGGAGTTTCACCATGACGACAACGAAACCGACCCGCTCACGACGCCGTAAACCGGGCGATTTAGCCACGCTCCGGCGTGTTTTGTGGACCGGAGTGCTGTCAGCCGAGGAATTGCTCGGAAGCGAAAATCCCGAGCTCAAACTCCGGGCAGTCCATGCGATTGCGCAGGTGAGCGCGTCGTACGCCAAACTCTGCGAATCGTCTGATCTTGAGGCTCGCATCGTCGCTCTTGAACAGGAGTTGCACCGTGAACCAGAACCGTTTGCGCCGCGTCGAATCGCTTGAACGCTTCCGACCGGCTCGGCAGACCGATCCGTTCGCGACGTGGGCACGCGGCCTAAGTGACGACGAGCTTGACCACGCAATCGACCTTGCCGGGCGGCGCTACCGTGGCGAAGCGTTGACACCGATTGAGACAGCCGAAGTCGCGACCTGGCCGCATGCGGGCGACATGCCGGGCGTGACTGATGCTGAGATTGACGGCCGGATCGCGGCACTCGAAGAGACGGCCACGATGTGTTCGGCGCACAAACATGGTGAGGAAAACCGACCGATTCACGACACCCTAACTGAACGGTTTTCGCTCAGACAGAATCGTTGAAATCACGATGAAATCGAGGTAACGCTACAGCGCAAGACACGTTCTAGCTTCCAAGCAGGTTGTCGCGAGTTCGAGTCTCGTCTCCCGCTCCCAATTGTCATCAAGCAGCGAAGACCGCTTCTTCATGAAGCGATCTTTTCGTATTGCTGCGCGGTACGACAACCCCGCTGAACAGGTTCTTTTTGGCGCCCTTCTTCTAGGTCCTACGCGAGACAATTCCCAACCTCCTATAGACAACCAAACTTTTTGACAATTAAACTCTGACCTATGACACTGTACGAACAGCCAACGCTTTTCGTATGGTACGCACCAAGCGATGCAATATATGGCGGCGCATGACAGGCGAAAGGGGCAGGGTATGAAGTCGGGCGATTTGAGGCGGATAACGGGTACATTTGGCATATTAGCGATGTTGTTGGGTTCGATGTTCGGATTCGCGAGTTCAGCTGCGCTTGCAGCACCACTCCGGTTAAATGTTCCCTGCAACACAGATAGCTTGATCTCGGCAATCAACTCCGCCAACGCCAACGCCGCCGGTGGCACACTGGTTCTGGCTGCCCATTGCACCTATCGAATTACAACGCCGGCCACAGTGGACGATGGCCTTCCCCCCATCACTGGCAATCTGACTATGAAGGGTCAGTCGGCCACCATCACACGGGATAGTGCCGATGCCACGCCGCAGTTCCGTATCTTTAATGTCGCGTCCGGCGCGACGTTGAACGTGGATTTCTTGACGATCAGTAATGGGAGTACGACCGGCCTGGGCGGTGCCATCCACGTCGACGGAGACGCGTCGATTTCCAATTCCACACTGTCCAACAACAGAGCATCCAGCGGCGGGGGCATCTCGGCCAGCATCGACGCAAATGTGACAGTGACAACAACGACCTTTCGTGACAACACCACTACGGGTGTCGGAGGCGGAGCGGTGATCGTCTTCGGAAAGGTCCACGTCAACCGATCAACGTTCGTCGGAAACGACGCTCCGATCAACGGCGGGGCAATCAATAATCAGCCGAACGGAACACTGACAGTAATCAGCAGTACTTTCGCCAATAACGCGGCCGGAGGTATTGGCGGCGCGGTTTCGAACCTGGGCAGTGCCGCGCTGACCAATCTGACCTTTTCCGGAAACTCGGGCTCTGATGGAGACGTGCTTGGAACGGGAAATTCGACGATAACCCTGTCCAACAGCATTCTCAATGATGAGACGGATCACAACGAGTGCAGCCCGGCCGGCCAAATTGGTGGCAACTACAATCTGGTGTCCGATGATTCTTGCAATACGTCTTCAACGTCGCACGTGATTTCGCCAAGCTTCCCGCTGTCCCTGGGGCCGCTGCAGTACAACGGTGGCCAGACGCAAACGATGCTTCCGAGTACTCGAAGCACCGGAGTGATCGATCGAATTCCGGTCGTGAACTGCGTCGCGGCAGATGCGAGCAACCCGGGTGCCACGATCGCCGTTACGACTGATCAAACTGGTATTAGCCGGCCACAAGGCAGAAGTTGCGACATCGGCGCGGTAGAAGCCACGACGGATCCTGTCCTTTTTCCGTTGCTCACGACCGTCGTATATGACGCGCAGCGGCACAACATCTCTTCTCTTGGGCTGGTCGTGACGGCGTTCAATATCGCCCCACTTGACCAACCATGGGATGGGACACAGGGAAACATGCAGCGGCAGTTTACCTACAACTCCCGCGCGGCGGGCGGAGAATATCAACTCATTGCGATCGTCAGAAGACTGCCGCGCGGTGATTACGCGCTAAGTTATGAGATCGAAGGCGATCCGGCGGGCTATATCATCAAGTTCACCGTGCGCTAATCTCCATGTTGTTTGACCGAACCGACGAAACTAATGGGCGGGCGAAGGGCTCGCCCATTGGTCTCTTCGCGTCTGCTCCTTGCGCGGGCCGCCCAGTTCAGCCGCCCGTCACACGTTCGCATAACGTAGCGGCCTGAGACAGCATCACGCGGTCGAGCGGGAACGTATCCGGCACGACGAACTGACGCACTCCGTATGTCGTACTCCTTCCGCTTCGGATACATACAACATGGCGCCGACGCGACTCGAAGGAACCGATCTCATATCAACGGCATACACGATCCGTGCCTCAATGGCGCGCGCTTCGATGCAACTCGGGCAATCAGGCCCGATCGAAGGTGGGGGGATCGGTGCCGGGCACGGCATCGCCCGGCACCACACAGTCAGGAACTGTCAATCCGCCGTCTGTTCGTTCCTGGTTTCCATGTACTTCGACGCGAGCTCATCGCGCAGTGTCGATTTCTGGAACTTGCCCGTCGAGGTGCGCGGGATCGAATCGCGAAACTCGAAGGCATCCGGCAACCACCACTTGGCAAATTTCGGCGCGAGGAAGGCCCGTAGCTCCTCGGGGGTGGCGGTCTTGCCATCACGCAGGACGACAACCGCCACGGGCCGCTCCAGCCAGCGAGGATCGGGAACCGCAACCACCGCGGCCTCGGCAACCGCCGGATAGCCCATCAAGGCATTCTCCAGCGCCAGAGAGCTGATCCATTCACCGCCCGACTTGATAACGTCTTTCAGTCGATCGCGAATCTCCATGTAGCCCAGTTCGTCGATTGTGGCAATATCGCCGGTACGGAACCAACCATCATCCGTGAACTGATCACCCGCCTCCGGCATGTCAAAGTACGACGCGGCGACCCACGGTCCGCGCACCTCGAGTTCGCCCATCGTTTCGCCATCCCGCGGCGCGATGCTGTCACCGTTGCGGACGCGCATTTCGACAAAAGGCAACGGGCGTCCATGCTTGATGAGATACCGGTACCGCTCGTCCGACGACAATTCGCCGTCCGCAACCGGGCTGTAGCACACGGACGCGACCGGCGTTGTTTCTGTCATTCCCCAGCCCTGGTAAACATTCACTCCGTGACGTTCGCGAAACCCTCGGACCATCGACTCAGGCGCGGCTTGCCCGCCTGACAGCAGCGCTTTCAAGTGCGAAAGGTCGTACGTACCAGGATCGTTGTCGAGGAGTTGCAACACGCCGAGCCAGAGCGTCGGCACGCCGCACGATACCGTGATTTGCTCGTGGTCCAACAGCTCCAGCAGGCTGGCGCCGTCCAGATACGGACCCGGCAAAACTTGCTTCGCCCCCATCATCGTCGCGGTAAACGGCATACCCCAAGCATTGACATGGAACATCGGCACGACCGGCATCACCGTGTCGATCTCACCGATGCTGGCAGGTCCAGTTAACGCCGTCGCGAACGAGTGGAGCACGATCGCACGATGTGAATAGAGCACACCTTTGGGACGCCCGGTCGTGCCCGACGTATAGCAGAGCGCTGCCGCCTGCTCCTCTTCGAACTCCGGATAGGTAAATCCGCTGGTGTCGGCGCCGGCCAGCACGGCTTCGTAATCCAGCGTTCCTTGGCGTACATCCGCCGGCGAGCCGGGGTGGGAAAAGACGATCACGTGCTTCGGATGGACCGCGCCGCGGATCGTTTCGAAGAGCGGCCAGAGCACGTCGTCAATCAAAATGACCTGATCGTCGGCATGGTTGATGATAAAAGCGAGGTCCGTCGGATGAAGTCGGAGGTTAAGCGTGTGCAAGACGCCGCCGGAGAGTGGCACGCCGAAATACGCTTCCAAATGCTGGTGGTGGTTCCAGGCGAGGGTCGCGACGCGATCGCCCGATTGAACGCCGAGATCTTTAAGTGCCACCGCCAAACGCGTGGCACGGTCGGCCATGTCGCGGTAGGTGTAACGGTGAAGCGAGCGATCTGGTTCGCGGCTCACGATCTCTTTGGGGCCGAAATACGTCACGGCACGTCGCAAGATGACCGGAAGCGTCAGTTGAAAATCCATCATCAGGCCGTCCATCGGAAGCTCCCTCCAACGACGTCTTTCAGTGAACGAATCACGTACACAAACGATGACTCAGCCCCGATAGTGTTCGCCGATCTCCCATGCGACCGAACACACTCAAATCTCAATTATTGTCTGTTGCCGAAGAATAGCATGTTTGGTCGCGTTACGACGAGATCGGTACGAAGGTGGGGTAGCCGCGGGACTCGATGACACGTTCCGCGATCTGGCGCTCCACTCCCACAGTATCGAGCGGCTCGCGACGTGTCAGGCGCCGGGCGATCGACAGGTACATGCGCACGTCATCGCCCTCCGCCAGGCGAGAGAGGCTATACGTCGCCTCCTGCAATCCAATCTCCAACGATCGATCGAGATAAAGTCGGGCCATCGCCGCAGCCTCCGACGTTCCGATCTGGATCGCGCGCAGCACGGCGGATTCCGCCGCGAACGCTTCGATCACGATGTCCGCGATTGCCCCGAGCACTTCCTGTTCATGTTCGAGTGCATTGCCGAAACGTTCGGCCGCGAGACCCGCGACGAACAACGCCAACTTTTTGAGGTTCGCGACCTGCTGCCGTACGAGCCCCCATTCGCCGTCAGGTTGCTCGAAGCTTGGCTCAAGCAGTTCGCCTTTCAACCGGTGCGCGGCGTCGATCAACGGCAACTCACCCTTCATCGCACGCCTGAAGAGCATATCGGGGATGAGCAGCCGGTTGATCTCGTTGGTGCCCTCGAAGATGCGCTGTATACGCGCGTCGCGATTCGCACGTTCGATCGGGAAATCGTGGAGATAGCCATAACCGCCATGAATTTGTAGCGCCTCGTCGAGAACGTAATCGAGCATCTCAGTGCCGAGCACTTTCAGGATCGAGCATTCGATGAGGTATTCCTGTATGCCGCTCAACACCGCTTCGGATCCGGCACGGCCGGCGATCGCCGCGTCGATCAGCCCGATCGTGCGATACACGGCGCTCTCGCTGGCAAAGAGCCGTACCGCCATGCGAGCGAGCTTTTGCTTGATCAGCCCAAACGACGCGATCGGTTGCCCGAATTGCTTGCGTTCCACCGCATATTCTGTCGCTTGCTCAAGCGCGCGCTTCGCACCACCGACGCTGCTGGCACCCAGTTTGAAGCGACCGACGTTCAGCACGTTGAACGCGATGCGATGTCCCTTCCCGATCTCGCCGAGGACGTTATCACGTGGCACTTCGGCGTTCTGCAGGATAACCTGGCGTGTGGAAGAGGATTTGATGCCCATCTTCTGCTCTTCGTTCCCAAAGCTGACGCCGGGAAAGTCGCGTTCAACCAGGAATGCCGTGAATTTGTCGCTGTCGACCTGCGCAAAGACCGTGAACAGGTTGGCAAAGCCGGCATTCGAGATGAACTGTTTCGTTCCATTCAGCAGGTAGTGGGTTCCGTCGCCGGAAAGCGTCGCGCGCGTTCGTGCCGCGAGAGCATCGGAACCGGAATTCGCCTCAGTGAGCGCATAGGCCGCGATCCACTCGCCCGACGCCAGGCGCGGCAGGTAGCGGCGCTTTTGCTCGTCAGTGCCGAAATAGACGAGCGGCAAGGTACCGATCGAGGTATGCGCGGTCATCGTGACGGCAAAACCGCCGGCCGCCGCCAGCTCTTCGGTGACGACCGCAGAAACGACCTTGGGAAGGTCAAGCCCGCCGTATTCTTCGGGAACTTCGACCGAGAGTGCGCCGAGTTCACCGGCACGTTCCATCAGCGGTACGTTCAGATCGAGTTCGCCCGCCTCCATCCGTTCAAGTTTCGGCAGAACGTCGCGCTCAACAAACTGTCGGGTAATCTTCGCAAGCTCTCGGGTGGCACCGTCGAAATCTTCAGGTGCGTAAATCGAATCCGGCGCCTCCAACAGCCAACCGCCTCCGCGCTGGGACAGATCAGTCATCGGTCGTCCTTTCGCACATCAGGCAGCAAAGACCTCGAAAAGGCCGGCCGCACCCATACCACAGCCGATACACATCGTGACCAGGCCGATACCACCGCCGCGGCTGCGCAGTTCGTGGATCAGACTCGTCGTCAACTTGGCGCCGGTCGCGCCGAGTGGATGCCCGAGTGCGATTGCACCGCCGTTGACGTTGAGAATGTCGGTTGGAAGCTCCAACTCTTTGATAACGGCCAGCACTTGTGCCGCGAACGCTTCGTTGAATTCGATTAGTTTCACATCATCGAGCGACAACCCGGCGCGTTCGAGCGCTTTTGGGACTGCTACCGCCGGACCGATCCCCATGACGTCAGGCTCAACGCCGGCGACTGCGAACGTTATGAAGCGCGCCAGCGGCTTGAGTCCAAGCTGCTCGGCCTTCGACTTCGACATGAGGACGAGCGCCGCCGACCCATCAGAAAACGGACTCGAGTTGCCGGCCGTCACTGTCCCTTTGACATTGAATGCCGGTCGCAGCTTTGCGAGCCCTTCGACCGTTGTATCCGGTCGCATTGTTTCGTCTCGCACGAAGGATGTGCCGGAGCCGTTTCCATTCAATACCGGCACGATCTGATCGTCATAGCGGCCTTCGTTCCAGGCGCAAGCCGCTTTGTGCTGGCTCTCGAAGGCATATCGATCCTGATCATCGCGCGGAATTCCCCAGCGTTGTGCTACACGCTCGGCCGTAAAGCCCATGCCGATGTACGGTTCAATCAGCTCCGGGTGAATGCGTGTATGGAAGCCGGACATCGGCACCTGGCTCATCATCTCGACGCCGCCGGCCATGATCGCGTCGGCCATGCCACTCATGATCGCCTGCGCCGCCATCGCAATCGTCTGCAGGCCCGAAGAGCAAAAACGATTGATCGTCGCGCCCGGCACGCTAACGGGGAAGCCGGCGCGCAGCAACGAGAGCCGAGCCACGTTGAGGCCCTGCGATCCTTCCGGAAAGGCACAGCCCCAGTAGACATCATCCAGTTCGCGAGGATCGAGTTCGATACGCTCGACTGCAGCGCGCATCACGCTCGCCGAGAGATCGAGTGGATGGACGGTGGCCAACGCTCCATCTGCCTTGCCACGCCCAACCGCGCTGCGCACCGCGCTCACCACGACTGCTTCTTGCATGCTTTGCTCCCTCGAAATCCTCAAACGGTCGTCGGTACGCTGTCTCGTTAGTTGCGTAACGGTTTTCCGGTTTTCAGCATGTGCGCCATCCGTTCCTGTGTCTTGTGGGTACCGATCAGGCGGAGGAACGCCTGTCGCTCGAGATCGAGAATTTCCTGCTCGCCGACCTCGTTCGGAGGGCCATCGCCACCACTCAGAACGTACGCGAGTTCATTGCCGATCAGTACCTCGTGTTCGGTGATCTGCCCCGCCTCGTGCATCGACCAGACGGCGTAGCGTAGATTGCCGAGTGCCTGGTTTCCGAGAACCGGCAGCGTCGCCGACGTCGGCGTGACGTAACCGGGTGCCAGCGCCAGCGCGGTGCGCTTGGCATCTGCCAGCATCAGATCGCGATTCATACTGATCGCATCCTGCCGGCTCAGGAACCCGAGGTTCCGCGCTTCGAGCGCGCTGGTGCTGGTTTGGGTCATGGCGATATTCGTGAAAGCGCGCCGGACCGCCTCGAACCGGTCGGCTTCAATATACGGAGCGAGTTCCTGGTTAAAGCGAAGGAGTAATTCCTTCGTACCACCACCGGCGGGGATCAAGCCGACACCCACTTCGACCAACCCGGCATAGAGTTCAGCTCCTGCCTGCACTCTGTCGGCGTGCAGTACGAGTTCGGCACCGCCGCCAAGCGCGAGGCCCGCCGCCGCGACGACGACCGGAAACGGGGCGAACCGTACACTCGCTATTCCTCGCTGGAACTGTCGAATCATCAGATCCATTTCGTCCCAGTCGCCTTCCTGCGCGACCGAGAGCATCAGCCCGATATTGGCGCCCGCCGAGAATGCCTGCGGGTGCTCGTTGCCGATAACCAAACCAGCGTAGCCGGCCCGATCCACCCAATCGATTGAGTCCTTGAGCATGCTGAGCGTGCCGCCACCGATAACGTTCATTTTGGAATGGAACTCAAGCAGCGCGATCCCGTCGCCCATGTCGAGAAGCGTGGCGTCGCTGGAATCTTTCAGCACTTTCCCATTGCGGCGCAGCTCCGCGAGTGAGACGGCACCCGGGATGGATGGCACCGTTTGATAACCGCCGGTAAAGGATCGCTGCTCGACAACGTTTGACTCATGACGGTAGAACTGCGCTTCGCCCGCGGCCGAAAGCAACGACGACTGCGGCTGGTTCGCGGTGTGCAGCAAGGCAGCAACACGATCCGACCCGATCGCATCGATCTGCTTGAATGGTCCAAGCTCCCAGCCGAAGCCCCATTCGATCGCCCGATCGACATCCGCGATGTCGTACGCGATCTCGGACGCGTGGTCGAGTGTGTAAGACGTTGTTTCGGCGAAAAGCCGCCGGCCGAATTCCCCATACTTGTTCGGTAAATCGAGCACCGCAACGAGACGCTCGGCCAGCGGTCGATCTTTGATTGCCGCGATTTCCGGCAAGCGCAGTTCGCCACGCGGGCCGTACTCCAGCGTCACCGGGTCGAGCGTCAGGATCTGTCCGCCTTCACGACGGTAGAAGCCGGCGCCGCTCTTTTCACCCAGCCGCTTGTCAGCCGCCAAATGGTGAACCCACTCGGGCAGCACGAAATCCTCGCCGGTGGCGTCGGCGAGTCCGCTCGCGACGTGCAGCAGGACGTCGATCCCGGTTAGGTCTGCTGTGCGAAATATGGCCGATCGCGGGCGACCAATGAGTGGGCCGGTCAGCGCATCGACCTCGTCGATCGACAACCCGAGTTCGTCCATCAGGCGAATCGCGTGGATCATCCCGTAGACACCGAGCCGGTTGGCGATAAAGCCTGGCACATCACGCGCGCGCACCACGCCCTTCCCGAGAATTTCGCGGCCAAACGCTTCAATCGTCGCCAACACGTCCGGCGCCGTTTCGGTCGTTGGAATGAGCTCGAGCAGATGCAGATAGCGAGGTGGATTGAAGAAGTGCGTTCCGAGAAAGCGTTGACGAAACAGGTCGCTGCGGCCCTCAATGAGCCGCTGCATCGGGATGCCTGACGTGTTTGAACTGACGATCATGGATGAGTCGAGCATACCGTCGAGTCGTTCAAAGAGCGCCCGCTTCGGCGCCGGCTGCTCGACAATCGCCTCGATCAGCCAGTCGCAATCTCGCAGTCTGGCCAGATCGTCGTCGAAATTACCGATCTCGATCAAAGCCGCACGTCGGGGGTCCATGAACGCTGCCGGGCGCGCCTTGAGCGCTCGCTCGATCCCCCTGCGGGCCGGGTTATTCCGATCAACATCGCCCGCGATGTCGAGGAGCACGACCGGCACGCCGGCGGAGGCAGCCAGCGCGGCTATCGCGGCACCCATCGTGCCTGCTCCGAGCACTCCGACCTTACGAATACGCATCCGCGACTCCTCGCTCTGAATACGCCGGCGACATCGACCAGGCAATCGACGACTCGTGATTAATCCAGTTGATACCGGACCCATCTGTCCCCCAGAATAGGCCAAGCATTGCACTTGCCGCTCGATCTGGCAATTTGACGGCGGTGACCAAATGAGGCCGGATGCGAGCGTTGGTCCAAACGATGGATCGGACTAACCGCCACTGAACGGAGCGGCGATGAAAACAGCGATCACGGAGTTACTGGAAATCGAGATCCCGATTGTGCAGGGGGGTCTCGCGCATCTCGCGTTTTCGGGATTGTGCGCTGCCGTCTCGAACGCGGGCGGGCTTGGACAGATCAGTGCCGTTACGATTCCTGGCGGAGCCGAGGCGTTACGAGACGAAATTCGGGCGGTGCGCGAGCTGACTAATCGGCCGTTCGCCGTCAACTTCGCCATCAGCACCCGCCGTGACATCATGGATCTGGTTGAAACCACATTGGCCGAAGATGTCCGCATCATGAGCTTTACGGCGGGGAATCCGGAACCGTTTCTCAAGCGCCTCGAAGGCACCGGCGTCAAGACGCTCATTCTGGTCGCGGGCGTTCGTCAGGCGCAAAAGGTTGAGCAACTCGGCGGCAGCGCGGTCATCGCCGTCGGCTACGACGGTGGCGGCCACTTGGGGCGCGACGATATCGGCACAATGGTCCTCGTCCCGCGCATCCTCGAATCGGTCTCAATCCCGGTATTGGCCAGTGGCGGCATCGGCAACGGACGCGGTCTTGCCGCCGCGCTGGCAATGGGAGCCTCGGGTATCGTAATGGGTACCCGCTTTGTCGC
>ERZ778018.2700-NODE-2700-length-10832-cov-4.820637_pt1 | contig 10832 bp, 12 predicted proteins | sample MGYA00375748_ERZ778018 | MGnify/ENA primary metagenome ERZ778018 (study PRJEB29350, sample SAMN05509839) | bioreactor metagenome | biome: bioreactor; material: wastewater | place: South Africa: University of Cape Town | collected 2014-04-22 ... | reverse complement strand
GTGCACGACATCAAGGCGTTTGGGGCCATTGCCGACAAGGCCAAGGCTGCCCTGAAGTGGTGGTTGCACCTGCGCGATATCGCTCCGCCGGAATCGGCGCAGTCGACCTGGACCGAGATCGCCACGACGTTCGCCGCCGGCCGCGCGGCCCAAGGCCTGGTCTATGGCGAGAACGCCGCCTGGATCGAGACCGACGCCTCGAAGTCGAAGGTTACGGGCCAGGTGGGTTTCGCCCTGCCGACCCTGTCGCCGGGCGTGCTGGATGACGCGAAGTCGGGGAAGGGCTATGTCGGTTATTACGATGGTGGCGCCTTCGGTCTTCCGGTCACCTCGAAGAACAAGGAAGCAGCGCTCCTATTCCTCGAATACGTCGGTCAGGACGAGGTGCAGCCCGGTTGGGCGGTCGCCGCGCCGCGCATCACCAACACCACGACCTTCGACGACCCCCAGGTCAAGGACATGGATGTCAAGCTCGGCGGTTTCTATACGATGCTGAAGGAGCAGGGCAAACTCTTTGCCGGCGCTCCGCCCTATCCGTTCCACGCCCAGGTGCGTGAAGCCACGGCGCCGATCTTCTACGACATCCTGACCGGCAAGATCGGGCCCGACGAAGGTCTCGACAAGATGGCGGCCAAGGCCGAGGAGGAACTGACCAGCCTCGGCTACCGCAAGTAAGCCGGCTCCCTTGGTAATCGAACGGGCCGCCGCCTTCGCGAGCGGCGGCCCGGGTGCGACAGGATTGGGGTGGCGTCGCGGCAGGCGCTGTGCGCTTGGCCGCAGGGAGGATAGGAAATGAAATCCAACACGTTTGGCTGGATCCTCCTGGCTCCGACCATAATTGTTCTGTTTTTCTTCGGGGTCCTGCCGTTCCTCTACGTGGTCTATGTTTCGTTCCACCAGTGGAACCCATTCGCTGCCAATCCGAGCATGATCTACAACGGCGCCGACAACTTCCGGCAGATCGTATTCGATGGCGCCTTTCTGGCCTCGCTCGGCGTAACCGTCGCCTTCGTCTTCTTCGCCGTGCTGACGGAGGTGATCGTTGGCTACATCCTGGCGCAAGCTTTCATGTCCGACTTTCCGGGCAAGGCCGTCTTCCGCACCATTCACACCTTGCCGCTGATCATCGCGCCGATCATCGTCGGTTCGATCTGGAAACTGATGACCACGCCGTCGATCGGGATCATCCCGCATCTGCTTCAGCAAAGCGTCGGCTTCGATCTGAACATCGGCCAGAGCGCGGCCGCCGCCTTCATCGTCACGATCATCATGGATGTCTGGCACTGGACGCCTCTGGTGACGCTGACCCTGATCGCCGCACTGGTGTCGCTGCCGCCCGATCCGTTCGAGCAGGCGCAGATCGACGGGGCAGGCAAGTGGCAGATCTTTTGGCACATCACCCTGCCGATGATTGCCCCCGCGGTCATGGCCACCGTCTTCATTCGGCTGATGGACGCCCTGCGTATCGTGGACGAGGTGCTCATGCTGACCGGCGGCGGCCCCGGCTCGGCCACCCGCTATATCGGCGTTCACATCTTCCGAGAGGTGTTTCCGCGGACGAACTACGGCTACGGGTCGGCGATCTCGGTTGTCGTCCTTTACCTCACGATCGTGGTTTGCTTTCTGCTCTACACGGGCATGCTCGCGCCGCGCAAACCCGGGAAGGGCTAAATCCCATGAAGAAGAAGGCACCCTGGCCCTATGTTCTCTTCTGGGTCCTCATCAGTTTCCTGACGCTGTTTCCGATCTACTGGCTGTTCGTCATCTCGGTGACGCCGTCGTTCGAGTTGTTTTCCACACCCAGCGTGATCCTGCGGCACGTCAACTGGCAGAACTACACCGATGTCATCGGCGATCCCACCCTGAGGGGATACATGGTCAATTCTCTGATCATATCGTCCGGCAACGCGATCGTGTCCACGGCGTTCGGCTTCTTTGCCTGCTATGCGCTGTCACGTTTCAATCTGAGCGGCAGGGAGAGCATCTTCTTCTGGACGATCACGAACCGGATGGCGCCGCCGGCGGTGTTTCTGCTCCCACTCTTCCTCTTGCTGACCAAGGTCTACAAGATCGGCGATTTCACGCTGCTCGATACGCGGATCGGCATGATCCTGGTCTATTGCACTTTCAACCTGCCCTTCGCGATCTGGACGCTGCGCCCGACCGTGGACGGTATCCCCAAAGAACTCGACGAAGCCGCCTTTGTCGATGGCGCAAGTCCCTGGAAGGTGATCACCGAGGTCGTCTTGCCGCTCTGTCGTCCCGGCCTCGCGGTCACGTTAATCCTCACCTGGGTCTTTGCCTGGAACGAATACCTCCTGGCGGCTACGCTGACGAACTTCAACGCGCGTACCCTCACGACCGGCCTGTCGGAATATGTCACGACGACCGGCACTGCCTGGGGCATCATGGCGGCGATCTCGATCTTCACGTTGATCCCGGCACTGATCGTGTTCTCGGTCGTGCAGCGGCACATTGTGGCCGGCCTGACGTTCGGCGCAGTCAAGGGATGATCTCATGGCCAGCAAGACGGAAACCACCGAAAAGCCGATCGACGTCATCAAGCGTGGCGGTTCGCCGCTGATGATGGAAAAGAGCGGCTTTCTTCCGATCGAAACGAACTGGTTCGACCGATTTTTCATCGCCGTCGTCATCTGGGTTGCGATGTCGCTTCTATGGTTTCGCTTCATAGAGCCCATGGGGTTGTCGATCTGGATATCCAACGTGATCGCGCTGGCCTTGGCAGTGTTTATCATCACAAAGGGCTGATCACATGGACGCGCTTGTTCTTGAGAAAAAGCTTGATCTCTCGCTTCGGGATTTCCCGATCGAACGCGAAGAGGAAAAGCTCGGCCGTCGCGACGTGCGCATCAAGTTGCACACGGTCGGCATCTGCGGCTCCGATATCCATTATTATACCCACGGGAAGATTGGTCCCTTTGTCGTAAAGGAGCCGATGATCCTCGGCCACGAGGCCTCCGGCACGATCATCGAGGTCGGCCCGGAAGTGACGACGCTGAAGGAAGGAGACCGCGTATGCATGGAACCTGGCATCCCGGATCCGAATTCGCGGGCGACGCGGCTCGGCAAATACAATGTGGATCCGGCCGTGCGATTCTGGGCAACGCCGCCCGTGCACGGAATCCTGCGGCCGACCTGCGTTCATCCCGAAGCCTTCACCTTCAAACTGCCGGACAACGTGTCCTTTGCGGAGGCAGCGATGGTCGAGCCACTTGCGGTCGGCGTCCACGCCGCCACGAAGGCACGCATCAGGCTGGGCGACGTTGCGGTTGTGCTTGGGGCAGGGCCGATCGGTCTCGTAACCGCGCTCTCCGCCCTGGCTGGCGGATGCGCGCGCGTCTATGTGAGCGACCTTGCCAAAAAGAAACTCGACATCGCCGAAAGCTTGAACCGTGCCATCATCGGCGTGCAGGTCGGTAAGGAAGACATTGCCGAACGCGTGAAGCGCGACACCGACGGGTGGGGGGCGGACGTGCTGTTCGAGGCGTCAGGCTCGCCCAAAGCCGCCTCGACGGTGTTCGAACCATTGGCACCCGGCGGATGTGTCGTGATGATCGGCGGCCAGTCGGATCCGATCTCATATGACACAGGGGCGGCGATGGTCCGGGAAGCGCGGGTGGAGAACATCTTCCGTTACGCGCACGTCTTCCCGCGATGTGTGGCAATGCTGTCGTCCGGTGCGATCGACGTCAAGCCGCTGATCACGCGAAAATTCGAGTTCAAGGACAGTGTGCAGGCCTTCGAGATCGCCGCCTCGGCCCCGCCGGCGGACGTGAAAATACAGATCGAGCTGCCGCAATGATCACAGGGAGACGAACTCGTGGCTGATGTCAAAATCGAAAAGGTCTTCAAGCATTATGGCAGCCTACAGGTCATGCATGGCGTCGGCGTGGATATCGAGGACGGCGAGTTCGTCGTGCTCGTCGGGCCATCAGGATGCGGAAAATCCACGCTTCTGCGCATGATTGCCGGTCTTGAGGAAATCAGCGACGGTACCATCAGCATCGGCGGCCGGATCGTCAACGACATGCCGCCGAAGGACCGCGACATCGCAATGGTCTTCCAGTCCTACGCGCTCTATCCGCACAAGACCGTTTTTGATAATATCGGCTTCCCGTTGAAAATGGCCAAGCGCCCGCAAGCGGAAATCAAGGAAAAGGTTCGCAAGGCGGCGGATATCCTCGATCTGACGAAACTCCTGGACCGCTACCCGAAGCAACTGTCCGGCGGACAGCGTCAGCGTGTCGCCATGGGCCGTGCCATAGTTCGCGATCCTCAGGTCTTTTTGTTCGACGAACCATTGTCGAATCTCGACGCCAAGCTGCGCGTGACGATGCGCGTCGAGATCAAGGAATTGCACCAGCGCCTGAAGACCACGATTGTCTATGTCACGCACGATCAGATCGAGGCGATGACCATGGCGGATAAGATTGTCGTCATGCGCGACGGTCGGGTCGAGCAGATCGGCGCGCCGCTCGATCTGTACGACAACCCTCAAAACGTCTTCGTCGCTGGATTTATCGGGTCGCCGGCAATGAACTTCGTCCACGGCACCATCAAGGGCTCCGGGACAAGCAAGCGGTTCGTATCCGACGGTGGCCTGAGGCTGCCGATTCCCGCTACCGCCGCAGCCGACGGACAGTCCGTCATCTATGGCGTCCGGCCCGAACATATCTCGGTGGGCGCCGAGGGTATTCCGCTCAGGGTCGTCGTGACCGAGCCGACCGGAGCGGAAACGCAGATCTTCGCCAAGGCCGGCGAGGACATGATGGATGCAGTTGTGAAGGAGCGTATTTCTGCGGCTCCAGGGGAGGAAATCGGCTTCGTCATCGATCCGGCAAATGTGCACTTGTTCGATCGCAAGACCGAACAGCGAATATGAAAGCACAAACCTGGCCTGAGAGCGGTGGCGCAAAAATTCAATTACGGTAGCGGCGGGATAGTCCCGCTGTGGGCGGCGTAAAAGTCGTCTACCTATTTCCTTCTGCGATCGCGGCGGGAGGATTGGGTGATCTATACCATGAAATTGTATCTGAATGTCGATTGGCCCTAGGCCGTAAAGCATTTTAACAGCTCGCGCGACAGCGTGCTCCAAGATATTTTTTATTTCATTCTGCCTTGTTGTCGGATTATACTTAAAACGAATCTTCTTGTAAAGCCAATGTTAGGCCTTATTTTAGTAATATATAAATTATATCTATAATATAATATCCGTTTTTATTTATCTTTATTAATTTGATGGCGCTTCTTTGTCGTTCCCCGGCAGCCGGCCCGGTAGGCGAAACCCTGTTTGCTACCACTAGAGCGGGCTGAGACTTATCGGAATCGTTTTGGGATTCCGTTTGGGCGGCAAATCTGATTCACCGTTCTGGCTGGAGAAGGAGGCCAGGATGGATGACGAAGCCGCTTTCTGTCGATCTTCGCGAGCGCGTTGTAGCGGCCGTGGAACGTGACGGCTTGTCTCGCCGGGAGGTTGCCGTGCGCTTCGGCGTGGGCATCAGCACGGTGATCAAATGGGTTTGCCGCTGTCGTAAAACCGGCAGCGTCTCGCCGGGCAAGATGGGCGGCCACCGGCCGAAGAAGATCGCGGGCGAGCATCGCGACTGGCTTGTGCGGCGCTGCCGGGAGAAGGAGTTCACCTTGCGCGGGCTGGTCAACGAACTGGCCGAGCGCGGTCTGAAGGTGGACTACCGCACGGTGTAGACCTTCATGCATGCCGAGAAGCTGTCGCACAAAAAAAGCCCTGATCGCGGCCGAGCAGGATCGCGCGGACGTGGCGCGGCGGCGAGCGCAGTGGATGACGTATCGCAGCCGGGTCGATCCGTCCCGCCTGGTCTTCATCGATGAAACCTGACCAAGACCAACATGGCCCCGCTCTACGGCTGGGCGCCGCGCGGCCAGCGCCTGCGGGCCAAGGTGCCGCACGGCCGCTGGAAGACCATGACCTTCATCGCGGCGCTGCGCCACGACCGCGTCGATGCGCCCTGGCTCATCGACGGGCCAATCAACGGCGAACGGTTCCAACTCTATGTCGAGAAGGTGCTGGCGCCGAGCTTGCGTGCCGGCGACATCGTGGTGATGGACAATCTCGGCAGCCATCGCGGCAAGGCCGTGCGCCGCGCCATCCGAGAGGCAGGCGCGAAGCTGTTCTTCCTGCCCAAATACTCCCCCGACATGAACCCGATCGAGCAGTTCTTCTCAAAGCTCAAGCACTGGCTGCGAAAGGCGGCCAAGCGGACCAAAGACGCTATCTGCAATGCCCTCGGCTGCATTCTCGACACAGTATCCGCTGACGAATGCGCAAATCCTTCGTGGTTCCGTGCTCTCTCGGTGAACTAATCCGCATACGTGCGGGATCGTTCAAACATTCGCATTTTGACGAATATTTGAACGCTTGAGTTCTTAGGGTGGATAAGATACTGAAAAATAAAAAGAAACTTGGTGCGCCCAAGGGGAATCGAACCCCTGTTTGCGCCGTGAGAGAGTTTGGATTAGGATTTTCTCGGTTCCACTGAGTTCCATATAATTCCATGATTTTCAGTATCTTATGTCTCGATCATCCGTGCTTTTCTCCTGAAATCCACGCTGTATTATAGACTAATATTAGGTTGGATGGAGCCGAACATGGCGCGGACATTGGTAGAAACACCGCTGACGACCCGGACGGCAAGGCGGCGTCTTGCCTGTCGAAGGAAACCCTATTGGAACCGCCTCGGACCCCGCGAGAAGCTTGGCTATCGCAAAAAATATAGGCGTTTCTTCCTGGCTCGCGAGCACATACGACCCGACGAAAAGCGAAGGGTCCAAATATCGAGAAGTGATGCTCGGGCCAACCGACGACGACCCCGGCCCAGGCACGTTGAGTTATGACCAGGCCGTTGCCAAGGCACTCAGCTATTTTGCTGAAGTAAGACGTGCTGCCGAGATTGAAGCAGTCGGCCCGGCAATCACTATCGCGATATCAGTCCAAGGATATGTCGAGAACCGTGACGCCCGAGAGTCCAAGCGCACGGGTAGAAGCGTACGATCGGACGCCAGCCATCGGCTCCATAGATACATCCTGGGACAAGCCAAGCGCGGAAAGTCTCCGGCAATCTCCTCCGCACCGATAGCAGCCAAGACGCTACAGGAATTGGAGGAAGAGGATCTCCTCGCGTGGCGGGAGTCGTTGCCCAAAGAGATGAGAGCGACCTCGAAGCAGCGGTTGATCAACGACTTCAAGGCGGCGTTGAACACCACCTATGCGGCCAACCGGAAATCGCTGCCGCCGACATTGTCGAGCGCGATCAAGTTTGGGCTGCGCGCCATCAGATCCAATGACGAAGATGAGGATCATTCGATCGCCAGAAAGAACCAAATTCTCGATGTCGGCGACATCGCACGACTTATCCAGGCAGCGCGAGAGATTGATCACGAACAAGGATGGGAAGGCGACCTGTTTCGCATCATTGTGGTGCTTGCGGCCACCAGGGCGCGTTTCTCACAGGTCATCCGCATTCGCGTCTAGGATGTACAGATCGCGTCCGATCGTCTCATGGTTCCCAAATCTCGAAAGGGGAAATTTGCGAAATCTGGTCATATCGCGATCCCTGTTGGCCGCGATGTCATGGACCAGTTGGCGTCCGCAACGGCTGGTAGACCGGCCGACGAGATTCTCCTGCATCGCTGGCGCAAAGTTCAGCGCAAAGGCTCACTTGATTGGCATCGCGGCACGCGCGGCCCTTGGCAATCAAGCTCCGAAATTGACAGGGCATGGGATCTGATCGTGAAGCGCGTCGGTTTACCGGAAGCGGTTCCCTGTTGCTTCCGACACAGTTCCATCGTCAGGATGCTTCGCCAGAACGTCAACATTCGCCTTGTCGCCGCGCTGCACGACACGTCGGTTGCAATGATCGAAAAGCACTATGCGGCCTATATTGTCGACGCTCTCGAGGATATCGTACGTGCCGCTGATGCCGGCGCGGGCAATTCGTAAAGGCTTGTGATGCGGAATAGGGCATTGGCAGATTATGCCAGCTCTGCTAAGATTGACGGAGAAATTAAAGGAAAATCTGCCCATGCCGACACGCAATGTCGTTCTGACCGAGCACCACGAAGACATCATCGACCGGCTAGTGAAATCCGGCCGCTACCAGAACGCTAGCGAGGTAATGCGTGAAGGTCTGCGCATGATCGAGCGGCGGGAAGTGCGGGAAACGGTCAAGTTGAAGGCTCTACAGGAGGCAGCGGCCATTGGCTTTGCTGATCTTGATGAAGGTCGATTCACGGATGTGCCAGACGACGAGCTAGAAGATTATATCGGTCGGCTCGGTCGGGAGGCTGGAAGCCAAGTCCGCAAGGTCGGCGCATAGCCTTATGCCCGATTATCGCCTCTCCAATGCCGCGCAAGCGGACATCATCAATATTCTTGCTTGGACGCAAGAGCATTTCGGAGAAGGGGCTCGACTACGTTACGAGCGGCTTCTCGTCACGGCGCTTCGCGATATAGCCTTGGGGCCGAACAGAACCGGAAGCATCAGTCGGCCAGAACTCGGCGACGATGTGCGCAGCTACCATCTTCGCCACAGCCGTGACAAGGCGCGAGACGAGAGTGGCATCGTTCACAGGCCCCGGCATTTCCTGCTCTATCGCTTCGCACGCGCTGACATGGTTGGAATCGGCCGCGTCTTGCACGATGCAATGGATATCGAGCAGCATCTTCCGGCTGACTACGGCGATACGTGATTTCGACCACGATCGAGGTGCATCGGTAAAGGACGAGTTATACGCCCATTCTGTTAGGCCCCTTTGCCAACAAAAGTAGGAAAATTCAAGCGAGCCTGATAAGCTTTGGCAAGCATCGACCATCATCCCGGAGCATCGCCGCCTTCCCCTCTTACCTATCTTATGACGTTGGCCTTGCGCTCATGAACCTTGAACTGCACGGATGCGTGAGCATCTCGGCGGCCAACGAACTCTGCGAGTTGGGGCTGGTTTCCCCTTTCAGGTTCGCCGTATCTCGCAGTTATACCGAGGCTTTGGTTTTTGAAGCCATCGAGAAGGATTTGCAGGCAATGCTGGAGATCGGCCGGATTTCAATGGCTTCGACGGCGAAGCATCCCTTCATCGCCGAAGCCTTCGCGCGAATGCAGATCGATCAGTTCACCGCAGAAAAGCATGTGGTATTCGATCAAAGCTATCTTTCGCGATGCAGTCTTGAAATGCAGGAAACCGCGTTTGCGAGATCCGCGCGAAGCTGGCGACACCTGGAGGCGGCAGGCTTCCAGGATTCGCCGGGACGATAAAGACGAAGACCGTTCAGCCATCTCCAGTTTGTATCGCTTGTCGCTCAACATTGGTCCTCTTCGTGGACAAAATCATATCTGAAGCTAGACCCGTTCAATGGGAGCGGAGCCGTGAACGAAAGTGCGTCACAATGCTAGCGCTCGTCTGAGATCGTCGTGCTCGAAGGCGCTGGACATACGAGTGATCTCAGCGGGACGGGCGCCGACCTTCTTTGCGGTCCCCGCTAGGTCGCCGTCACGACCGTGACTTCCTTGATGATGGCGCGTGCCGCCGCCAAGCCAAGGCCGAAATACCCGGAGGCTGCTTCGAGGAGATCGATCGAGCAGATTCCTTCATCTAGGTCGATATTCGTCGTCAGGACAGACGGGCTTTCAGCGCCAGCACATCCTTGAGCAAGGTGCGGCGATGTTTGCCGACATATCGGAAAGGAAGATCGCCGCGATCCATCCGCAACACAACGAGCGGACGTGAGATTCCAAGAATGAGGGAGATCTCTGTGGGGCTGAGTTCCTAGTCTTCAGCCAAGACCGCAACGCGATCACCACTTAGCAATCGATCGATCAGTGTCGCGACGGCATCGGCAGCAGCTGGCGGAAGAGCAAGTGCTTGCTCCCTCCCGTCCCTGCGGCGCACATGAAGCTCCATCCGGTCGCCTGCGGCGAGCCGGGGCATCGAAGCCATCTTCTTGAGGTCACGATTGGACAGACCAGTGAATTTGACGACTTGGCTGACCATGATTGTTCTCTTTGCCGACAATATAGGAGTGCAGCAACATAGCTGCAATAAATGAAATCAAGCTCGGATTTCCGCACGGTAAGAATCGGATATCGTATTCGGATCATCGGCGATATCCGGCAGAATGGCGAAGTTGGGACCGAAAGCTGACGGTCGGCTATTGGCAATTGTTGACCCAAGACCGACATTGGTTCGCGGGCTTGGTTGCTAGGCTAGGGCTTCGCGTCAGCGCTGGCTGCGGCGACGGTGATGTTGTTGTCAGCCATTGGCCCATCGGGTGGCGGCGTCTTTGGCGAAATCGCGATAGGAGCGCGGCGCGTGGCCGAGCAAGGCGGCGAGACGTCCGAGTTCGTCTGCTGTCGCAACCGCGCCGTCCCTCTGATAGCGGCTAAGCATTAGGCGCAGGTCCAGAGCGTGCCAAGCCGGAAGCGTCGACTTGAGGCGCTGCTCCATCGTTACGAGATCGTCGCCGCCGTAACGGATGACGCGGCCGAGCGCCTCGCTCCAGATAGAAGCGATGCTCTCGCCCGTCAGGGCGTCCGGTCCGGCCAGAGTGTATGTCTCGCGGGGCAGCGCCATCGCGCCTCGCTCGCGGCGCACGAGTTCGATTGCCGCCGCCTCTCCGATGTCGCGGATGTCGACCATCGAAACACCCTTCGAGCCGATCGGCATATCGTAGACCCCGAACTTCAATAGCGGATCCTTCAGCCGAATGTCGTTCTGGATGAAATAGGCTGGACGCAGGATCGTGGCGGGAAGGTCGAGCGCCTCGATCATCCGCTCGACCGTGT
>ERZ778018.2696-NODE-2696-length-10842-cov-4.551590_pt1 | contig 10842 bp, 8 predicted proteins | sample MGYA00375748_ERZ778018 | MGnify/ENA primary metagenome ERZ778018 (study PRJEB29350, sample SAMN05509839) | bioreactor metagenome | biome: bioreactor; material: wastewater | place: South Africa: University of Cape Town | collected 2014-04-22 ... | reverse complement strand
CCAGTCGAATTTCTTGGGTTCCGGTAAATCGGTCGGCATCAATTTGCAGCGCAGTTCGTACCAGACAGGCGTGCAGTTCAATTACAACAATCCTTATTTCACCGTCGATGGTGTGAGTCAGGGTTTCGGTCTGTTCTATTCAAAACAGAATGCGGCGCAGTTGTCTCTCTCCCGGTATCTGGTTGATTCGATCGGGGGTAACATCAACTTCGGTGTGCCTTTATCTGAGAATACCTATGCGTCCATCGCCTTCCAGTTGCAGAACCAGAAAATCAAATCCACCACTTATTCACCGAGCTGGATTACCGGCGTGCCTGTCGTTCCTACAGGGGAATATCCGGTAACTCCATTGGGTGAAAATGGCTACGATCGCCCAGGTCCAGGGTTCGATGGCAAGAGTTTTTATACGTTCAGCCTGATTCCCACCTTGAAGTACGACACGCGCAACAAGGCCATCTTCCCGACATCAGGTATTTTGCAGACCGTTTCCGCCACACTGGCCGTGCCGGGTAGTCAGTTGAGATACTACAAGGGTGACTATAAAGGCCGTGTTTATTTCCCACTTTGGACAGACGCCACACTGTCTGCTCATGGTCGGGTCGATCTGATTAAAGCGTATGGCGAGACGCAGTCCACTTATGGTGGAGTCAGCCAATATTACAATGGTGTGCCGCCTTTCTTGAATTATTATGCCGGCGGCATACAGTCCGTGCGTGGTTATCAGGATTACTCATTGGGTCCTTTGGACTCGAATGGAGATCCGATAGGCGGTACGTTCCTGACAGCTGGTGGGCTTGAGCTGATTACGCCCATGCCATTTTTGACCAGCCAGTCAAACAATGTTCGCCTATCACTGTTCTGGGATGTGGGTAATGTGTACGGCAGCTATAACGATTTCAGTGCCAGGGATTTGCGCCAATCTGTAGGGATCGGATTTAACTGGATTTCGCCAGTCGGTCCATTGGTGTTCAGTGTGGCCAAGCCCCTGAATAACAAGCCTGGTGACCGGACTCAGGTGTTCCAGTTTACCGTGGGTACAAGTTTTTGATTGAGAACGGTCGCAAGACATCACTTGTGCCAACGGCTGTGAGATAATCCCGAGGCTATCTGGCCCCGGATGTGCTTTGTTTTTTTAGGAGAGTTTGCGTGAACCGCATTGCATTGGCTTTAGTTTCTGTTTTGGCTTTGTTTTTCGCTGCGACTGCGCAGTCGGCGGAAATCAAGATTGCCTTTGTCAATTCCTCTACCTTGCTTGAGCAAGCGCCTCAGGCCGATATCGCCAAGAAAAAGCTTGAAAAAGAATTTGCGCCTCGCGAGAAGGAAATCCGTGATGCGCAGCAAACGGCACAAGCTTTGGAAACCAAGCTAAACCGCGACGGAGTAACCATGAGCGATAGCGACCGTTCCAAGCAAGAGCAGGAGCTCAACCGTCAGCTTCGTGATCTGCAGCGTATGCAGAGCAATTTCCGCGATGACCTGAATCTGCGTAAAAACGAGGAGTTGGGCAAACTTCAGCGCGTTGTGCTGGCTGCCATTAAAGATGTCGCTAAAACAAAAGGTTATGACCTTATTCTGGCTGAAGGCGTTGTTTATGCCGCGCCTCAGGTTGATATAACGAGCGATGTACTCGCCAAACTCAAGCAAGACGTGAGTGCTGGGAAGTAACAGAAACTGTATCTTCCTCTCCCTGAACGGCCCCAAGCACAGTGCCCGCGATTCCTACAGATGCCGTCCGTGTCGCTGATGTGGCAGCACGATTAGGGGGTTCTGTACGCGGAGATGCCGGACGACTTGTTAGTGGCGTAGCTTCATTGGCTTCTGCAACGATTTCTGACCTGTCCTATTTCAGTGGCAACAGGCGAGGCATTCAACCCGATAAGACATCTGCCGGTGTGGTGCTTTGTCAGTCAAAACATCAGGACGCCCTCCCATCGGGGGCGGTATTGATTCTGGTGCCGAACCCCCAGTCTGCCTTTGTCGATGTGTTGGAATGGTTGTTTCCTCGATCCGAACCGACGAAATGCATCGATCCGAGCGCGCATATCCACCCGACCGCAGATCTGGCGGATGATGTGACCGTTGGGGCTCATGTTGTGATTGGTGCCGGTTGCCGCATGGCATCAGGTGTTCGAATCGGTCCAGGTTGCATTCTCGGTGAAAATGTATCGATCGGTTCGGATACTGAATTGATCGCACGGGTGACCGTGATGAACCACTGCGTGATTGGCGCGCGCTGCGTTATCCAACCCGGTGCCGTGATCGGTTCCGATGGATTTGGTCTTATTAATGAGCAGGGCCGGTGGCGGCGCGTGCCGCAGTTGGGGCGCGTCGTGATTGGTGATGATGTCGATATTGGTGCCAACACCACGATTGACCGAGGCGCGCTGGATGACACGCGCATCGATAACGGTGCCAAGCTGGACAATCTGATCCAGGTTGCCCACAACGTTGAAATTGGGGCGCATTCAGCAATTGCCGGATGCGCTGGGCTGGCAGGTTCGAGCGTGGTGGGCAAATACTGCACGCTGGGCGGTGGTGTCGGTCTGGCCGGGCATCTGACATTGGCCGATGGTGTCCACATAACGGGCATGTCAATGGTCACACGTTCCATTCGTCAGCCTGGCGTCTACTCGGCGGGCACCCCCTTGGACACCAACGATAACTGGCATAAAAACGCCGCGCGTTTCAAACAGCTCGAGCGAATTGCGCATCGTGTTCAGGCATTGGAAACCGGTCTGAACGCATTGCGAAAAAATGATGAGGAAAATCTGTGAGTACACCAACAAAACCAATCATGATTCAAGAGATAATGCATCTATTGCCTCATCGGTTTCCCTTTCTGTTAATTGATCGTGTTCTTGACTGGGCGCCGAATGAATATTTGGTGGCGGTTAAAAACGTGACTTTTAATGAGCCTTTTTTTCAGGGGCATTTTCCGGTTCGGCCTGTCATGCCGGGTGTTCTGATTACGGAGGCAATGGCCCAAGCGACGGGTGTCCTGGCGTTCAGTAGTCAGGGCGTCGTGCCAAACCCCAATTCACTCTACATGCTTGTCGGGCTCGATGAAGTCACGTTTCGTCGGGTTGTTGAACCGGGTGATCAATTGATTATCCGTGTTGAACTGAAGCGTCTGATTCGTGGCATGGGTATTTTTCAATGTGAAGCCCATGTTGATGGTGAACTGGCGGCCAAGGCGCTGATTAAATGTGTTGCCAAGGAAGTGTCCGAGTGATTCATCCGACAGCCATAATCTCGCCGGAGGCGAGCCTAGATCCCAGTGTGGTCGTCGGGCCCTATGTGGTCATCGAAGGTAAGGTCGAGATATCGGCGGGAACGCAGATTGACAGTCATTCGGTGATCAAGGGCCCCTGCCGGATCGGTAAAGACAACCATATCTACAGTCATGCCGTTTTGGGTGAAGTTCCGCAGGATCTTAAATTCCACGGCGAGCATACAACCCTTGAAATCGGTGATCGGAATCAGATTCGTGAATTTTCTTCGATTCACCGTGGCACCGAGGGCGGTGGCGGCGTTACGCGCATCGGCTCTGATGTTCTCATCATGGCATACGCTCACATCGCACATGACTGCCAGATCGGCGATCATGTCATCCTCGCCAACGCAGCCTCGCTGGCTGGACACGTCACCGTGGGTGATCACGCTATCTTTGGTGGTTTCGCCGTGGCGCACCAGTTCTGCCGAATTGGTGCGCATGCTTTTATCGGTGGTTTCAGCAAACTTTCCAAGGATGTGCCGCCCTTTGTTATGGCGGATGGGGCGCGTGCCCGTTCAATCGGCTTGAATAAAGAAGGACTCAGACGTCGGCATTTTGATGCTGAGACTATTGCCTTGCTGAATCGGTGCTTCCGCCAATTGGTGAAAAAGCAGGGAGATGAGATGGTTTGGGCGGAATTTGAACAAGCCGCTGAAACTGAACCCGCCTTGCAACAAATGCTCGACTTCATCAAAGGCAGCGAGCGAGGCATCACCCGCTGAGACCCGTGGAGGAAGTTCCTCGATGACAACCCAAAAATTTCGTACAGAGCATGACAGCATCGGGCCGGTGGACATACCGGCCGATGCGTTGTGGGGTGCACAGACCCAGCGAGCTATCGATAACTTCCCCATCAGTGGCATGCCGTTGCCCGCTAAATTTATCCGGGCATTGGCCCAGGTTAAGATTGCGTGCGCGCAGGCAAATATGACCTTGGGCGTATTACCCCCCGTTTTGGGTGAACCGATCGTGCAGGCCAGCCGTGAAATAACAGCGGGGCACTATGTCGATGCTTTCCCTATCGATGTCTACCAGACGGGTTCGGGCACCAGTACCAACATGAATGCAAACGAAGTCATTGCGCGACTAGCCAATGATTCGCTTCTAAATTCGGATCTTCGTGTTCATCCGAATGACCACGTCAATATGAGCCAAAGTTCGAATGATGTGATTCCCACCGCCATTCGGATTTCAGCGGTTGAGGCGGTCAAACATGAGTTGCTGCCCGCGCTCGACTCCTTGAAACAGTCTATCGAAGACAAAGCTCAAGCACTGGCCGGAGTAACCAAAACCGGACGCACGCATTTGATGGATGCGATGCCTGTTCGTTTTGATCAGACACTAATGGCCTATGTCGATCACCTTGATGGCGCCCGCTTGGGAATCGTTCAGGCTGTTGAGCGGATGCAGGCCCTGCCTCAGGGCGGGACCGCGGTCGGCACGGGCATCAACGCGCCCGAAGGCTTCTCTGCTGCCTTTATTGCGGCTCTTAACAACGAAACTGGTGGCACTTATCGCTCCATGCCTCGATCGTTTGCAGGTCTGTCAGCGCAGGATGAGCCCGTAGCCCTGTCGGCTGCCTTCCGCAGTCTTGCCATCGTGCTAACCAAAATTTCTAATGACTTGCGACTCATGAATTCGGGACCGTTGGCAGGCTTCAGTGAAATCAGTCTTCCTGACTTGCAGCCCGGAAGTTCGATTATGCCCGGCAAGGTCAACCCTGTTGTTCCCGAAGCCGTCGCCATGGTAGCCGCACAGGTTCAGGGTTTTGATATGGCTGTCGCCCTTGCTGGCCAATCCGGCCTGTTCGAGCTCAACGTCATGCTGCCTTTGATTGCCAATAATCTTTTGCAATCCATTCAGTTGTTATCAAATGCCATGCATTTGTTGGCAGATAAGGCGATTGCCGGTTTTACCGTCAATCATGAGCGGATCGAGGCCGCTTTGGGCATGAACCCCATTCTAGTGACGGCCCTGAACCCAGTGATTGGTTATGAATTAGGGGCGAAGATTGCCAAAAGAGCCTACGCCGAACGCAGGAGCGTATTGAGTGTAGCTATTGAGATGACAGAGCTGTCCGAAGAAGAACTCAAGCGCTTACTGGATCCTGTCTTGATGACCGGAATTTAAGTAACTTTCTGGCTTCAGGGGATTTAGCGAAGATTAAGTCGAAAGAGTGAATTGTGCCAAACTATTGGGTTAGGCAGGGATTAGCTGCCAAGTAAAGTGAAGACTTCTCGACATTCCATACATGGATTTTCAATCGACGTTCCGAGCATCTTCGAATAGTCGCAACACGGCGAATTTAATAGATCATTTTTTCAGTAAAAAGGGCCGCTGTCATTCACACAGCGGCCCTTTTGTATGTAGTGACTCACGAGGTATCGGTTTTACCGATGCGTTACTTCGTGCGGATGTTCCCAAAGCCAGGCAAGTCTGGCTTGGGTCTCAAGGAGGGTTAGATGGCCTCGTGTACCTGTTTTTCTTCCACAGGTTCCGCTTTTGCATGCGAATTAAGATCGTGGCCGATCATCATGTAGACACTGGGCACAACAAACAGGGTGAAAATCGTACCGATACCCAAGCCCGTGGAAATAACCAGACCAAGATCAAACCGGCTGACCGCACCCGCACCTGAAGCGGTGAGCAAAGGCACCACACCGATGACCATGGCGAACGTGGTCATCAAAATGGGGCGCAGTCGCAACCCGGCCGCCTCGATGATGGCATCGCGTTTGCTGAACCCGGTTTTCTGAAGATTGTTGGCAAACTCCACGATCAGAATACCGTGTTTTGAAATCAGGCCAATCAATGTGACCAGACCCACTTCGGTGTAGATATTCAACGTGGCCCGACCGATGCCCAGATTGATGAAAATCATGGCGCCGGCAATAGACATGGGCACGGAGACCAAAATAATCAGCGGGTCGCGGAAACTTTCAAACTGGGCGGCCAGCACGAGATAGATGATCACGATCGCGAAGAAGAAAGTGAGCACCAAGCCGCCAGATTCCTGCACGAACTGTCGTGAGGGGCCCGCGTAATCATAGCTGTAGCCGTTGGGTAGGGTTTCCTTGGCCAGCTGGGCCATTTTCTCGAGCGCCACGCCTTGAGGCACAGTCGGGAAGTTGACCCCCTGAATCGTCGCTGCATTTTCCTGCTGGAAATGATTGATCGTTTCCGGGAGAACGTGGGTCGTAATGTGAGCCACGGTCGATAGCGGCACCATTTTCCCGCTGGACGTTTTCAGGTAATACGACTTGAGCTGATCAGGATTCAGACGGTACGCCTGTGCCACTTGCGGTATGACCTTGTACGAACGACTGTCGAGCTCGAAGTAGTTGACATAACCCCCGCCCAACATGGCGGATAGGGCCGAACCGACATCCTGCATGTTGATTCCGAGCTGGGCCGCCATGTTCCGGTCGATATTGATGGTGGCTTGAGGTAAATCGATGCGCAGGTCGGATTGCAGGAAGATGAAGTCGCCGGACTTGAGGGCTTTCTGCAGAAAGTCATTGGCTACCTGGAACAACTTGTCGAACGGGTCGCTGGTCGTGATCACGAACTGAATCGGGAAACCGCGGGCACCGGGAAGCGACGGTGGCTGGAATACGGCATTCTGGGTACCGGCAATCTGGGCGAGATCCTTTTGTACCTGAGGCTGTAACTGCGTGGCCGTTTGCTTGCGCTCATCCCAGGGTTTGAGCACCATGCCGCTGATCACCTGCGTCGGTGTGTTGAGTTGAAAGACGTGGTTGGTTTCAGGGTATTTTTCGAAATCCTTGAACACCTGTTTCGCGTAAAGTTCTCGTTGGTCCAGCGTTGCGGTCGGTGAATTGAACGCCAGTGAGATCAGTACACCCTGATCTTCCTGAGGCGCCAGTTCGGAGCTAGAGGTTGAATACAGAAAATAGATCCCGCCGAGCATGATGACGATAAACACCAACACAACCGGAAGATAGTTCAGTACCCCATCGAGCCGCCGTTGATACCATTGATGCAGACGGGTGAATTGTTTGTCGAGCCAGAGCACGAGATGATCCTGCCAGCCGCCGCCTTCTTTCTTCGGTGCACGCAGGATTTTCGAGCTCAACATCGGGGAGAGGGTCAGGGCCACAATGGCCGATATCACGACGGTACCGACCAGCGTGAAGGCGAATTCGGTAAACAGTGCGCCGGTCAAACCCTGCATGAAGCCGATCGGCAAATAAACCGCGATCAAGACGATGGTCATCGAGATGATCGGCGAGGCGAGCTCCCGTGCGGCCATTCTGGCGGCATCGATGGGTGTCTGGCCTTCTTCAAGATGTCGGCTGATGTTTTCGACCACGATAATGGCATCATCCACGACCAGACCGATGGCCAGTACAAATGCAAGCAGGGTGAGTAGGTTGATCGAATAACCCAGCATCAGCATCACTGCGAATGTGCCGATCAGTGACAGTGGGATGGCAATGACGGGAATCAGCACGGAACGCAAGGAACCGAGGAAGACAAATACCACCAGGGTGACGATCAATACCGCTTCGCTGAGTGTTTTGATCACCTCGTCAATGGACGAATGAACGAACTTGGTCGAGTCATAGACGATGTTGGCTTTCAGACCGGTCGGCAGTTGAGCTTCGATGCCCGGCATGACATCACGGACCCGTTTGATGACATCAAGCAGGTTCGCACCCGGCGCCACTTGAATGCCGATGTAGACGGCTTTGCGGCCATCGAACGACACGCTCGAATCGTAATCTTCCGCACCCAGGGTGACATTGGCGACATCTTTCAGCCGAACGATCGAGCCCTTGTCCTCTTTGAGGATGAGGTTCTTGAACCCATCCAGCGAGTTGAGTGCGGTCGATGCGTTCAGATTGATCTGAACCATCTGCCCCTTCGTCTGGCCGCTGGAAGACAGATAGTTGTTTGCGGCGAGTTTGCTGTAGACATCGGCGGCCGTCAGCCCCACGGCAGCGAGTTTGTTCGGGTCGAGCCAGGCACGCAGGGCGAAGTTCTTCGCGCCCAGCAATTCTGCGGTCTGCACACCGTCGACGGCCTGCAATTTGGGCTGAACCGCGCGCGTGACGTAATCGGTGACCTGGTTTGGTTTGAGCACATCACTGTAGAAGCCGATGTACATCGCATCAATGGTCTGACCGATACTGACCGAGAGGGTCGGTTTCTGGGACTGCGGCGGCAGTTGATTGAGTACTGAATTGACCTTGGTGTTGATTTCGGTCAACGCCTTGTCGGGCTCGTAATTGAGCTTGAGGTTGACCGTGATGGTGCTGACACCTTGCGTGCTGCTCGAGGTCATGTAATCGATGCCATTGGCCTGAGCGATGGCATTTTCAAGCGGGGTGGTGATGAAACTGGACACCAGATTGGCATCGGCACCGGGGTAAGCCGTCGTGACTGTCACCACCGCATTCTGGGTGTAGGGATACTGCAGCACAGGCAGCATGCCGAAGGATCGAAGACCCAACACCAGGATCACGAGACTGAGCACCGTTGCCAAAACCGGTTTGGCAACGAAAATATCCGTGAACTTGGGTTTATTTGATGACGCCGTACTCATTCGTCTTTAACCTCGGGGTGCGGGTTATTTGAAGGCTGGATTTTATTGTTGATGAACACCGGCGCACCGTTTCTGAGCTTGAGTTGACCGGCCGTCACCACCGTTTCGCCCGATTTGAGACCATCGAGAATCGCCACCTGATCGCCGCGTGTTGGGCCAGTGGTAACGACGCGTTGTTCAACCGTGAGTTTGGGTTTGCCCTGATCGTCCTTGCCCTCATCCTTGACGACGAAAACGGTACTGCCGTAAGGGTTGTAGGCAATCGCGGTACTGGGTAGGGTCAAATACTGCTGAGCTTCACCCTGGTCGACACGCGCCGTCACAAACAGCCCGGGCAAGAGCTTGCCATCGGGATTGGCAATGGCGGCACGAACCGTAATGTTACGGGTGCTCGTATCCACCTGCGGTTCGATGGCCGTGATTTTCCCCTCGAAGGTTTTTCCAGCGAACGCATTTGTTTGGATGGAAATGTTTTTGCCGGCTCTGACCAGAGACAATTCCGATTGCGGGATGGTGAAATCGACATACATCGGGTCGAGCTTCTGGAGGCTGACCACTGCGGTGCCGGCCGAGAGATATTCGCCTAAATCGACTTTGCGAATACCCAATTTGCCTGCAAACGGCGCCTTGAGAGTTTTCTGATCGATCAGCGCCTCTTGTTGCTTAACCTGTGCCTCGGCGCTTTTGAGATTGGCCTGATCGCTCTCGACCACGGCACGACTCACCGCATTGATTTTCAATTGTGCCTGGTCGCGTGTCAGGTTCTGCCGTGCGAGTACGACGGCTGCCTGCAACTGGGCCAATTGAGCCTTCAGCGGCGCATCATTGAGTTCCAGCAATTTCTCGCCCGTTTTGACCGTCTGGCCGGATTTGAAATGAATCTGCGTAATCAGGCCACTGACTTCCGTAGCCAGCTCCGTGGATTGTGCCGCCTGCAAGGAGCCGATCACATCGACCTTAGGTTGCCATTCTTCCTTTTTGACCACGATGGTAGAGACCGCCTGCGGCGGTATACCCTTGCCACGAATCGCCTTGGATATCATTTCATTGCGGAATTGCTGGAAGCCGTAGATGCCGCCAAACACCAGTGCAACCAGCAGCAGCATGATGATCATGCGGATGGGGGTACCTTTCTTCATGGTGTGTTTTTCTCCGGCTTAGCTGTTTGAACTTGTGACAAGGTTTGAGGTTGATTTGGGTCTGCTGTGGGTACGCCGCCCATGGCTTGGTACAGGGCTACGCTGTCTGTGAGTCGTTGCGAACGGGCAGCCAGTGTCAGAAGTTGCGTCTGTGCGACCTGTTGTTGTGCTGTCAGAAGCTGTAGCGAATTTATTGCACCGAGCTTCATCTGTTGTTGTGTTAGATCGAGCGATGCCTGAGCTGAGCGTTCAGCCGCTGCTTGGGCATTAAGCGTGTCAGCATCGATGGCAGTTGCGCGCAAGGCATCCGCGGTATTGCGCAAGCCGTTTAACACGGTTTGCTGATAATTAGCTGCGGCGGCAGACAGTGAGGCCTTGGCTGCCTTGGCTCCTGATTCGAGGCCTGCGTTGAAGATTGGCTGTGTCAGGCCAGCAATCAAACTCCAGATAATCGAGTTGGCATCGAACAGGCTGGCAGGTGTCAGGCCTTGAGAGCCCACAGTGGCCGATAAATTGATTTGCGGATACAGGTTCGAAACGGCGACACCGTACTGGGCGGATGCCTGATGCAGTAATGCGGTTGAGGCCTGAATATCTGGCCGCGAGGCAACCCATTGTGATGGGACGACAACGGGAAGCTCGGCTGGCAGCGTGAAATCGCTCAGGCTGAATACGGGCATGACCGTGCTTGGCGGTTGTCCGACCAGTGTCGCCAGCAAATGGTCGCTTTGGTCGCGTTTGAGTATCAGCGGGGGCAGAGTGGCTCGCGTCTGGTCCAATTGGGTTTGGAGTGTCAGCACGTCGCTTTGGGTCGCGGCACCCAACTCAAGGCGTGACCGAATCAGCTTCAGCTGTTCCTC
>ERZ778018.2695-NODE-2695-length-10844-cov-4.595885_pt1 | contig 10844 bp, 8 predicted proteins | sample MGYA00375748_ERZ778018 | MGnify/ENA primary metagenome ERZ778018 (study PRJEB29350, sample SAMN05509839) | bioreactor metagenome | biome: bioreactor; material: wastewater | place: South Africa: University of Cape Town | collected 2014-04-22 ... | reverse complement strand
CAGCCCCGGCGCGGGTCCCCTGACGATTACGTGAGCAGCGGGTTCGTCTCGTACAACCGCGGGAAGCGATCGGTCGAGGTGAACCTCGCCGCCGAGGAGGGGCGCGCCGCGCTGCTCGCGCTGCTCGCCGACGCGGACGTGTTCGTCTGCAACACGCGGCCCGGTTCGCTGGAGCGGCTCGGCATCGCCGCCGACACGCTCCGCACCCTGTTCCCGCGCCTCGTCATCTGCGAGATCAGCGGGTTCGGGGTGACGGGCGGCCCCTACGCCGAATGGCCGGCCTTCGACTCGGTGATCCAGGCGATGAGCGGATTGAGCAGCCTGATCGGCGCCAGCGCGGACGGCCCGCCCGGACTGGCCCCCATGGGGACCATGGATCTGCTGTCGGGAATCTACTCGACGATGGGCGTCGTGATGGCCCTGGTCCAACGCGAACGCACGGGAGAAGGCGCCCATATCGACGCCGCCATGTACGACATCGGTGCCGCGTTCCTGGAGCGCCCACTGACTCTGTACGAGTTCACCGGGACTGTGCAGACGCGCGGGATCGACCGCTTCAGCCCGGTCGGCACCTTCCGCGCCGGTGACGGTCAGTGGGTGTCGATCGTGATCCCGACGGATGAGATGTGGCACCGCTGCTGCCGCGCGATGGATCGCCTTGACCTGGTCGATCACCCGCAGCTGGATACGATGCTCAAACGCGCGGACAATATGGCGGCGATAATCGTACCCGCTCTGGAGGAGTGGGCCCGTGCGACGACCGCCCGTGACGCCGCGACGATGCTGCGGAACGCGGGGCAACCGGCCGGTGTGATCCAGAGTATCGACGAGGTCCGACGCTGCCCGCAACTCGCTCACCGAGGGCTCTTCCAGCCGTCCGAGGACGAGAGACTGCGGCGCGACGATGTCAGCTACCTGGCATTTCCACGTCTGCCGTTGCTCTTCGACGGCCAAGCTGCGGTCCCGGGCCCCATTCCAGGCCTCGGCGCGGATAACGATCTGCTGCCCGGTTCTCAGGTCGAATGACGAGATTGCGACGCCGCGGACCGCGCCGGACCCGTGACAGGTTCCTTCCGCGGTCCACCCGAACGTGGTCCGGCGCCCCGCGCTGGATCACGTTCGGCGGTTCACCAGGTGACCAGGCCGCCGGTGACGTTGATCGCCTGTCCGGTCAAGTATGACGACTCGTCGGACAACAGGAAATGGATGACCTGAGCACACTCGGCCGCCGACGCGGATCGACCCAGCGGTACCGACGTGTTGCGCGCCGCGGAGAGCTCCGCCGCGGAGATCCCGCGTTCCGTGGACACCTGCGCCAGCACCGCATCCTGCATCGGGGTGTCGATGATTCCCGGGCACACCGCATTAACGCGGACATTCGAGGACGCGAACGCGTAAGCGAACGATCGCGTGAGGCTGAGAATGGCCGTCTTCGTGGCCGCGTAGGCCGCGGCCTCTGTCGTGTTGGCGAGCTTCGCGGAGCTGGAACTGAGGTTCACGATCGCGCCACCGGACGGCATCGTCCACCCAATGCGGGACGTCAGTTCCCAGACCGCGTCGAAGTTGACGGTGAAGAGCCGCCGAAGGTCCGCGAGGGTCACCTCGATGATCGGCTTGAGGAGGATGATGCCGGCGGCATTGACCAGCGCGTCGCTGCCGGCCGCGGCCGCGACGACCTCCTCCAGGCCGTCCGCGGAGGCTAGGTCCGCGACGAGCGTTTGATCATTCTCCCCCGCGGATCTCTCCAGGCCGGCACGGTCGCGATCCACTCTCAGCACCTGGTATCCACGCGCGCCCAACACATCGCCGACGGCTCGGCCAATACCGCTCGCCGCGCCCGTGACCACCGCTTTTTTCGTCATCCCGCCGACCTCTGATCATGCCGGGGGCACGATGGCGTCCGAGGTCCGCGGCCGCGCCCGATCATGCGCGTGCCGCGATCTGGCCACGGAAGAACGGCGCGCCTTCCTGGCCCGCATCGACTCGTTGCAGCCGCCCGATCATCGGGGCATCGGCGCTGACCTCGGCGCCTTCGCCGAAATCCGTGACGTACAAGTCTGTGCCTACGAACAGGCAGTTGCACGGCACACCGTACGTGGGCACGAAGTCCAGGTACGTACCGTTCTTGCTGACCACATCGACACCGCCGCCGCTGTACACGGTGATCCAGAAGTTTCCCGACGTATCTATCTTGAGACCGTCTGGGACGTGGCCATCCGGTAACACATGAATGAGCTCCGAAGGTTCTCCGGGGCGCTTACGAAAGACCTCACCTCGGTACGATTCGACCCATACGATCGAGCCGTCGGGTTCAGCGACAATGCCGTTTGGATATGAGTTATCGACTTCTTCGAGCAACTCGCCGGTGCCATCAGGATTCAGGACGAAAAGCCGCCCTACCGCCGGCTCGTCGGGGAGATAGTCACTCGGATCGGTGAAGTACAGCCTGCCGTCTGGACCGAAGACAAGATCATTCGGCGCTTGGAGAGATATACCGGCCACCGAGGTCGTCACGTACTCGACACGACCGTCCGGCCATGCGCGCTGGATGGATGGCGTGACCATGGTTTCCGCACGCCAACGGCCTACAGTGCCACCATTCTGTGTGATGTAGAGGCCGCCATCGGAGCCGAGCAGGCAGGCGTTCGGGCCGCCCCCGCATGCGGCATAATCATGGATACCTCGATCCGGTGACCACGCGATGATCTTGCTGGTGTAGGTCTCCACCATCACAATCCGGCCGTCCGGAAGTTGATCGGGACCCTCGGGATGTCCCAAGCCTTCGGCTAGTACCTCCACATTGCGGCTCATGTCTCGCATCCTCTCTGGCTCTTGTTTCGCAATCCACCCTTAGGATTCGTTCGCGCCCGGTTTGACGAACAATTCGACGGAATAACCATCCGGGTCACGCAGGTAAACGCTTTGCGCACCCTCGTTGGGCCCGCTCGTGATATCGACGATTCCATGCGAACGCATCGAACCGCCCAGGGCGACCAGCCGATCCACCAGATCCGCAATCTCCGTCACGTACAGACAGAGGTGACCGCTGCCGTAGTCACAGGGTCGGCAGGCCGCGGATAGTCGCTCGATACCCCGATATTCGAGTAGCTCGATATATCCGCCCCCGGGAATCTCCAGGTAGACGGCCCGAATATTGTCGAATTTCAAGTCCAACTCGCGGAACAGATATTCGGCGTCCAAAAGCTTGTCGAAATAAATCTTCAGGCCTAGCCCATCACGATAGAAACGCAATGAACGATCCATGTCAGCGATCGTGATGCCGGCGTGGAAAAACCCGGTTACCAGCATTTCATCCCTCCCCGGTTGCTGGTGGGTGGAGCCGATCCGTCAATCGGCAGCTGCCGGCGTTGCGGAGCCACCCATGAGGCTGGCGGTCGCCTCCGCCAGCCCCTCGGCGCTATCGAAATCGGCACAGTTCAACTCGGTCACTATCTGACCGCGCGCCGCGACCAAGACCCGGTCGGCAACGTCGAAGACCTCTGAGTCCTCTGTGCAAAACAGCAGCGCGCATCCGCCGCCGTCGCAATACTGGCGCAAGAGCGAGTAGATCTCGCGTTTGCTGGAGACATCGACGCCGCGGGTGGGCTCCTCCAACGCCGCTACCGCCGGGAATAGCCGCAGCACCGACGCGATAGCAACTTTCTGTTGATTGCCGCCGCTCAGCGACCGGATGGGCGTATCGAGACTCGCCGTTTTGACCGCGAACTCCTCACGCGCCTGCTGCGCGAGTCTCCGGACTTCCTTGCTTCTCACCAGGCCAAACCGGGACTTGATGTCATCGCCCGATCGAATGACCAGATTCTCCCCGACGGAGAGGTTGCCGAAGAGACTGTCGGACCGATCGGCCGTCACGAAGGCGACCGTCCGATTCGAATCGGCTGACGAATCGGCCGCCCACGTCATCCCGCCGGTAGGTCGCAGATGTTCGAGACCCGAGACGGCGCGGACGATTTCGCGCGCGCCCGAGCCCTCCACGCCAACGAGCGCCACGACCTCTCCGCGGTGCAGTTCGAAGGAGACGGACCGGAACTTGTCCTGCTGGTGCGACAATTCCGACACGCTCAGCAGAGACGGCATCTCACCGGCGTCACGGCGCTCGCGCACCGATTCGTCTGCGGTTTCATCACTGCTGCGCACGACAAGCTCGCGCGCGAGGGTCTCGGCCGTCAGGTCCGCGCCCGACAGTTCGCGGCGGCAGCGGCCATCGATAATGACGACAGCGCGGTCCGCATGGCGTACCAACTCCGCCAACCGGTGAGTCACTAAAATGACCACGGAACCGGCATCGGCGAGGCTGTGCATGTACGCGAAGAGCTGTTCGGACTCGTCCTCGGTCAGCGCCGAGTTCGGCTCATCGAACAGGAATACATCGGCGCTACGGACCAGCGCGCGGGCGATCTCGGTCCGCTGCTGCAGCGAGATCGACAGGTCACCGAGAGTCCGATTCATATAGGGAAGCAACCCGGTATCCGACAGCACCTTCTTGTCGAGATCCCGTAGCTTCCCCCACCCGAACGTGGAGATTTCGCGCCCCACCACCAGGTTCTCGGCGACCGTCAGATTCGGAAACAGCTGAGGTTCCTGATGGACCACCGCGATGCGATCGGCATCCACGCCACGGCGCCAGTCCTGGCCATTGACGTGGATCTCGCCGCTGGTCGCGACCTCGTCACCGGCGAGGATCTTGACGAACGTGCTTTTACCGGCGCCATTCGGACCGACGATCCCCAGAATCTCCCCACCGCTGACGTCAAGATCGAGTCCCGACAGAGCGGTCGTGTCACCGTACCGCTTGACCAGTCCGGAGACCGAGACGGAGCGGGGGGTCGCCGGCGCCGTCGTACTCAACTCTTTCTCCAGGATCGCGTCACCTGATCCAGCACCACGGCGGCGATCGTGACGACGCCGAGGAACATCTGCTGCGCGAACGCGCCGGCCGCGTTGAGCGCCAGACCGTTCGCGATGACCGCAAGCAAGAGCGCGCCCAGCAGGGTGCCGGAGACCGAGCCGCGGCCGCCCGACAGGCTCGCGCCGCCGATCACCACGGCCGCGAAGATCGGGAAGAGCAGAACCTGCCCGCCGTCCGGCTGTACCGAACCGATGAAGGAGAAGTCGAAAACAGCGGCCAAAGCGGCGCACACCGCTCCCATGATGAACGCAAGGAACTTGTACTTCGTCACCGGTAGCCGCGCGAAGCGGGCCGCCGCGGGGTTGCCCCCTATTGCCTTCAGGCGGAAGCCAAACAAGGATTTCCCGAGGATCAGCCAGGCGATCAGTGCAACCACAATCATCCACACGACCTGCATCGGGATGTTGAATGGGAGATGCAGGTTGCTGATCTGGCGGAAGAATGAGATCTCACCCTTTCTGACGACCTCGCCAGCGGGCGGCGAACTAGTGGAGAAACGCTGCGCCCGGCTGACCAAGAGCGTGAAGCCGAATATCAGCGTACTTGATCCCAAAGTCGCGATGAATGACGGTATTTTGACAACCGCGGTGAAGAACGCGTTGAACAATCCGGTGAGCACCGCGACCACTATGCAAAGGAGGAAGCCAGCCCATAATGGCCAGCCCCATTTCAGCCACGAAACCGCAAGCATCATTGCCGAAAGACCGTAGAGGCTGGCGAACGACAGGTCGATCTCTCCCACGATTAGTATCGCGGTTAACCCCATTCCGACAATCGCTAGCGTACTCATATACCGCAGCAAACCCAGAAGGTTCGACGGAATAACGAATAACCCACCTGATGTCCACGTAAAGAAAGCCGACACGATGAGGACCGCACCGATCAACCCGCCGATGCGGATAAACGTCGCTGCGACGACTCCAGAACGATCTACCTCTATACCCTTGAACCCTGCGCGCGGACCGTTCGAGTGCGTATCCACAGGCGCGGTGTTCGCGCGATCTTCCTCAGTCAACTGACACCTTTCCCTCGTCCGCCAAAGCTGCCTTTTGCTACAAAGGCTGTGGGGTATTGCCATCGACCTATCGCTGGACACAGGTCTAGACGGTGCGAGTACCCCACCTGCGAGCAAATACTCAGCCGAACTGTGGCGCACCTTCACACTTACGCGAGCGCGGGGCACCGTTCAAGTTGTATTCACCCCGTACAACACTTGGCAATATATGGAGCCAGCCAATCGTCGGTACCGTGACCGACAACCAGCTGGACTCCTTTTCAGTTCTTCGATTGGCTCAACCGAAACTCAGCCATGCCTATCCGATTTCTCTCAGCCGCCGAGAATCTTGGCCAGGTCCTTCCGCGCCTCTGCAGAATTCTCGCTGGTCACCGGGACGAGATGCTGAGCGTTCGGGATGACATCGCCGGTCGCCAGGTAGACAGCGCACGCGACCGCACCGAACCCTGCCTGCTGCGGCCAACCTTGATCGAAGGCAACCACCTGCACGCCCGCGTCGATCGCGTCGAGTTGACCAACCGACACGTTCCAGCCGGCAGTGAACACTTTACCCACGCGACCCAGGTCCTGAATTGCCTTGAAGGCCTGCTCCGCCGTGATGTCAACGTTCAGAACGAACTGCAGGTCCGGGTTACCCGTCAGGAGCGCCTTATAGGTATCGTAGGCCTGCGCTGGATCGTAGTTGACTGTGAGAGGATTATCGGCAGTATTGATGAACTTCGCGTCAGGAATTGCGGCCTTAATACCTTCCTCGAAACCTTTCATACGTCCCTGCCCCCAGAACGAGCCAGGATCGCCGCCACTAGTGGTGAACACCTTCAGGTCGTGATCGGTGGACTTCATCCAGTCCAGGACAACCTGAGCCGCTTGGTGGCCTTCCTCCATCGGCACCTGGGTAAAGTTCGAGAACTCGTTTCCGTTGGACGTCACTCCGGCAGTGAAAACCGGGATCCCATCCGCCATGAGTTTATTCGTGATGTCTGTGAACGCGTCAGAGTCTGGCGGTTCCAGGCCGAGGCAGTCAATCTGATTGGTATTGTACAGCGCCTCAATCTGCGAGATCTGCGTCTGCACATCGATATCACCCGATGGCGCGATGGCACTAGCATTCATCGTTGGAAGAACAGTCTGCGCGATCGGAACTGTCGCATCATATCCAGTCTTGTACTGATCGGAGAACAGTGCGATTCCGCTGGATTGGTAGGAGAAGACGTAATTGACCTTCTCGCCCGAGGCCAGCTTCTTCGCAATACTGTCCTTGAGCTTGAAGGTACTGCCGTCCTTAAGCGTTGCGGGGGCCGGCGCGGCCTTGTCGACAGAATCCGCGATCTGATCGTATCCGGCATCGCGTAGCGCGGCCGACGCCGCGCTGAGATCCACCGTCTTCGACCCGCTGGACTCGCCAGCCTCCGTCGACGCACCATCGGATGAGCTATTAGCAGTCGAATCAGAGGCCTCGCCACTGGAAGTAGACGGTCCGCCGGCGGAATCAGTCGTCGAGGTACCCGAACCACTACCGCACGATGCGACGGCGAGGACTGCCGCCGCGCCCAGCACAGCGAAAACAACCATGGAGCGTCTCATAGGGCGTGCCTCCCAAGGGTGATTGATGTTTGGAACCGATTCCACAGATCGTCGCAGAGCGATCCCAGTTTGTCAAGGGATCGACGAGACTCATGAAATGTGCCCGTGAAAGGCGGGTCGTGCCTCATCTATTTTTGCCCGCGTGGCGGCGACGCTTCGGACATGGGAAATGGGTTGTCGATGAGTTCTCGTGCGGAGATAACCAGGAAGTACGCGCGCGGCTACGCCGCGGCGTCGAAGAAGGATAGGGGTCGGCTGCTCGACGAGGTGGTGGCGGTGACCGGCTGGTCACGGGACAACGCGCGCCGTCGCCTGACGGAGGCGGCCAGGCCCGGTCCGCGGCGGGTGGTGAAGCGTCGTAAGCCGCGGGCGCTGAAGTACTCGGCGGCGGCAAGGAAACTGCTTCAGTGCTTCAGTGGCTGTGGGCGACGTCGGGCGGGTTGTGCGGCAAGTACCTCACGGTGGCGATGGAGGGCCTTTTGTCGTCGTTGGAGCACCACGGGGAGCTGGTCGGTGGCAAGCGCGGCTACACACCGGAGGTGAGAGCCGAGCTGCTGGCTATGTCGGCGGCGACGATCGACCGGTATCTGGCTGATGCTCGAAGCAAGGGCAGCTCAAGGGCATCTCGTCGACGAAGCCGTCACCGCTTTTGCGCACGTCGATCAAGATCCGTAAGGCCGGCGACGAGGTCGAGACCGAGCCCGGGTTTTTCGAGTGCGACACGGTCGCGCACTGCGGGCCGCGCCTGATCGGCGAGTTCGCCCGCACGGTGAATTTCACCGACGTCTTGATCGGTTGGGTGTTCACCCGTTCGATCCGGAACAATGCGCACGTCCACATCCGACGCGTGATGGACGCATCCCTCGACGAGATCCCTTACGGCGTAGTGGGTTTGGACTTCGACAACGGTTCGGAGTTCTTGAACTATCCCATGATCGACTGGGCGGCCGACAAGAAGATCTTCTTCACCAGATCCCGCCCCTACAAGAAGAACGACCAGGCCACGATCGAGTCGAAGAACAACCATCTTGTACGGCGCTACGGGTTCTACTACCGCTACGACACCGCCGAAGAGCTTGAAGTGCTCAACACGCTATGGCCGCTGGTCAACGACCGCTTGAACTACTTCACCCCGACGAAGAAACCGATCGGTTGGGGCGAGGACAAAGCTGGCCGCCGCAGACGGATCTACGACAAGCCGGCCACACCGTTCGATCGCCTCATCGCGTCGGGGATACTCTCCCCGGCGCAGCAGGCCGAGATGACTGCCTACCGCGACAGCATCAACCCGCTCGACCTTGCCCGCCGCATCGCCCACTTACAGGGCAGACTGATCGAGTTGGCCAAGGACAAGACCGACCGGATGCGCGAAAAACTCGAACACGCCACGCCCGACACCGACGCCCGGATCAAAATCCAAGAAGCAAGCTGACCCATTTCGCGGGCTCTCCTACCTGAGGCACGACTCAATTTTCGCGGACACCTTGACATGAGGAACCCCGGACCGCCAGGCGGTTGCGGCAACAGTGCCAGCAACCACGACCGGCCGCCGCCGGCGACGACCTCACGAGGGATCTGGCCGACTACGACCGGGCGTTCGGGATCGAGGGGGTTGCGTGATGGCCGCCAAGCAGACCGACACGGCCAAGCAGATCACCTATCTCGCCGGCGCTCTGAAGGCGCCCCGGATCACCGAAGCCGCTAGCCGGATGGCCGATCAGGCCAGGGATGCAGGCTGGTCGTTCGAGGACTACCTCGCCGCGGTCCTCGAACGCGAGGTCTCCGCCCGCAACACGCCCGGCGCGGAGTTGCGCATCAAAGCGGCCGGGTTCCCGGCGCGCAAGACGTTGGAGGACTTCGACTTCGACGCCCAGCCCACCGCACGACAACAGACCGCAGCCCTCGCCTCCGGCGGGTTCCTGCTCGAGGCCCGCAACGTCGTGCTCCTCGGCCCACCCGGCACCGGCAAAACCCACCTCGCGACCGCGCTCGGCATCGTCGCCGCACGCCACGGTTACCGGGTGCTGTTCGCGGCCGCGACGGACTGGGTCACCCACCTGACCGACGCCCACCAGCAAGGCAACCTGCCCCGCGAACTCGCCCGGCTGCGCCGCTACGGGCTGATCATCGTCGACGAGGTCGGCTACCTCCCGTTCGAGCAAGACGCCGCGAACCTGTTCTTCCAACTCGTGTCCAGCCGCTACGAGCACGCCTCGCTGATCCTGACCTCCAACCTGCCGTTCAGCGGCTGGGGCGGCGTCTTCGGCGACCAAGCCGTCGCCGCCGCGATGATCGACCGCATCGTCCACCACGCCGACGTGCTCACGTTGAAAGGCGCCAGCTACCGACTCCGAGTACGCGGCATCGACAGCCTGCCCAGCATCAAAACTCAGGATCCGGCAGACTAACCAAACGACAACCAGGTGGCCTCATTTTCGACCGTCGCTTTGGCCTCAGATTGGACCGCCGTCGACACCGGCAGCGGCGGTGCGCGAGCGAAGTCCCCGTTTTCGGTTGTCACACGTTTACCGCGCCTTCAGCCTCACGCCGACTTCACGGACACGCTCACCTGAAGAGCTGAGAGCGTTTCGCGGCATTCTTCGTGAGCGTCGTCCCTCCCGGCATTTTCACGCGAGGCTCAACCCACGTTTCGCGGACATTTCTCGTGAGTCTCGTCGCGGTCCCGACATGGACGGGGTCTGTGATGGTGCTGCCGCGCGCCCAGACCCGGGCGTGATCGGCGATGATCCGCCCGTCGTGGCGGACCTTCACCCGGTCGAGGTCTGCGGTGACGTCGACGAATCTGCCGATGGCTTGCGGGTCGACGGAGTAGTCGCAGGCGTCCAGGCGGACGTAGTAGTCCCGGCCGGGCCGGGCTCGCTGCCGCCAGCCCAGCTGCAGAGGGATGGTCGGCAGCGGCAGCATCCGCGACCGGTCGTGCTCGATCAGATCGATCGGCCGGGCCTTGATGGTGCGGACCACTTTCGCGCTCGCCTTCTCCAGCCAGTCATCCAACTGGGTGTTGAAGTCGACCGGTGAGGTGAACGTGCGGCCGGGCATGAACGAGGTCTCCATCCACCCGTTGCGGCGCTCCACGATCCCCTTCGATTCCGGGTCGTAAGGGCGCAGTTGCACCACCTTCGTGTCCAGAGTTCCGGCGAACGCTGTGACGCCTTGCGCGAGCCGACCCTCCTGACCGATCCCGGGTTCGTTGTCCCAGATCAGCCAGCGCGGCACCCGCCCAAGCTGCCGGATCAGTTCCCACGACCCGAGCAGCAGGCCCTCCGTCTTGCGTGTCGGGATCATCCTGGCCGT
>ERZ778018.2694-NODE-2694-length-10849-cov-4.883546_pt1 | contig 10849 bp, 11 predicted proteins | sample MGYA00375748_ERZ778018 | MGnify/ENA primary metagenome ERZ778018 (study PRJEB29350, sample SAMN05509839) | bioreactor metagenome | biome: bioreactor; material: wastewater | place: South Africa: University of Cape Town | collected 2014-04-22 ... | reverse complement strand
AGACAAAGGTCAATCCAGAGTCAGTGACCGAAACGTTCGTCGCGGTCAAGCTACTGATCGATAGCTGGCGCTGGGCGGGAGTGCCTTTTTATCTTCGCACCGGCAAGCGGATGCCGCGTCGCGTTACCGAGATCGCCATCCAGTTCAAGAGCGTGCCACACCCGCTGTTCAAATCGACGGCCGGTTCGCCGCTCGAACCGAACGTCCTGACGCTACGCATTCAGCCGGATGAGGGGATCGCGCTCAAGATCGCCGCCAAAGTGCCGGGGCCGAGCATTCGCCTCCGCTCCGTCAACATGGGCTTCCTCTACGGCACATCCTTCTTCGTCGAGTCACCCGACGCCTACGAGCGGCTGCTGCTCGACTGCATGTACGGCGAATCGACGCTCTTCACCCGCCGCGACGAAACCGAAGCGGCATGGAAACTGATCACCGAAATCCTCGAAGGTTGGGCCATCGCGCCGCCGCAGCGGATTCCGCAATACGATGCCGGTACCTGGGGGCCAGCCGAAGCCGATGCCTTTATCGCTCGCGACGGCCGCTCGTGGCGACGACCATAATGCGCAGGGGAGGTGTGAAGCATGAGCGGCGTTAACGTCAGCAGCGATGTTCACGGACATAAAGGGCCGGCAGTTGATGTCGGTTCGATCGAACGCGAACTGGCGCAACTCTGGCGCATGCCAACCGTCGTCGGACTCCGCGAAACGGATATCGTGCCAACGCGCACCAGCGTGCTCAATCTCGTCGTGCACTCGGCGAACGCGACGATCGGAAAGCGCACCGCCACCATCATCAATGAACTCGCCGCGAACCATCCCTCGCGCGTCATCAGCTTCACCGCTACTTCCGATCCACACGCCTTCGACGACGATATCGACGCGCACGTCAGCACTCACTGTCACACCGCCTCGGGCGAGCGCTTCGCCGAATGCTACGAGAAGATCGAGATCAAATCGCCACCCGATTCACTCGATGAACTGCCGAGCCTGATCATCGCGCTGGCCATACCCGATCTGCCGACCTTCATCTGGTGGCCGGGTCAGCCACCGCTTGACGATCAACGCTTCCGACGCGTCGCGCTGGTCGCCAATCGGCTCATCATCGACTCGCTCGATTTCAAGAACTGTTCCGAGAATGTGATCCGCAGCGCCGCGCTCTGTCGCGAGGTCAGCGAGCATTGCGCGATCTCCGATCTCAACTGGGCGCGGCTCAGCCCGTGGCGTTCGATGATGTCGCAGTTCTTCGACAAGCCCGAATGCAACTGGGCGCTCCGCTACATCACCGATCTGAAACTCGAATACGGTCGCGCCAACGGCGGCAGGCAGAACGCCGCGCAGCCGATGCTCTTCGTCGGATGGATCGCCAGCCGGCTCGGCTGGGACCGGCAGCAGACCATTGCAATCGGCCAGCCGCGTGGTGCCTGTGCGACCCGCGACGGCAGCGGCCGCGCGATTTCCATCGTGATGAGTGAACGCACCGTACCGGCGCACTTCAACGGCTATCTGCTTGGCGCGACCCTCACAGCGAGCGACGGCACGAGGCAGGGAACGTTCGAAATTGCCCGCGTCGGCGACGATCTGACGACGATCAAGATGACCGCGACGCTTGACGGCAACGTGATTGTCGAACACGCGATGCGCTCGGAACCGGCCAACCTGTCGCAACTCCTCCTGCGCGAACTGGAGAACACCATGGCTGAGCCGATCTTCCATGATGCGCTCTGCGATGCCGAGCAGTACGCCGCCATCATCGATTTCCGGAGAGATTCATGAGCCAACCAGAGATCGTCGTCCAATCAACGCCTGCCGAACTGGCGCAGGGGGCCGCTGAACGCTTCGTCCTGACCGTTTCAGGCGCACAGCGGGATGGCGGCGTCGCGCGCGTCGCACTCTCCGGCGGGTCGACGCCGCGTGCGCTCTTCACGCTGCTGGCGTCGGACGAATACGCACACAAGCTCGACTGGCAGTCGATTGACATCTTCTGGGGCGACGAGCGGACCGTTCCGCCCGATCACGCCGACTCGAACTATCGCATGGCTCATGAGACGCTGTTGAGCAAGCTGACCGTGCCGGAGGCGCGGATTCATCGGATGCGCGGCGAACTCGATCCGGTAGTCGCCGCCGGCGATTACAGCCTGGTGCTGCAACAGGTCTTCGAGCTGACAACACCCGGCGCCATCCCGCGCTTCGATCTCATCCTGCTCGGGCTCGGGCCTGACGGCCACACCGCCTCACTCTTTCCCCACACATCGGCTCTCGACGTACGCGATCAACTCGTCGTCGCCAATCCGGTGCCGCAGCAACAGACGACCCGTCTGACACTCACCGTGCCGGTCCTGCAGGCCGCCGCGAACGTCCATTTCCTCGTCGCCGGGAGCGACAAGGCGCCCGCCGTTCATCGCGCGATCGAAGGCGACTGGGATCCGGAGGAAACACCGTCGCAATACCTGCGACAGGCGCACGGTCAGGTGACCTGGCTGCTGGATCGAGCGGCGGCCGCCGACCTCCGACAATCCGCCGCTGGATGAAATTCCCTGCCGGCAAACGTTAGAAAGACCGTAACCAGCGATCGTGGCGCGGTGCCGCGATCGCTACCCAGCTGTTGTATGAAGGAGCAGGCATGGCCGAAGTCGAGAAAACATCTACCGTTCCAGCCCGTGCCATGGTCGTCATGGCACACCCTGATGACGCCGAATTCGGCGTGGCCGGCACCGTCGCAAAATGGACGGCCGGCGGCAGCGAGGTCATCTTCGTCCTCGGCACCAGCGGCGACAAAGGAAGCGACGACCCGGAAATGACCTCCGAGAAGCTTGTCGAGACGCGCGAACGTGAGCAGTTGGCCGCGGCCAAGGTACTTGGCGTCAAGACGGTCGAATTCCTGCGCTTCCGCGACGCCGAACTGATACCCGATCTCAACCTGCGGCTCGCGATCACGCGTATGATCCGCAAATACAAACCGGACGCCCTCATTTGCCAGGATCCAACCTTCCGCTGGGGCGGCCAGGAATACATCAACCATCCCGATCACTCGGCGATGGGTGAGGCGACGCTTGCCGCCGTCTTCCCCTCCGCCCGTGACCGCCTCACCTTCCCGCAGCTGCTGGCCGAGGGGCTGGAACCGCACAAAGTCCGCGAAGTTTTCGTCGGCATGTCGAAAGAATCGGACTATTGGATCGACATCACCGAGTCGTTCTCGACGAAGCTCAAGGCACTCGCCGAGCATAAGAGCCAGATCGGCGACTGGGATCCCGAACCGATGTTGCGCCGTTGGTCGCAGGACAGCGCGGCCGAAGCGCGCTTCAAGCGCTTCCCGGGCGCCGACGACATGGATCTCGCCGAGTCGTACAAATACTTCAAGCTCGACTGATTCAGCATGTAGATTCGGGGGGGCCCTAAGCCCTCCCACGCTCCTCTGTTCGCCACGCTAACCGGTTAACGCCAGCAACCACGACAGGGACAGAAGAATGGCGCTCGCCATGATCGCCAACCAGTGGCCGCCACGAATCGCCCGGCGATCGAGCCCGATGGCGGCGATGAGGGCGCCGGTGGAGAGAAAGAACAGCGGCCCCGGTAGCTGGTCAATGGGCCAGAGCGCCAGCGCGAGCACCTGAGCCAGCGCCACCGCCGCCCAGCAGACGAGGCGGGCGCCGCGCGGGCCGAGACGGTGGGCGAAGCCCTGCACGCCGTGGGCGCTGTCCGATTCGATGTCGGACAGTGTGTCGGCGATATACACCGCCAACACGAGTGGCGCACCGATCAGATAGACGAGCCAGAGGCGTGAATCCCACTCGCCGACCACAGCGAATGCGGTCAACGGGAGGGTCGGAAGCGCTACCCAGAACGGCAGCCAGGTCCAGGAAGTGCGCTTCAACCAGGCGTTGTAAACAAAGCCCGACGATGCGCCGATCGCGATCAGCCCGGCGACCGTCAGTCCGAGCGGAAGAGCCAGCAGCAGACAGAGCAGCGTCAGGATTGCCGTCCAGGCGAACGCTTCACCGGGCGTCAGCAGACCGCGCGGCAGGGCGCGCCACGGTTTCGCTCGCGCATCCAGCTCGCGGTCGCAGTAGTCGTTGTGTATCGAGATCGCCAGCTGACCCAGTAGCGTCGACGTCAGCAGCAGCCCGAGCCGGCCAAACGGTGGCCATCCGCCGGCAGCGACCAGCATGAACCCGGCGGACGCCAGCAGGACCATCGCGATCGGTGGAAGATGGAGAAGTTCGACGTAGGCTGCGAAATCGCTCGATTCTGACCGAAACGCCTTCACGGTTCCTCTCAGCGAGCGCACGGTCGCTACTCCTGCCAGCGGCTGAGGACCAGGCTGGCATTGATGCCGCCAAAACCGAAAGCGTTCTTGACGGCAATGTCAATACGCCGCTCCTCGCCCATTGGGTTGACGTGAACGACCCGGCAATCAGGATCGGGCTCGTCGAGGTTCGCGGTGGGTGGCAGCCAGCCCCGGTCGAGCGCCAGCGCCGTGATGGCTGTCTCGATCGCCGGACTCGCTCCCAGCGCGTGGCCATGAAGCGCCTTGGTCGCGCTCACCGGCAGACGGTCCGCGTGCTCGCCAAAGGCGAGGCGGATCGCCCGCGACTCGGCCGCGTCACCCAGCCGTGTTCCGGTCGCATGCGCGTTCACGTAGTCGACCTCACATGGTGCCAGGCGCGCATCGTCCAGGGCGAGCGTGATCGCGTGGGCCGCCTCGCAGCCATCCGGCAACGGTGCCGTCATATGGTAGGCGTCATTCGTCGTGCCGTAACCGAGTACCTCTGCATACGGTCGCGCTCCACGTCGCAGGGCATGATGTAGCTCCTCGAGCATGAGCACACCAGCCCCTTCTCCCATCAAGAAGCCGTCCCGACCGCGATCGAACGGCCGACACGCGCCTTCCGGCGGCTCGTTCAGGGTTGTCAGCACACCGATGCGGGTAAACGCGCCGAAGGCGAGTGGCGCCAGCGGCGCCTCGACTCCTCCGGCGAGTGCGACCTCGAATCCTCCCGCGCGGATCAGGCGGAACGCCTCCCCGATCGCGATCAGGCCGGAGGCGCACGAATTGGCGTTGCCAATGGTCGGTCCGCACAAACCGAATTCCATGGCGACATTCGTTGCTCCGGCTCCCCCGAAAACCGAGAGGGCGAGCCTCGGTTCAACCGCATGGAAGCCGTTCGTTATGTAGCGCCGGTGTTGCTCTTCGGCGAAGGCAATGCCCCCGAGCGCGCTCCCCAGATAGATGGCCGAGCAACCGGCGATCTGCTGCGCGCTGAGGGCAGCGTCCGCCAACGCCTGCCGGCTCGCGGCGATGGCCAGCTGAGAGAATCGGTCGATCCGGCGAGCCTTCCTCGCGTCCATCCAGTCAGCCGCTTCGAAATCCTCGATCTCGGCCGCGACTTGAGATCGAAATTCGCTCGGATCGAAGCGCGTAATGCGCTTCGCGGCCGAGTGTCCGGCACGAACACCCTGCCAAAGCCCGTCTCGTCCTGACCCGATCGGCGTAATCGCACCGATGCCGGTGATGACGACCCGCTTGGCTGGGGATGAGGCGCCGGAGAATGAGGAACGAGCAGCACGATCAGGCATTGTGACCCCCTGGGCCGTTGTCGTTGGCTTCGAATCTGAGCGCGAGCGCAGGGGTGGCCTGAGCCGCCTCGGCCAGCAGCTTGATCTGGCTGAGCGTCTTCCCGGCGATGTTCGACACGAAGAGTGGACCGATGATCCGGTCAGCGACCAGCCCGCCGGCGACCGGCCAGTTCAGCAGCAGGTCGTGTCGAATCTGGACGAGGACACCCGCGGGACTTGCCTGGAAGTTCCACGCGACCTCCATGCCTGCGGTTACGCCGCGCACGTGGCGGAAGGTGATCCGTGGTTCGGCCGGGAAGCTCACCTGCTCAGCCCACCAACGCAGCGGAATCCCATCGCGCCACGCAGCCATTTCCACCACGCGACGTGGCCCGTCTTCAGACAAGACCCGTACCCGCCGATAGTGCGGCAAGAGCGCCGGCCAGCGTTCGACGTCCACGGCCAGGCCGTAGATCAGATCTTCTGGCGCCTGGATCATGATGCTGTTCTCAGTCTGCATCGACATCCTCTCTTTACGGCTTCAGGAGCGTCCAGAGGAATCGCGGCCGCAACGCCGGACTGGCCGGTTGATAGTCACCGAGCACGCCGGACAGGGTTCCTGCGACGTCCGCCCGATCGTTCAGGCGACGAATGACGTATTCGAACAAGCGCGGTGAGCGGAGAAAGCCCTGGATCAGCAGGCAAACACGCTCTTTCTCGGCGAACGCTGACCGTCGAGCCTGTTCGTAGTCGCCCGGAACCGCGTCGGGGTGTGCGAGTGCCCGTTCGACCGCGTCGGCGGCCAGTTCGGCCCCACGGAGCGCGCGATAAACGCCTTCGCCGGTGAACGGGTCGAGGAAACCGGCAGCGTCTCCGACGAGCAGATAGCCGGGACCGGCGACGCGGCGAACGCGCCGGGCAAGCGGGCCGATTCCACGAATCGACGTGACACGCCGCGCCGTGCTGAGCGCCTCGACAACTCCCGGTAACTCCGCTAGGCGCCGCTCGAAATAGCGTTCAACCGGTTCACCGGCACGCTTCGCTCCCAGCGCACCAACCAACCCCACGTTGACGATCCCGCCACCAACCGGCGCCAGACCACAGTAGAGCTCGTGGCCGACATGCATCTCGCCGAAACGATCGATCCCGGCAACGTTGTCGAATCGAGCGACCAATCCGAGCCGCCGCGGCCAGCGGACCGGCAGATCGAGCCCCAGCGAACGCGCGACGCTCGAATGCAACCCATCGGCTGCTACCACGAAACGCGCCCGTATTTCGGTTTCCTTTGCCAAACGACTGGTTCGAACGCCGACGACGCGGCCACCCTCCAGCAACGCTCCGCGCACCCGGCACCGTTCCTGTACGCGAACGCCACAGCCGCGGGCATGATCGAGCAGCACGTGATCGAACGTTGGGCGCGGGATGCCAAGCCCCGCTCGCCCAACCGGATCACCGTCCACCGCATATGTCACGAGGAATGAAGTCCGCTCGGTGCCGACCCGCATACCGAGCGGTCGAGCAGGCTGAATCGCCAGTAGATCGCCGAGCGCGCCCAGTCGCTTCACGACGTCAACGACGCCTGGGCTCAGATATTCGGCGCATGGCTTTTCGCGCGGAAACGTTGCTCGCTCGAGCAGGAGGACATCATGGCCACGCTGCGCCAGCAGGGCCGCCGTCGCGGCGCCGGCCGGACCGCCGCCGGCAACCAGCACTTCGGCGTTCAGCCCGCTCACGGTGGCGCCTGGGCGATCATTGCCACCCGGTATGCGAGGAAGCCGGCTGAATCAACCGGGCAGAGTTCAGCTCTGTCCAGCAGCATCCTCATCTCGCGCCGGGTGTAGGCGCGACGGGCTGAGAGGGGAGCATCATTCCGTGTTAGTTGGTTGCGGGTCAGCGAACGACTGAAAAGCCAGGCACCGGCAAAACCCGGCCAGTTCCGTACCAGGTCATTCACGACAATACCCCGGCGCGCGACACGGCTCATCTCTCGCAGCATCGATACAGCCTCGTCCGGATCGAGATGGTGCAGCACCAGTGAGCAGGTAGCGATATCAAAACTGCCGTCAGCGAAGGGGAGATCACAGGCATCGGCAACGGCAAACCCGACGCGGTCCGTCTCCGGGCGCTCGGCCAGACGCAAGACCTCCGCGCTCCGGTCGGTCGCCAGAATCCACGCCCGCAACCGTCGGCGCTCGGCCCAGTTCGCCATGGCAGTCGGAATGTCGGCGCTGCCGGTCGCCACGTCGAGGACGCGAAGCGCGTCGCCGGGCCGCAAATCGCCGGTCAGGCGTCCCAACCCTGCGAGCGTCAGGCGAACGCCGCCAAGCCAGCGGTTCACCCGGCGGAGATCGGCCAGGTTACCAGCCAGCAGCGCAGGATCGTTTCCTGGCCGGTCGAGCAGCTCCGCTTCGGTCGAGCGCGCGGGCCGGAGGGGCAATTGGCGACGCTTCATGGCGCACCTTCCGGCCTATCGGAGGCGGATGACGACAAATCCTGTCTGTGTCGCCAAGTGCAAGTTCTATGCCGATGGCCGGATAGGCTGATTCGTGGTGTGCGTTTCTAGGTGCGCCTCTGCGCGAGGCGAAAGAATTCGTCGCGCAGGCTGGCGTCATCATCGAAGGTGCCACGCCAGTTGGTCGTGCGTGTTACCGACGTCTGATTGTGGACGCCGCGCATGTGGGTGCAGAGATGCTCCGCTTCGAGATAGACGGCCACGCCGTGCGGCTCCAGCAGCCGATCCATGGCGTCTGCTATCTGCTGCCCCAGCCGCTCCTGCACGGTGAAACGGCGCGCGTAGACGCGCACCAGACGCGTCAGTTTGGAGAGGCCGAATATGCGCTCGTGCGGGATGTAGGCGAGGTACGCCTGGCCGATGATCGGCAACGCGTGATGCTCGCAGAGGCTGTAGAACTGGATCGGCCCTTCGATCAGCTGGCTGCGACGGCAATCCGAACCACCCCGGCATTCGGTATCGAAGATCTTCATCAACTTCGGATCACCGTCATAGCCCGAGGTGATCTCGAACATCGCCTGCACAAACCGACGTGGCGTATCAACGGTTGAAGGTGTGTCGATATCGAGTCCAAACGCGCTGAACATTTCCGCGGCATAGCGTTCGAACGTCCGCATCTGCTCGTCGGTCACCGTGCGGCTGGGGCCGCTGAGTTCTCGGGCCAGTTCATCGTCTGTGCCGAAGGATTCGGAAACGGTTGCCGGTGTTGAATCGTCCACTCTATTCCTCTTCTAGCGTGCGGCGCGCCGGACAACATGGCGTCATTCAACTGTACCGAACGGCTCAACCTCGGCGCCGTCGTTCGCGATCAATGAGCGAGAAAAAGCTTCCATGAATCCGCCGTGCTGCCTGGCATTAGGTATTCGTAATCAGCCGCCTTACGCATTGGTACCACATTCTGGTTGAGCACCTGGCGTGCCATGTAGTGTGCCAGGTATGTGACATCGTCGCGGGCGTCGAGCTGGGCCAGCGTAAAATAGGCGGCTTCGTCGTTTTCATGACCATCTGAACTTGGAGTACCTTCGCAATGTTCCAGCAACCAGAGGACGTAATTATCGGTCTTTGGGCCGTCGTAGCGCGTTCGGATGCCGATGATCCCGATCGGATCGGCAACGACACCCGTTTCTTCGAGCACTTCACGCGCGATCGCGACGTCGAGCGTCTCACCCGGATCGAGTAAACCGCCCGGCAGCATCAAGCGACCGCGCGAGGCCCCGTAGGTCATTCGCACCAGCAAGATAGCATCGTCACGCACCACCAATCCGCCGACACTGGTCACATTCTGGCGCTCCGGCCGACTCACGCTTCACCGCTCATAGCGAGTTCCAGGCTGATATCCAGCGCCCGCGCTGAGTGCGTGAGTGCTCCGACCGAGATGAGATTGACGCCGGTCTGCGCGACTGCACGCACCGTCTCCAGTGTGATTCCGCCGGATGCCTCCAACAGCGCACGTGAGGCCGTCCGACGTACCGCCTCGCGCATCTCTTCGGGAGACATATTGTCGAGCAGAACCGTATCCGGCCGCACCGACAGCGCCTGTTCCAGCTCATCGAGCGACGTCACTTCGACTTCGACTCGAAGCGTATGCGGCGCCCCCGCCCGCGCGGCGCGGACCGCCGATGCGATCCGATCGGGTCCGCCGATCGCCGCCAGATGATTGTCTTTGATGAGAATACCGTCACCGAGACCGAAGCGGTGATTATGCCCGCCGCCGTGACGCACCGCCGCTTTTTCGAGGAGGCGCATCCCGGGCGTCGTCTTCCGCGTGTCGATAATGCGCGCCTCCGTTCCGGCGGCCGCCTCGACATAGCGCGCGGTGGCGGTCGCCACGCCGGAGAGACGTTGCAGGAAATTGAGCGCGACACGTTCGCCCTTGAGCACGCTCCGTGCGTTCCCCGCAATCGTTCCAATACAGTCGCCGCGCGTCACCCGATCGCCGTCGTGCAGCAGCAATTCGACTTGCACTGTTTCGTCGATCTGTCGAAAGACTTCTTGCACCGCCAGCAGACCGGAGAGGACGCCGTCGCCTTTGGCGAGCAGCGTGCCGGTTACCTGCCGCCCGGGCGCGACCGTCAATTCGCTCGTGATATCGCCGAGCGTCGTATCTTCTTCAAGCGCGAACGCGACGATGCGTGTCAGGTTATCCATTTGCCCTCCCCATTACCCGCTAAACCGGCTGCATCCTAATCGTTTGGCTCGGCCGATTCAAGCACCGGTGAGACTGGCACTCACTCTGCGAAGAGAGGGGTGACAGGGAGGCTCAGCAACGTAAGGAGTCATTCGTGAGAGACGAGCAACGACGTGAGGTTGTGGTGATTACCGGCGCTTCGGCCGGGGTTGGGCGAGCCACAGCGCAGGAATTCGCCAAGCATGGTGCCCGAATCGGCTTGATCGCGCGCAATCAGGAGAGACTGGAGGCCGCCAAACGTGAGGTTCAGGCACTCGGCGGTGAGGCGCTGGTGTTGCCACTCGATGTGGCCGACGCACAGAAGGTCGACGACGCGGCCACCAAGGTTGAGACGGCCTTCGGTCCGATCGATGTCTGGGTCAATAACGCCATGGTGACGGTCTTTTCGCCGGTCAAGGAGATGGCGGCCGACGACTACCGCCGCGTCACCGAGGTAACCTATCTCGGCGTCGTCAATGGGACGCTGGCCGCGCTCAATCGTATGCTCCCGCGCAATCGGGGCAAGATCGTGCAGGTCGGTTCGGCGCTCGCCTACCGCGCCATTCCGCTGCAATCGGCCTACTGCGCCTCCAAACACGCCATCCAGGGTTTCACCGA
>ERZ778018.2690-NODE-2690-length-10860-cov-6.350208_pt1 | contig 10860 bp, 9 predicted proteins | sample MGYA00375748_ERZ778018 | MGnify/ENA primary metagenome ERZ778018 (study PRJEB29350, sample SAMN05509839) | bioreactor metagenome | biome: bioreactor; material: wastewater | place: South Africa: University of Cape Town | collected 2014-04-22 ... | reverse complement strand
GCCCGATAGCGATCACAGTCCCCGAGGGTCCAGCTACCGGGATCGTCTCCAGCCTGATGATCGCGACGAAGGCCAGCCATCCGAACGCAGCGAAGCTTTTCACCGCGTACGCCATGAGCCAAGACGGAGCGGGAATCCCCGCCGATGTATCGAACTCCCTCAGCCCGTATGACACCGACAACCTCCCGTCGACCTTCGTGGAGGCCGACTACGTCCGTGGGGCACAGGACCAGCAGCGGGTGTCCAATGCACTCATGGGGAAGGGCTGACCTGTGACAGTCCGGGATGCCGCAGGCCCTCCCGCACGAGCAGGGCACGCGGCATCCCGGAGCCAGGACTCGTCAAAGGTAAGACCACCGGCCGGGCCAGAGGCCACGAATCGAATCCCCACTCTGGCCCGGCACCGGTGAACGACTCGTCGACATTGGAGGGCAATTGAGCGGGCATACACGCGGAACAATATCGGTCCGCCCGCGCATCCGACGTCATCTGTCCAAGCTCCCGGGTCGCCTTGCCGTTATCGCGCTCATCGGCGTCGTCGCCGCCCTCGCAATATACCCGTTGACGCGTGTACTCGTGCGGACCTTCTATTCCAACGGGCGACTCAGCGGCTCCGTCGTCGACTCCATAGTGAGTGATAGCAATCTCGGTCGAACAATATACGACACGGCCCTTGTCGTCGTTGGCAGCAGCGTCATCGCTCTCGTGGTGGGTACCGCCCTGGCCTGGCTCAATGAGCGGACCGACGCGCGGTTCGGAATCGTCACCGACTCGATACCCCTTGTTCCGTTCCTGTTGTCGGAGATCGCCGGTGTCATCGGTTGGGTAATCGTCTTCTCACCCACGGCTGGCCTGGGCAACGCCTTCCTCCGAAACGTTCTCGACCCCATCGGGATACATCTCGAGTCGGGGCCGATCAACATTTACAGCACCTACGGCATCATCTTCGTCTACACGATCTACCAGGTGCCCTACGTTTTCATGATCATGGCAAGCGCATTCTCGAACGTGGACTCGAATTTGGAGGAGCAGGCGATCGTCTGCGGCACATCCAAGATAAGAACACTGCTCACCATCACATTCCCCGCGGTCAAGCAGGCATTCGCCGGCGCATGGCTGATGCTCCTGTTGATCGGATTCTCGATCTACTCGATTCCGGCGATCCTCGCGACCAACGCGGACCTGACCATCGCATCGGTTGTGATTGTCAACGATATGGTCGCCTCGTATCCGCCGAAGATCGATCACGCTATAGGCCTGAGCATTCTAATTGAGCTCGTCGTCGCCGCGGTCTGGATCTGGCAGCGACGCGTCACCCGCAGCGGCACCTACTCGACGGTGGGCGGCAAGGGCGCGGCATATCGCAGAAGCGAACTCGGCAAATGGCGGTGGCCCGCCCGCATTTTCCTGCTGGGGTACGGCGTGATCGCCATCGTGCCGCCAGTCTTGGGCCTCCTGCTTGTTTCCCTCAAGGGCTTTTGGAACCCATCGATCACCTGGTCGCAACTCTCCCTGCGGCCGATCATCCAAACGGTGTTCAATGATTCGACAACGCTGGCGGCATTCGAGCACAGCCTCAGCATCGCCGTCGTCGGCGCCACGGTGGGAATGATCCTCGCTGCCGTGATCTCCATCCTGGTGTTCCGCTGGAAGGGCGCGGCTAGCCGAATACTGGACGGATCGATCAAACTACCGTCGGTGTTCCCGCACATCGTCATCGCGATCGGCTTCATCCTCGCGTTCGCCGGGCCACCATTGGGCTTGGGCGGCACGCTGTCCATGCTCGTCCTCGTCTATCTCGTCCTGTATTTGCCGCAGGGATCTGTGCTCACCGACTCGGGGGTCAGCCAGATCGGCGAGGACCTTCCGGCCGCCGCAGCGGTCACAGGATCGAGCTCCATCAGGACATTCCGGCGTATCTACCTGCCGCTGCTCTTGCCGAGCATCATCGCCGGTTGGGCCTTCCTATTCGTCCGAATGGTCAGCGACCTAACCGCAACCGCCCTGCTCGCAGGGCCGTCGAACGACGTCATCGGCTTCCGAATCCTCACCATTCTGGGGAACGGATCCTTCGGTCAATTGGCGTCGATCGGCATCGTTCTCACAGTGATCACCACAATCGCCGTCGTCTTGACCCTGGTCGCCAGTAATCGCTCCGCGCGATGGAAGAGGAGCTAAGCGAATGCTCCCAAAGGAGAACCCCTTGAAATTGAAATACTGCCACCGCTGCTCGACGGTTCTCGGCCGACGCGATGACTGACACCGATACCAGGCCTGTGGTCGAGCTCCGGCAGGTGACGCGGGCATTCACCCGCCGGGACAAGACTCAAGTGACCGCGCTCCATGACGTCACCCTGACGATCGACAGGGGCGAATTCGTCGTGCTCCTGGGTCCCAGCGGCTGCGGTAAATCGACGCTTTTGCGGTGCGTCGCGGGGCTGGAGCGGCCGGACGGCGGGGAAATCCTCATCGACGGCACGGTGTGCTTCCGGTCAGCGGATCGGACGATGGTAGGGCCGGCCCGGCGTCACCTCAGCATGATGTTCCAGTCCTATGCCTTGTGGCCACATATGACGGTGCTGGAAAACGTCCGATACCCACTGCAACGAAGCCGTTCTCGGCTGGATAAGAAGACACAGCTCGAGAAGGCCCGTGCGGCTTTGGATCGCGTTGGCGTCTCGGAGATCGGTGATCAGTACCCGAACGCGATCAGCGGCGGGCAGCAGCAACGGGTCGCGCTCGCGCGGAGTCTCGTCGCCGAGTCCAAGCTCATGCTTTTCGACGAGCCGCTATCGAATGTCGACGCACGAGTTCGGCTCGACTTACGCAAGCAACTACGCGAGCTGCACCATGAATTCGGCTTCACCGCCATTTATGTGACGCACGACCAAGACGAGGCCATGTCGCTGGCGAATCGTATTGCCGTCATGGATCGCGGTCACCTCCTGCAGCTGGACCCACCCCACACCGTCTACGAGCGGCCCGCGACGCTGGGCGTCGGGAGATTCGTCGGCCAGTTGATCGAATTACGCGGGAAGATTTCTGGCCAGGGAGAGAAGTTCACGGTTCACACGCAGTTCGGTACTGCGGTGGCGTACTGCGCACCGCAGCACACGATGCACGACGGCGACCCCGTTGTCGCCGTCGCCCGACCGGAGAATTTCGAACTTTCGGCCAGCCCGATTCCTGGCAGCCTGCCGTGTCGCATCCTGGATCGTTCCTATCACGGGGATCAGACCAGCTACGACCTCGAAAGCGGCGGCGAGCAGATATCCGTGACGATGCCTGGTGACATGGCGCTACGCCCTGGCGAGGACGCGCACGTTCGCCGCAGGGACGGGTCGATGCAGGTATTCCCGCTGGACCAGCACACAACCGCGAACTAGGAGACTGCCATGGACGATCAGATAAGCCTTTCGACCACCGATGATGGCGTCCGTCACATCCGACTGAACCGGCCGCGATCCCTGAACGCGATGACGGAACAGATGAAGGTGGACCTCACCGATGTCATCCACGATTCGGCGCGGGACCGGACGGTACGCGCCGTGGTGCTCGAGGGAAGCGGACGCGCGTTCTGCGCCGGAAGCGACGTCAAGGAGATGGCCCATTTCGGTCCCGAAGACGCCGAGCGAATGCTGACCGCAGAGCACGCGATGTTCGACGCCGTACTTCGATTGGAGAAGCCCGTGATCGCGGCCGTGCAGGGCTATGCCATGGGCGCTGGATTCCAACTGGCGATATGCGCGGACGTCATGATCTGCACCGCCGACACAAGATTCGGCATGCCGGAACTTGGATTCGGCGCCGTCAACGGCAACGAGACAGCACTCCTGCTGCCGCTGGGCGGGCTGACGCTGATGCGTCGAATGATCCTGGGCCAGGAGATCTTCACGTGTTCCGATCTTGCTTTCACCGGGTGCCTCTCATCTGTGGTGCCGGACGCAGACACCCTCTCGGAGAAGGTCGGCGAGGTCGCGCGGGCCCTCGCCGCCACGCCCGGCGGCTCCTACGGACGGCAAAAGCGACTCATCTTGGGCTGGCTGGACATGGCGTACTCATCGGCGGTGAACAGCAGCATCGCCGACGCCGCCGCCGGCTGGGGTGACGCGGCGAATATCGACGCGATGAAACACGCTCTCAGCTAGGAACTCGCAAAACGTTTCGGTGCGGCAGCGAAAGGCACAGCATGGTCAACACGGTCTTGGGCGCCATCGACCCATCGCAGATGGGCGTGACACTCCCTCACGAGCACATTTTCGCCAATATGATGCGCGAGCAACGTATCGGTGGCCTCCTAAACGACTATGAGCTGATGGTCTCAGAGGTCCGGGCGTTCAAGGACATCGGCGGTTCCACGATCTGGGATCTCACCCCGACCGAGCTCACCTACGGCGCGGCGCCCGATCCTGGCGGCCGATTCACGAAGGGGCACCGCGCCGACCTCGCCGATGGCAGCCGCAGCGCGAACCATATCCTCTCGGTGATGGCGCTCTCGCGCGAGACTGGCGTCAACATCGTGGCCGGCACCGGGCACTACCGCGACCCTTTCTTGGACAAGGAGTGGTTCGATCAACATTCGGTAGCGGAGATCGCCGAGCTCATGGTGCGCGAGATCGAGGACGGCATTGCGGGCACCGAGGCCCGCGCCGGAATAATCGGCGAGATCGGTTCGAACAACTGGTATATCTCTAGCGCGGAGGAGCGGTCATTCCGCGCGGCCGCCAAAGCGCAGCAGGCGTCGGGGCTGGCCTTGTCCACCCACGCGAATCGGTGGCCCGTGGGCATAGATCAGCTCGATCTGTTGGAGGAATGCGGCGTCGACCCGCGTCGAGTCATAGTCGGGCACTGCGACAACACCAACCTGCTGGATTATCACCTCGCCCTCGCGCGACGCGGTACATACGTGCAATTCGACAACTTGTTCTTCAAGACAAGCTATGACCTGGAGAAACGAGTCGGCTTTGTAGTGAATTTGATCCGGGCTGGATTCATCGACCAGATCCTGCTGTCCCACGACACGTGTAAGCGGAATCACCTGCGAGTCGAGGGCGGCAACGGATATTGCGGCATTCACTACGTATTTCGACCGGCGCTGCAGGAGGCCGGCGTCTCGAAGGAGGAGGTGGACCACATCATGACGGACAACCCCAGGCGCGCTCTGGTCCCGGCGTGAACGCGGCAGCCCGCGTCGGAGACCGGCGGATCTTCAGGGGCGCCATCGCGGCCGCCGTCATCGTCGATGCGGTCACCCGGAAGACGAGGGCCAGCCACGGGCCCGCCTAAGCCGCGCGCGATCAACCGGAGTACCAAGCCAGGAGTACAAACATGACAAGCACCACCGCTGCCGCACCGGCATCGGCTCGCCAGTACACGTCGCTGATCGCAGGTCGGACGCACACCGCGCCACGCAGCATCGACCGCTTCGCACCCGGCAACGGCGTCAAAGTCGCCAGGGTCAACGCCGCGGACGACGGCATTGTGGGCGGCTACAAGGCCTCCGGCTACGGCCGGGAGATGGGTCAGGCCGGGTTCGACGAGTACACCACCCTCAAGTCGGTGAACATCCGTACGGGCCGTCGGGCCGGGACGTTCGCGATCACGGCGCCGCGGGCGGCACGTCAGTGAGCGCACACGACAAGATCATGGACGCCGCCGCCGCTGTGGCCCGGATTGCCGACGGTGCAACGGTTCTGGTCGACGGCTCCGGGGGCGGCGTCAACGAGCCCGGGGCTGTCTTGGCGGCGTTGGAGCAACAGTTCCTCACGACGGGGCACCCGGCGGGTGTGACGGTGGTGCACATCTCCGGCATGGGCGATGGTGCGGGCGGCGGTATCGATCGCTTCGCGCATCCGGGCATGGTGGCCCGGGTGATCGGCGGCCATTGGGGCTGGACGCAGGGCATGCAGAAGATGGCCGGCGAGGAGGCGTTCGCCGCCTACTGCCTGCCGCAGGGCACGCTGTCGCATCTGCTGCGGGAGATCGCCGCGCACCGGCCGGGGGTGATCTCCGCGGTCGGCCTGGGTACGGCCGTCGATCCCCGGCACGGCGGCGGGCGGCTCAACAAGTCGGCCGTGGCGGATGTGAACCGCCTGATCGAGATCGACGGCAAGACGTACATCTTCACGCCGGCGTTCCCGATCAACGTCGCTATCGTGCGTGGCACCTACGCCGACACCCGCGGCAACGTGTCCATGGACGAGGAGGGCCTGTTCGCCGAGACGCTGGCCGCGGCCCAGGCCGCGCAGAACAGCGGCGGCATGGTGATCGCGCAGGTGCGGGACGTGGTCGACGCGCACGGGCTGGATCCGCGCCGGGTGCGCATTCCGGGCATCCTGGTGGACGCGGTGGTCGCCGATCCGGAGCAGCGGCTGTCGGTGGCGACGCAGAACAGCATCTACCTGACCGGTCGCGGCCGGGCGGCGGACGGCCGCGTGGCGACAATGCCGCTGACCGAGCGGAAGGTGATCGCCCGCCGCGCCGCGTTGGAGTTGCGCGGCGGCGACATCATCAACCTGGGCTTCGGCATGCCGGACGGGGTGGCGGCGGTGCTCGCCGAGGAGCGGCTGTCGGATGCGGTGACGTTCACCGTGGAGCAGGGCCACATCGGTGGCACCCCGGCCGGTGGCAGCGATTTCGGCATGTGCGTCAACCCAGACGCCTCGCTGGATGCGGGCGCGCAGTTCGACTTCTACGACGGCGGCGGGCTGGACATCGCGGTGTTGTCGTTCGCGCAGTTGGACGCGGCCGGCAATGTGAACGTGGGCCAGTTCGGCGGCCGGATCCCCGGCGTGGGCGGCTTCATCAACATCTCGCAGGGCGCCAAGCGGGTCGTGTTCGTCGGCACGCTGGTCGCCGGCCGCGGCTACACGGTCGGGGCGGCCGCGACCGGGGACGCGGCCCGGCCGCTGACCGTGCCGGCCGGCGGGGCGCACAAGCTGGTGGCCGAGGTGGAGCAGATCAGCTTCTCCGCCGCACAGGCCGTGGCCGACGGCAAACCCGCGACCTACGTCACCGAGCGGGCCGTGTTCCAGCTCACCGCGGACGGGCTGCAGCTGACCGAGATCGCGCCCGGCCTCGATCTGGAGAAAGACGTGTTGGCGCACATGGATTTCCGGCCGAAGATCGCCGACACCGTGGCGACCATGGACGCCCGGTGCTTCCGGGACGCGGCCATGCAGCTGAAACTGCCGACACGGCCCAGTTAAGGAACAGCAATGAGCGAAGCACACCACACCGGCGACGAAGACGTCGTCACCACCCGCATCGACGGGGCCGTGACGATCGCGACGATCAACCGGCCCGCCAAGGCGAATGCTCTATCGAATGGCGTCATCGACGCGCTGGACGCGATGGCCGAGTCCATCGAACAGGCAGCGGCGGACGGCAGCACCCGCGCACTGGTCGTCACGGGAGCCGGCGAGAAGGCCTTCTCGGCGGGCGCAGACATCGCGAACCTGGTGGGCCTGACCGCCTCCGGCGCGCGCGAGCAGATGCTCCGCGGACAGCGCGTCTTCGATCGCATCGCGAACCTGCCGGTCGCCGTGATCGCGGCGATCAACGGGGCCGCCTTCGGCGGCGGCCTAGAGCTCGCCATGGCCTGCGACATGCGTATCGCCGCGCCGCACGCACGGCTGGGCCAGCCCGAAATCACTCTCGCCAACATCCCCGGGTGGGGCGGCACCCAGCGGCTGCCGCGGATAGTGGGACGCGGAGTCGCCAGCGAGATGATCCTGACCGGGTCGCCCATCGACGCGCAACGAGCCCTGGCCATCGGCCTGGTGAACGCCGTCGAAAACGCCTGCCTCGACTACGCCGTCAAGCTGTCGCACGCCGTCGCCGCGCACAACCATCACGCCATCAAGGCGGCCAAGGCGGCAATTCGTGCCGGGCTGCGCGGCGGCATCGAGTACGGCCTCGAGGTCGAGGCGAACGCAGTCGCCGACCTGTGCCAGACGCCGGAGCAGCACGAGGCCGTGCGGGCGTTCCTGGACCGGAAGGCGGTCCGCGCATGACGACGACGCACGGCGATCCCGTCACCGGGCGCGAGCTGACCGTCGCCGACACGTTCGAGTTCGCGGCATCCCAATTGCGAGAACTGGTGACTTCGCACCCCGGGCGCACCCCTACGTACACGTCGCATGGCCGCTGGGTGTTGGACAACGACCAGTGGGCCCCGAACTGGAACGGCGGATTTCTCGCCGGCATGCTGTGGATCCTGGCACGCCGCACGGGCGACGCCTGGTGGGCGGAGCAAGCAAGGAAGTACACCCTGGCCCTGGAACCGCGCAAGAACGATACCGGTACGCACGACATCGGCTTCCTGCTGGAACCGAGCTTCGGTCGGTGGTACGACTACGAGCACGACGAGCACGCCCGCGAAGTGCTGATCACCGGCGGACGAACCATGGCGGGCCGCATGCAGGAGCCTGGCGGCTACCTCCGTACCTGGGTCGATGCGGGTTCGACATTCATCGACGTGATGATGAATGTCGGCATCATCCTGCGCGCGGCCGAATACGCCGACGACCCGAGCTTGACGGACATCGCCCTTCGGCACAGCGAGACCACCCGTCGGTACCTGGTTCGAGGCGACGGCAGCACGCTTCACGAAGGCTGGTTCGACACCACCACCGGTGAGTTCCTACACGCGGCCACCCACCAGGGCAGCCGCTCGGACTCGTCCTGGGCCCGCGGCCAAGCCTGGGCGATCTACGGCTTCTCGTCCGTTTTCGAGCACACCGGGCAGACGGAGATGCTGGCCACGGCGCAGAGCTGCGCGGATTTCTACATCTCGGAGACGGCCGCGGTCGGCGTGCCGCCGAATGATTGGACGGACGCCGATCCGGTGCCGCCATTCGAATCGTCCGCCAGCGCCATCGCGGCCGCCGGGATGCTTCGACTGGCAAACGCGCTGGATTCACAGCGCGCGGGGACGGGTGGCGAACGCTACCGTGACTACGCCAACGTCATCTTGCGAACGCTGCGTACAACGCAGTTCCTCGCCGCGGACACCCCTGGGTGGGAGGGCATCATCAAACATGCCATCTACCACCGTGCCAAGAACCTCGGAGTCGACGAATCGGTGATGTGGGGCGACCACTACCTGATGGAAGCCCTCGAACTCAGCGAGCAGAGCGGCGCCAACGCGACCTCCCCTACACCGACCAACGGTGCGAGATAGAAGGGCTGTCGGCACGATGACCACAACGAACTAGGACTACGTCATCATCGGTGCGGGCACTGCCGGCAGCGTGCTGGCCAATCGCCTGTCGGAGGCTCCACACCTACGCGTGCTGGTGATCGAGGCCGGCTCTCGCGATCTCAATCCGATGATCCACGTGCCCGGCGGCTGCGGTTTCCTCTTCGGGAAGTCCGTCAACTGGCGGTTTCACACCGTTCCGCAACCGGGACTGGACAATCGGGAGATCTGGTATCCGCAGGGCAAGACGTTCGGCGGGTCGTCGTCGATCAACGCGATGATATACATCCGCGGCCAGCGCGAGGACTACGACGGGTGGGCCGCAGCTGGTTGCACAGGCTGGTCGTACGACGAAGTACTGCCCTACTTCCGCAAGTCCGAGGACAACGACCGCCTGGTGGACGAGTACCACGGCGCGAACGGCCCGCAGCCGGTGTCGGATCAGACCAACCCGCACATTCTGTCCAAGTCCTTCGTCCGATCGATCCACGAGTGGGGCCTGCCGTACAACACGGACTTCAACGGCGCGTCGATGTACGGCGCCGGCTTGTACCAGGTGGTGGCCCGCGGCGGCATGCGCAAGTCACAGGGCGCCGCATTTCTGCACCCGGCGCTGAAACGGCCGAACGTGTCGGTTCGTACTGGGGTGCGCGCGGTGAAGATCGTGGTACGGCATGGGGCCGCGGTCGGAGTGGAGGTGGTGCAGCGCGGCCGGCGTAGCGTCGTCCACGCCGACCGGGAGATCATCCTGGCGTCCGGCGCCATCAACAGCCCGCGCCTGCTGATGCTGTCCGGGATCGGCGCCGCGGACGCGCTCACGGCGCTGGGCATCCCCGTGGTGCACGACTCGCCGAACGTCGGCAAGCATCTGAAGGATCATCTCAACAGCAATGTGCACCTCGCGCTCAAGGATCGGATCGAATACGACGGCTTGGACCGGTTCCCGGCGCTGCTCGCACCCGGCATGAATTGGATCCTCACCCGCACGGGGCCGGCGGCGTCGGTGATCGTGGAGGGCGGCGGCTTCTTCACCTCGCCCGGCGCGGACCGCCCCGACATGCAGATCCACATCGCACCGGCCACCGTGGTGCGCGGCGGTCAGACTCGCATCGGCGGTCACGGCTTCACCATCTATTCGACATTCCTGCGCCCGGAGTCGGAGGGCTCGGTGCGACTGAAGTCGGCGGACCCGGGCGACGAGCCGCTGATCGACCCGCAGTACCTGACCGCAGCGAAGGACCGCGAGGTGGCCGTCCACCAGATCCGCACTATCCGCGAGGTGCTGGCTCTGGACCCGATCGCCTCCTACATCGATCATGAACGCCTGCCCGGCACTGCAGCCCGGACGGACGACGAGCTCATGGCCTACATCCGGCAGTACGCATCCTGCGATTACCATCCTGTGTCCACCTGCCGCATGGGCGCCGACGACGGGTCCGTGGTCGATCCCGCGCTCAAGGTGCGCGGCATCCAGGCCCTCCGCGTCATCGACTCCTCCGTCATGCCCCGTCTGACCAGCGGGAACACGATGGCGCCGACCATGATGATCGCGGAAAAGGGCACCGACCTCGTCAAACAGGGCTGAGACGCTGCCGGGCGACCCGGTATGACGCGGCCCGCGGCGGCGGCGCCGCCGAATGGCGTCATACCCGACTCCC
>ERZ778018.2685-NODE-2685-length-10881-cov-8.358766_pt1 | contig 10881 bp, 8 predicted proteins | sample MGYA00375748_ERZ778018 | MGnify/ENA primary metagenome ERZ778018 (study PRJEB29350, sample SAMN05509839) | bioreactor metagenome | biome: bioreactor; material: wastewater | place: South Africa: University of Cape Town | collected 2014-04-22 ... | reverse complement strand
GCGAAAAAGTGTCGGGTCGTCAGCCCGCCGGGAGAGGGTGGCCCGAAGGGCCGGGTGAGGGTCGTCGCGCTTCGCGAAAACCGTCGGGCCCGACTCCTGGAAACCGTCGCTCCTTCCGAAGCGCCGGGACCCTCACCCGCCGCTGACGCGGCCGCCCTCTCCCGGCGGGAGAGGGGACGGCCTCGTCCCTCGGCCTCTTCGCATTAAAAGGGAATTCTGCTTTCCTTCGCTTCCTCGGAACCCGCGGACCAACGCGCGCCGCCGGCGTCATCGGCGCGCGCGGGCCGCGCGGCGCGACGCGCGCGACTGGAATGGGAAGCGGCATTCGCGCGCGATTCGCGGCGATGCCGGCGCGGTCGCGGGACGATGTTCTGATTATCGATGAGGCGCGCCGTCCACGCCCCGCGCGTGGAGGACCGCCCCGGTTGGTCCGTCGTTGTACCGTGCTCCGCGACAGGGAGGTGTTCGGTGTTCTCATGGGATTCACTCCGCGCGCGTCGGACTCGCCGACCGCGCCGCGGCGTCGGAACGGCCGCGCCGGAGCGGCTGGAAGGCCGCGAGTTGATGGCGTACACCTCGCTGGGGTTCTCGCTGCCCGACCTGACGGTCTCCGGCGAGTCCGCGCCGACGACCCAGTGGGGCGGGACGCTGACCCTCGACGTGACGCTGCGGAACCTGGGCGCCAGCACCATCGTCGAGCCGACGTCCCTGGTCCCGGCGACGCAACTCACCGCCGGCCCCGATGGAACGATCAGCCCGCCCTACTACACCCCCAGCCAGGCCGACGCCCCGGCCACCAAGTTCGACGTCATCCTGGTCCCTCCCGGCCGACGGCCCGGCAACGGCGTGGTGATCGGCTCGCTCGACGTCCCGGCGATCTCGCAGAACAACATGGAGCGGTACCAGGCCACCGTCACGCTCCCCGACCGCCCCGCCGGCTTCCCCAACCGCGGCCCGTTCCAGATTCGGCTGGTCGCCAACGTCGGCAACCAACTGCTGGAATCCCGCTACCGCAACAACGCCAGCCCCCCGCTCCTGGTCCGACTGACCCCCGCCCCGGCGACCCCCGCGCTCCGCGCCGTGTCGTTCGACGCGCCCGACGCCGGGCTGGTCCCCGGCGACGTGATCAAGCCGCGAATCCAGATCGCCAACATCGGCGGCGCGACCCTCACGCAACCCGTCGAGGTGGCCGTGGTGGCGTCGACCTCGCCCGACTTCAACCTCGGCAGCTCGATCGTTTCGCTCTACACGATCGAGGGCGGCATCGGCGGCGTCAACTCGACGCCCCTGCCGAACATCACCCGACACCGGGGCAACCGCCTCCGGCCGGCGTCGCTTCAAAACATCGTCACCCCGCAAAACAACGTGGTGACGATCGACGGCGACTACGCCACCCTGCCGGTCAGCCCGTCGACCTACTACATCGGCATCGTCATCGACCCGTTCAACAAGCTCAACCTCCCCAACCAGCCCGCCAACCGCCTGGAACTCGTCAAGGTCGTCTCCACCGCCAACGGCGGCGTCCCCGGCGGCATCGTCGGCGGCTCCGGCGTCGGCGATTTCGAGAACACTCCCGACGGCCTCCCCATCGGCGTGACCTACTGAGCCCGGCCGCGACCGCGACCGCCGCCGCTCGGGTCGTCCCCCTTGACCCCCGCGGCGGCCGCGGTCTATGATTAGTCCTACCGGAATTAGGGGCGGCCCCGCGGTCGCGCCTCCGGCTTCCATCCGCCGCCTCTGGAGGCTCACTGCTCATGGCTCACGTCGTCGCGGAGCCCTGCTTCGATTGCAAGTACACGGACTGCGTCGTGGTCTGCCCCGTCGATTGCTTCTACGAGGGCGCCCAACTGCTTTACATCCATCCGGATGAATGCATCGACTGCGAGGCCTGCGTCCCCGAGTGTCCCGTCGAGGCGATCTTCTTCGAAGACAACCTTCCGGAAGAGTGGAAGGAATTCATAGCGCTCAACGCCGAGATGTCCAAGCAGAGCCCGAACATCAACGAGAAGCAAGACCCCATCGAGGGGAAGGACTGCGACACCAGCCGCAAGCGGGCCTGAATCCGGTTCGCCCGCCGTCCCGGCGTCAAGCGAGGCCCCGCGCGTCCGCGTCGGGGCCTTGTCGCGCGCGCCCATGGGTCGATAGTTGCCAGCAGCCGACCGCCAGGCAAGCCAGGGCCGAGGCGGCCATCACCGGCGTCACCCCCCAGACGGCCGAGGCCCTCCCCGTCCAAAGCGCCCCCAACGGCACCGAGCCGGAGAAGACGACCATCCAGATGCCGATGATCCGACCCCGCAACCCCGGCGGGATCACCATCTGGACCATGGTCTGCGTCGACGAGTAGAAAAACGACGCGCCCAGCCACGTCCCGAACATGCACCCCGAGGCGCAGGCCAGCCGCGCCGCCGCCGGCCACTTCGGCGACGTCCAGCCCGGAAAAAGCGCGGCCAGGAGCAGGAACAGGGAGAACCCGACGATCCCCAGGGCGCCCATCCGGTCCTTGTCGACGCCGTCGCCCAACCGCGCCACCGTAAGCGCCCCGGCGGTGGCCCCGGCCCCGCCGCTGGCCAAAAGCGCGCTGTAGCCGCCCACCCCCACCCCCACCACCGTCTGGGCGAAGACCGGCATCATCGCGTCGAACCCCATCCCGGCGACGCCGAAGAACCCCATCAGGGCCACCCGCCCGGCGACCGCGCGGTCGCGACGAAGGTAGGCCAGCCCCTCCAGCACGTCCCCCAAGGCCGCGCCTCGGCCCAGGTCGCCGCGGGGCTTGGGATCGACCCGGATCGCCAGCACGGTGCCGATCGCCGCCAGGTGGCTCGCCGCGTTGATCGCGAAGCAACCGGCAGCCCCCAACGCCGCGAACCCCACCCCGACCAGCGCCGGGCCCAACACCCTCGTGGCGTTGAACAACCCGGAGTTCAACGCGATGGCGTTGGTCAGGCTCGCCGCGCCGACCAGGTCGTAAAGGAAGACGTACCGGCTGGGCAGCTCGAACGAGACGCAAATGCGAGTACACGCCAGGACCGCCACCATGTGCCAGAACCGAACCGTCCCCGACGCCACCAGGATCGCCAGGATCGCCGCGCAGGCCATCTGGCCGAACTGCATCGCCAGGATCATCCGCTTGGGGGCGACCCGATCGGAGATCGCCCCGGCGAAGAGCCCGACGATCAACCCCGGCATCAGGTTGGCGGCCTCGATCAACCCCAGGCGGTCGGCCGATCCGGTCTGCTCGTAGACCAGCCAGCGCACCGCCGCGGCCTGCAGCCAGGTGCCGATCAGGCTGATCCCCTGGCCGGTGTAGTAATGCCGGTAGTCCCGGATCGCCAGGGCCGCGAACGTCCCTCGCCTCGGGGCCGTCTCACCGTCTTTCAAGTCGACCTCTCGCCCCGTCGCCGCGGCGCGTTGGCGTAGACGAGCGCCGCCACGAACCATCCGAAGAGCGCCGCCGGCTGGATCCGACTCATGGTCGGCGCGACCGTCGGCGCCAGCCCCACGACCGCGCCGACGGCCCACGCGGCGACCCCCGGCCCGTTCCACCCTCGCCGCGGCTCGTCCCGGTCCTTCCGAAACGACTCGACCCCCAGGATCCCAGCCAGAGGCGCGAACAACGCCCCGGAGACCCCCGCCAACGTGACGACGTCGCCCGCGACCCCGACCGCCCCCGGAACGATCAGGATCAGATATAAAAGTCCGACCCCCTTCCATTTCCCCAGTCTCGGCCAGTGCGCCCGGAACCGCGTCGTGAACAGCGACGCCGCGTAACACGCAGGCGCCAGCGACGCCAGCCCGAACAGCAGCAGCGCTCCGCCGCCGAGCCAGCGGTCGCGCAGGTCGATCAGGGTCCGCCGGGCCGTCCCGTCCGGGTGGTAAGAGCCGAGGACGAGCGCCGCCAGGGTCGTGACCGCCCCCGCCGCCAGGAGCGCCGTCCAGCCGCCGAGCCTCACGTCGCGACGGTCGCGAACCGCTCCCCCCCACTCCACCGTCGACACCCCCGCGAAGGCGAGCGCGCCGAAGAGATACGGGAACACGCCCGGCCCCGCGGCCGGGTTCATCCAGTCGACCTGGTAATAAAAGCCCGTCCCTCCCCGCCACCAGACCCAAAGGGCCGTCACGACGATCAACACGCCCGCCGTCGGCGAGTACACCCGCATCAACGCCTCGATCACCCCCGTCAGGTTCAGTCCGGTCGCCGAAACGGCGATGAACGTCCACCAAACCAGGCAGGCCAGGACCAGCGGCGGTTCAAGCGTCGCGCCCATCGCCACGCGATCCGTGATGTAGGGAGGATCGAGCAACCCCCAGACCGTCAGGCCGTCAAGCGTCAGCCGAACCGAGTACCAGATCGCGACCGCCCCCCAGAGCGCCGCGAACAGCCCGTAAAGGACGCCGGCGATCCACTCGGCGCCGCGCTCGCCCAGGGCGTCGGCCGCGACGACCGGCAGCCGCGCCCTCCTCCGCAGGCCGAGCCCCGCCAGCGGCAGGTAGATCAGAAGGTAAAAGGCCCCCAGCGCCAGCAGGCACGATAGCCATCGTCGCGGGACGCCCGCGCCGGGGGCGACGCCTCCCAGGCCGTCGAGCAGGGGGAACCAGACGACGACCCCGAGAATGGCCGGGCCGACGGTTCGGACCCAGCTTCGGGGTTGGGGCGGAGGGTCCTGGAGCAAGCCGAGGATCACCGGCGGCGGATCGGACGCGAGGGACGTTGCAGGGGTCACGGCGGTTTTTCGTTGGAGTCGGGCCCGGCCTTGAGTCGTCTCGGCCGCGAACTCATAGTCTACCATGACCGCCGGGCGGCCCGCGGAACGCCGCCGTGACAATTTCGCCTTCCGCGAGACGGTCGGACGCCCGCTCCGCCCGAAACGGCCGATCTCCGACGATCCCGGTTACAATGGGGACGCCGGAGCGGCGTCGCGCCCGGAAGCGATCCTTGGGTTTGGGAGCCTCGCCCTTGGGACCATTCATCCCGTTCGCCGTGACGACCCGCGTCGGCCCGTCGTCGCATTGGATCGTCGCGTCGGTCTACATATGGCTGGCGATGGTGTGCGTCTGGTCCTGGCGGGAGGATCGGGGGTTGGGCGGGCGAATCGGCTCGTGGGCGCGGTCGGGGCTGGCGGCGATCTTCGCCACCTTGGCCGTCGGCCGGGTGTTCGGGCTGCAATGGCGGCTCGCGGAGTTCTTCCGACGACGAGCCGTCGTCGGCGGCTGGTACGACGAGCGCCGGGGGTTCCAGACGTGGGTCGTCCTGGCCGTCGCCGCGCTGGCGGCCGCGGTCGTGATCGCGATCGTCGCCGTCTCTCTCCGTCGGAAATCGCCGCGGACGTTGGCCGTCTTCGCGCCGGTCGCGACGTTACTGGGATTTCTCGCCGTCCGGGCCGTCTCGCTGCATCAGATCGATCATCTGCTCTACCGCCGCGTCGCCGGAGTGGAGGTCAACCTGGCGGTGGAGTTGACGTTGCTGGCCCTGGTCGCCGCGGGATTGATCTGGGGCCCGATCCGGGCCCCGACGTCCATCGTCGCGCGCGACGACGAACGGGGGGCCCGACACTATACGATTCGCTGAGCCGCGCCGGAGCGACGCGCGCCGATCCGGCGGGTTCACTCGGCGGAGGAGACCATCTTCGGCAGGCCGTGATCCCCCATGAGCGGGTAACCCGGCGTGAACGTCGGCGGCACGACCTCCCGAAGCTTCGGCGACGCCCAAATCCCGTGCCGTTCGTTGCCCGGGAAGAACACCTCCTGCTCGAACGTGAGCGGAGTCTTCAGCGCCCACCTGGAAGCCGCGGCGATCCCCATCATCTGGACCGGATATTCGTCGGCGCGTTCCATGTCGCCCAGCCGGATCGGGTCGGAGAGCTTCAGGCCCGCGCGCCGGAACGCCTTCTCGGTCAGTTCCACGCAGTACAGGGCCGTGTCGTCCAGCCCCAGCTCGTAGTCGAAGGGGACCTGCCTGGCGTAGACGTCGCGGCAGTACTCGAGCACCAGCGGGATCCTGCCGCGGTATTCCGGCAGAAGCCGCTTGACGCCGAAATAGCCCACGTTGTCCAGGATCCAGACGCAGAACGGCTGGCGGGTGACGCTCACCTGGCCCATGTCGTAGACGACCGGCCCGCCGTCCTCCTCCGCGACGATCCCGGTGTGCGAGAACTTGCTGTTGCTGGCGTTGGCCAGGAACCGACTCATCGGGAACCAGCCCCCGGCCACCCGGGCGTCGCCCAGGCGGAAGACGACGTCGCCGGCCCGCAGGTTCTTCCGTCCCCACTCGTCCCAGCGCTTCATCTGGGGCGTCAGGACGATCGGCGGCAGCGTCCCGTCCTCGCGACCCCGCGTCGCCTCCGGTCCCCAGTAGTTGCCGTGATACCCGGGAGGGACCATGCGGTCGGTCATCTCCCGCGCCTCGGGGGTGCTGAAGTACCACGGCGCGGCGATCAACAAGAGATTGAGCATCTGGGCCACCTCACGGCATATCGAACCGGCGCCGCCGCTCCGCTCGGTTCGACGCCCGTCGAACGGCGAGGAGGCTGAAAGGAGGCGCCGAAGTCGACATCCTGATATATGGAATCTTATTCCAGGGGAAAGCCCCGGAGCGCCCGTCCCCTCATGGCGCCTGCGCCGGCGGGCGGAATCATCACGTTTATTCGAAATTTACGCAATTTCCGTGCCGATCGAGGCGCGTCGATGGCGGAGGCGCTTCGGGACGGCCGTCTCCGATCCCCTCGGACGCGGGCGACCGTCGCCGGAGCCGAGCCAACGAACCTTCCATAATGCTCGGCTAGGGGCCTCCCCCTTTGCCGCCAAATCCGAGCCCGGATCCGGATCGACTCAAGCCCGGCGCGTCCCGGTCGTCACAAGGCGGACAGTCCGCGCCTCGATCAAATCGCCGACGTCCCGACAAATCGCCGACGTCCCGATCGATCGAGGGCCCGTCGGCGTCGCGACCCGCGCGCGACGAGACCCCGGCCGCCCTGGTCGCTCGCGACGACGGCGTCGGGGTCGGGGTCGGGGTCGGGGTCGGTTCGCGTCGGGACCAGCGACGGCTCGGCTCGGAGTCCGTCCCACAAGGGCGTCGTGGCCGGCATAACGCCCTTCCCCCCTCGCGGGAAGGTGGCCCGAAGGGTCGGATGAGGGGGGGCGGGTGAAAGGGCCGTCGCAATCCCCAGTCGCACGGGTCGGCTTTTGACTTCCCGACGGCTTCCGTTCGCGCCGTCGCCCTCGTCTGACGCCTTCGGCGTCCGTCTTCCCCCGCGAGGGGGGAAGACCGTTATGGTCGTCGTTCGCCGCCCGCGGGACGGACTCTCAGTCGGTCTTCAGGACGACTTGCGGCACGCCGTGGTCGCCCAAGGGAGGGTAGCCGGGCGTGTACGTCGGCGGCACCACCTCCTGGAGCTTGTTCGACGCCCAGATCCCTTGCCGCTCGTTGCCGGGACAGAACACCGCCCGCTCGAACGTGAGCTGCTCTTGCAGCACCCACCTGGAGGCGATCGAGATCGTCATCAGTTGCAGCGGATATTCCTCGGCCTTCTCCACGTCGCCGATCCGCACCGGGTCGGAGAGCTTCAAGCCCGCGTGCCGAAACGCCTTCTCCGTCATCTCCACGCAGTAAAGCGCGTCGTCGCCCAGCCCCAATTCATAGTCGAAGGGAACCTCCCGGACGAACACGTCGCGGCAGAACCCGACCACCAGCGGCGCCCGGTCGCGCAGATCCGGCCGGAGTCGTTTGACGCCGAAGTTGCCGATGTTGTCCAGGATCCAAACGCAGAACGGCTGTCGCGCCACGGTCGTATGCGTGGTGTCGTAAACGACCGGCTCGCCCTCCTCCACCGCGACGATCCCGGTGTGCGAGAACTTGCTGTTGCTGACCTTGGCCAGGAACTGGCTCATCGGAAACCAACCGCCGGCGGCTCGGGCGTCGCCCAGTCGGAAAACGACGTCACCGTCGCGCAGGTTCTTCCGGCCCCAGTCCTCCCAGCGTTTCATCTGGGGCGTCAGGACGATCGGCGGCAACGTCCCGTCCTCGCGCGCCTGGGTCGCCGCCGGCCCCCAGTAGTTCCCCTGATACCCCGCGGGGACCATGCGGTCGGTCATCTCCCGCGGCTCGGGCGCGTTGAGGAACCACGGCGCCGCGATCAACAACAAATTAAGCACCTGGGCCTACCTCCCCTGTAGCGGCGCGCCGCCGCCCCTCCGTTCGTTCGAATCCCTTTTCGAACGCCGAAGGCGCCGGGAGCGTCGCCGGAATCATCGTCCTTGTCCATGCAATCGCGACTCGAAACGGGCCTTGAAAGCCCTCGGCTCGCCTTCCTCCCGGCCGGGACGAGCCCGACCTCCCCCGCCTTCCCGCGCGGGCCGAACGCCGCCCGCCAGCGCCCTCGGCCGAGGCTTCCTTGCTTGTTTCGGCTTCCGACCCGGCGCCGAGCCACTAATCCGATTTCGGATTCGACGTCAAGTCGATTCGCGCGTCACCAGAACAGGACGTTGAGCCCCACAAGCGCGATCGCGACCACCGCCGCCCAGAACCTGGGCGCGTTGTACCACGCCGTCGGACCCTCGTCGGGAAGCGGCGTCAGCCCCATCACCAGGTTGTGCAACTCCGACTCCGGCTTCGGCGTCGTGAAGAGACTCACCACCACGATCAACGACATGCAGACCAACAGCGTCCACATCGAACTGTACACGTTCACCGCCATCGGCTTGGCCTTCTCCGACCGCGCGATGTACTTCGAATGCGCCGGGTTGAACTCCGCCGGGTCGAACGTCCGCGTCACGTCCCTGGCCACCACCCGCACCCCGGGCTTGAGAATGACCTCCGCTCCCTCCGCCCCGAACTTGTAAGGCTGGTCCGACCCGAAAAGCACGACGTCCGGCGCGATCAACCGCACCGGCTCGACCTTCCCCCGCGTCTCCACCTCCACCGGCGCCCGCGACTCCGCCGCCAGCGTCTCCTCCCCCGCCGTGAACGCCGCCCTTCCGGCCGACTCGATCGGCACGTTGGTCGCGCGCACCACCCCGCGCTCGACCGTCACCTTGGTCACGACCTCGGAGTCCCCCTCGCCGACCCTCTCCACCGCCACCACCGCGCCGGCGTCCAGAAACGCCGTCGGCGCCGGCCGATGCCCCTCGGGGAACCAGTGGACGAACGCCCACATCCCCATCGACGCCAAAATCGCCGACAGAAAGCCCGTGAACGCCCCCGCCGGCGTCGCCCGCCTCCACAACATCCCCAGGATCACCACCCCGAAGAGCGGCACGATGAAGAAAAATATCAAAACCTGCAGGAATTCCAGAATGTTCGAGAAGTAAAACAGCGCGTACGCCGTCCCCACCGACATCATGATCCCCAGCACCGAGCAAACCCGCCCCATCGTCAAATAATGGGCGTCGCTGGCGTCGCGGCGGATCAGGGCCCGGTAGACGTCGTAGGTCCACACCGTCGCGAAGGCGCTCGCGTTGCCCGCCATCCCCGACATGAACCCGGCGATCATCGCCGTGACCCCCAGCCCCAGCAGGCCCGGACCCAGGTAGCGACCCATCAAAAGCGGCAGGACGTCATTGTACGTCCGATGCGTGATGTTCGCCCGCGGGTCGGCCTCCGAGACCAGCACCAACGGCGTGCCGTCGGAATGCAACAGCACCGCCAACCCCAAAAGACCCGGCAGCGTGACGATCAAGGGCACGCACATCTTCAAGAACGCGCCGATGATCGTCCCGTTCTGGGCGGATCGAAGATCCTTGGCCACGATCACCCGCTGCACCTGGAGGAAGTCGGTACACCAGTAACCGAACCCCACCGCCACCGCGAACCCGAAGACGATCCCGATCCAGTCCACCCCCATCGGGTTGGCGTCGAACGACCCCAGGCTGCTCCACAGGCTGGTGAAGTCCGCGTTCTCAAGTCCCGGATGGATCGCGGGCACGTTCTTGTGGATCCGCTCCACCAACCCGCTCCAGCCCCCGGCGTCGATCAACCCCAGGATCGGAATCAACAGCGACCCGAACCAGATCAGGAAATACTGGAGCACCTCGTTGAACACCGCCGAGACCAACCCCCCCAGCATCACGTACACGGCCACCGTCAGCGACGACGCCCAGATGCTCACGTTCATGTCCCAGCCCAACAGCAGGTTGAGGATCTTCGCCATCGCGAACATGCTCGCCCCGCTCACCAGCACCGTCAGCAACGAGAACGAGATCCCCGCCAGCGCGCTCGTCCCCAGCCCGAACCGCAATTTCAAATAACCCGGCACCGAGTGCGTCTGGCAGATGTAATAGAAGGGCATCATCACGACGGCGAGGAACAGAATCGCCGGCGCCGCCCCGATCCAGTAGGCGTGCGCCCCCAACATCCCGTACTGATACGCCATCGCCGACCAACCCATCGTCTCCAACGAGCTGAGGTTCGCCGAGATGAAGCTCAACCCCGCGATCCAGGCCGTCATCTTCCGGCCCGCCATGAAGAAGTCCTCGCCCGTGCTGACGTACTTCTTCAAGTAGAAGCCGATCCCCAGCACCACGACGAAGTAGATCGCGATGATCGCGACGTCCAACGGCCCCATCGAAATCAACGGAGCGCCCGCCGCGAAGAGCATGGACCCGCAAGTCACGTCGCACCCCTCCCAATCCCGACCCGTCGCGGCCGGCCGCGAATCAAGCAACGCGCCGCGCCCCGACGTCCCGGAACGCGAGCGACATCGTAGAGGCCGCATACGCGCCGTGCAATCGGGTCGGGACGCCTTCCTGGAAAAAAAACGAGGAAAATCAGGGCGCCCCGTTGACCTTCGGAGAGACCCTGGTATCATTCCACCTGTCGAGCGAAACGACGCCGCGACGAAACGGACGGCCGACCCCGACGCCAAGGACGGGTCGGCCGAATGCTTCGAC
>ERZ778018.2683-NODE-2683-length-10882-cov-4.686063_pt1 | contig 10882 bp, 5 predicted proteins | sample MGYA00375748_ERZ778018 | MGnify/ENA primary metagenome ERZ778018 (study PRJEB29350, sample SAMN05509839) | bioreactor metagenome | biome: bioreactor; material: wastewater | place: South Africa: University of Cape Town | collected 2014-04-22 ... | reverse complement strand
CTCTCACCCGCCACGCGCGACGCTCTCAAGCAAGCCTCGGGAACACCGGCTACGTCCGGGTTCTCGAAGAAGGTCGACGAGCTCTTCAATCAGAATCAAGCAGCCGTCAATCCCTTCTTCGCCCGCTTTCCCGAACTGAAAAAGCCACACGACGAGTTCATCGCCGATTCAGACCCAGCTCATACCGTGGCCGTGAAGCGCAGCATCCTGCTGGGCAAGATCCTTCCCGAGATGGTCCAGCGGCGAAAGACGCAGCAGGCGCTTCAGATCGCCAGTGCATCTGCCAACGGCGACGCGGCGCTGACGGAAACGCTGCTGGACCCGGTCGACGCATTGCCGTTCCATGCCGTCGGTCAGTCGGCGCTGCCGGCTGTGACCGATCTGCTCGGTCTTGAGGTCCAGGGGCTTGCGGTCCGGTTCTTCGCGAGCGGCTCCCCTCAGGGCCCGAGCATCGCCGTCGCTCCCATCGCCGCCGATCTCGACTACGCCCCGCTGTCGCCGTCCGCGTCCAACCCGCTTCCCGCCAACCCTACCGCGGGAGCCGCGATCGACGGGTTCTGGACCGGATTCATCGAAGCGCCGGAGAACGGTTTCTTCAGCTTCCTGATCAAGGCAGATCCCGGTGCAACCGTATCACTCTCGTTGGGCGGCCAGCCGATTCCGCTCGGCCCGGACGCGAACGACCCCACGCTACTGTGCAATACCAAAGCCATCAACCTTCAGGCCGGGTCTCTCTCAGCCATCACCCTGACGGTTCAGAACGTCCGCGACATCGTGCGATTGCAGTGGGAATGGCAGCCGAAGGGCCAGGGCCGCGCCGTGATCCCTCCACGCTTCCTTTATCCCGAGTCGGCGTTCAATTCCTTCGCAGCCACGTATATTCGCTTCCTCAAGGCCGCTTCTCTGGCCTCCGGCCTGAAGCTGACCGCCGGCGAGCTCGCATTCCTGGCTGTCCAACCCGATGTGCAGATCAAAAGCGATGCTTGGCTCAACGCCCTTTCCGCCACTCCCGACCCGGCTCCCGTCGCCGCGCCAGAACTCCTCAAGCCGTTCCAGCATTTGCTTGATTTCGCGCGGTTCAAGGCCGAGTCGTCGCCGGGAAACGAGTCTCTGCGCAACGCCCTCGAAAACCCGGCCGCGGCGACCGCACATCAAGACAGCCTGCTCTTCTCGATCACCGGTTGGGATCAGGCCTCGCTCAACAACCTCCTCGCACAGTTCAAGGGAACCATCGCCAACCTGAGCAAGCCTGACCTGTTTCGCAGGATTCATGACGCCTTCTCGCTGGCCCGGACGATGGGCGTCTCCGCCGCCGCGTTGATCAGCGCCGCAACGAACGAGCCTACCGGGGACACGGTTCGCGACCTTCAAGCCGCGCTCCGTGCGCGCTACGACGTCGCCGACTGGCGCGACGTCGTCCAGCCGATCAACGACGAACTGCGTTCGCTCCAGCGTGACGCGCTCGTCGCGTACATTCTGCACCAGATGCGCGCCAATCCCGAAAGCGCGCAGATCGACACGCCGGACAAGCTTTACGAGTTCTTCCTGATGGACGTGCAGATGGAACCCTGCATGCAAACCTCGCGCATCCGTCAGGCGCTTTCGTCCGTGCAGCTCTTCATCGAACGTTGCCTGTTGAGCCTGGAGCCCCGCGTATCACCCGTCGCCATCAACGCCAAACAGTGGGAGTGGATGAAGCGATATCGTGTCTGGGAAGCGTTTCGCAGGGTCTATGCCAATGCCGCCAACTGGGCCGACGGAGAGCTTCGCGACGACAAGTCCCCGTTCTACAAGGAGCTCGAGAGCGAGCTCATGCAAAGCGATCTGACCGAGGAATCCGCCGCCGCGGCGCTCATGACATACCTGGGCAAGCTCGAAGAGGTCGCCAAGCTGGAAGCGTCCGGAATCTACCACGTCCCGGCCGATCCCGCGACCCGATCCGGCGAGGTCAACCACCTGATCTCTCGCACGGCCGGCGCCAAACGAAAGTACTACTATCGCCGCCAGGAGTCAGGCTACTGGACCCCCTGGGAAGAGACCAAGCTTGATATTGAAGACAACCCTGTTCTCCCCGTCGTCTGGAATAACCGCCTCTTCCTCTTCTGGGTCAGAATACTGCAATCAGGACCCAACAAGGCCAATTCACCGCTTCCGGCACAAGGCAGCCTCAGTTCATTAGACGTCTCCAAAATCAAGACCGTCCCTCCCAGGTTCACCGTGAAGGCGCTGCTCTCGTGGAGCGAGTATTTCAACGGCAAGTGGCAACCGGCTCGAAGCTCTGCTCCATCCGGTGCACTCACGATCGGCGATTTCGGCCTCAATGAATTCGACCGCTCCCAGCTCGACCTGGCCGCGCTCCCCTGGACCAATCAGGCCATGCGGGTCATCGTGATTTACAACGGCGTGGGTACATCGTTCTTCCTGCACAACTCGCAGAGCTCGCCTGAGCTGCGAGATGTAAAGAAAACACCCCACTTCGCTCCCAAGCGTGTCATCGACACATCATCCGAAGCATCCATGAAGGTCTGCTACAGTGATTCCGGCACCGTCCATCAGGTGCTGGGCAGCACCGTCAGCGATCGCGCAATCCAACCGAATCACCCCATCGACGCCGAGCCGTGGGCCCCTCCGTTCTTCTACGAGGACGGCCGCTACGTTTTTCATGTGACCACCTCCATGCGGCTTCACCTGATTCCCGTCTGGAACGACATCGGAATTCAGCCTGCCCTCTCGCGGCCGGCGCTCGAAATCCCTCAGGTCGTGTTGAAGCCAAGCGGGCTGGCCGCCGATCTGACCGCCCCTCTCACGGCCCAGCCGGGCTTCGGAGTCGTCATTTCGTCGCCCGTCCAGCGCTTCGTATCCGAAGACGCCTATATTCACCAGGGCCTGGGCAATTCCGGCACCGTTCCCTACGGCGACGCCAACATCGGTCTCTCTGGCAGCCAGATCAAGCCCATCCGATCACGATAAGAAAGGACCTCCGATGTCGCTTCCTCTGCTGAAACAGACCGGTTATCACGACTATACCGTCGCCTTGCTTGGCAAGCAGGCGAGTGTGAATTCCCCCGTAACATATACCTATTCGTTCGCTAATTTCTTTCACCCGTTCACTACAGAGCTGATTGGCAAGCTCAACACAGACTCACTCGCCGGCATGCTCGACCCCGCCTGGCAAGCCGACCTCAATCACGACTTCTTCGATACCGTCTACCAACCGACGAAGGACGGCACGGTACAAACCGAGTCGTTCCCCAAGGAAATCGACGTCTCCGGCCACGGCTCGTACGCCGGTTACAACTGGGAGCTGTTCTTCCACGCTCCCCTGGCCATCGCGGTCGCTCTCAGCAAGAACAACCGCTTTCCCGAGGCTCATCGTTTCTTCAAGAAGCACCTCCTGGACTCATCCGCTCACGGCGAGACCACCGACCCCAAGAAGTGCTGGAAATTCCTGGCCTTCCGCCAGGACGGCGGCGGTATGCGGATCGAGGACGTCGTGAGGCTCGTCAGCACGCCCGCCGCGGAGCTCTCTCCATCGGAGCAGAGCGCTCAGAAGGACGCCGTCGACGGCTACACCATGGTGCTCAACAAGCCCTTCCAGCCGCACGCGGTCGCTCGCACGCGGATTCTTGAATATCAGTACCACGTCGTCATGAAGTATCTGGACAACCTGATCGCCTGGGGAGATCAGTTGTTCCTTCAAGACACCCTGGAAACCATCGACGAGGCAACGCAGATCTACGTCATGGCCGCGAATTTTCTCGGCATCAAGCCCGAGAAGGTCCCCAGTCCCGGCAAGGCCAAGCCGAAATCATTCGCGCAGCTTCGGGCCGCCGGGCTTGGGCCATTTGGCGACGCCCTCGTCGATCTTGAGGCCCAGTTCCCGCTCAACCTCGTGCCGTCGAGCGCCATTCCCGATCAGGACGCCGAATCCAGCGCGTTGTTCGGGATCGGCCGCACGCTCTACTTTTGCATCCCCCCGAACGCCAAGCTGCTTGGCTACTGGGACACGGTCGCCGACCGCCTCTTCAAGATTCGCCACTGCATGAACATCGAGGGCGTCGTCCGCCCGCTCTCCCTCTTCGACCCGCCCATCGATCCCGGAATGCTCGTCAAGGCCGCCGCCGCCGGACTCGATCTCGGCAGCGTCGTCAGCGGCCTGAACCAGCCCGTCGGCCCCGTCCGAAGCACCGTCCTGATCCAGAAGGCCCTCGAGCTCTGCGGCGAGGTCCGAGCCCTTGGAAGCGCACTCCTGGCGGCTCTCGAAAAAGGTGACGGCGAGCACATGGCCCTGGTGCGCCAGCGCCACGAAATCCAGATCCAGCAGCTCACCCAGGACGTGCGATTCCTTCAGTGGAAACAGGCGGAAGAAGCAACCGCCTCGCTCTTGACCACCCGAGACTCGATCCTGGAGCGCCTGCGCTTTCACCAGCGATTGCTCGGCCTCCCCGCTGATCCGAACGCCCCCGACACCGTCGCGCTCACCCGAACGGAATTGACCGAGGACAACTTCGACGACGTCCACAGCGCACTCGTCGATCAGTACGGAAAGCTGCTCACCCTGCAACAGTTCGCCAAGCTCAAGATCGTCGGCGATACGTCGCCGGCGACCCAGTCGGGGGCGTCCAGCCAGGGCCGCACGTTCCTGAACGTCAATGAGAACGCTGAGTTGAACACACACCTGCCGACCGCGGCCGGCCTCGGTCTTGCCTCCGCTCAATTGAACACATTGGCATCATCCTTTACGCCAATCCCGGATGCGAATGGTGATTTACATTATTGGGGCATGGGAACAACAGTTAAGCTCCCGATCGGAACTGCGCTTCAGCTCGGCGCACGGATCGCTGGCGAGATTCTAGGCATCAACGCCGCCTGGGAGCGCGACCAGGCGGGCATGGCCTCGCGCACCGCCTCTTACGAGCGACGCGCCGATGATTGGACTCTGAACTACAACTCCGCCGCCCACGACATGATGCAGAACGGACGCCAGATCATCTCCGCTCTGATGACCGAGCAGAGCGCTCGACGCGAGTACTACAACGCCAGGCGGCAGGTCGCCAACGCCCAGGAGATCGACCAGGTTCTGAACGACAAGTTCACGAAGGAAGATCTCTATATCTGGTCCAGCGGAGAAACGTCGCGGCTGTATTACGAGTTCTATCGCTTCGCGTTCGACACCGCCCGCCGCGCCGAGAAGACCATGAAGCAGGAGCTGATGCGCCCGGAGATCGACTCCCAGGACTTCGTCAAGTTCAACTACTGGGACGGCGGCCGCAAGGGATTGCTCTCCGGCGAGGCCCTCTATCTCGACGTCAAACGCCTCGAGATGGCCTATCACGACAGCAACAAACGGGAGCTCGAGCTGACCAAGCACGTCTCGCTGCGCCAGCTCGACCCGATCGCCCTGCTGACGCTCAGATCAACCGGCTCATGCCAGGTCACGATCCCCGAATGGCTCTACGACCTGGATTGCCCTGGACATTACATGCGAAGGATCAAGAGCGTTTCCCTCACCATCCCCTCCGTCGTGGGCCCCTATACCAGTGTGAACTGCACGCTCTCGTTGCTCAGGAGCACGGTGAGGAAGTCCCCCGTGGGCGACTACCTACGGCAAGGTCCAGAGGACGACCGCTTCGTGGATTACGTCGGGGCGGTGCAATCGATCGTCACCAGCGGCGCCCAGAACGACGGCGGCATGTTCGAGATCAATCTGCGCGACGAGAAATTCCTGCCCTTCGAGGGCGCCGGCGCAGCGAGCACGTGGAAGTTGGACCTCCCGGTGGATTATCCCATCTTCGATCACGCCACGATCTCGGACGTCGTTCTGCACATCCGTTTCACGGCGCGCCAGGGCGTTCCATCCGGCCAGGTGAGCAAGGCCCTCCAGGAGCTGTTCGCGGCTCCGTCCCCGTCGAGCCTGGCACTGCTCATAAGCCTTCGACATGACTTCCCCACCGAGTGGTCATCCTTCGTGAAGGGAGCAGACCCCCCGTTCAAGGCGACGGTCCGCCGGGACTTCTTCCCCTATTTCGCTCAGGGCAAGACGATCGCGATCACGGGAATGGAGATCTACGGGGAACAAGTGAGCGATCACCGCCAAATCCTCACGCAGAACGATTGGGATACGGCGTCGAACGACCTCAAGAACAAGGGGACGTTTCAGCTCGAGATTCCACCCGATGCTGGTCAATCCCCAATCTTGAGCAGTTCGGCACAGGGAGACTTCTTCATGATCGTTCGCTATTCGCTGAACTGAACCCAAGGCATGAAGTCAGACGCGCCGGTTAGCAGGATGCGGCGGCCGTTCCCCACTCGGCGAGATCTCTTCGAGTCGACTTCCTGGCATCGCTCGAGTGAGAGCAAGTGTCGCTTCGCGCACATTCGGCGGCGACGTGGTCCGTTCACTCGTTGGCTGGCTGGCGGACCGGGCCTGGATCGAATCCAGTCGGCGAATCCTCGGGCGACACACGGCGGCGCGTCGGCTTCCACGGACGAGGCCGCTTCCATCCGTCTCCGAGCAAGCCCGCGAGGCCGCTCATGTTGCCGGCGGGCATCGGAACCGCGCGAACGTCGGCCCCCGACCACGTTCGTCGCTCGGACGCAACGATCGCCGGATGAACGGGCGAGTTCAAGCTAGCTTCAAGTCTCAGGCGAGCGATCGATTCGTATCAAGAAGTAGGAGACAAACGAGCCAACCTGAAACTAATGGGTCATCATGAGCTTCATCGTTCATCCGTCTCAATGGGAAATCGAGCACGCCGGCGCGATCTTCAGCGGGCAGGCGTACCAGGCGGCGCACGACGGCCAGTTGCCCGACACGCCGATGTGGCGGATGCTGGAGTTTCGCCACTCGCTCAACGCGGCCCGCTTCAGTCATTGGCATCCCAACGTGGCTCTGATTCTGGAAAACCGCGAGCCCGCGGCCGAGAGCCCCCAGTATTCACTCCCTCGCGTTCATGGCTGGATCGGACACATGAGAGGCCCGGCCTTGCCGGTTCAGTCCTTCACGCCGGAGCAGCTCGCGAGCACGCCGCTCACGCCGGACGTCGCGGATTGGAGAGCGATCACGCAGACGCCGCCGCAGGTGCAAACCCAGGCGGTTCCAGAGCCGTCCGCGGCCCTTCAAGGGCTGACGGCGCTCGCCTTCACCCTGGCGGTCTTCGTCAAGCGCCATCGCCTGCGGCGGCTGATGAGCCGAGGGGGCCGCGGGAGGTAGCGGGATCGCTCGCGGCGATCGCCGCCGATTCGCCCGCGAGCCAGCCGGTGCTCCAGGCGGCCTGAAAATTGTACCCGCCGATCAGGCCGTCGAGATCAAGGACCTCGCCGCAGAGGTGAAAGCCGGGGGCGAGCCGGCTTTCGAGAGTCCGGGGGTCGACCTCGTCGAGCTGGACGCCGCCGCTGGTGACCTCGGCCTTCTCGAATCCAAGCGTATCGGTGATCGGCAGCGCGAGCGCCTTGAGGCTCTGGACCAGGCGCTGACGCTCCGCTCGCGACAGATCCGGCCCGATCCGGGTCCGAGGCACGCCGCAAACGTCGAGCAGGCAGTCGGCGAGTCGGTGGGGCAGTTCGGCCGAAAGGATCGAGCCCATGCCGGTTCGTCCGCGCCGGGCCGCCGCCTGGAGCCGCGCGTCGACCTCTTCACGCGACACGCCGGGACGCAGGTCGATCCGAAGTTCGAGCCGGTCGGCGCCGTCGCGCCGGGCCACGGCGCGGCTGACGTCGAGGATCGCCGGCCCGCTCAGGCCGAAATGCGTGAACAGGACCGCCTCGCGACGCTGCTCGATCGCCGGCCCCGACGGACCGTGGACGGATGCGACGACGTCCGGCAAGGTCAGCCCCTTGAGCGAGACCGGCCATTCCGGCTCGACCCGCAACGGAACCAGGGCGGGGCGGGGGTCGATCAACGTATGGCCGAACGATCTGGCGATCGCGTAGCCGTCGCCCGTCGTCCCGCAGCCGGGGTACGACTTCCCCCCCACGGCCAGGATCACCCGTCGCGCCTCGATCGAACCGTCGGCCAGGACGATCCGGAAGCCGCCGCCGGCGGCCTCGCGCCGCTCGACCGACTTCGCCGGGCTGAGCAGGCGAAGCTCCGCGCCCGATCGCGCGAGGCGGCGCGTCAGGGCCTCCAGGACGTCGACGGCCCGATCCGAGACCGGGAAGACCTTGCCGTTCCCCTCGATCTTCACCGCGACGCCTTCGGCCTCGAACAGTCGGACGGTCTGGTCGACGTCCAACTTCCGCAGCGCATGTCCGATGAACGAACCGGCCGATCCGAACGCGTCCTGGATGGCCCGCGTCCGCCGGCGCAGGGAGGGGTCGAACGCGGGATCGACGGGCCCGGAAACGGCTTCGAGCCGGCGGAGGCCCCGGGCGTTGGTGATGTTGCACCGGGTCCCCCCCGACATCAGGATCTTCACCCCCGGTCGCCGGTTCTTCTCGACCAGCACGACGCGGGCGCCGCACTCGGCCGCGCGAATCGTCGCGACCAGGCCGGCGGCCCCGGCGCCAAGGACCGCCACGTCGTACATCAGGTCGGATCGATCGGAACGCTCTGCCGTCGCCACGAGAAGCATGCCGCCTGCAAGGGGAGTCTCGATGCCGCGACGGTCGGCTCACATCACCGTGAAATAGCCGGCCGCCGCGAAATCAACATACTCGCGGGTCAGCTCAAGCGGCAAGTCGTTGTAGATGCAGTAATTGCGGACCTGAAGCAAAAGGTCTCGAGGCTGGCAGCAGCGAAACGGCCGACCGACCTCCTTGTAATGGCGGTTGATCAGATGATCCACGGCGTCTTCGTCGACGTCTCCGAAGCCCAGCCTGGGGCCGAACTGGCGGATCATGCCCCGGAACATCTCCTCGGACGGGTCGTCGGCGTGGATCTTGTAGGGGATGCGTCGGAGGAACGCCTCGTCGACCAGCTCGCGGGGCTCCAGGTTGGTCGAGAAGATGATGAGCTGGTCGAACGGGACGCGGAACTTCTTGCCGGTCGGCAGGCTGAGGAAGTCGACCCGGCTCTCAAGCGGCACGATCCAGCGGTTGAGCAGTTCGTCGGGCTGCATCCGCTGGCGGCCGAAGTCGTCGATCAGGAGGGTGCCCAGGTTGCTCTTGAGTTGGAGCGGGGCCTCGCAGACGCGGGTCATGGGGTCGAACCGGATCTCCAGGTCCTCCATCCGCAGCTCGCCCCCCGCGACGATGGTCGGGCGGCGGATCCGCACCCAACGGCGGTCGTGGTCGCCGTCCCCCAGCAGCCCGCTTCCCTCGGTCGATCCGACGGCCTCGTGGTTGGCGAGGTCGAACAGTTTGAGGATCTGCCCCTCGACCAGGATCACCCGGGGAATCCAGACGGTCGAGCCGAAACACCGGGTGATCCGCTCGGCGATGCTGGTCTTGCCGTTGCCGGAAGGGCCGTAGAGGAACAGCCCACGACCCGAGTTGATCGCCGGCCCCAGGTTGCGGACCGCCGACTCCGAGAGCACCAGGTCGGAGAACGCCGCGCGGACGTCGCTCTCGTGCGGGTGTTCGGCGACGATCGTCTGGGCCTTGACGGCCTTCACGTAGGCGTCGAACGGGACCGGGGCCGCGCCGACGTACGAGCATTCGTCGGCGTAGCCCCGCGCCCGCGCCCGGCCGACGTCGGTCAGCGAGTACACGAAGTCGTTGGCCGCGGTCGTATTGGAGTAGGTTACGATTTGTTGGTTTTTCAGCAGCCGGAGGAATTCAGGGAACGGCCCGAACGGCAGCCCCAGTTGCGCGGCGATCCTTCGTCCCGCGGCCTGTCCCTCGATCAACAGAAGCTTGAGCGTCAGGCTTTCCATCTGCGCGTGATTGAGGCCGGCTTCCTCGAAGCTGGAGACCGGCGCGGGCGAAAACGGCTCGCGGTCGTCCTGGTAAATCGCGCCGATCGAGGACTCGGACAGCAATTGGATCGTGGCTGTTTCGCTCAATGAACCGCCTCCCCAGGGACGATGTTGGATCGACGCGTCTGGGCCGTCCCATGCGCGGTCGAGTCGTTCGCATCCAAGCCTAGGTTGCGGCGTCGGGGTCGTCAAACCGAGGGAGGCCCCGAGTCGTCGCGGTCCAGGAGCGTTTCGAGCCGATCGGCCGGAGACGCGCCGTCGTCGGGGAAGTCGATGCGGACGCGTCGGCCGGTCGCGTCGAGGGGTTCGATCGTGATCCACCAGGCGTCGGCCGGCAAGAGGTCGCGGACGCGGTCGGCCCACTCGATCAGGCAGACGCCCCCCGCCTTCCAGTAATCGGCCGCCCCCAGGTCCTCGAACGCGGCAGGCGCGGTCAGGCGGTAGACGTCGAAATGGTAGACCGGCACGCGTCCATCGTATTCATGGATGAGCACGAACGTGGGGCTTGCGATCGCCGGCGGGTCGACGCCGAGCGCCTCGGCGATCGCCCGCGACAGCCGGGTCTTGCCCGCGCCCAGGGGCCCGACCAGGCCGACGACGAGGTCCGGCGCGAGCGCCTCGGCGATCGCCCGGCCCAGCCGGTCGGTCTCGGCTTCGTCGTCGAGGTCGATTTGCAGGCCGGAATCCGTTCGAAGGATGTTCATCGATCCGGCCCCGCCAGATGGTCGAACCCCCGGGGCTCGATCGGCGTCGACCGGCCGTCGACCGTGCGGAGGCGGAGGCCCGGCGCCGCCGTGACCTCCCCGACTCGATAGAGCCGGACGCCGGGAGGAGGCGAGGCTAGTAGAGCCTCGACCCGATCGGGGGCGACCGTCAAGCAGAGCTCGAAGTCCTCGCCGTCGTGGAGCGCGTGTTCGAGCGGCGGGACGCCGTCGGTTTTGCTCTGTTCGACGGCGTCGGGGTGGATCGGGACCGCGTCGGCGTCGAGTTCGTCGTCCTCGTCGCCCTACGCCTCGCCCGCGGCG
>ERZ778018.2679-NODE-2679-length-10902-cov-4.665530_pt1 | contig 10902 bp, 11 predicted proteins | sample MGYA00375748_ERZ778018 | MGnify/ENA primary metagenome ERZ778018 (study PRJEB29350, sample SAMN05509839) | bioreactor metagenome | biome: bioreactor; material: wastewater | place: South Africa: University of Cape Town | collected 2014-04-22 ... | reverse complement strand
TCCTTCATCGTGACCGATGTGGGACGAAATAGCGGCGGCATCAAGCAGAAGCGTCGGAGTGGTGCAGCTTAACCATGGGCATGTTGCTGATTTAGATGACCACGAACGGGCCATCGAAACGGACATCCTCGGGCTTCTCAGGCGCCTCGCGCTGCACGAGGTAGCCGGGCGAGGCAACGAGCGAGCGCGGCACCATGCCACCTTTCTCCAGATCGTTGACTTGTCGAAGGGCGGACCGGATATGCGGATCGCGAGGTCGTAGTCGTCTACCATGATATCGACGAAACTGTCGGAGAGCGTCAGCGCGACGTGCGTCTGGGGGTAGAATAGCGTGCACAAAGGCGGGTCAACTCAATTTTGTGCAACACGATGCTGCTTTTGTTCCCGGATGTTTGCTAACAAGGCTTGGGGAACAGAAGGGCAGCGGGGGCGGCATGAGCGAGTTTCGTTTTCTTCACGCGGCCGATGTTCATTTGGACAGCCCTCTGCACGGTCTTTCCCGCTACGATGGGATACCGCTCGAAGAAGTTCGAGGCGCGACCCGTGCTGCCTTCGACAACCTGGTCAATCAAGCGATTGCGGAGGCGGTTGACTTCGTAATTATCGCTGGCGATCTGTTCGATGGAGACTGGAAGGATATGGGGACCGGCCTCTATTTCGCGCGAGCGATGGGTCGGCTTGATCAAGCCGGGATTCCGGTTTTTCTACTCGCCGGCAATCATGACGCCGCGTCGGTGCTCTCGCGCTCCATCCCTTGGCCTGACAACGTCCGATCCTTTACGAGCCGGAAGCCCGAGACCCAACTGATCGAAGAGCTCGGTGTTGCCGTTCATGGGCAGAGCTTTGCAAACGCGGCGGTCGTAGACAATCTCGCCGCTGCTTATCCGGCAGCTCTCCCCCATATGTTCAACATCGGTGTGCTGCATACGGCGCTGGGTGGGCGCCCCGGCCATTTCGGCTATGCCCCATGTTCCCTCGATGATTTGCGTGGGCGCGGCTACGACTATTGGGCGCTTGGCCATGTGCACGCGTATGAAATCGTCAGCCGCGAACCGTACGTCGTCTTCCCGGGCAACGTGCAGGGCCGCAACATACGGGAAACTGGCCCAAAGGGAGCGGTAATCGTCGAGGTGGCCGATCGCCAGATCATTGGAGTTGATCCCATCGAGCTGGATGTCGTGCGCTGGGCACGAGTGAAGGTCGATTGCTCGGACCTGTCCCCTGAGACACTGCCTGCCGCCTTGCGGAGCGCGCTCGCCACGTCTCATGCGGGCGCCGATGGCAGGCCATTGATCGCACGCATCGTGCTCGCTGGCGAAACCGGGCACGCCGGCTCGATCAGAAATACCCTTGTGACACTGCGCGATGATGTTCGTGCTGTCGCCGCGGCGATCTCACCCGATCTTTGGCTCGAAAAGGTCGTCGAGCAGCTACACGAGCCGAAGGGATTGGCGGCACCGATCGAAGCTGGCGAGGATTTCGCTGCGTTGATCGCGGCCGCACCAAACGACGAAGAACTCGCCTCACTGGTCGCTCAAGATCTCGCGCCCTTCCTAGATGCGATCCGCGGCGATCTCGACGAAGGCGAGGGTGAGCTACGCGTTCTGGCAAACGGTGCTGACTGGGCAGCTTTAGTGCAAGCCGCTTCAGACGCTCTGCGCCCTCGGCTTGAAGGCGCCGGCTAATGCGGTTCGCAAAGCTCCAGCTCGAACGCTATGGCCGCTTCGATGATTGTGCACTCGATTTTCGCGAGGGCGTGCCTGACCTTCACATCGTGTATGGCGCGAACGAAGCCGGGAAGACGACATCAATGGCGGCGGTGTCGGACCTGCTATTTGGCTTTGGCACGTCGTCGCCATATAATTTCCGCTTCGATTACTCCTTACTCCGCGTGGGCGCGCTGATTGAGGAAGACGGCGTCAGTTTGCCGGTTCGGCGCCGAAAGGCCAACACTGGCAGCCTCGTCGGCGCGGACGATCGCCCCATCGACGAGGGCATCCTTCTTGCGATGCTACGCGGGCAGACCCGCGACACCTTTCGGCTGTCTTTCAGTCTGGACCAGGAGGGTTTGCGGAAGGGTGGCAAAGCGATGGTCCATGCGAAAGACGACCTCGGCCAAGCCCTGTTCGCAGCTGGATCCAACCTGACGAACGTCACGGCCGAGCTTCGCACGCTCGAGGAAGAGGCTGATGGAATCTGGGGCAAGCGCGCCGCCGCGCGCCGCACCTACACCGTTGCCGAGCGTGACTACCGCGAAAGTGTGCGCGGCATCCGCGACGCTGCATTGAAGCCTAAAGAATGGTCTGACGCGCGCAACGCCGAACAAACCAGTCGTCAAAATCTCCTCGAACTCGAGCGGCAGCGTGATGCCTTGGGCGACGAGGGCCGGCGTTTACAGCGACTCCGAAGGATTGCGACCTTCGTGCGGACACGCGCAGCGCATCTCGCTGAACTCGACGAACATGGAGCGATCGTGACCTTCGGGGCGCAGGAGGAGACGCTTGCCGAGCAAGCGCTTATCGCCATCCAGGAGGCCGAATATCAGCGCAAAACGGCCGAGGGCCTTCGACGTGAGCTGGAAGAGAAAATTGCAGCCATTGTAGTGGACGATCATGCGCTTGCTGGCGCCGATCGTCTCGAGGCGCTGCTCGAGGAGCGTGGCGCCGTTACCAAGGCGAAGAGTGACCTCCAACGACTCGAGGCGGAGCGTGATATTTCCTCCCGTTCGCTGACGGCTCTCCGTGAAGACGCGGGCCTGACAAGCGCGGAGGCACCGGGCAGACTTATTGTTGCTCGATTACGCGACATCGTAGCCGGCGTGGCGCAGACACGGGCCGCACTTCGCGAGATCGTCGAGTCCGAGGAGGCTCTGAAAGCACAGCTTGTTGACATAGATGCCCGCCTCGAAGACCCTTCATCGAAGGCGAACGATAACATCGATCTGCGCGCGGCCGCCGGGGCAGCGCGTGCCCTCGGGGACGATATCGACCAGCGTTGTGCCGATGCCCTGGACGCAGCGGCACATGCAAGGCGCGAGGCCACGACTGCTATTGAGCGGCTCACGCCCTGGCTCGGCAGCGAGGATGATCTGCGGAAGATCGTGGCGCCATGGGAGGAAGAACTACAAGAGATCGCCGACGCTATCGCCGATGACGCCTCGGCAGTTGACGAACAGACTGCATCGGCGAGGCGACTGGGCGAAGAGGCTGCGGTAATCGCCATCGAAATCGAGGGTCTTCAGGGTGGTGAGGGCGCAGTCTCAGTGGAGGGACTCGCCGCCGCGCGGACTGATCGCGATTGTGTCTGGCAGGAGATTCGTTCGGATATAGCTCTCGGCACGCTCAGTCCCGCCGCGATGGAAGCCGCGTTGGGTTTTGAACACAAACTCGGATATGCCGACGAGCTCTCCGACCGGCGATACACCAAGGCTGAAGATTCTGGCCGTCTCGCTCAGCTCATCACGGATCGGCGCGCCAGGCTCCTTCAGTCGGAACAGGCTACGGCCCGAGCGGAAGCTGCCTCAAAGCGCCAGCAGGAAAACGAGGCTGCGTGGGAGCGTCGGCTGAGCGACGCCCATCTTCCTCCGCTATCGCCCGTGCGATTGCGCGCTTGGTTGGGACTGCGTGAGGACGCTCTGGATGCAGCTTCGGAAGCGACCCGCCTGACGGCTGCGGCAACGCGCGAGAATGAACGGCGAGGCGACGCGATCGCCGCCCTGCAGGAAGCTTTGGCGGAAGTTCAGGCTTCAGTCTCGCCAACGGCTCTCTTCCCGATCCTTTCGCAGGCAACGACAATTCTCACCGCAGGAGACGCCTCGGCGCTCGACCACCGGACACTGACTGCTGAACGCAAGCGTATCGAGCAGGATCTGGCAACCGTAATACGCCGCAAACAGGCGCTTGAAGGCGATGGCCGGGAGGCAGACACCCAATGGGCGCAGGCGTTATCAACGACCTCACTGTCCCTTGCAATGGCGGGCGCGGACGCTCGGCTCGCCTTGTTCGACGAGGTTCGGACCGAAAACGACCGTGCTCTTGAATTTGAGCGGCGCATCAAAGGCATCGAACGCGACGCAGAGACGCACGCTATCTCCGTGACCGAGTTCGCATCGCAGATAGGCATCACAGGCGGCACGACCGAGGCGCGTCTGGACGCCATGCGGACCGCTCTCCAGAGCGCACGGACCGCCAAAGCGGCGGTCGAGGGCCTGCACGAAGACCATCGAAAGCGTAAACAAGATGAGGAGGAGGCCGAGGCGAAAATCGAGGCAGCAACGGGATCTCTGTCTATCCTCTTCACTGCCCTCGGTTCCGACGATCGCACAAAGATTGGCCCCGCGATCGAGGCGTCGCGAGGTGCCCGGCGGCTTCGCGGCGAAATTGCAGAAGCGGAAACGCAGATCCTCGCAAACGGGGATGGCTACGATCTGGATGCTCTTATCACCGCTGTAAGCGAGGCAGATCCGGACACGGTCACGAACCGATCGGAATCCGTTGAGCGCGAACTCGTCGAGCTTAACACCCGCATTTCCGAGGCGGCACGTGCTCACGGTGACGCTCGTCGCGCATTTGCGCAGCTCGAGACGGATTCTGGTGGCGCCATCGACGCCGCGACGGATGCGGCAGCCGCCCGTGCCGAGATGGAAGTTCAGGCCGAAGCTTACATCCTGCGCAGGGTGCAAGCCGTCACCCTCCGCTGGGCAATCGAAAGCTATCGCGAAAAGCACCAGGACCCGCTTCTCGCGCGCGCAAGTGGCCTTTTCTCGCGCCTGACCCTCGGACGATATTCCGGGTTGCGCGTGGATTTCGACAGCACTGTCCCGCGTCTGCTTGGCGTTTCCGACGATGGTAGATCCATCGTCGAGGTCGGTGCGATGAGCGAAGGTACAACGGATCAACTTTTCCTTGCCCTCCGCCTGGCCGCTCTCGAACATTCAGTCGCATCCGGCGTCCGCCTGCCATTTCTAGCCGACGACCTATTCGTGAACTTCGACGATGAACGCGCGCGGGCTGGGTTCGAGGTCCTTGCTGAGCTCGCTCACACTACCCAAGTGCTCTTCTTTACCCATCACGCGCATCTCGCTTCGATCGCTCGCGAGGTGGTGGGCGCAGAAATTCACTCCGAATGCGCCCTGCAATGAGCAACGCTTGGCTTGGCGCACCCCTCGTTTCTGCAGCGGCCAATTGCTTGTCAAACCCAGCGCACGGCTAGAGGACAGAGAAGTGGGAAGAACCGCCGAATATTCCGTCAAAGGCTATGTCTATCAGTTTCTGCGCTACCTGAACGAGATTCTGGATGCCGGCACTGGCACTACTGTCACGATTGAGGGCGCCGTCGAGGACATCGACGTCAACGCAATCGGTTCAACGACGGCTGTTCAATGCAAATATCATGAGCAGGCGGACAAATTCACGCTCGGGAAGATCTACAAGCCCGTGCTGCTGATGGTCGAGCATTTCTCGCAGTCGGCCGCAACCTCACCGGACGTGCGCTACCGGCTATTTTGCTACTTCCCCGGCTCTACTGGAACGCAGCCGCTATCCCGTGCCGATCTCGATACGATTCTGACCACCAAGGCGGCGGGTCTTCTCCCGATCGTCAAACGGATCGATTCAACTGTCGATCGCGATGCCTTTCTCGCCAAATTCGAAATCGAGTTCGGACCGACCGTGGAGGACTACCAGGAGGAGATCCTCGCGAAACTCGCGGGCAAGGGATTTTCAGCCGCGGATATCGACGCCATCAATTACATGGGGTAATCGCGGGAGCGGGTCCCCGGCATGGACTGGATCAGGGATGCGCCGAGCGCCCATTAGGAAGGTGGCTGTTCCCCGATAAGATGGAAGTACGGGCTCACGACTGAACGCCGGGCCCAAGCATCTGATGGAGAACAGCCATGGAAGAATATATCGGGCTCGACGTGTCATTGAAAGAGACGGCGGTGTCTATCCGCCGTGAAGGCAAACGGATCTGGCGCGGCACATGCCCATCCGATCCGAAATTGCTGGCCGATATGATCCGCCAGCGTGCGCCGAATGCGAAGCGTATCGTGTTTGAGACCGGCCCCTTGTCGACTTGGTTTTATCATGCGCTGACGGCTGAAGGACGGGCGGCGATTTGCATCGACGCCCGTCATGCCAAAGCGGCGCTCGACATGGCGCCGAACAAGACCGATGCGAATGATGCCGACGGCCTGGCACACCTTGCGGAAGTCGGCTTTTATCGGGAGGTGCGGGTCAAGCAGTATGACAGCATGCTGACCCGCACTCTGGTCGGAGCCCGCGGCCAATTGATCAAGATCGTGACGGATCTCTCCAATCAGATCCGGGGGCTCATGAAGACATTCGGGCTGGTCATCCCGAAGGGCGCTGGCCGCGTGTTCGAAGCCAATGTCCGAAATCTGGTTGCCGGGAATGATGGGCTCGAGCGGATCATCCTGCCTCTGCTGGAGGCCTGGCGCAGTGTCCGTGGCCGGACGGCGGAACTCGATCGGCAGCTTGTCACTCTTGCGCGGGAGAGTGCGCCATGCCAGCTGCTGATGTCGATACCGGGTGTAGGCTCGGTTGTCGCGGTTTCCTTCACTGCAGCGGTCGAGGCCCCGGACAACTTCAGGACATCGCGTTCAGTGGGCGCGTGGTTGGGCCTCACCACGCGGCGCTACCAGTCGGGCGAGGTTGACTTTGACGGACATATCTCGCGGCGAGGCGACAATCACCTTCGCAGCCTCCTGTATCAATCTGCGGTGGTGATCCTGACCCGAAGTCGTGCCGAAAGCACGCTTCGATCCTGGGGCATGAAGCTGAGGGAAAAGGTCGGCTTCAAGCGGGCCGCGGTCGCTGTTGCGCGCAAACTCGCTGTCGTGATGCACACGATGCTGAAGACCGGCGAAATCTTTGACCGATCCGCCGGCGCGATTGCCTGAGGTTGCACTGCACGAACGGCCATGACCTGAACTGAGCCGCTACCAGATTGCGTCCTGTCTTGGGACGCGCCGAGACGTCCCTGCCGGGGCGTGGGTTGGATCATTCCGCTATTGTGGGCTGCAGGTGCGCAAAATCTTCGTGCAGACTGCGTCAATTACATTGGAAGGTCTCGCCCTTGCGAAAACCCATCATGCGGCGAACTTGTGTCGACCGCGAAGACAACCGTGCTCCCGGCAAACGATCATCGGTGCGAAGGACGATGGTGAGGTTCGCCAAAAAAAATTCCTAAAAGGACTTGATCAATGAGCTGCGATTAGACAACCCCGCAGCCTTCCAGCGCATTGTCGATGCTGCCACCCAGAACAGCGTCGTGGCGCGCACGATCGACCCGGTGCAGTTTCTCGCGTCCCTGAAGGACGTCAGGCGGGTCACGTTCACGAGATGGACACGAGAGCTCTCGACGCGGGCGCAAATCTTCAAGCGGCTGCGCAGCGAGCTGAAGGATTCGCTTGACCACAATTCCAGGGGTCGGCACTTCGTCTTCGCCCCGAACTCGATCGCGGACTTCGATAAGGACGTGGTTCGCTTCATCAAAGCCTTCGTCGAGAAATACAGCTTCAAATACCTGCACGACAATCCCCCACTATTCGCATTTACAGAGAACTGCGATGTCGGTGATCTGCAAATCCGTCTGCATGACGCCGGCTTCAAATGCGCGACCGGAGTAGTCGGAAAAGGAAACGTCCGAATGGACGAGTTGCTCCGGAGGCCAATGATCCAGCGGAAACCGAAGGTTATGCTCGAGTTCCGCCTGCGCATCGCCGTTCGGGCAACCCTTGGCGCCGTTGGCGCCGACCGGCCAGACGAGCTCTTCTTGGTCAATGTCGAGCAGGACGACTGGGAACACCCGGATATCAACGTATACAGGTTCGAGATCGATCGGCTGTCTGATCTCGAATATGCCCTGCAACTCAGGAGAGAATATGACTGACCTCGGCGAACCCCTTGGCTGCGTGACCGAAAGTACGGCCTCGCTCATCCGCATTGAGGTAGAGGATCCCTCGAAGTTCGAAGCCCACAAGGCCGGGTTGAGTGTTGGGCAATACTTGCTGATTGCCTCCGGCAACAGCCTCTTCCTCCTCGGCACGATCATGGCCATTCGTGCGTCACACGTGGACAAGGCGGGCGAGGAGTCGGTGTTCCGTTTCCAGATCGATACCCAGCCCGTCGGTACCTGGTCGCAAGACGGCGAGTTCAGCCGCGGCTCGCACACCCTGCCGGTCCCGACCGAGTTCGCCTATGTAGCCCCGGCCGCCGTGCTCGCAGAGATTTTCTCCTCCCAGCTCGGGGCGGCCTTCTCCTTCGGAACGCTCAGTATCGCGCCTGACGTCAAGCTCGAGATCGACGGCGACAAGTTCTTCAGTAAGCATGTGGCGATCGTTGGGTCGACCGGCTCGGGCAAGTCCTGCGCCGTCGCCAAAATCCTTCAGACCGTTGTCGGCATTGAGGGCAAGGCCAACCTCCACAAGGAAGCGCAGAAGAACTCACATATTGTCATATTCGACATCCACGCCGAGTATGCCGCAGCATTCAGGCTGGAGCATTCCGAGAGCTTCACGCTGAACCTGCTCGACGTCGATACGCTCAAGCTCCCCTACTGGTTGATGAACGCGCAGGAACTCGAGGAGATGTTCATCGAGAGCAACGAGATCAACTCCCACAATCAGATCTCGCAGTTCCGCCACGCAGTCGTGCGTAACAAGTGTAAGTACAATCCGACCCTTTCGAGCGTGTCGTTCGACACTCCGGTCTATTTTTCTATAGACGAGGTCGTCACCTATCTCGAAAATATGAATGTCGAGGTGATTGGCAAACTGGCCGGGGAGGGGAAACCGAAGTTGGCCAATGAAACACTCATTGCCGACCGCGACAGCTGTTACTTCGACAAGGTCCAGAGCTTCGTTGTCAGCTCGACCGCCGCCGCTACGAAGGCCTCCAATGGCCCATTCCATGGCGAATTTGACCGTCTGATCCTGCGCCTCAAGACACGGCTCGCCGACCCGCGCCTCAAATTTCTCTTTTACCCACAAAAAGACGACGGTACACGGCTGGAGACCGGCGATTTCGCGGACGTCGTTCGACAATTTATCGGTTATCTGACCAAGTCGAACGTTTCGATAGTCGACCTCAGCGGCATTCCCTTCGAGGTGCTCAGCATAGTCGTCAGTCTCATCTCGCGTATGATCTTCGACTTCGGATTCCATTATTCGAAGCGCCGTCACGTCGGTGGCAATGTTAGCGATGTTCCGATCATGGTCGTTTGCGAAGAGGCGCATAATTATGTGCCTAAGTCCGGGGGTGCCCAATATAACTCATCTCGCAAATCGATCGAGCGTATCGCGAAGGAAGGCCGGAAATATGGGGTTACGCTGATGGTCGTCAGCCAGCGGCCCTCCGAGGTTTCCGAGACGATCTTTTCACAGTGCAGCAATTTCATCGCGCTGCGTCTCACTAACGCCGTCGATCAGAACTACATAAAATCTCTCCTGCCTGACCTTTCAGCCGGCATCGGGGACCTCCTGCCCAACCTCGCACAAGGCGAGTTTCTGGCGGTGGGCGATGCGCCGCTCATGCCGACGGTGGGGCGATTTGCGCTCCCCGTGCCCGAACCACACTCGCGGAGCGTGAACTATCTTCAAGAATGGAACTCCGGTTGGCGCGATGTCGACTTTGCAGATGTCATAGAGCGTTGGCGCGGCAAATCTCACGGAGCGGCTGAATGACCTTTCTCATGATGATCCTCCGTATTTGGAGGATCTCTGATGCAGCCGGGATTTTGCCTGTTCGCGTATACGAAAAAACGCGCTAGGCAATAGAAGTCCGAAGTTGTCCAGTTTAATCTTGATGCATCACTGGGAGGCGGTGAACAAGGTGGCGAAAAATATTGTCATCTGCTGCGACGGAACGGGCAACCAGATCGAGCGTAATCTCTCGAACGTTTTGAAACTGTTCCGCATCCTGAGGAAGAACGACGAACAGTGCGTTTATTACGACGCTGGCATAGGCACAATCGGTGCCAGCGACGCCTGGACCCGGTGGCGACAAAACGCCAAATCGGTGTTTGAACTTGCGACCGGGTATGGACTCGACGCTGAAATCGCCGGAGCTTACGAATTTATCTGCCGGCATCATTCAGAAGGAGACGCAATTTTCCTCTTTGGTGTCCTACCGACCCTGGAGGGCGGCTCACGCAGCCATGACAGCCGGCTTTGGCGGACATGCATCTTATCCGACAGAAGCGCATCAAGTTGCAGACGCTGCGCATCCGAAAGAAGAGAATTGATCTCAGCAACCACAGCGGCATCGGCCGCGTGCATCGCCGCTGCGGCCATGCGCTCGACCACGCTGACCCCGGGAATGATGATCCGCTCGGCGCGCATCCGTTCGATCAGCCCATCGAGCAGCACGCGCCCATCGGTCAAACCGGCGGCTTCGCGCTCCGCCCAGGCGGCGAGTTCTGCTCTCGCCGGCCTAGTGAAGTCCCGAAAACCATGACGCTGTTTGATCGCGGCCAGTTGTTCATATCGGGTGGCTCCACGTCGGGCGAACAAGGAGATTGCTTCGGCGTCGGCGCCGATCTGTTCTGCGATATGATCGAGCATGGCGCCCGGCAGGAATTCGCCGCGCCGAAGATATCGACCGGGGTAGCGAAGGCAACAGAGCTGAAGCGCGTAACCTAGCCGGGTCTCGGGCATCCGGCTTTGAGCGATCGCGGCCAGATCGTCGGCGGTAAGGCTGTGATGACGCACAACCTCATCTTCCGTGTCGGGCAATTCCAGAAGCGTCTCCCGCTGCGTCTTCGTCATCGATATCCGCGCCGGCATCGTTTATCCTTTCACAAACCACTTGCCTTACGACGTCATTATGAAAGAGGATTATGAAAGGCTCCGCACCTGGATTCTCGTGGACGCCCTCGGTC
>ERZ778018.2676-NODE-2676-length-10918-cov-4.214029_pt1 | contig 10918 bp, 9 predicted proteins | sample MGYA00375748_ERZ778018 | MGnify/ENA primary metagenome ERZ778018 (study PRJEB29350, sample SAMN05509839) | bioreactor metagenome | biome: bioreactor; material: wastewater | place: South Africa: University of Cape Town | collected 2014-04-22 ... | reverse complement strand
TCATGATCGTCGATCTCGTCTCCGGCACCCTGGAGAGCGTCACCGACATGGCGCTGTTCGGCCGCGCCAATGTTCTGGCAGTGGAACGCCCTCGGCACATGGGAAATCCTGCAGGCCGGATCGGCCGAACTGGTCGCACCGGGTCGCTATCGCCTGGCGCGGCTGCTGCGCGGGCAGCGCGGCACAGAACACGCGATGGGCGATCCGGTGCCGGCCGGCCCGCGCGTCGTGGTGCTCGACAGCCTGCTCGCCGATCTGCCGGTGGTCGAGGCCGATCTCGGTATTCCATGGAACTGGCGCATCGGCCCGGCCTCGAAGGCCGTCAGCGACGAGACCTATGTGGCGCGGAGTTTCACGCCCTAAGGCATCGGGCTCCGGCCGTTTGCACCGGTGCATGTCGAACAGCCATGGCGCAAGGCACGTAGTCCCGGCGACCTCACCATTCGCTGGACACGCCGCGATCGTTCTCTCGCCGCTGACAGCTGGAACGCCGCCGAGATCCCTATGAGCGAGGCGACTGAAACCTATGTGGTCGATATCCTCGATCCCGGATCAAGTCCGGGACAGTATCCGCCAGTCGTCAAGCGATCCTTGACCACTGCCACCACCAGCACCGTCTACACCGGCGCCGATCAGACCGCCGATTGGGGCGCACCGCTTGGACCCGGCAACTCCCTCACGGTGCGTATCACCCAGCTTGGGCAGCTCTACGGTGCCGGTGCAGCATCCGTCACCACACTCTGGTTCTGATCAGGAGATCTTTTCCATGTCCGACACCACGGCGCATCTGGCGCTGCCCTTCATCATGGCCGCGCAGGCCCAGAAGCATGTCACCCACAACGAGGCGCTGCGGCTGCTCGATGGGCTGGTGCAGTTGTCGGTCAAGGATCGAGATCTGACCGCACCTCCGGCGAGCCCAGCCGACGGTGATCGCCATATCGTGGCGTCCGGCGCCACCGGTGTTTGGACCGGTTGGGATCTGAACATTGCGCTCTGGGTCGACGGCGGCTGGCTTCGCTTGCCGCCACGGACTGGCTGGCGGGCATGGGTCGAGGACGAAGGTGCTCTGCTGGTCTACGACGGTTCGGCGTGGATCGGCACGACGCCGACATCACTGCAGAACATGGCGCTGATCGGGCTCGGCACAACGGCCGACGCCGCAAACCCGTTTTCGGCTAAACTGAACGCCGCGCTCTGGACCGCGAAAACCGTCGCCGAGGGTGGCACCGGCGATCTGTTCTACACCATGAACAAGGAAGCCGCCGGCGACGATCTCGGACTGACGCTGCAGACCGGTTATGTCCCCAAGGCGCTGGTCGGCCTGTTCGGCTCGGACAAGTTCCGCTTGGCGGTCTCGGCCGATGGTTCAAGCTTCTTCGATGGGCTGATCGTCGACAACGCCACCGGCATCGTCGACCAGCCCCGCCTGCCGCGCTTCAAAGGCTACACCAACTACGACAACTATGTCGCCGTCGACACCTGGGCGAAGATCGCCATCAACAACACCGACTACAACGACCAGAGCGCCTTCGACGCCGGCAACAACCGTTTCGTCGCTCCGGTCCGCCGGCACTTACCTCTTCGGTGCCATGCTGCTCTACAAGGTCAATTCCAGCACCACGGCGCGCATGCGCGGACGATTCTTGCTGAACGGCTCGACCGAAATCCGAGGGTCGTTCGGCGAGATATCGGGGGCGCGCACCTCCGAGGCGACCGCGCTCTGGCTTCAGACCATGGTGCTGCTTGCTCCGGACGACACGGTAGAACTTCAGGGCACCTTTCGTGTGGCCGACGGGTATTTCGCCGCCGACCATACGTCCTTCTGGGGTTGCAAGGTCGGTTGAAAGGCGGGAGGAGGTTTCGATGACACCACCCCAATCCGATCAGGGCCCATATGATCAGGGATCATCGCTTTTGTCGCCGGCATCTGTTTTTCCACCGGACACGGCATCGCCGCCGTTCTTCCAGCAATCTGACAGTCGCGGAAACAACTCACAGACGCGTTTCGGTCCATCAGTTCTCAGTTGGAATCAATACGTATATCAAGGTTCGACGACATCCGGGACATCGAACGCCGAAATCGCCGGCAGGGGACCTTGCCAAACCTCGATTTCAACCAATGCAGATTGTGCTGACGGTCCCTGCCCCAGTTTGGACGTGCCCTCGTCGCGCGTAAGCACGTTTGGGTTGCCATGCTTGTCGAGGCTGCCGATCGTTCCGGCGGCCTCCGGGTCATACCAGGCGCCAGTGGGAAACTCGACGACCCCGGCGACGACCCCATCGGTAACGACGGCGCCCGCCAGGCAGGCTCCTCGATTGTTGAAAATCTTGACGACGTCACCGCTTTTGATCCCGCGGGCGTTGGCATCCGCGGTATTCATGTAAATGGGTTCCCGGCCGGAGATTTTCGCATTACGGCTGACAGGCCCGTTATCGAGTTGTCCATGCAGCCGGGTCGATGGTTGCGTGGATAGCATGTGAAGCGGGAACTGGGCGGCGAGAGGCGAACCGAGCCATTCCTTGGGCTCCAGCCATGTCGCATGGCCGGGACAATCATCGCAGTTGAAGCCCGCTATGGTCTCCGAAAAAATCTCGATCTTGCCGGAAGGCGTCTTCAATGGATGCTTTTCCGGATTGCGCCGGAAATCGGCGAACTGAACGTACTCTTCCGTGGGAGCGTCGATCTCCACATAGCCGTCGCTCCAGAAGGTTTCAAAATCGGGCATCTCCACGGCATGCCGGCGTGCCTTGACCCGGCATTCTTCGTAGGCATGGGACACCCAGTCCTCAATGGTACGGCCTTCCGTGAATACCTCCCCGAAGCCGAGACGGCCCGCGATATCTCGGAAGATATCGTAGTCGTTGCGTGATTGCCCGACAGGTTCTATCAGCTTCGGCATCGCCAGAATAAAGCGGTCGCGCGGCGAGGAGCAAATATCGTTGCGCTCATAGGGCGTGGTGCTCGGCAAAACGATATCAGCGTGTTTGGCCGTCGCAGTCCAGAAGGGCTCGTTCACCACGATCGTTTGCGGTTGCCGCCAGGCACGGAGCAGTCGGTTGATCTCCTGATGGTGATGGAAGGGATTGCCGCCGGCCCAATAGACAAGCTTGATGTCTGGAAATGTCAGTGGGCTTCCGTTGAACTCGATCGTCCGGCCCGGTTGCAGCAGCAGGTCCGCGACACGCGCAACCGGGATGTTGACATCAACCGGATTGGCCCCTTCAGGGATCGCCGGTGTCGAGATCGGTATGCGCGGCGTTCCCAGCCCATTGATCGAACCGTAGCCGAAACCGAACCCTCCCCCGGGTAGGCCGATTTGTCCGAGCATCGCTGCCAGGGTGATGATCATCCAGTATGGCTGTTCTCCATGGTCGGCGCGTTGCAATGACCAGGTACCGCCCAGCATCGTGCGGCCAGCCGCCATTTGCCCGGCAAGATCGCATATCCGCCCGGCGTCGATGCCACAGATCGCCGCCGCCCAATGCACGGACTTTTCACATCCATCCGTCTGGCCGAGCAGGTAGGCACGGAACTTCGGGTAGCCGACCGTGTACCTGTCCAGAAACGCTTCATCGACCTTGCCTTCAGTTGCCAGGGTGTGGGCAATCCCTAGCAGAAGAGCGGTATCCGTACCCGGTCGGATCGGCAACCACTCGGCACCGAGTTCCGGCGGAGCGTCCCGTTGCAACGGGCTTATGCAGATGCACTTGATGCCAGCGGCGCGGATCTCCGCTTGCCACTTGGCATATTCATGGGAGCCTGCGCCCCCCGACGTGACAAACGCGTTCTTGCGGTTTGCGCCGCCGAGCAGCACGAAGAGGTTCGTGTTCTTCACGATGCTGGCGAAATCGGTGACAGGTCCCGCCACCGCTTCATAGTCGCCTACGATCCGGGGCAGAAACATCATCGCCGCGCCCCAGCTGTAGTTCGTGAGCTGGCCCACATAGCCGCCGATGCTGTTGAGAAAGCGGTGCAGCAAGGTGCGCGCATGGTTGACGCGTCCCGCGCTCGACCAGCCGTAGGATCCTCCAAAAATCGCCTGATTTCCGTACTCGGAACGAATTCGAGCAAGTTCGCCGGCAACAAGTTCAAGAGCATCGTCCCAGGAAACGGGAACGAAAGGCTCGCTGCCACGCAGATGACGCGAATCCTGATTCCTCTTTTCCAGATAGGTCCTGCGCACCATAGGCCGGTCAATGCGACTCCTGGAATGGACGACCTCCGGGATGGACTGGATCAGTGGCGTTGGATTCTCGTCCCGCTCGAAGGGGCGCACCGCAACGATTCGGCCGTCAACGATCTGGGGCGAGAACGCGCCCCAATGGGAAGCGGATGTGGCGGCCATGCGAGCAACTCCTGTCGTGAGCGGCGGCGTTTACCTGCCCGAACCCGTGCGTCACTTGCCCGTGAAGCGCGGCTCGCGCTTCTCCGCAAACGAACGAACGCCCTCCTGCCAGTCTTCGGTCGCCTGGCATTGGAAGACGCCCTCCAGTTCAGAAGCGGAGACGGCGTCATAGTCCTCGATCATCGTCGAGTTGATGTGCCTCTTGGAAAGTTGGACGGCCAGGGGCGCCCGCGAGGCCAGGCGGGATGCGAACGCCAAGACATCGTCCCTGAAAGTCTCTTTCGGGAAGCACCGGTTGGCAAGTCCGGCCGCCAACGCGTCCTGCGACGATATCCTGTCGGCCATCATGATCAACTCCCTGGCCTTCATCAGGCCGACAATGCGCGGCAGCATCAAGGTCACCCCTCCGCCGACGAATGTGCCGATCGCAATTTCGGGCAGGCCGATCTGCGCCCCTTCCTCCATCAGCAGGAAGTCGCAGTTCAACGACATTTCGGCGCCAGCGCCAACCGCATAGCCGTGAATCGCTGCGACGACCGGCTTGCGGTGAAGGAAGATGGTCCGGCAGGCCGAAACGATCCACCGGACGAAATCACGCCGCTCCGCATCGCTCCGCTGGCCTGCGACGTGTTCCTTGTAGTCCGCGCCTGCACAGAAGGCGCGTCCCTCCCCCGACAGGATCACCACGCGCACGTCTGGGTCAGCTTCCGCCTTTTGCAAGGCGGCGACCAATTGCTTGACCAGCGGTTCGACAAGCGCATTCAGCCGTTCGGGCCGATTCAATCGTATCTCGGCCAGATGAGGTCCCGGTGTGCTGTAGAGTACGTATTGGTCTGCCATGGTGCCTGCCTTGCGCGCATCGCCGCGCTTACGTCCGATGGACGATCAGGATTGCTAGAACAGGCGATCGGCGACGTCCTCGATCGTCCAGATTTCATCCCATTCGGCACCGGTCGCCAGCGATGCTCGCGTAAGTTTTACCCGTGCTCCGAAGATCTTGGCGCACATCAGGGGGAATTCGAACAAGGCGGCGCGAATCTCCGGCCAGGTTCGCTCCGGCGCGAATGCCAGGTTCCGACTCAGCGTATAAGTGTTACCCTGCGTGATATCAGCCGCGAACTTGCCCTCGGCAATATGGTCGATCGCCGCGAACATCGCCGCCAGATCGGCGGCGCCCTTCCCCTTGATGTCAAACGTCTGGCGCATGTCATGGCAAAACTGGATGGCGCATAGTCTGGAGCTTTGAGCGAGGTAGTGGGATGCGGTCTGCACGCCGAACATTTCGAGCGCGGTGTCGATGCAATCCTCCAGATAGCCGCGTGCAAAATTGCGCTTCGCGAGAGCCAGGCGCTCTGTTGTCCACACCGCGTCGTCTAGCCTCGGCGCTGCGTTGGGATCGAAGTCGGGGGATGTAAGGCTCGGCCTGTACTGAATCAGTTCGTCGCCCGCGAGGTCATGATCGTATTCCTGGAAATACCCTTCGTCATAGGGCTCCCCATCCTGGAAGACCTTTGTCACGACAAAGCCAAGGCGCGGGCATCCCAGAGACTTTCCGTTCTGCGGATGCCATCCGGCGAACATGCGGCGCTGCGCGGATGACGGTATCGCGCAGATGCTCGGCCCCGGGAAGCTCCAGGACGGCGGCAGGTAGCGCACCCATACCTTTTTCGAATTCTCCTCGGCATACTGCATGCGCAGGCCGCCGATCATGTTGGAAAGATAGTGATATCGCCCGGCAATCACCGCCGGCGGCAGATCCCGGCTGATGCCGAGCTTGTCCACGCCCTTCAGAAACTTTGCTCTTTGGTGCCTGCGCAGAATTGCCTGCCGCAGCGTCGCAAGCGCTTCCTCGCCTCGGTCGCGCATGATGATGAACTGCAGGGCGCTCCACTGCCGCGTCCACAGCCGGGCCGTCACGTCGCGGCATTCGACCGCGGGCCAATCAGGTAAAGAGATGGCGAAAGTCACTGTCGTATTCCTTGTGCTTTTCGGTATCAATCAGGGTAAGGTGCAGACTAGTCGGTCCGTCAGAACAGGCGATCCGGCACATCCTCGATGATCCAGCGTTCGCGCACATCGTTAGACGCGGACGGCAAGACGGTACGCGATACTTTCACCCGGGCGCCCATGACCTTCGCCGACATCTTGGGAAACTCGAACAGCGCGTCGTAGATCTCGGCCGGAATGGCTTCGCTGCGGAACAGCGCGATCGTCCGCTCCATCGCGTAGCCGGAAGGTCCGTGCCGGCGCACCACGACATCCTCGTCTGCCATGAATGCGAGGCGGCTGAACAGGCGAGTGAAATCGGCGGCCTTGGTGCCGCCCGCCTGGACCAAGCCTCCAAGCGTCTCGGTGCACTGCACGGCGCAGAGGCGCGCCGCCTGGGCCAGGAGCTGGGCTGCCGTCTGAGTGCCGTAGATCTCTAGGACGGTCCTGACGCCATCCTCCAGGTAGCCACGCGCAAAATTGCGCCTTGCGCGAGTGAGCCGATCCTTCGGCCACTTCTGCGGATCCAGCTTGGGCGCTTTTTCGGGATCGAAGTCCGGAGAGGAAGTCACGGGGCGGTACTGAATGCGCTCGTCGGAATGCAGGTCGCGGTCAAATTCCTCGAAATAGCCCTCGTCGTAGGGCTCGCCGTCCTGAAAGACCTTTGTCAGCACGAATCCCAGGCGCGGAGCGCCCAGGGAAGGCCCGTTGTGCGGGTGCCAACCGGCGAACATTGCCCGCTGCACGGAAGCCGGCACGGCAAAAAGGCTTTCTTGCGGGTAGCTCCAGGCCGGCGCATGATACCGTATCCAGACCTTCTTCGGCGATTCCTCGATATATTCCATATCGACGCCGCCAAGCATGTTCGACAGGTAGTGGTACCGACCCGCGACTTGCGCCGGAGACAGGGAACCGTCAATCCCTAGCTTCTCGACACCCTGGAGAAAGTAACCTCTCTGGTGGCGCCTGAGGCTGCTGTACTTCAGGTCGACGAGGCCAGCCTCGCCTTTCTCGCGCAGAACGGTCAATTGCAACGCGGTCCATTGCAGTGCCCAGAAGCGCCCGATGGCGTGGCATTTGTCTTCCAGCGACCAGCCTTCGACCGCTTTGAACATCTCATCCATTTCGATAACTTCCCGTACTGCGCGTTGAACCTGAAACCGGCTGACGCCGGTCAATTCCTTGAATCATCCTCAGCCCATCCGGCATTGGAGAAAAGCGATCCATCAACTCTCATTCGTGATAATGATCGACTGTTAAATGATGATTGTCAACCAAATTTGACTCGACCTTCGACAGGATTCGCAGGCGCTTTCCGCAAGCCACGTCCCATCCCCGGCGACACGGATGCGCGTTCGACAAGGGGTCGACAACCTGGCCGGACTCGCTGCGGATACGAGCCCGGCGACGGTGCATCATGCGGGGCGAGACAGGCACGGCGCGATCTTCTTGGGCACTTCGCCCGCACGGACAGCCACGCCTCCCGCAAAGACCGAAGCGTGGCGGGCGGCGCCAAGTCGATCGCGATCGAAACCTGCCCTGGCGATTTCGCAAAAAAGGGCAGGAATAAGAGGCCGGGCAGACGGTTCAGGCGGACGTCGGCTCAGCCAGAAGCCGGGTCTTTCAGGAAAGGCAACGGTAAGAGCCGGCCTCGGACTAGGCCACGGCAATTGCCTCTATCTCCACCAGCCATTCCGGCCGCATCAACGCGGTAACCTGGACGACGGATATTGGCGGCACCTTGCCGACGAAAACCTCGGCCCGCGCATCGTTCAATTGCTGCCGGTAGCGCGCGTCCGTCACAAAGATCGTCAATTTCACGATTCGATCCAGCGACGATCCTCCGGCCTCGATAAGCCTCTTGACGGCATCAAAAGCCGATCTGGCCTGGGCGCCGAAGTCTCCGACGTGAATGGGCCCTCCATCCGGTCCCACAGCCACCTGACCTGAGATAAAGATCAGGGATTCGGCATCGGAGATACGATAGCCCTGGTGATAGCCCGGCGCGTCGAAGACGCCGTCTGCGGTAATTGTCGTCAACTTCATTTTCCATTCCTCCAGCGGCGAGACGCCTCGAACACAGACTAGAGTCGCGTGGCAACGTTGCGGACTTGATAATAGTTGGAGAGGCCCTCGAAGCCCTTGACGCGCCCGAAGCCCGACCTCTTGAACCCGCCGAACGGAACTTCGTTGCCGCCGGCAAACCACTGGTTGATATAGACGGATCCAGCTTCCAGCCGGTCCGCGGTCCAGTGCGCCCGCTTGAGGCTCTGCGTATAGACGCCCGCGGCAAGGCCGTATTCCGTTTCGTTCGCAAGCGCGAGCGCCTCCTCCGGCTCGTCGAAGCCGCTGAGGGTCAGCACCGGTCCGAACACCTCTTCCTTATCGATCTGCATTCCGGAATTGACATTCGTCAGGATGGTCGGCTTGAAATAGAAGCCTTCCATATCGTCCGGGCGCCGCCCTCCGACAACGGCTTCCGCGCCCGTCTGCACCGCCACCTGGCAGTATTTTTCGACCTTGTCGCGCTGGTTGCCGGAGATCAGCGGGGTGAAGAAATGATCGTCCTCGCCCGGCCCCATGGTTCGCTGGTCGATCCAGTGGCTGATCCTTTCGATCAGCTGGTCGCGGACGCTATTGTGGGCGATGAGACGCGAGCCGGCGCAGCAAATCTGGCCGCCATGCGCGAAAATGCCGATCGAGGCGCTATGGGCGACCTGATCCAGATCCGCATCGGCATAGACGATGCCGGCGGACTTTCCACCCAGCTCGATCACCGAGGGGATGATGAGGTCAGCCGCCTTGTAGAGGATGCGGCGGCCTGTGGCGACCGATCCGGTGAAGGTGATGTGATCGATATCGGGATGACTTGTCAGGCCCTCGCCGGCCTCATTCCCGTATCCGCAGATCAGATTGAAGTATCCGGCCGGCAGGCCAGCCTTTTCGCAGGCCTTCGCCAAGTAGCACAAGGTGAGAGGGGCGAGTTCCGGAGACTTCAGCACCACGGCATTGCCGCAGGCGAGTGCCGGAGCACAGTCGCGTGCCGCGAGTTCCAGAGGAAAGTTCCAGGGAACGATTTGAGCGCAGACGCCATAAGGCACGAGCTGGGTATAATCCAGATAGCCGTCCCCGAGCGGGATGGAACGCCCATGCAGCTTCCCCGCCAGTCCGCCATAATATTCAAAATAGCGGGCGGCATCCTCGATTTCGTCCGTAGCAAAGCTCTTGTTCTTGCCGCTTTCATAGATATTGACTGGCGCCGCTTCATCAACCATTTCTCGCAACGCCGCCGCGATCCGGAACAGCAGCGCCGCCCGGTCGTAGGGCTTCATTTCATAGAGCGCCCTGGATTTGACGGCATTTCTTGCCGCCTGGACCGCACGATCGACGTCGGATGCACCTGCGGCTGCAATCGTTGCAAACACCTGGCCTGTCGCGGGGTTTTCGACGGGGATCGTGGCACGGTTTTCGGCATCACACCATTCGCCGCCGATGTAGTTCTTCCATTCCCGGAGCATATGCGTCCTCCATTCTTATACTGACTGTTACCGTCAGGCGTCAGCTTCTCTGACACCAAAGCAGACAAGCGCCTGATGAGGCCGGCTTGAGATCGTCCCAAGCCGACCGGCACCCACCGAAGCCGCTCAGCTCAGGTTAGCTTCCATTCCTGCCATTTGTCGGTCATCAGCGACGCATTCTGCCCGATCCAGGCACTGTCGCGGATCACCATGCCCTTCAGATGATCAGGGTGGTTCGGCATCTGACGGGCGCGAGCAGGGTCCATGTCATCAAATGCCTTTGGATTGCTCGGACCAAATCCCATCATTGACGAAAATGCCGCCTGTGCTTTCGCTCTTGCACAAAACTTGAGAAACTCCTGTGCGGCCTTGCGGTTGGGGGAGCCCTTCGGAATTCCCCAGCCCTCAACGCCTAGGAGGCCCTTGTCCCAAGCAATGGCATAAGGTGCGCCCTTGTCGATAGCGGACTGAAACCGACCACTATACCCCGCAATCATATCGACCTCTCGGTCGATCAAAAATTGGGTCTGCTGGGCAAAGGCCGTCCACCACTGAATGCGGTCCTTGATGGCATCGAGTTTTTTGAAAGCCCGCTCAAAGTCAAGGGGGATCAACTTCTCCGGCTCGACACCATCGGCCAGGAGAGCGAACTGAAGCGTGCCGAACGGGCGATCGCCAAGACTTCTCTTGCCGGGGAATTTGTCGAAATCCCAGAAATCTGCTGGCGTCTTCGGGACATTATCGCCAGTGTATTTTTCAGTGTTGTAGCTCATAAGATGTGCGTTCCAGGTAAATCCGAAGCCGTACTTCGTTGTTGACCCCGGGGTCCATCCGGCCGTGTCTATCTCGGAATAGTCGATAGGTTCGAGCAAACCTGCCTCACCGGCCGCGATCAGGTTTGGCATTGACAGATCAATAATGTCCCATTCGATCACACCGGTGTCGACCATGGCTTTCAATTGCGCGATACTACCGACCAGCCCACTGGCGTATTGAACGTTTATTCCGCTCGCAGCTTGGAATGGCTCGTAAAACGCTTTTTTTTCCGCGTCCTCCCACACGCCACCC
>ERZ778018.2671-NODE-2671-length-10941-cov-5.289087_pt1 | contig 10941 bp, 10 predicted proteins | sample MGYA00375748_ERZ778018 | MGnify/ENA primary metagenome ERZ778018 (study PRJEB29350, sample SAMN05509839) | bioreactor metagenome | biome: bioreactor; material: wastewater | place: South Africa: University of Cape Town | collected 2014-04-22 ... | reverse complement strand
AGCTCGTGGAGCGCTATTTGCCTGGTGTGTACGCTCACCTGCGTGAGCTGCCGGAGCCGCCCGCGCCAGCGGTGTCAGCTTCGGGACGGCAGCACGCCTTCGCCCGCATGCGCACCGAGGCCGTGATCAGGCAGCGCGCCCGCGAGGAGCGCCACCAGATCTATGTGCACATCAAGGAGCTGAAGCGCCAGGGGCTGGCAATTGCCACCATCGCGCAAAACCTGAAGCTGAACCGCCAGACCGTGATGAGGTACGAGTACGCCCACTCCTTCCCCGAGCGCGGTCGCCAGGCTGTGAGGGAGGCCCAGCTCGACCCCTTCCTGCCTTACCTGAATGCCCAGTGGCTGGAGAGCCGTGAGAACGCCTCGCAAGTATGGCGCGAGATCCAAGAACGCGGTTGCACCGGTACCTAGAAGCAAATGCCGCGCTTCTGGGAGCACCCGCCGGCGCACGCCCGCGAAGCGCCCCCGCAGCAGGCCGGTGGTGACGACGAGCCGCTCAGCGCCGCGGAACCAAGCAGCCCCGCCAGCAGGCTGCTGCCTGGTGCCTAACGCCTAGCCTGACGGCTGTGCCAGGGCGCCACCGAGCTGGCCGCTGCAGAGGGAGCCACCGTGGCGCGCGTGCGGCAAGATCCCGAACTAACCGACGTGCACGACGCTGTCACGGCCTCCATCGGACTCGTCAGGACCAAGACTAGCTAAGGTTTCGACGCCTGGCCCCGAGCCTCCACTATCAGCACCATCCGTGACTTGCGCACATTCGCCCGCGGCATCCAGGCCGACTACGCCGCCGTCAGGGCCGTGCTCGAAGGGCCGTGGAGCAGCGCCCGGTGCGAGGGGCAGGTCACGCGCCTGAAGTCCCTTCAGTGCCAGATGTACGGCCGCGCCAACTTCGACCTCCTGCGTCAACGCGTCCTACTGACGGTATGAATGAGCATGCAAAGCGCGGGAGAGCCACTTCACTGGACTGGCTCTTGGTGCTAGCCCGGTAGGGTGAGAGAGGCGTTGGCGACAGCCGCTGCTGAGCTACGAAGCAGATGTCTATCTCGTCCTGTATTGAAGATGGCGATGGCGTCTCGAAATTGGAGCGGTGGTAGCGCGCAGTCGACAGCCGCCACGGATTCAAGCGCCATCGTTTACTTATGCCAAAGGCCGAGATGGGTCGATTGGCGCTCAACAGCGCGACCGCCCATCGACTCCTGATGGTAAGGCTAGAATCCTAGGTAATTGGGCTGGCATGAGGCCGCGAGCGCACTGTCCTTGAAGGAAGGCCTAGCTGCAATCGTTAGCTCCCTTATGTCTGTACCAAACGTTTGGCTTGATTCAGGTCGAGTCGATTTGGCATGAAGCTGAGGGGAAGTATGATTCGATTCGATGTCGTTGGTAGTTGGTGGTTTGACCCGGCCCGTGCTGGAACCATGCGAACAAGTGGTCTGAGGTCACTCTTAGAAGGCGCACATTTGACCGGCCCTGAGATGTTCGTGCGCGAGGTTACGCAGAACTCCGTTGACGCCCGTTTGGACTCCAACGAGCCAGTTAGGATGCGCTACTCTTCGTACGTCTTGACTCCATCCCAGCGCCTAGCGATGCGTGACTTCCTTCAAGGAGACGGCCAGATAGCTACCCGTATAGGTTTGTTCAAGGGACGCGAGCAATTCTCTGGCGACGGGGGGTTCTTTGAGGATGAGAGATCCGAAAAGGAAACAAGGGTCCTTCTTGTTGAAGACTTTGGCACGAAGGGCCTTGGAGGCAATATTGGGGAAGACGGTCCCGATGACCACTATTCTCGACTTGTTTACTTCTTTGGACAGTCTCACGAAGAGGGGGCTACAGGTGGCGCTTTTGGTTTTGGAAAGAGTGTCTACTCCGTTGCTTCGGCCATTCGGACGGTTATCTATTACTCAAAACCAGCAGGGAATCTACCTTCCCGATTGACGGCCGTATCCCTCTTTCCTGGCCATGAACACGAGGGCAAACGGTATACGGGCTACGCGCTTTGTGGTGTGCCTGGCTCAGACGCCTCGTTTCCCATCGAACCAGTCGAGGGAGCAGCTGCAGATGCGCTCGCGCAACAGTTGGGAATGCAGGCACGGCAAGAAGGTGAAACAGGCACCTCGCTCCTTGTAGTTGACTGTAATTACGCGGCGGAAGACCTGAAGGAGGCGCTTGAGAAGTGGTGGTGGCCGCGATTGGTGACGACCGGCCCGCAAGGATTGATTGCTGTTCTTTCTCAGGACGGGCGCCAGCTATCTGAGCCAAACCCTGTTGCTCGAACCGACCTAGAACAATTCGTAAGGGCGTACCAGCACTTCCTAGACGGTCGGGACGACACGGCCGAGGCTAAATCAAAGGTCATTCGCTCCACTAACAGAAAAGTAATTGGAAAGCTTACTCTGCGGCGGATTGAGCTGGATCCTGTTCTAATTGACGAGGAGTCTTGGTGCACTCACACCGTCGCCCTGATAAGAGGGCCAAAGCTCGTAGTTCAATATGCCCCCATGGGACGGCGGCACATGCCACCGTTCGTTGGTGCCTTCATTGCTGACGAAGCGATGGATCCCACGTTCAGAAGGTCGGAAAACCCTGCGCACGATACCTGGGCCCCAGAGTCCAATAGGCTGACGGAGGAAGAACGGCCATTAGTCCGGGCAGTAGAGAAACATGCGAAGCAGTTCGCAAGAGACTTTCAGACGAGCTTCATGGCGAAGCCGCTCGGGGCTTCGTCCCGCCTGAGAGTCCTTGAGGATCTCCTTGGGCAGATGTTCAATAGGGGACAGCGTGTTGGGCGGGTTCCACCAGGGCCTGATCGTCCAGTGAGCCTTAGAGTTCGAGAGAGACGGGACGGAGTGCATGGTTTTGACGAAGCCCGAATCGAGATTCGACCTAAGGTTTCGCCTGAACCGCTGCCCGCGCGTCTCACGGTCTCGGCGCACCTACTTGGGGATGCAAATAGAAACCAGCTAGACGCGCTGCAGGTAGAACTGTTTGATGATGAGGGCCGTCCACTGTCCCAAGGAGTTCAGGCCGAGCATGCGTTTGAACTGCTACCGGGCAGCGTGGCCAAGTTCGTTGCGCGTGCTGCCTCCCCTGAAGATTCCCCCGTCAAGTTTTCGGTAGTCGTTTCGGGGAGGTCGGCGTGACGCAAGGCTGGAGTGCTTCGGAGTCTCGAATCGTGGAGCCGTACTTGCGGGCTGATTACTTGCTCCACGGTGTTCGTTTTCGTTGTAGCCCGACGAGTAAGTACGAGGAAGACGAGAGCTATTGGTTCGACCGGGGTTCATTGCCAAAGGAGTTTCTTCCCTCGTTTGAGTTAGCTTTCGATGGACAAGAAGTTGCTGATGCCGCGGATATCCCGATTGGAGATCTCCGAGCAGTGGTTGTCGTTCGTGATCGCGCTCGTAAGCTTTGGCGTTCCGTCGTGTCCTGGCCATTGAGCGAGCTTCCAGCCAGCATTGACTTGACCCTTGACTCCGACGAGTTTGCATTAGGCAGGCGGATGGAGTTCATTCTGATGGTGACTCCGGCTTCGGGAATTCCCCGACGTGAGGGGCGGGCTTCCCGGCCTGATCAGGTCGTAGCCGCTAGAGCTTTTCATGTCAATCTAAGAAGAGACGGTAACCGCTTCAGTGTTTCAACGATGCCGCCAGAGTGGTTCGAGGAGAACGGGATGTCCAAGGACGCCGTGTGGGCGCTTGACTGGAACACGAGGGATCCATACCTAGAGCCAATCTCGGCGTTGACGGTGGTTATCAACGATAGATTCTCCACCCACCTACAGCGGGCATTTGCAGGAGAGGCAGGCGGCGAAGCACTGGCCGCACAAATCGCGGCAGATGTCTTTGTCGAAGCGTCAATTGTGGCCATTGAGAATGCCGACAGCTTTGAGACGGAGCACACTACGCTGTTGGGTAGTGTCCTGGCGGGTCTCGGCATAGAATACTCGGAGGACTTCGACTCCTTGAAGGAACGTCTCTCTGACGACTCGGGACGCATATCCGCCATCTCGTTCATTCGGGGTAGGGCACAAGCTTCGGTAGGATTAGCGCGCGTACTCTCGCGTAACCAGATGGGAGGGCCGAGGTGAGGTATCCCACGGTCACCATTACGGAAGGCAGCCGTACGCTAGATGCACTAAGGCGAGGAGAATCGGCGACGCCAGAGGTCATTTGGGTTGGCGAGGGATCCGATAGTTTCGATCTAGACCTGGTAGACGATCTAGCTCTTGAATTGCAGTCGATCCGTCGAGATCTCGGCGAACCGGACAAAGGCGACGCACGGTACTTTGCTCGATTCGAGGGTAAGGCCGCCCGAGTAGTCCACGTCACCCTTTCATTGCCTCCGGCTATCGCTGTAGATCACGAGTTCTGGATTTGGCTTGTCTTGGGGGGGCAGCACGATTATCTGTCGAAGCTGGTCACTTGGAGGCATGGAGACGGCAGTGACAAGTTTGGCGCCCGCGACTCAAATTATGGGTTGACTACCAGCCTGGAGAGCGGGTTTTACTCCCGGGTATGGCTCAGAGCGGACTTAGTCTACGATGGGGATCGTACGGATCCGTACGGACTTGCAGAACGAGGCGACCAGGATTTGTGGAGAAGCCACATCCTGAGGACCGACTACGGCCAGATTCCCAACGTCGTTCGGGCACTCTTGCTTTTTCAGTATCCGGACAGCTCGCCTGACACTCCTTCGGTAAAGACGAAAGTCATGCGGGAGATGGCCAAGGAACTAAGGCGTCGACAGGCGGCTAGCGCATACGAACTCTTGAGTTATGACGAAGCTCAGAACTTGGTGCATGAGGTTCACGCTACGGTAATGGGACGGTGAGTTCACTTAAGACAAGGCTTTCAGACGTCCATCCAGCCAAAGACCACGACAAAGTAGATGGCGATTTGCTGTCGCTGGACTACGGCTTGACATCTGAAGGGTTTTGCCAGGTCGTGAGGTCGGCTGCGGGAAGCTCACGGTTCCTTATCACACCCGATGGTGTAGACATCGGGCTTCCGCCAGCGGTAGCGTGGCAAATTGCACGACTCCGCGGATCGAAACCAATTGCCGACAGGCGTCCTGCTCGCCGAATCTCCATCGTGGATCTATTCTCCGGATCTGGTGGCATGGCCCTGGGAGCTGGGTGGGCTGTCGATGCGCTCGGCATGAAGAGCAAGAATGAACTGGTCCTTGACATAGATGCCGAAGCCGTTGACGTCAATCAGTTCAATAATCTAGCCCGCAAGGAATACGTCGGTTCAGTTCGAGATCTTTTTTCGCCATTGTCGCTTAGAAGCACGGACGAGCCTTCTCGCCTGGACCCCGCCAGTTCTATCCTGCCTGAGGGCGCATGGCTAGCAGGCATTGCACCTATCGACCTTCTCATCGGCGGCCCCCCGTGTCAGGGCCATAGTAGCCTCAACAACCATACGCGTGGGCAGGACGATAGAAATCAACTCTACTTCTGGATGGCTGCAGCTGCCCATGCGCTCCGCGCGAAAGTCGTCATTATAGAGAATGTGGCGACGGTCATGGCGGACGCGGGTGACGTCGTGGGGGCAACCCATAACAAGCTCTTACAGCTTGGCTACGAAATTCTGTTCGCGGATATCTTGTCCGCAGACCGCGTTGGGGTGGCCCAGACCAGAAGAAGGCACTTTACGGTTGCGGTTCAGAAGGGCATCCTTGGCCCATTCGCCAAATTTGCGGGTACTTGGCTCAAGAACCTACGCTTGCCACCGGTTTCGCTCATGGATGCGATCATGGACTTAGAGGACATCGAAATAGTTGACGCGTACGATGCCCCATCTGAGCTATCGGATGAGAACAAACGCCGAATCGATTACCTGTTTGCGAAAGGCCTCTATGAACTGCCGGAGCACCAGCGGCCAGATTCGCACAAGGATGGCCACACGTACCCGGCCGTCTACGGACGGCTTCGTGCAGACCGACCAGCAGGCACTTTGTCCACGGGGTTTTTGTCTCCGGGCCGTGGGCGATATATACATCCGACACGTAGGCGAACACTTACGCTACACGAAGGCGCTAGAGTGCAGGGCTTTCCCGATGACTTCAAGTTCATTGGCGCTAGCGGCATGGTTCCATCCAGAACCTCAATTGCAAGGATGATTGGCGACGCGGTGCCGCCTCCTCTCGCCTTTCATGTAGTCCTTACTGCATTGGCTGCCACCGAACAGGGTTCAATTGGTAGTTGATGAGTGATTCCTCTGGTCAAATGCGGCGTGTCAGACGGTTTGATACTGCGCCGGAGCTCTTGGTAAGGAAGCAGCTTTGGCGACGGGGCTTGCGTTACTACCTCCACTCCAAAGACCTTCCAGGAACGCCAGATATCGTGTTTTCCAAGGCCAAGGTGGCAGTGTTCGTACATGGATGCTTTTGGCACCGGCATCAGGAATGCAAGTTGGCGTCTACGCCGAAGACCAATCGAGACTTCTGGCTCTTGAAGTTCTGCCAAAATGTCAAACGCGATGTGAACAATGTGACCGAGCTGAGGGAGGCTGGCTGGGAGGTAGCCGTCGTTTGGCAATGCGAAGCGCAGAACGCTGACTTACTGAGGCGGCGAATTGTTGCTATTGAGCAGGCTGTGCGACAGCTATGAGCTTTGCCGTAGTTCGGCCGGAGCCCCATTTGCCTTTAGATTCTTTCAAGAGAGACAGAGCTAGGCTGTCGGGGTCGGACGTGGCGCCTCACGGTTTGTTACGCTAATTGAGTCAGACAAGAAGGCGCACCGCTAGGTGCGCGGTCCAGCTAGTTTCCTTATTGATGGGGGACGAGAAAATGAAGGCAGTACTCTACTTGGTGGTCGCGCCATGAGGCCTGGCGAGTGGCAGTGGCGCCCGCCTCCTGCTGACAGAGGACGAGATTTCGGCAACGCAAATGCCTTTGCAACGCCCCCGACCCTAGATACGTTGGTCCGTGAAACGGGACAAAACAGCTTGGACGCTGCCCTTAAAGAAGGCCCGGTAACGATTAGGTACAAGCTCATTGAGCTTGAGAAGAGTTTTGCTGAGTACGCGGCATTCTCTGAAGCTCTGCAACTTCGAGCCTTGCTCGCTCACGCTCGCGCGGCTGCCCAGCACAAGCAGAAGATTGGAACGAGACTCAGAAGAGGTTTAGAAGAGGTGGAAGGCGCAGACTCTATAACCCTTCTCCGGATCGATGACTACGGCACGACCGGGCTCTATGGAGGAGAAACCCCTACCGTTGACGAGGACAATCCGTATTACGCTTTGATTCGAGACAATCTGAACACGTCTAAACGGTCGTCCACCGCCGGCGGATCTTTTGGGCTCGGCAAAGCTGTCAATTGGACGTGTTCTTCCCTTCTCACGGTAATGGTCGCGTCAGAGGTTCATCCGAACCACATGAACGCCGAAATGCGGGGACGTTTCCGGATCTCGGGAAAAGCCGAACTACCATGGCATTCGACACATGGCGACGAGTTCGCCGGGCCTGGCTGGTTCTCAAATCCAGGCACCGAGTTCGAATCCATGTGGGCTGACCGCAGCACGTTAATTCCCATGCAACTCGACCGCAGTGTCCTTCCTGGCCACGTCGAACAGGCCCAACGCTTTGGCACGAGCCTTTTAATCGTTGGATTTCGGAATCCCTTGAACCAAGGGGATAGCGTAAGGGCGCTTGAGGAGATTCAGAGAGCGGCTGCTAGCAACTTCTGGCCGGCGATGCTTCGTGGCGGGTTACGAGTCATAATAGAGCACGAACGAAACGGTGAGCTCGTGGCGACGCAAGACGTTGACCCTAGAGCCCACGTACCCTCATTCTGCCAAGCATATGAAAACTACAGGTCAGGCGAACTCGTTGACTCTGAGCCACAAGAGGGGGACGTGGTCAAACTTGACGTTTCGCTGGACTTGACGCAGACCTTGGATGGCCAACAAGAAGTGAGGCCAATTCCTGCGAGTGTAACGGCTGACACGCATCTCGTAGTAAGGATTGCCACGAGAACGAAGGTTCTGCCCGACTCCGATTTGCTGGACCATATCGCTCTTATCCGAGGTCGCCATATGGTAGTTCGGTATCTGCCGCAGCGGAATCTCTTGGTAGGTGGACGAGCTTTTCACGGGCTGTTGCTGGCTGGAACGGCGGCCCAGCACGCCTCGTTTGCCGAGAATGTAGAGGAGTTTCTTCGAGCTGCAGAACCTCCGTCCCACGATCGATGGGAGTACGCACCCGAGCTGGCTGGAATCTATAAGCAGGGAACGGGTGCCCGACTAAAAGAGTTCTTCTCCCGTCTCACCAACGAGCTCAAGAAGATCATTCGACCTCTGAGGGGGGATGATGCCGAGGGTCCGCTGGAGTTGAGACGGATGCTCCAAGCGAGCAAGAGCGGGTCGCCTGGCTCTCGCCCAAAGCCTGCATTCCACCGACTCACGGCAACACTTGAGGCAGGGAAGTGGAGAGTGTCAGGGGAGATCTCCGCCTCAGAGGACCTATTGCCCCTTCGCGCAACTCCTAAACTCGCTCTAGACGTCGAGTCGGGTAAAAGCGTTCCGCTCGGGTGGCAGGAGTTGTCTGCAGGAGGTGTCGACGTCAACGCAGCCGGAGGAATCCTCTTGAGGGCGCCTAGCCGCCGCGTCGGATTCACTGGCCTGTCGAAGTCGGAGGCGAGCGGGATACCCGTCTCGGCTAGTAGGCTTCGCGTCGAGCTTTCGTGGACCTCGGGCGAAGATGTCGACGACTAGAACGTTTCCGCCCCATGCGATTACCGATGGACTTACGATCCAGCCGATGGAGTTCGAGGACCTAGACACTGGCGAGAGGGCTTCGTTTCCATCGATGGAACTGGGCGACGGCAACGTCAGGCAAGCCTATGATCTAGGATCGGGCGACTGGACTCGTCTGCAAGTGTCGTTCAAGGTCCTTGATACTAGTAGGAACCTGTCCGCTCTTCTTCATCCGGAGGAATCGGTTGACGCTGCCATTAGCGCAATCCTCTCGGTTCACTGTTCAGCGACCATGACCCGATTCGTAACGCCACTGTTCAGGACAGGTGACACATGGCATGGCAAGATTACGCTTGACAGAAGGACGTTACGAGGAGTTGTCGTAGTTCGTCCCTTGTTGTATCGGGCCAGCCCAGAGATCTTGAGACCGCGTGCTGGACGAGCTAACTTCTTCGGTGCCTTGGTTGGCGAGGGCCCGTCTGTCGACCTTCGTGTGGATCCGTTCACGAACCCATTTGAAGGCGGCCTGGACGTGCGTTGGGAGGACTTTCGCGCCTCTCACGATTCATGGCGTCGCTCGCATGACGGCGACCTCTATGCAATGACATTTGATCCAGAGCCTACCGTTTGGCTGAACTCTCGTCACGAGGCCATTCACTCCCTACTTCATGATGTCGCCGCGACGGGAACGGCAGCATTAGTCAAGTCCTCAGTGTTCTCGGTAATCAAGGAAGGAATCTGGAGTTCTCTCCTGAACGCAGCAGTCCACTCTGTTGAACGAGATCCAGAAACGGAAGAGCTAGTAATCCCGGGTGGGTGGCAGTCAACCACTCTAGATGTGATCCTGCCACATATGTATCCGGAACTCGGCAGCAAGGAGGCTCGGCTTGACGAGCTTTACGCTTCGTTGGAAGCGCGCACTAGTGCTACCGAAATCGAAGTCAGACTCCGAACTGCCGTGCAAGCACTGAGCTCTTCTGCGGATTCGCTCTCTAGACTCGTGTCGATAGCGGAGGTTTCCGGATGAACCAACTCCAGGGATATGGAAGTGGAGTTGATATTCTTCTGCCCAAGCTCGTGCCGTACGATTTTGAGATTGCCGAGCTGAGCGACCATCGTTTCCCGCTTAGCAAATGGGAAAGGTCTTTGCCAGTTGCTTCGATTGACCTGGTGGCACTCGAAGCGCTGATCAAGCATTTAGTCGCTACCCCAAGCGCACTGAAGGCGCGTTCCGACTCGGAGAAGAACGAACTGGATGCATGGTTTGCTCCACGACTCCACGCGGCGTTACGCATCCCTAGAAGACTTGCGGCCTCTAGCGAGTTCTGGCGCTGGATTGGCCTTGACATCGGGCGGGCTTTCGTTGAGGCGCGTTTTGGTCAGAATGGCGCCGTAAGTCAATGGAGATACACGGGCGGGCCTTTGCGAAACGCCATGTCACGACTATGGTGGGCCGCCGAACTGATACGCAATGGCACCGACTACCGAGAAGTGCCACGTGTTTTCGGCCGAACTCGGACCGCACAGTTCGCGCTTGAGCTTGCATATTCTCGATACAAACCCGCCGCAATTGCGTTCGTTCGGGTAGCTGAAGGCGTAGACGGCGGGCCCGTGCTAAGTGATGAGCAAATGAAGCGCTTGAGCAGAGTGATCAACGCGCTCCTATCGACAAGAGTGCTCGAGGCGTGTGATTGTGGGACACCTGCACCCGGCCTCGACGAAGTGTGGCTTTCCACGCCTCCAGATGCAAAAGCGCTCGTTAGTGAAGATCTTCCTGTTGGTCCGGATGACGGAAGAATTCCCGAAGATGCAATTGTAACGCTGGCTGGCTGGTTTCGGGCGCTTGCCTCAACGGAAGACGTAGGCTCGGTGTCTTTTCGTTGCTGTGGCAACTAGGGGCGGCCTTTGCCCGCCAAGCGTGAGGCGCTTAATGCCGCGCGAGTCAGGGATTCTACTACCAAATCATCGCACGCCATGGTTGTGGTCGAGGGCCGGTCCGAAGTGTGGCTCTCGGGCCGGAAGTACCTGGACATGGAGCTGCACAACAGCGCCGCTGCTTCAACCACTACCAGCAGTGAGGAGGTGGGCTTGGCATCCTAGCAATGACTGGCCCTGGAGGGATTTTCAGACAAGACGGGACTTAACTCTGACTCAAGCAAACTACCCTCCGGAAGACGCGGGGCGGTTCATACAACGGAATCTGGACTACACTGTTGTCACAAGAGATGACCAAGGCCGACAAGATTCGC
>ERZ778018.2665-NODE-2665-length-10957-cov-4.915887_pt1 | contig 10957 bp, 11 predicted proteins | sample MGYA00375748_ERZ778018 | MGnify/ENA primary metagenome ERZ778018 (study PRJEB29350, sample SAMN05509839) | bioreactor metagenome | biome: bioreactor; material: wastewater | place: South Africa: University of Cape Town | collected 2014-04-22 ... | reverse complement strand
TCTACGCGTCAGCCGCAGCTCTTCCGATCGCCGTCATCATCCTCGGCGCGGCGCTTTATCCGCCGATCTCGTCCTATCATTGGACCAATGGTTTCTCTCATTTCAACGGTCTCGACGGGCTCGCCTATCTGCATCAAGGCGCACCGGACGAAGCGGCAGCGATTACCTGGCTCAACAAGCACGCGTCTCCAAGTAACCACCTGCTGGAAGCGCCGGGCTGTTCGTATGGCGAGGACGGCGTCATGCCGGATAATCTTTTCTCGATGGGTACCGGCTTGCCGGTGCCGCTCGGATGGCAGTTCCACGAGTATCAGTGGCGCTTGGGGGATCCGACGATCTCCAGCGAGATCGCCCAGCGCAAGGCCGATGTCGCGACAATCTACAACGATCCGACGTCGCCTCAGGCGCGGAGCCTGCTCGACAAATACGATGTCACCTACATCATCGACGGTCCCATCGAACAGAACGGATACGGGGCGCAGTGCGACGGCGGAGCACCCTATTCGGCCCAAGGCCTCCGACAACTTGGTCAACTCGGTTGGCCGCTCGTCTTCGAATCCGGCGACGTCAAGATTTACCAGCGGCCGTAGGCTCTTTTTTGCGTTGGCAATGCCCCAAAAACGGGTCGGTCGAGATTGACCGGACCTCCGCGTCTATGCTACGATTTCAGACGATACTGATTCCTAGCCGCACCAGGCACGGTCGTCGGTGGTGCGGCTCTGTATATTTCACGGGAGGCTTCCATCAGCACATCAAGACCTGCACGAGTCAACGAACGAATTCGGATCCCCGAAGTTCGCCTGATTGACGAAGAAGGCAACCACGTCGGTATCGTGCGTACGCGTGACGCTATGGAAATGGCGCGGGAGCGGGGGCTCGATCTCGTTGAGGTGCAACCGAACGCCGTGCCACCGGTTTGTCGCTTGATGGATTATGGCAAGTTTCGCTACGAAGAGAGCCGTCGCGAGCGTGAATCGCGCAAGCGACAAAAGACGGTTGAGCTCAAAGAGATTCGACTCCGGCCCAAGATCGATGGTCACGATCTGGAAACGAAGGGTCGACAAGCCGCCCGCTTCTTGGATGATGGTCACAAGGTGAAGCTGAGCGTCCTGTTTCGTGGCCGCGAAATGGCCCACCAGGACATTGGCAAGGGCCTCCTCGAGCGCGTCGCTCAGCAGCTGGGCGATGTCGGAATCGTGGAACAGGCCCCACACATTGAGGGCCGCACGATGGTCATGACGTTGAGTCCGAGCAAGCCGGCCCGTGACGCCGACCAGCCCGAAGAAGAAGCCGCGGAAGCCTGAGCCTTCGCGGACGTGAGACGAGGGGACGCAACATGCCGAAGATGAAGACGCGCAAGAGTGCGCAGCGACGCTTCAAGGTAACCGGCACCGGCAAGATCATGCGCATGAAAGGGATGCGGAGCCATTTCCGGCGTCGCAAATCGCCCCGTAACCAGCGCGCGATGGACAAGATGTTCGAGATCGCACCGTCCGACCGCAAGCGCTTCAAGAAGCTGCTTCCGTACGGTACGAAGTAGCTGAAGAGGGAGAACGGGAAAGAATGGCTCGCGTAAAACGTGGAGTCGCGGCACATCGCCGCCACACCAAGATGTTGCATCACGCCGCTGGTTTTCGCGGCACCAGGAGCCGCCTCTTCCGACGCGCCAACGAAGCGGTCATGCGCTCATTGGTCTATCAGTACCGCGACCGCAAAACCCGCAAGCGGGATATGCGCCGCCTCTGGATCGTCCGCATCAATGCCGCCGCGCGCCAGAATGGCCTGCCCTACGGCAAATTCATCAACGGACTCTCGAAGGCCGGCGTTGAAATTGACCGCAAAGTTCTGGCCGATCTCGCGGTGCGCGATGCCGCGGCGTTCAGCCAGCTGGCCGCCGTCGCGAAGTCGAACCTCTAGCCGAAGCGCGTGTCGACTGTCGGACCAGCACTTACGAGCATTCACAACCCGCACGTGAAATTCGCCCGCTCACTGGCACAGCGCAAAGCGCGCCAGCGAGAGCGGGCGTTTATCGTCGAAGGCGTCCGGCTCTTTGAAGACGCGATCGAGGCCGGCTTCCAGCCGCAGCGCCTCTTTTTCGATGCTGATCGCATCGACGTGGCTCTCGTTCAGCGTGTGTTGACGCGTGCGACGGGCGAAACCGTCGTTCATGAGGTCACGCCGGCGGTTATCGATGCGATCACGGATACCGAGACGCCCCAGGGGATCGTCGCCATCTTTCATTTCCCTGAAGTGCCGGTCGCGCAGGGAAGCGAGGCATCCCTCTTGATCGTGGCCGATGGGATCAAGGATCCGGGCAATCTCGGTACGCTCATGCGCACCACCGCGGCGGCCGGGGCGCACGCGCTCTTTGTCTCACCAAGCACGGTCGATCCGTACGCGCCGAAGGTCGTGCGGGCGGCAATGGGTGCGCATTTTCGCCTGCCGATCCGGCCGCTCGACTGGGACGCACCAGACCCACTGCTGGCGGCCTGTGCGCAAAAATTAGGTGCCGTAGCGGGACAGGGAACGGTGTATGACGCGGTCGATTGGCGGCTGTCGTCGGCGTTGATCCTGGGCAGTGAAGCGACGGGAATCTCCGATCGTGCCGCCGGTCATCTGACCGGCCACATCACGATTCCAATGCACGGCGGGGTCGAATCGCTCAACGCGGCGGTCGCTGGAGCCGTCATTCTGTTCGAGGCCGCCCGCCAACGGCGCACACAATAATTGTGTCCTCGTTTGCGATAGAATTAGCGTACATACGCGGCCGGTATTTGCTCATGGCGCGGCTCATGCTATATAGTCTGGAAAATGCCTGTAGTCGCGGCCAAGTGTTGAGTAAGAGCGGAAGGGAAACCACATGCGAAAAAGTGATCTGGTCAAGACGGTTGCCGCCGGTGTCAATCAACCCGAGACGCAGGTGACGGCAGTCGTCAATGCGACATTCAACGCAATTCAAGACGCGCTGGCCAAAGGTGATGAAGTAGCACTGACCGGGTTCGGGACCTTTCGCATTAGTGAGCGCGGGTCGCGCGAAGGTCGCAATCCGCAGACAGGCGAACGTATTACGATCCCGTCGCGTAAGAGCCCGAGCTTCAAGCCTGGCACGCAACTCAAGCGCGCGGTTTCAGGCGAGGAATAGATTCTACCCCTTGGTATGACCTGGCATGGCCCGATGCCCTCTTACGTCCCAAGCCGCGACGTGCATCGGGCCGAACGTTCCCGTCGCGTGGTGTCCTGACGATTGATCCCGACTAATGTGGAAGCGTCGAGTGCCGATTCGAGGTGGTCGTTGCACGCGAGGCCGAAAGGATCGCGTTCGCGATCGCGTGTCGATCCGAGCGACCGTGTGCCAGGATAACCGGCGCATTGACCCCGAGCAGTGGGGCACCACCATACGAGCGGTAATCGACCGTTTTTCGTGCCCTGCGGAATGCCGGGCGCAGCGCGGCGGCCAGTAACTGCGTATACCAGCGGGCGGTCAGTTCGTTCCGCAACGCGTTTTGAACGATAACCGCCGTGCCTTCGGCCGCTTTCAGGAGCAGATTCCCGCTGAAGCCGTCACAGAGGACCGCATCGACAACCCCTTCGGAAATCGCGTTCGCCTCGATATTTCCGATAAAGCCCACTTCGTTACATTCTTGCAGGAGCACGTGCACCTCGCGCACAAACGCCGTCCCTTTACCGGCCTCTTCGCCGTTGCTCAGCAACCCGATTCTGGGGGATTCAATGCCGACCACATCGTGCAGGTAGTCGTAGATCAGGTACGCGAACTTCACGATATGTGCCGGGCGTGGATCGACGACGCCACCACCATCCATAATATAGAGGGGCGTCGTGCTGAGCGCCGTTGGGATCGGCACCGCGATGCCGGGACGTTCTACTCCCGGCATGCGTCCAAGCGTGAAAATGGCAGAGGCGACGACCGCCCCCGAGTGGCCGGCCGAAACGATCGCGGAGGCGCGCTTTTCAGCCACTTCCAGGCAGGCAACGGTGATCGATGCCTTCGACTTCCGTCGAATCGCGGCCACCGCATGTTCTTCCATCGTCACGATCTCGGGTGCGTCGACAACCTGAATCGACCGCCGGCAATCGCCGCAACCGGTCAGCAACGGCTCGATTTCAGACGCCTGGCCAACGAGTGTCACCGAGAGCCCATGGCTACGCACCACGTCGATGGCGCCGGCCACGATCTCAGCGGGTGCGTGATCACCACCCATCGCATCGATGGCGATGGGCAGGCTCGTCGGTGCAACTGGCTGAGCCAGCCCAACCGAAGAGCCCGGCCGGTAGCTTGCGACGGACATCTTCACGAAATCTGACTTTCTCTTGTCGTCCGGTTAGACGTCGAGGTTTTGCACCTCTCGGGCGTGCGTCTGAATGAATCGCTTTCTTGGTGGTACCGCGCTCCCCATGAGCATGTCGAACGTCTCGTCTGCTCGCACGGCATCATCCACCGTTACCTGAAGAAGTGTACGCTGCTCCGGGTCCATCGTGGTGTCCCAGAGCTGCTCCGCGTTCATTTCGCCCAGGCCCTTGAAGCGCTGGATATCCCACTTCCGGTTCGGGTTCGCCTGAATCAGTTCGTCACGCACGTTATCCGAATAGACGTAGTGCGTTTCGCGCCCGCTTTGCATTCGATAGAGCGGCGGCTGCGCGATAAAGAGGCGACCGTCGCTGATAAGATCCTCGAGATGCCGGAAGAAGAAGGTCAGCAGAAGCGTCCGAATGTGGGCGCCGTCGACGTCGGCATCGGTCATCAGCACGATCCGATGATAGCGCAACTTCGACGCATCGAACTGATCGCCGATCGAGGTCCCGAGTGCCGTGACGAGGACCCGAATCTCTTCGTTCTGCAGCATCTTGTCCAGGCGGGCCTTCTCGACGTTCAGGATCTTGCCACGCAACGGAAGCACCGCCTGGAAGCGACGGTCACGCCCCTGCTTGGCGGAGCCACCGGCAGAGTCGCCCTCGACGATATAGAGTTCGGCTCGCGACGGATCGCGCTCACTGCAGTCGGCCAGCTTGCCCGGCAAACTGAACGTATCGAGGCTTCCCTTGCGCTGCACGAGCTCACGCGCCTTGCGCGCCGCTTCACGCGCTCGTGAGGCAAAAACGCACTTCTCAACGATGCGTCGGGCGACCGACGGATTTTCGGTCAGATACGTCGCCAGGCTATCGTTCACGACCGATTGGACCTGACCGGCGACCTCGGCGTTTCCGAGTTTCCCCTTCGTCTGGCCCTCGAACTGCGGCTCGGGCAGCTTCACGCTGACGATCGCGGTCAGCCCTTCACGCACATCCTCACCGCTCAGGTTCTCGTCGGTTTCCTTCAGAAAACCGTTCTTGCGCGCGTAATCGTTGATCGTGCGCGTGAGTGCCGCCTTGAAGCCGGTCAAGTGCGTCCCACCATCAACCGTGTTGATGTTGTTCGCGAACGTATGGGTTGATTCCGCATAGCCCGCGTTGTACTGCAGCGCGACTTCCACGAGCGAGTCACCGGCCTCGCGGCTCACGTAAAACGGCTTCGGATGGACCGGCTGTTTGTTCCGATTCAGATGCCGCACGTACGAAATAATGCCGCCATCAAAGTAAAACGACATTTCGCGGTCGAGACGTTCATCCCGAAAGCGGATTCCGAGTCCGCGCGTCAGGTACGCTGTCTCACGGAAGCGCTGGAGCAGCGTTTCGTAGTCATAGTCGAGCGTGTTGAAGATCGACGAATCGGCCAGGAAGGTCGTCGTCGTACCGTGATCGTCGGGCGTCGTTTCGCCGATCGGCTCCACCGGCCCGTCCGGCACGCCGCGCTGATACGTCTGCCGGTAGACGACGCCGTCCTTGCGAACATCCACCTTCACCCACTCGGAGAGGGCATTGACGACCGATGCACCGACCCCGTGCAAGCCGCCGGAAACCTTGTAGCCACCGCCACCAAATTTCCCGCCGGCATGCAGGACCGTCATGATGACTTCGAGCGCCGACTTCCCGGTCTTTTGGTGTTTGTCGACCGGTATTCCGCGGCCATTGTCTTTGACCCAGACTGATCCATCGGCCCGAATTGTCACGTCGATATGGTCGCAATAGCCCGCGATTGCCTCGTCGACACTGTTATCGACAATCTCATAAACCAGGTGATGCAGTCCGCGCGAATCGGTGCTCCCGATGTACATTCCTGGCCGCCGGCGCACAGCTTCCAGACCTTCGAGCACCTGAATATCAGCGGCGGTGTAATGAGAAACAGTTATGTCAGCCACGTGATTGAACCTTTCAACTGGCGGGATCCGAAGCAACCGGCAACCTGGGGGCGCGCAACTTCTTCGCGCGATCCCGATAAAAGAGCAATGCGGCCACCGCCACCCCGGTGAGTATGTACGCATGCAAAATGAACGCGAGCGGCACGCCGAGCGGCGCACGGGTTAAGGCTACGAGCGCGAGCGGCGTCCCGATCTGCAAAACGAGGGAGACGACGATGAGGCCGATACAGGGCCAGAAATTCGAACGCACAACGTTGTAGCTGAGATAGATCGCCCTGGCAGGACCCGCTTGCGACATGACGATGGCATCCTGCGCGAAAAAGAGCAGCACGTACGCCCACATCGCTGCCAGGGCTACCAACAGCGTCACGATCGGGACGATGCTGATGCCGAAGATAAGCATCGCTCCGGAGAGCAGCACGAGCGGGAAGAGAATCAACAACATCAGTCCGAGCAGAAGCAGGTAATACGCATATGTCCGCGCGACGTTCTTCAGCGTCGCCGAGCTATACGGGGCGATCGTTATGCCCTCGCCACGCACCAGAAAGCCGAGGAGCGTCAGGTAGGCCATCCCGATCGCCAGTCCGGCGAGCAACAGGCCAAATCCGGCCAGCAGAAGCAGCCACCATTGCAGGCCCTCGATCGTCTGGTGCGATGCCCCGGCGAGCGCATCGGCCCCGATCTGCGTCACGAAGGTCGGCGTGGTCACCGCCAGAAGCTCGAACAGGTTAAATGACTTCCCGATCGAATGCAGCTGATCGATCGTCGTGCTATCGACGGACGATGATCCCTGAACCCAGCCGACAAGGGTATCGGTCAATGGCTTCAGCGAAAGTCGCGCCCCAAGCCAGAGAAAAATATCAAGGAGCACCGGCGGTATGAGTAAGTACGGTCGTTTGTTCAGCAGTACAAACGCGTTTCCAACCGTTTCGATTACGCCGGGCGATTGCTCTACTGCGACGTCATCTCGGCCACTGCGCGGCCATGCCATACGCTCGTTTACCTCACGATCGAGCACTCAGTACGCACCAAGTTCTCGCAAGCGATCGTCAGAGATGCCAAAATGATGGGCGATCTCATGAACCACCGTTCGCTGGACGAGCCGCTTCAACGCCTCGTCGTCATCAGCCAGCCGGCGGATTGGTCCCTCGAAAATCGTTATCTTGTCCGGCACCACGAGTCCATACCCGGATGTACGAGCGGTCTTGGGCACTCCCTCGTAGAGCCCAAGAAGCGTGGAGCCAGCCGGGGCGAGTCGTCTTCGATGTTCGTCGCGCGGTTCCGGCTCAACCACGATCTCCAGGTTATCCATCGCCTTCAGAAAGGCGTCGGGGAGACCATCGAGCGCCTCCGAAACCAGGTCTTCGAACGTCAACCGACTCGAATTCACAGGCTCCTCCAGCGTCTCGCACACCCTGTAAGTATACCAAAAATCGCGTTCTCAGGCGAAAATCGCGTCACAGGCTGCCGCGACGACGCGTTTTGAGGCGGGGTACGATCATGCCGCAAAAGGCCGTTCCCGATTCCGGAAAACGGCCTCCGGGAATTCATGTAGGTGATGGTGATGTCGCCGGGTCAGTTCGGGGAACGTCTACTTCGTCTCGTCGAGCTGGAGAGCAGTCTGTAGGAGCTGGTGCGCGATCGGCAGCGCGACTTTCGTCCCTTCGCCGCCATTCTCTACGACCACAGCGACGACGTACTCCGGGTCGGTCTTACCGGCAAAGCCGATAAACCACGAATTTGGCTGCTTGTCTCCGCCAACCTCTGCGGTGCCGGTCTTTCCGCCGACGACGTAACCGGGAATCTGGGCGCCAGACGCATAGCCGTTTTGCACTGAGTTGATCATGATCTGCTGCATCTGACTCGCGGTCTTCTCATCGATCGCACGTTGCCAGCTCGACGGCGAGTTCGTGGAAAGTGTCGTTCCCTTCTCGTCGCTGATTTTCTGGACGAGATACGGTTCCATCATCGTACCGCCGTTCGCGACCGCGTCGGCGATCAGCGCCATTTGCAGCGGGGTCGCCTGGATTTGCCCCTGGCCAAACGCGGTCACGGCCAGCGATGCCTGATCGGACAGGAAGCTCGGATCGGCATCAAGCTCGCTGATTGCGACCGGAAGCTCGAACGGAATGTCGGAGCCAAACCCAAACTTCTGGGCAAACTCCTGCATACGCTGCGGACCGATCTGTAATCCGATCTGAGCAAAGACGACGTTGAGCGACCAGCCATATGCGTCGGTCAGCGTGTAGTCGATACGATTGTTGTCCGGTCGATTCTCCTCGGGGATCACCCGCGAGCCAACGGTCAGCGCACCCTCGTCGCGATAGACCGTATCGGGTTGAGCAACGCCCGACTGGAGCGCGGCGGAGGCCGTTACCGTCTTGAAAATCGAGCCGGGAATATAGAGGCCCTGGGTCGGACGGAGCAGCAGCGGCGAATCTTGCTGCGAGGTGAGCTGCTCCCAGTAGGCTTTGGCGGTATCCGTCTCGGCGTTAATTTGCGGGCCTTCGTTGACGTAGAGCTTGTTCGGGTCAAAGTTCGGTGTGCTGGCCATCGCCACGATCGCGCCCGTCTTCGCGTTCATGACGATCGCGGCGCCACGTTGATTGCCCAGTAGCTGATTCGCCTGATCCTGCACGTCCTGATTTACCGAGAGGGTCAGGTCATAGCCACGGCGATCTCGATGGAGAATGCCGTCGAGCCATTGTGTGATCGGATTGCCTCCCGATTCGCCCATCAACTCGCTATCATACGCCGCCTCCAGATTGCTGCTGCCGTAGAGAAGCGGAGAATAATAGCCGGCCAAATACGCAGTCGCCGGGTCCGGATAGCTGCGAATAAAGCTGCCGTCGGGGTTCTTGTCGGTCTGCGCTACGACCTTCCCGTCACTCGTGAAGATACTTCCCCGCTGAACCTCGGACGCCATTAACCGGTGTCGAGGATCCTGCACGTCAACATTGCCGGCATCAGAATGCGTGCGCTCGCTGATAATCGCGCTATCGGCTACCTGAACCCGTGCGAGCTGAACGCCCAGTACGAGGAACCCGACCATAAACAGTGTGGCGCCATGAGCGATCGTACGTTGCGTCGCTGGAATCGTTCGTGGCAATCGTGGCCAGACGGCAACCGTAATCAGCACGGATGCCACGAACAACATAGCCAACCACAGAAAGAACCAGGTGCGCGACGAGTGACCTTTCGTTACGATCATTCCGAACGTGAGGAGAATCGTAGCCGCGAAAAAGGCAGAGGCGCGAAAAAAACCGCTCATGTCTTAACCGATCCATCGCTGATGCGTAAGAGGAGCCCGACGATAATGAAGTTCGTCAAGAGCGAGCTCCCACCGGCGCTGATAAATGGGAGCGTGATCCCGGTGAGCGGAATCAAGCGGAGGACACCGGCCAGGATAATGAGTGTTTGCAGGGCTAAAATGGTCGTTAGTCCGACAGCGAGCAGCTGCGGAAAACCTCGGTCCGCCCGCAATGCGATCAACGAGCCTCGCGCCACGAGCAACACATAGAGAGCGAGAATCGCGATCGTTCCGAGTAGCCCGAGTTCTTCGGCGAGTGCCGCAAAGATATAGTCTGTCTCAACAGCCGGGATGTATTGCGGATGCCCGTAGCCGAGGCCGGTGCCGAAGATATGTCCGGCCGCCATCGTGTATTCGGCCTGAATTTGCTGAAACCCCTTGTCGAGCGGGTCTGCCCACGGGTTGATCCAGTTCTGCACGCGAACCGCGATGCGGTCGAACATCTGATACGCAACATACACGCCAATCGCAAACGCCGAGAGTCCGACAACGACATACCAAAGCCGGGCCGTCGCGACGTAGATCATGACCAGGAAAATGCCGAAGAACAGGAGTGCGGTGCCGAGGTCGTTCTGTAAGACGACGACCCCAAGTGCCGCCGCCCACATGAGAAACATTGGCAGCAAGTAGGGGATTGGAGGCAGATTCCAGCGTAAGAAGCGGTAGGAACCGGCTACCAAATCACCGTAATCGTCGAGATACGCGGCAAGAAAAACAACAAGAATGACCTTGACCAGCTCGCTCGGTTGAACGGTAGCGACCTTGAGATCGATCCAGAGGCGCGCACCATTAATATCCGTGCCAAAAACGACCGTTGCGGCCATCATGGCCAATCCCAGAAAGCCCAGGGAATATTTATAGCGGCGCAGCCAGTCGAGCCGCTTGACGAACACCATCATCAACAAGAGCAAGAAGAGGCCGACGGCGATATAGGCGACCTGGTTTCTGGCAACGTGTGCCAGATTCGGGTTTTCGGCTTTTAGCACCGGATTCAGGCGTTCGATTTCGAGCAGACCCAGGCCCGCGATCGTGGCAACAATTGGGAAGAGCACCTGGTCGCCTTTGAAGCCGGTCGCGCTCAAGAAGATCGTCATAAGGAAGATCAGCGCGACATAGCCGAGGCTGACCCAGATGTCGCTCCACGTCCAACGTGACGAACCAGTACGTGCCAGAAAGATCGTCAACAGGCCAACCACCGTCATCAACGATGGTGCGACGAGCAACTGGAACTCAGTGAAGCGGAAGCGGCGCACGATCGCACTCATGCGGGATCACAATCCGGGATCAGGTTATGGTGATCGTTCAACGGCGAGGTCCGTTCAACAAGAAATCGATATGCGCGTGGGTCGCGTCCGAGATTCCTTCCCGGGTGGTCACGATCGCATTTTCTAAC
>ERZ778018.2662-NODE-2662-length-10967-cov-4.168988_pt1 | contig 10967 bp, 13 predicted proteins | sample MGYA00375748_ERZ778018 | MGnify/ENA primary metagenome ERZ778018 (study PRJEB29350, sample SAMN05509839) | bioreactor metagenome | biome: bioreactor; material: wastewater | place: South Africa: University of Cape Town | collected 2014-04-22 ... | reverse complement strand
TGTTCTTCCTGTTCAGCGGCCTGCTGTGGGTCCTGCCCGCCATGGGCATCATCAAATGGCTGCTGGTCGAGCCGCGCCCGAAAGGCTGACGCCTTCCCTTCCACCAAAAGTTCCGGCCGCGCCCCACAGCCTTTACCGGCCATTAACCCTAACAGGACGATAACGAACCTCGACGCTTGGGGTCGGCCACGGCACTGGCATCGAGGTCGAAGGTATCTGTCCCGCGATGAAAAGCATTGCCTCTCTGTCTTACGTGCTGCTGGCCGCTTCGCTCGCCGGCTGCTCCGGCTACAGGCCGGCGCCGCAGGCTTTCCACAAGATGATCGAGGAGCCCTATCGTCTGGGCGCCGGCGACCGGGTGCGCATCACCGTGTTCGAGCAGGAAGGCCTGACCAACACCTACAGCGTCGACCAGGCCGGCTACCTGTCGTTCCCGCTGGTCGGGGCAGTCCCCGCGCGCGGCCACACAGCCCAGCAGCTCGAAGGCGAGATCGCGCAAAAACTGCGGCAGGGCTACCTGCGCGATCCCGACGTATCGGTCGAGATCGACCGCTACCGGCCGATCTTCGTCATGGGAGAAGTGGGGGCGGCCGGCCAGTATTCCTACGTGCCGGGGCTGACGGTGCAGAAGGCCGTGGCGATTGCCGGCGGCTACAGCCCGCGCGCCAACCAGGGAAGCGTCGACATCACCCGTGACATCAACGGCAAGGTGATGACCGGCCGGGTCAAGACATCCGACCCGCTCCTGCCCGGCGACACCGTTTACGTGCGCGAGCGCCTGTTTTGATCCACGGGCGGCGCCAGAAGATCAATGCTCATCAGGAAATTGCAACCGGCAACCGTTCATGCGCAGAGCCTTTTCGCGCATCCTGCCGGCTCACCGTTGCGGGTTTTCAGGTATTGCGTAGCCCGCCTCCGTCCCCCGCCCGGCAACGGCGTGCCGTAGCCTCGACATAGGCCGATCGCCGCCCCGATCCGTCCAAAACGACAGGTCGTCTCAAGGGTTTCTTAGCTCTCCTCTGGTAGAAGACCGGGGAGACTGACGGACACCTTTCATGAACAAGATCGACGCCGCCCACCGCTTTTCGCAGGAAGCGGTGCGCACATTCGAAGGCGCTCGCGACGACAGGCAGCCCCCCGGCCTCAACCCGGTCGCGCGTCAGGTCGCCTCGCAGTACCGGCGCGACACCATGTCCCCGGTCATGGTCAGCGGCGTGTTGCGGCTGGTCGAGTTCGGCCTGCTTTTCCTTTCCGGCGTGGCCGTCTACGGCGCCTATCTCGGCTTCTTCACCGACCTCGCCTGGCAATACCCGCTGGTGATGGCGGCGATCTCGCTGTTTACAGTCATCCTGCTCGACATTTGCGATTGCTATCAGGTCGCGGCCCTGATGCGGCCGGCCGACAGTTTCGGCCGCGTCCTGCTCGTCTGGTCGGCGAGCTTCGCCCTGATGGCGGTCGCAGCCTTTCTGTTCAAGGCATCGCAAGACTATTCGCGCCTCCTGTTCGCCCTTTGGTTCGCGGCCGGCTTCGCGGCCGTGTTCATCCTGCGCCTCTTCATGGCCCGGCTCATCCGGCGCTGGGCGCGCGACGGGCACATTGAGCGGCGCGCCGTCATCGTCGGCGGCGGCCGCGCCGCCGAACAACTGATCCGCTCGCTCGAGAGGCAGCCCTACAACGACATCCGCATCTGCGGCATCTTCGACGACCGCGACGACCGGCGCTCGCCACCGGTCGTCGCCGGCTATCCGAAGCTCGGCACCGTCTCGGAACTGATCGAATTCGCGCGCATCGCGCGCATCGACATGCTGATCGTCTCGCTGCCGATCACGGCGGAAACGCGCGTGCTCCAGCTTCTGAAGAAATTGTGGGTGCTGCCCGTCGACATCCGGCTTTCCGCGCATTCCAGCGAGCTGAAATTCCGGCCGCGCGCCTATTCCTACATCGGCGCCGTGCCGATGCTCGACATCTTCGACAAGCCGATCAACGATTGGGATTCGGTCGCCAAGCGGGCCTTCGACATCGTCTTTTCGCTCGTCGGCATCCTCGTCTTCTCGCCGGTCATGCTGGCGACGGCAGCCGCCATCAAGCTCGACAGCAAGGGGCCGGTGCTGTTCAAGCAGAAGCGCCACGGCTTCAACAACGAGGTGATCGAGGTCTACAAGTTCCGCTCCATGTATGCGGACCAGTCGGACCCGACGGCGAAGAAGACCGTGACGAAGAACGACCCGCGCGTCACGCGCGTCGGCCGCTTCATCCGCAAGACCTCCATCGACGAGCTGCCGCAGTTCTTCAACGCGCTGTTCGGCACGCTGTCGCTGGTCGGGCCGCGCCCGCACGCCGTCGCGGCCCAGTCGCACAACCTGCTCTACAACGAGGTGGTCGACGGCTATTTCGCCCGCCACCGGGTCAAGCCCGGCGTCACCGGCTGGGCGCAGATCAACGGCTGGCGCGGCGAAATGGACACCAACGAAAAGATCCGCATGCGGACGGAGTACGACCTTTTCTACATCGAGAACTGGTCGCTGCTGTTCGACCTGAAAATCCTGCTCCTGACCCCGGTGCGGCTGCTCAACACGGAAAACGCCTATTGAGCGCGTTCACGCATGAGCTGCCCCAGGCGGCCGTCAACGCCAAGCTGATCTCGCTGATCTCCTCGGGCGCCATCGTCCTCGGCGTGCTGATGTCGGGCTTCGTGCTGCACGAACCGACCCCCTACGACATCTACATGGTCGCGCTGATGGCCGTGTGGACGCTGTTCGGCTTGCGGATTTCGCGCGCCGTCTCGCCGCTCGTCGTGCTTCTGGTGCTCATGAACATCGGCGGCCTGATCTCCATGACGCAGATGGCGGACCTGATGGATACGCCGTTCTACCTGGCGGTGTCGTTCTTCCTCGCCTTGACCGCCATCTTCTATGCGGCCGTCGTCGAGGCGCGGCCGGATGCCTATCGTCTCATCCTCAACGCCTATGTCGCATCGGCGGTGGTGACGTCGCTGTTCGGCATAGCGGGCTATTTCCACCTCTTTCCCGGGGCCGAGATTTTTACCCGATACGACCGCGCCGCCGGCGTGTTCAAGGACCCCAACGTTTTCGGGCCTTTCCTCGTGCTGCCGGGCGTCTATCTGCTCTATCTGCTGATGACCGGCCCGGTGTCGCGCATGCCGCTGCTGGCCATGCCGCTGCTGATCATCGTCGGCGGCATCTTCCTGTCGTTCTCGCGCGGCGCCTGGGGCCTTTTCGTGGTCGCCGCCGTGCTGCTGGCCGGCATGCTCTTCCTGCAAAGCCGCAGCGGCCTGTTTCGCCTGCGCATCGTCGTGATGGCGGTCGCGGCGGTGGTGCTGGTGGTTGTCGCTGTGCTCGTTCTGCTGCAAATCCCCGGCGTCGCGGACATGCTGTCGAACCGCGCGCATCTCGCGCAGGACTATGATTCGGAGCGCCTCGGCCGCTTCGACCGCTACGGCATCGGCTTCCTGCTGGCGCTGGAGAAGCCGCTCGGCATCGGCCCGCTCGTCTTCGGCCAGCTCTACGGCGAGGATACGCACGACATCTGGCTCAAGATGCTGATGGATTACGGCTGGCTGGGCTTCGCCAGCTATGTGACGCTGACGGTATGGACGGTGGCGGCCGGCTTTCGCCTTCTGCTGCGCGACCGGCCGTGGCAGCCTTACGTGCTGTGCGCGTATGTCGTCTATCTCGGCCATATCGGCCTCGGCACCTTCATCGACACCGACCACTGGCGGCACGTCTACATGCTGTTCGGCCTGATCTGGGGCGGCATCGCGCTGGAATACCGCTATCAGCGGCGTCCGGGAGCGATGCGGGCCGCAGCGCCCGCCGCGTGATGACGACGGGCATCCGCATCCCGCGCCAGTCAACATCCGTCGTTGCCCGCGATCGCTGACGACGCCCGGCTTCCGGTCCGTTCTTCTCTTTTAGGGCTTGCGCCGCAATCGCCTATCTCATAAGGCTTCACGCGGTCCGGAGTGTAGCGCAGCCCGGTAGCGCACTTGACTGGGGGTCAAGGGGTCGTGGGTTCGAATCCCGCCACTCCGACCATTTTAGCGGACACACCGGGGCCGCTTTGCAATTCACGATGCAGATTAATCCAGAAGGGCACAGCCGCCGTCAGTGACGCTCCACGGTTGCCTGCCGTCCGGGGCCGATCCCCGGTGAAACGGCGATCCTTGACGGGGCGAAATCGCGGCAGGTGGCGTTTGGCGAGCGGCAGCGGCGAGGCGGCGGGCTTGCCTTTCGTTTCCACAACGGGCAACCATGCGCGATGAACGCGGTCGAAGCCGACAATCGAACAGGAAAGCTCAGGCCGCTCAGCCGCCTGGCCGCGTTGCTTTGGCTGATCGCCAGCCTTCTCCTTGCCTCGGCACCGGTTCACGCCCGCATTTCGGCAGACGCCTCGCCGGTCGTCCTGTCCCCTTCGACCGACATTCCGGCGATCCTGCAAACGGATTCCGCGTCGACCTATCTCAGCGACGCAAGAAGGCTGTCGGTATGGACGAGAAGCGGCGTCCGCAAATTTTCAGGCGGCCTTGCAGGCGGAACGGCATTTTTACTCCCGCCGAACTGGGCGGCCGAGGCCCCTCCTCCGGATTTCCTTCGGGATTTCGGCAGCGCCGACGAAGCCGATCAAAAGACCTACCGGTATTTCGATCCGCAAGGACCGCCGCCGCGGCTCTGAGCGCCGCAGGACGCGGCGACCCATCCACCCCGTAATACGCAACCGCCACGCCGCTCTTTCCGACCGGGAAGGCGCGTTGGCCGTATGGATAACTCCCATGGATAGCAACGAACCCAGGGACGACGACCATGTCGTCGTCAAATCAGCATGGATCGGCAACTTCACGATCATCGCTCTGGTGGTGATCATTCTCGGCGCTGCCTTGTTCTACAAGAACATGCTCTGACCCAAGGCGCCGAAGAACCGGAAACACAAGGCCCGCCCCTGACGGGGCGGGCGCCGACAGGAACAATCGTTCCGACGTTGTTCAACCGGCCTGCCGTGACGTTTCCCTCAGGCGAACGCCGGCGCGCCTGTCTTCATCCGCCGCGGAAAGGGAAAAAAATCCTCTTCTCCGGCCGGTTCCAGGCGGATGGTGCCGACCGTCTCGCCTTCCGCGAAGCTCAGCGCCGCCTCGAAGCGCCGGGCGAGCGCCTTCATGGCCAGGTTGTCGGCATGGGTGGTGACGAACAGCCGCGTATAGCCAAGCCCCCTCGCCTGCTGGATCAGCCGGGCGAAGAGCCGCCCGCCGATGCCACGATGCTGAAGCCGCCGCTCGACGCTGAAAGCGATCTCGGCGGTCGGTTCGGCTTCTTCCGGCCTCTCATGCAGTTCGGCGGCGCCGAGAACTTCGTCGCCCTCGACATAGCCGATCACCGCCGCGCCCTCGGCGAAGCAGCGGTCGGCATAGGCGGCGACGAAACCGTCATTGGTGGCGCCGTTGAAGCGGTCGCGGCGGCTCGCCGCATCGAGACGCAACAGATGGTCGCGGAAGCGCGGCAGGTCGGACGGCCGAAGCTGGCGGATGGTGCCGGTAAGCGGAAGCGGCCCGATCAACGGGGCGGCGGCAAGGGGAAGACGGTCGTCCATGTCGAACTCCTCGTGGGGTCTCCTCCCTCGAGTCGTGCTGCACCCAATATTGTGCACCGCAGCATCGATTGCAAGACGGCCGCGCCTAACGGAACGTAAAGCGAAAACGCGGCGAAAGCCGCCGGCGCGGCGCATTCCTTGGGTCGATCACCAAAAGATGACGGAAAAAATCACCTATCGCGGCATGCCTGTCTGGAATTGTTCCAAACTATGGGCCATATTCGCCCGGTCAGTTCCAAGGACGGTTCCATGCGACTCACCCGCCAGACCAACTATGCGATACGCATCCTGATGTATTGCACGGCGAACAACGACCGGCTGAGCCGCATTCCCGAGATCGCCGCGGCCTATTCGGTGTCGGAACTGTTCCTGTTCAAGATATTGCAGCCGCTGGTGGAAAACGGGCTGGTGGAGACGGTGCGCGGCCGCCACGGCGGCGTGCGGCTCGGCCGCCCGGCCAAGGACATCACGCTGTTCGACGTCGTGCGCGTGACGGAGGAAAGCTTCGCCATGGCCGAATGTTTCGAGAGCGACACCGACTGTCCGCTGGTCGATAGCTGCTCGCTGAACTCCGCTTTGCGCGAAGCGCTCAACGCCTTCTTCGAAGTGCTCGGCCGCCACACCATCGCCGACCTCGTCGCGGCACGGCCGAGCATGCGCAACCTGCTCGGCATCGACCTGCTCGAAAGCCACGCGCCGGCGGCCTGAAATATTCAGACCGACGCCGACTGCGGCAGGAAGAACGGTGCGCCAGCCGGCGGCAGCGCGCCGACGCGAAGCCGGCAATCGAAAACCCTTTCCAGAACGGAATCGACCAGCACCGCGGCCGGCGCGCCGTAGGCGGTCAGCCGTCCCCGGTGCATCACCGCGACCTGGTCTGCATACATCGCCGTCAGGTTCAGGTCATGCAGCACCGCCACCACGCCGCCGCCGCGGCGGGCGAAATCGCGGGCAATGTCCATGACGGCGAGCTGGTGGCGAATGTCGAGACTCGACACCGGCTCGTCCAGCAGAAGGTAGCGCGGCGCGCCCTCCAGCACCGGCGCCCACACCTGGCACAGCACGCGGGCCAACTGCACGCGCTGCTGCTCGCCGCCGGAAAGCTCCTGATAGAAGCGGCCGGCGAAGCCGTCGAGATCGACCCTCGCCAGCGCCCGCTCGGGCAGGCGCTCACTCTCGCCAGCCAGCGCGCCGGTGCGGCCGCCGAGCAGACCGAGCCTGACAATCTCGCGCACGGTGAAGGGAAAGGCCAGGCTAGTCGCCTGCGGCAGCACGGCCCGCAGGCCGGCCGCCTCGGCGGGCTTCATGGCGGAAAGGTCGCGGCCGTTGAGACGGATGCGGCCTTCGCACGCAAGCTCTCCCGTCAGCGCCTTGAGCAGCGTCGTCTTGCCCGAGCCGTTGGGGCCGACGATGGCCGTCACCTCTCCCGGCCGTGCGACAAAATCCACGCCGGCGACGATGCGCCGCCGGCCCATGGAAACGGAAACGCCCCTGGCCTCAATCATAGCGGCTCACAAGTCGACGATGCCGCGCTTGCGCAGCAATATCCACAGGAAGAACGGCCCGCCGACGGCCGCCGTGACGATGCCGATGGGCAATTCGGCGGGCGCCACGACGGTGCGGCAGAGCGCATCGGCCAGCAGCAGCAGCGCGGCACCCAGCAACCCGGAAGCCGGCAGCAGGTAGCGGTTGTCGGGCCCGATGGCGAGCCTGAGCACATGCGGCACGACGATGCCGACGAAGCCGATGCCGCCGCTGACGGCGACCGCCGCGCCCACCGCCGCCGAGACGGAGACGATGGCCGTATACTTCAGCCGCTGCACGGGGATGCCGAGATGACCGGCCGTCGCCTCGCCCAGCGCCAGTGCGTTGAGGCCGCCCGCCAGGAACGGCGTCGCCGCCAGCGCCGCGACGATCACCGGGCCGGCGGTGCCGATCTTCTGCCATGTCGCGCCGGCCAGCGAGCCGAGTTGCCAAAAGGTCAGGTCGCGCAATTGCCGGTCGTCGGCCATATAGACCAGCACGCCGGTCAGCGCCATCGCAAGCGCCGCAAGCGCGATGCCGGCGAGCAGCATGGTGGCGACGGAGGTGCGGCCCTGTCGCGTGGCGATGCCGTAAAGGATCAGCGTCGCACAAAGGCCGCCGACGAAGGCGGCGAGCGGCAGTGCCATCGTACCCAGCAGCATGACCAGCGGGGCCAGCGCCGTCGCGCCCAAAACGATGACGGAAACGGCGCCGAGGCCGGCGCCGGCCGAAATGCCGATCAGCCCCGGATCGGCCAGCGGGTTGCGGAACAGGCCCTGCATGACGGCGCCGGACACGGCAAGCGCTGCCCCGACCAGAACCCCCATCAGCACACGCGGCAGGCGGATATCCTGAACGATGATGCGGGCGCGGGCGTCGGCGGCGTCTCCCGGCGCGGCGCCGAAGATCCAGTCCCGGATAACGGCAAAGGCCGAGGCGTCCGAAGCACCGGAGGTCAGACTGAACAGCATGGCGGCGGCGAGCACGACAACCAGCAGGACAAGGACAAGCCGGGCGCGGACGGCACGGTCGCCGTCCTGCACCCGCCCGCCGAACAGACCGGCGACGCCCGCGCCGGCAATCGACTGGTTCGCCATGCCGCAGCCCCTGCTCACTCGCCGATGGCGGCGCCGTAGAGCGCGACGGCAAGATCGTGGACCGCATCGGCCGTGCGCGGGCCGAAGCCCAGCAGGTAGCCGCCGTCCATGCGGATCCCCTTGCGCGCCGCTCCCGCCGGCGTTTGCAGGATCGCTGCGCTGGCGAACAGCTCCGCATCGGAAACGGCGATGCCGCCGCCGGTCATCATCAGCACCACGTCCGGCGCCGCCGTCACTGCCGCTTCGTCGGAAAGCTGCTTGTAGCCGCTGTAGCCTTCGACCGCGTTGACCGCGCCGGCCAGTTTGATGATGCCGTCCGCCGCCGTGCCGCTGCCGGACGCGAGGATCTTGCCGCCCTGCATGGAGAGGATGAACAGCACGCGCTTGCGCTGCCTCACCGCGGCCGTGAGTTTTTCGGCCGCCTTCAACCTGGCATCGACTTGCGAGGCCAGCTTCGCAGCCTCGTCATCGGCGCCGAGCGCCTTGCCGACGGCACGGATCTTGGCGAGGATGCCTTCGTGGTCAAAGGTCTCGGGTACTTCGATGTAGGGCACGCTCGCCTTTTTCAGCACATCCACCGCCTCGCGCGGGCCGCTGCCTTGCAGGGCCAGGATGCCGGACGGGTTGACCGACAGCACGCCCTCCGGCGAAAGCTGACGCATATAGCCGACATCCGGAAGTTCGAGCGCCGCCGGCGGATAAAGGCTGGTCGAATCGCGCGCCACCAGATCCTTCTGCCTGCCCAGCGCGAAGACGATCTCGGTCAGCGAGCCGCCAATGGAGGCGACCCGCGATGGATCGGCGAAGACGCCGTCGTTTTCGGCCGCCCCGGCGGCGGGCAAGGCGCCAAAGACCAGAACGGCACCGAGCAGCGACCTGCGCAGAAGGGTACGAACCATGAGCATCATGCCGCAGCCGCCGCTCAGGCGGCGATCGAAGCGGGCAGGCGCGGCAGGCTCTCGGCCAGTGCGCGCCAGTCCTGCCGCTCGTCCTCACCTTCATGGCGCTCGCCGAAGAACTGGATGATCAGCCGGCCTTGCGCGTCGTAGGCGTCGATGGTGGTGAGATGCCCCTCCCGGATCGGCCGCCGCAACGCCCATACTTCGGCGATGTGGTCGGTGCGCAGATGCAGGTGGAACGTTTCGTCCAGCACGTTAAGCCACGGCCCCATCGCCTTGATCTCGCTGACCGGCCCCGTATAGATCTGGGCACAGCCACGACTGCCGACGAAACACATGATCGGCATTTGCGCGGCAGCCGCCTGCGGCAACAGCGTGCCGACGGCCTCGCGGTCGACCGGCCAGGCATACTCTTCGCCGACCGCGCGCACGGCGGCATGGCGCGAGACGCCGAGGGTCTTCAACATGCCGTGGAACTGGTGCACGTCGGTCATGCCGCCCCACAGCGCGCGCAATTCCTCATGCCGCGAGAAAGGCTCTTCCGCTTCGGCCGGCACGGCTTCGGTCTTCGCGACCGGCGACTGATCCGCCGAGAGATGGTTTTCGACCAGCGCTTCGTAGGCCGAGAGGTCTGATGCCGGGCGCAGATGAATTTTGTGCACCGCCTCGCCGGCGGCGTCGAAGAATTGCAGGCTGCGGCGGATTTCGTCGCCGCCGCGCTTCTCGACGGCAAGGCCGTGCACCCAATGCTCGAAGAAGACGCGGAGGTCGACATTGTCTCCGAGCACGGCGGCGGCATGGGCGCTCGCCCGTACCTCGCCAAACGTGCCGATCGTTTCGTGCACGGCGCTGTCGTTGCGCGTCAGCGCCATCACCTCGCCGAGCGCCGGCAGTTCGCCAAGCAGGTCACGCACGCGCGGCTCGATGCGCCGCACGCCCTCGCCGCAATGCGCTGCGACCAGTTCGGCTTCGGAGATGCCCAGTTGCAGCGCAAGGTCGCGTTCCCGCATCTTGGGATTTTGCGCGCGCGCCGCCCTGATGTCCTGAGCGCCGGGTTTCACGATCCGATCCATGGTCACACCTGTCTGCTGGCAATGATTGTCCGTGTCGGCCGGTTGGCCGCTACTTGTTGAGGATGAGCTTGCCCTGCCGGGTGATTTTCAGCCGGTAGAGCGCGCCGTGATGCTCGATGCCGATCTCGTGCTCGCCCTGGAACAGCGCATTGGAAGACAGCGTGCGCGGCGAAAGCGGCGCCCGGTCCATGCGCATGGATGTCTCGGCGCGGCGGAAACGGTGGAAATCGTCAGGGTTGTGCGTGTTCATGCCTCAGGCTCCTGATCTCGCGCCGTTGCCCGCGACGCCGGGAAATCTCGATTCATTTGTTGACTCGAATAATCATGTTTACTAGTCAGTGCAATACCGGACTAAATGAGTCAACATTTAACGTGCCGGTTCGGATGAAAAATGCGAGCAAGCGGCAACGCCAGCCAGCGTTCAACACAGATTTCGGAGTTGAATCATGGGTTTGGTGGTTGGGGGCGAGGCGCCTGCGGACCGTTTCGAGAGCGGCGACACGAGTGGTAGCACAAGGCGGCTGGCACTAAGGAGCCTCGGCGCGCTGCTGGCCGGGGTCGCGGCGATCGCGCTGTCGGCGTCGTTCGCGCAGGCGCAGCAGGTGGCTCAGACGCTCGCGCAAACGGACGGAGAGACGGCGCAGGGAAGCGGGGGCGGCACGCTGCTGGACAAGATCCTGCTCACCAGCCGCACCGGCGAAACGGCGATCGAATCGCTCTCCTCCTAGATCGGAAGAGCACACGTCTGAACTCCAGTCACCTTGTAATCTCGT
>ERZ778018.2661-NODE-2661-length-10975-cov-5.239286_pt1 | contig 10975 bp, 11 predicted proteins | sample MGYA00375748_ERZ778018 | MGnify/ENA primary metagenome ERZ778018 (study PRJEB29350, sample SAMN05509839) | bioreactor metagenome | biome: bioreactor; material: wastewater | place: South Africa: University of Cape Town | collected 2014-04-22 ... | reverse complement strand
CGATACCGGAGCAGCCCCGCAGCCGCGAAGGATCCCACACCCGCCTGGAGCGCCACCAGACTGGGGCTCAGCCCGCCCGCTCGTTCCAGGGCGGCGTCGATTTCCTCGAACAAGGTCGAGTACCCCGCCGTGACCTGCCGCGGAATATCCTCGTACCCCGGCCATGAGGTGTCGCTGATGACCAGGACATCGTCATTGGCCTGCGCGGCGGCATGTCGGACAGCATCCTCATAGCTGCCGTCGATGACCTCGACTGCGGCCCCCTCGGAGGCGATGCCATCGATCCGGGCCTTGGCCGTGCCCCTGGGCACGAAGATCCGGCAACCGACACGCAGGATCCCGGCCATCCTGGCCACCCCGCGGCCGTGATTCCCATCGGTGGCGGCGACGATCGTCTTTGTGCCGGGCGACGGAATGCGCTCGGCCAACTCGCTTGGCGCCAGCGGCCCGCTGTCGTCCGGGATCCAGAAGCGCCGAACGGCGAACACCGTCGCCCACGATGCCCCCAAGATCTTGAAGGACGGCAGACCGAACCGCGAGGACTCGTCTTTGAGCAGCGCTCGACCGATGCCGAGGCGCCGCGCGACTCGCGGCAGGTCCAGCAGCGGCGTGGGGTGGTAGCCGTCCATGTGCCGGTGCATCTCGATGGGCGAGCTATCTTCGGCAGGCGCATCCGACAGTCGGTCGCGGACACGCGGATTGAAGTAGATCGAGTACTCCATCGTTCCCTCCTCAGACCGCCGTATATCCACCGTCGACGACCAGCGATTGGCCGGTGACGTAACTTGCTTCGTCACTGATGAGGAACAGGACGCTGCCGACGATCTCGCTTGCGGCCGCCTGCCGACCGAGCGGAATCGACTGCTCCAGATCCCGGAGGGCCCGTGCCGGATCAGCCTGGTGATGCCAGAACTGGTCGTTGAATGGCGTATCGACCCACCCGGGGCAAATTGCGTTGACGGTGATGTCTTCGCCAGCCAGCTCGTCGGCGAGGGAACGCACCAGACCGAGTACGCCGGCTTTCGTCGAGTGGTAGGCGGGCATGCCGGCGTGTCCGCGCAGCGCAGCCGTCGACGATGTGATGACGACGCGGCCCCGCCCGGATGCGGCCAATGCGACATGCGCCGCCTGCACCATGAGGAAAGGGGCGCGCAGGTTGACAGCTGCCGTGCGATCCCAGTCATCCACCGACCATTCGGCGAGCGGGTGCGCGATGAGGAGGCCCGCGTTGAAGAACAGCGCGTCGACCGATCCTCCGAGAAGATCGATCGCCTCCTCGGTGGCGGCGATGGTTCTCTCGGCGTCCGCCAGGTCCGCTTCGAGATACGTCCCACTGCCCCGTGCGCTCTCGCTCACCAACCGTTCGCCGTCGGTGACATTGCGGTCGATAAGAACGATGTCGTCCCCTCCAGCCCGCAACGCCCGAATCACCTCGGCGCCGATGCCGGTCGCGCCGCCGGCGACGATGATCTTTCTCATCAGGCCACGTCCAGCTCGCAAGAGACGATCGCAGCCCTCGCGCACAGCTCGTCCACGGTCGACGCTGCGCCGCTCACACCGATACCGCCGACGAGCATCCCGTCCTTCCGCAGCGGCAGGCCTCCCGGGAAGACGATTGCGCGTCCACCGAGTGTTGAGCCCAGTCCCCAGTCCGAGCCGCCCGGCATCGATGACTCGGCCCACGCACTGGTTGGGAACCCGAACGAGACAGCGGTGTACGCCTTATCGGTCGCGATGGACAGCGCACCCAGTTGCGCTCGGTCCATCCGGGCTGCGGCGACGAGCTCGCCGCCGCAGCCCACCACAGCCGCGGCAAGCTCCACCGATCGGCGCCTGGATTCGGCGAAGACCGCCGCGATCAGGCGTTGCGCCAAGTCCAGGGAGATGTCCGTGCGAGTCACCAAGTCGTCATTCCTCGTCGCCATGTCACGGCCTACCTTGCTGGAGATGCCGGCCGACGTCCGCCAGGAACCGCGCGGCCGGGGCCCCGTCGAGGACTCGGTGGTCGCACGTCAGCGTGACGGTCAGCGCGCCCGCCGAGACGGGCGCACCGACGGCCAGAACCGCGGCCTGTGGCGGAATCACCATTGCGTTGAACCGGTGAATCCCGAACGTGCCTAGATTCGACACGGTGAACGTGCCGTTCACCGTCTCCTCCGGCCTCAGCTCACCCCGTAGCGCGGCCGCCGTCAGCCTCCTGCGCTCGGACACGAGATCACCGACGGCTCGTTGCTCGGCGCCCATGACCGTGGGCGTCAGCATCCCGTCATCGACCTCCACGATGAGCGACAAGTTGATGGACTCGTTGCACACCACCGCGTCATCGAGGAAATACGCATTTGCCAGCGGGTGCGACTCGAGGGCCCTGATGCACGCGAGGTTGATGACGTCCGCGACCGAGGCATCCGGCGCCTCGGCCCGCAGCGCATCTCGCACGAGCTTCACGGCGCCGAAATCGACATCCAGGCTCAACGAATACTGCGGAATGGCCGCGCTCGCCGTCACCGTGCGAATGACCGCGCGCCGCATCCGGCTCGATCGACGAATGGGTGCCGGTGCGGCACCGTCGGCCAGGGCCGTCATTGTCGCAACCGCGCGATGACGGAGCCGACCTCGGCATCGTCACCGGCTTCCACGAGGAGCTCACTGATGACACCATCACCAGGGGCTTCGATCTGGGCCTCGACCTTCTCGGTCTCTATCACCGCGATGGCCTGGCCCTCGGTGACGCTGTCGCCCACCTTGACCAGCCACTCGACGATGGTGCCTTCCTGCATCGTCATGCCCCACTTCGGCAGAATGACGTCCATGCCTTACCTCGATTCGCACGCATGGTGTTGATGGGTCAGCGCCGAACTACGGTGCGGACAGCGCTTGTGATGTCCTCTTGCTGCACAACGACTCGGCGCTCCAAAGGGGCGCTGAAGGGTACGGGCGTATCCGGCCACGCGACCCGCACCGGAGCTGTCTTCAGCAGATCGAAGCCCCGCTCACAGACGGACGCGGCGATCTCACTGGCTGCCGAACCGGTAATCCGCGCATTGTCGACGACGACCAGCCGGCCGGTTCGCTCGACAGATTCCAGGATCGTGTCGATGTCCAACGGCACGATCGTGCGTGGATCGACCACTTCCACGCTGATACCGTCGTCTTCCAGTTCAGCCGCGGAGTTGAGGGCCTTTGGCACCGTGGCGCCGATCGCGACGACCGTCACGTCCGCTCCAGGCCTCTTGACGTCCGCGACACCGATAGGAATCGAATAGATCTCGCGCGGAACGGGTCCCTTGGTGCCGCCGAGCACGTGGTCCTGGAGGTACACGACCGGGTTCGGATCCTTGATCGCCGAATACATGAGCCCCTTGGCGTCATAGGGAGTGCTGGGCATGACTATCTTGAGGCCCGCCACATTCATCAGCATGGGGTGCAGGTTCTCGGAGTGCTGCGCGGCGCCGCCGCCGCTGGGCCCCGTCGCGGTGAAGTAGGTGATCGGAAGATGAATCTGCCCACCGGACATGTACGGGAGCTTCGCTGCCTGGCTGGCGAGCTGGTCCATGGACACGTAGAAGAAGGCGCCGATCATCATGTCGACGACCGGGCGCATACCGGCCGCTGCCGCCCCGATGGCCGCGCCGACGAACGCCTGCTCGGAAATCGGCGTGTTGCGTAGACGCTCGGGACCGAACTCGTCCAGCAGCCCTCGCGTGGCCCCGATGACAGACCGTTCGACGTCCTCACCGAGCACGACGACGTTGGGGTCCTCGCGCATCGCCGCCGCGATCGCCTCTTGCATCGCCTTGACGAAGTACGTCTGGCGCTGCTTGGTTTCAGTGACAGTTTTCGTTTCGGCTATGACCGCCATCGACGTTGCTCCTATACTTCCGTGAATACATGCATGAGGGCTTCATCTGCATCAGGGAACGGGCTTGCCCTGGCAAATTCGACGGCGCCATCGACAGCGTCCGACTCTTCTCGGTCCAAGGTCTCCCACTCGTCGGCGGTCAGCACGCCCCGATCGATCAGTGTCCGTGCGTAGGGGGCGACGGGCTCCCGCGATCGCCAATGATCCTGTTCCTCCTGCGGGCGGTACTCGCCCGCGAACACTTCTTCGCCCTCGTTATGCCCATGCCAGCGATAGGTCACGGCTTCGATCAGGGAGGGGCCTTCGCCGGCCCGGGCCCGCTGCGCGGCTTGCGACACAGCGCCGAATACAGCTTCGACATCATTCCCGTCCACCAGCGCACCCGGGATTCCCATCGGCATGCCGCGTTCGTGGATCTTGCCCGCCGTGAGCCGTTCCGTCGGTGTCCATTCGCTGTAACCGTTGTTCTCGCAGACGAAGATCACCGGGAGCTTCCAAATGGCAGCCAAGTTCATGGACTCGAAGAAGACACCTTGATTGGATGCGCCGTCGCCGAAGAACACGACAGTCACGGAGTCCCGCCCCAGATACTTGTCACCCCACGCAGCCCCGGTGCCGATGGGGATGCCGCCGCCGACGATGCCGTTGGTGCCCATGATGCCCAAATCGAAGCTGACGATATGCATCGATCCGCCTTTGCCACGGCAATATCCGTCGGCGCGGCCGAAGAGCTCCGCCATCATCCGATTCACCGTCGCGCCCTTGGCGATCAGGTGGCCGTGGCCCCGGTGTGTCGAGGTGATCTTGTCGCCGTCCCGTAGTGCCGTACAGGCGCCGACGGCGACAGCCTCCTCGCCGAGATACAGATGGACGAAGCCGGGTAGCTCTCCTCGTTTGAACAGCTCGGCGAGTTTTTGCTCGAAATGCCTGATGCGCGCCATGAGGCGGAGCATCGTGAGTTGCTCCGTCGCGGTTGGCGTGGACGGGGCCGGAGTGGTCATGAATTCTCCTCAACTTTCACGATCGATAGGGGTCGAGTCCGATCGTTGGTACTGAGATGCGCGCGCCGCGTCTGCGGGGGCGCCCACCGGTCGTGCTGGGAAGGTTGCCGGCCGAGCGCACTCGTCCGGTCCGGCGACGCTGCAAGTGAGGTCGGCGCGCTGCTGTGTGGTTGTCTCGTGTCGATCTGTCGAGCGTCGAGTGAACGGGTGACGATCTGGGCGGGGAATGACACGAGCGCCGAGGGTATCGGCCTCGTGTGAGATTCTTCATCGCGTGCCGGTGTTTGCTAGGTGCCGTCACACAGTGCGTCTGGCTGTGTGACTCACAACATATACTATATACAGTACGCGGTCAATAGGGGAAAATTGTGGCGCTCACCTGCTATTTTATCGACGGAGCGACCTACCCGAGCACTGCCGAATCTGCGGCAGGAGTCAGGTGATAAGGGGGTACGCAGTGGGCATGCTGCCGAAGCCGGAAGACCGGTCGTCGTATTCTCGCCCATGGCGCGGCATGCGGGGCGCCGTATCGACGGGGCATCCGCTGGCGTCGAGTGCCGCCCTCTTCGCATTGCACAACGGCGGCTCCGCGGTGGACGCCGCGATCGCGGCCCAGGCGGTGGTGTGCGTCATCATGCCGCAAGCCGCGGGCCTCGGCGGCGACCAGATGTGCCTGATCCGGACGACTGACGGCACGGTCGCGGTGAGCGGAAGCGGGCGAAGTTCCGCAATCCTCCCGGTCGTCGCGAGTTCCGATGGCGGCGCGTCAGTGACTGTTCCCGGGCTCGTGGACGCGTGGCTCACCTGCCACGACCGGTTCGGCCGATTGCCGCTGAAGACGATCTTTGCCCCGGCCATTCGGCTTGCGCATGAGGGCTACCGCATAGACCCGGACCTGCACGCGGCCGTCCGCGAACAGCGAGCCAGAATCGAACGCCACGGCGGTGCCGGCTGGGCCCTTCTCCACCACCAGCCGGGCGAGCGATGGATACAGCCAGCGCTGGGGGATCTGCTCGCGGACATCGCGACCCACGGACGCACCGCCTTCTACGACGGGGCCGCGGCAACCAGCCTCGCGAGGGCTGTTCACGATCACGGCGGCGCCCTGTCGGTCGAGGATCTCGCGGCACACCGAACGGACGTGTCCACGCCAATCTCGACAGCGTGGAACGGCGGCATACTGCACGTACAGCCATCGCCGTCCCAAGGGATACTGCTCGCGATGGCGGCGAAATGGCTCGACGAGCATGCGGACGCCATCGGCCACCACGATCTACAGCACGCGTTGGTGGAGGCCACCGAAGCCGCCTTCGAGCACCGTTCCGACGCGGCTCTCGGGGAGCAGCTGCTGGGCGTCACGCTCGACATCGACCTGGCAACCGCAGGCAACCGTGGCGGTCCTCGCTCCTATCTCCATACGGCAGGGGTCGCCGTCGCCGACGACGACGGGATCATCGTCTCGAGCCTGATCAGCGTTTTCGACGATTTCGGCTCGGGTGTCTATGTTCCCGAACTCGGCATCGTCCTCAATAATCGCGCCGCAGGTTTCACGGATGGCCGGAACGCGGCGGGCCCCAGCAGGCTCCCCGTGCACACCCTCGCACCCAGCATCCTGACGGGCGGAAACGGCGACGCGATCGCGCTGGCCACGCCCGGTGCGGACGGACAGGTCCAAACGTTATTGCAAGTGCTCTCGCGGCTGAGATTCGAGAATCGATCACTCGGAGACGCGATCGCCGCGCACCGTTGGCGCAGCGAGGACGGGAAACTGCTGATCGAGGATGGCCACCCGGCGGCGGCGAATCTGCGAGATCGTCGTCATCATCTATCGCCGCTCGGCTGCGGCAAAGCGATTTTCGGTGCGGTGACGGCCGCGGGCATCGAAGATGGTCAACCGTACGCGGCATCGGACTGGCGGCGCCTCGTCGCCACAGGAGTAGCGTAATGGCCGCATATTTCGACGACATCGTCGCCCTGCTTCGCACACAAATAGCGCAGAGTCGCGAGAATATCTTCGCGCTGTGCTCCCGGCTCGTCGCCGCAGACAGCGTGAATCCACCCGGTGACACGCGGCGAGTCGCGCATATCCTCGCCGCGGAGTTGCACGATCTCGGGCTCGAGCCCCGTCTCGTCGCCCGCGATGAGACGATGCCGAACGTCCTCGTCGACGTCGACAGCGGGCGACCCGGACGCCATCTGGTGCTCAACGCGCACATGGACACGATGCCGCCGGGAGACAGCAGCGCATGGACGTTCCCGCCACGGAACCTGACCCCGGACGGGGACCGGCTCTACGGTCTGGGAATCGGAAATATGAAAGGCGCGGCGGCCGCGATGGTCTACGCGCTCGCGTTCCTTTCGCGCCGGACCGACGACTGGTGTGGAAAAATCACGTTCACCGCAGTGAGCGATGAAGTGGTGTTCGGGGACAATGGCGCGGCACACATACTGGATTCAATGCCCGGTATCGTCGGGGACGGGCTATTGTGTGGTGAAGGTCCAGGATTCAAGCGCCTCGCGATCGGAGAGAAGGGAGTCCTGTGGCTACGCCTTCGCGCAGAAGGACCGGCAGGCCATTCGTCAGCCGTCGAACCGCTCGGATCTGCAGCGAGTCGGATTGCGACGGCGATCTCGCGCATTGATCGGCTCAACGGGCTGCGCGCGGAACCCCCCGGTGATGTTGCGCACTACTTTGCCGACGACGATCCAGGATTTATCCTCACAGCCAACGTCGGCACGCTCGCGGCCGGCACGTTCATCGGGCAAATCGCCACCGAAGGCAGCGCCGAAATCGACTTCCGGATCCCACCAGGCATGAGATTGCATGAGGTCGAAGAAAAAGTGCGGGATATCTGCCGCGAGGTCGGCGGAATTTCGGTCGAGCGAATCAAGGGATGGGAGCCGAATTGGACGTCTCCGGACTGCAGACTCGGTCGTGCGTGGTCCACGGCGCACGTTGCGACGGCGCGGCACGGGAGACAGGCTGCCCCCGAATACGCGATTCGACTGCCTGCGAGCGATGCCAGCCGATGGCGTCTGCGCGGCACGGATTCATTGTGCTACGGACCCCAGTCGCTGTTCTCGGCCGGCATCGATGAGTATGTTGAAGCCGACGAGATCCTCCGATGCACTCTGCTGTATGCGAGCGCCGCGATATCTTTCCTTGAAGGCGACACGCCATAGATTGTGTTCCCCAGGTGCACGTTGCCGACCGATCGGCGAATCACGTGCCGCAAGCCAAGCCACGGACCACTGAGTTCGCTGCCACGATTGCGAGTTCCGAACCGATGAATACCAGTCTCAACGATCAGCGACACGCGAAGCCGACCAGGCTTCGTCGAAGGCTCGCCGGCGATCCACTTCCTGTGCAGATCCACCAGGATCTCGAGGATGCCATCATCCGCGGCGAGCTTGAGCCCGGTTCGAGACTGCATCCGGAAAACATTGCGGAGCAATACGGGGTCAGCCGTATACCTGTCCGCGAAGCCCTCAGTTCGCTGCATCAGGCCGGTTGGGTGGAGATTCGCCCCCGGTACGGCGTCTATGTCAAACGACGATCGATTCCCGAGGTGCATGAATTATTCGAGGCCCGCGCCGGTATTGACGCACATATAGCGTCGCTGGCTTCGGGGCGTCGCACAGACGAAGACATCTACAAAATTCAGAATACTATCGAACAGGGAAAGTCCGCACTCGAATCGGGCGAATTATCACAAGCCGTGGATTCCGCGAATGCGGTTCACCAGCTGCTCCAGGAATGCGCCAGGAATGACGTCCTCCGGTCTATATCAATGACCTTGGAGAAGCGTGCCCGGTTCTATTTCTCGATGATCGAGACATCGTTCGTTCCGCAGTGGCTCGATGTCGACAGGGAAATACTGGACGCGCTCGTGAGCAAAAATAGCGCTCGAGCCGGTGGAATCCTGTCGGATCACATCCTGCGGACCGGCAAACTCGTTGCGGAGAAGCTCGCCGCCGCCGACGTCGAATAGGACCGTTCGAAGACAGTTTGCGTTGCGGGGCGGAAATCGAGCTTGGGGCCCGATACCAGCATCCGCAAGGGGAGAGAACTGGTGCCGGCGTCGGTATAGTGCGTGCGTGTCCACGCGTGCGCGAGGCTTGCGGCGCGACCCACGTATGGCAGTCCACTGCCCGACCAGTGATCCGCGCGCCGGCGATCCGGCGGACCGCTCGGTGATAGAACATCGCCGCGGCGGACTTCGAGGCCGACCCCGGCACGTTCCGGCGCTACGCGGCCCGGCCGACCTTCCAGTAGCCGGTGAACGCGATCCGGGCTTTGGACACGCCCGCGGCGACCAGATGACGGCGCGCACCCGCCACTAGTGCCTGCTCGCCGGCAAGATAGGCGTGCAGCACGTGCGGCGCCGACGGCGCGGACGCGGTGACCGCTTCCAGCGCCAATACCCCCGGACGATCATCGGGCGCGGACCGGGCCAGGTAGCGCACCCCAACCCCAGGCGGCGCGTCGAGCGGCTGCTCGTCCTCGACACAGGGAATCTCGATCACCGCGAGACCTGTTGTCTCGCGCGGCAGGTCGCGCAGGATTCCGGCGATGGCCGGAAGCGCCGATTCGTCACCGACGAGCAGGACCGGCGCGGTGTCCATCGGGTCGAAGCCGCGGCCCTGGTCGATGAAGGCGACCTGCGCGCCCGGCTCCGCCTGCTGCGCCCACGGACCGGCGATTCCGCTGCTGCCGTGCGCCACGAAATCGACATCGAGCTCGCCTGCGTCACTGCGCAGTTCGCGGACGGTGTAGTTGCGGAACGGCGGGCGGGTGCCTGACCTTGTGGTGAGGTATTTCAGGTATGACGCCATCCCGAACGCGTCTGGGACCGCGCCGAAGTCCGTCTCGCCGCCGGGGTTCGGCAGGAACAGCCGGAACCACTGGTCGAAGCCGCGGGCCGGCAAGCGGCGGATGTCGTCACCGGTGAAGGTGACCCGCACCATGTGCGGCGTGACGTGGGTGCGGCGGGCGACCTCGGCGCGGTAGAGGCCGGTGATCTTGCGGCCGTCGGAGAATCCCACGGGTTACTGCTCCTCGGGCGTGCCGGCCGGTGCGGCCTTGCGGGCGACGATGGCGACGGCGATCATGGCCGCGCGGTACCGATGGAACGTGCGCCACATGTCGTTGACACGGCCGCGCGCCTCGCCGTCTCGCAGGTAGTTGCGGACGATGCGACCGGTGCCGCGCCACCCTTCGTCGTCGATGATGCGCCGCAGCTTGAGCAGGGCCATCGGCGCGGTGCGGACGCTGACCACCTCGAATCCGTGCTCGGTGAGCAGCGCCTTCCATTCGGCGATGGTCAGCGGCCGGGCGTTGACCTTGATGGAGCGCGCCAATCCCTTGCGCACATCGGTGGCGATCCGCGGGTCGATCCCGTCCGGGGTGAGCGCCAGCTCGTGGAAGGCGTAGCTGCCGCCGGGCCGCAGCACCCGCGACACTTCCTGCACGATCTGGGCCTTCGACTTGTCGGTCTGCATGGTGAGCATGGCCTCGTTGACCACGACATCCGCGCTGGCATCCGGCAGGCCGGTGGACTTGGCGTTGCCGATGGTCACGATGCCGCGGTCGCCGACCACGCCGCCAGTGATCTTGGCGGCGGCCGGATCCTCCTCCACTCCCTGGTATGACGAGGGTCCCGTGGCGAGCAGCAGCCGGGCGGTATGGCCCACGCCGGGGGCGAGTTCGACGACGTCGTGGCCCGCCGCGGGCAACGCCGCCACCATGGCCTCGGTCAGCCGCCGCCCACCGGGGCGCAGCACGGTCTTGCCCAGCCGGGCCAGCAGCCAGTGTCCGGGGACGTCTTCGGTACGGCGCTCCGCGAAGGGCAGATCCTCCGCCGGCGCCGGCTCGAACATTTCCGGCTGAGCCGAGGCATCCGGCGAGTGGTCGACGGCGACGTCATCTTTCATGTAGGGAAGCCTAACTTAACCTCGTCAGGAGCGAAATGGGCCGCCGGCAGCCGTGACGCAGCAGACAACGACGGCAGCTACGCCGCGGCGCGACCTGCCAGCGCCTGCCGCAGCAGGTCAAGGTCCACATAGCGGGCGAGAATGCGGCGGCCGGGACAGTCCGCGCGCAGCACGCCCAGCA
>ERZ778018.2660-NODE-2660-length-10980-cov-3.718352_pt1 | contig 10980 bp, 9 predicted proteins | sample MGYA00375748_ERZ778018 | MGnify/ENA primary metagenome ERZ778018 (study PRJEB29350, sample SAMN05509839) | bioreactor metagenome | biome: bioreactor; material: wastewater | place: South Africa: University of Cape Town | collected 2014-04-22 ... | reverse complement strand
CGGGCCGCAGGGTGGCCTCCAGGTCCGCAAAAGTGCCGCGCACCACCTCCAGCCGTGAACCGCCGTAGGCCGCCACGCCCTGCGGGGTGATGACGGTACGCTGGGTACCGACATAGGCGATGCGGTGCCCGCCGGGGAGCACGCTGAAGCCGACGCTGTAGGTGGTCGATTCCACCAGGTCCCGCTCCAGCACCAGCCCTTCCTCCAGCGCCCGCGGAGATGCCGCATCCAGCCAGTTGCCAAGCTCCTCCTCGCTGCGCACCACGCGCTGGCCGCGCCCACCGCGCTCACGCGGCGGTTTCACCCGCACCGGGCCGCCGCGCAACAGCTCGGCGCCCGCGGCCAGCGCGTCCGCGCGCGAGAACACCGACCAGCCCGGCAGGGTGCAGTCCTCCAGCCCGATGATGTCGATCCATCCCTTCGGGGCCGCGGCACGGCGGCCCGACCGCGGATGGCTGACCAGCTTGGTCGCGACATAGCCGGCCGGCACGATGCCGCCCCACAGCTGGCTGCCGTCGCTGATGCCGAGCGCCGCGGCCTCGCGCCGCGACAGGGTGGAAGAGGGAATCCAGTAGCGGCCGCAGGGCGGCGGGGCGGCAGCCGCCGCGACCCGTCGGGCCCCGAAAAGCTCGGCCAACCGCCCGGCGGCGCAGTGCAGCACCGCCACCTCATGCGGATCCCGCCCGCCGCCGATTTCAGCCACCGAGATCTCGACCGGCAGTGCCGACCACCGGATCGCCGTCGTCCTTGTCTCCTGCTGCCGCAGCGTTGGCATCATTCCTTTTCCTCGTCGTCGGCGCTGTCCCGGATCACTCCCTGTTCCGCGGATTGTGGAGAGGCGGAGATGACCGGAATCCAACCGGAATGGGGCCGGAAATACGGGCCCACGCAACTTTTACACGTCAATGCAGGAAATTCCCGGATTCGGGGGCGGGTGGCGACAACCGCTTCCACCGGCGTCACGAATGAAATGGCGCAGGCGCGCAGGTGGATGCGCCTGTGGCCGGGTTACTCCAGCCCGCGCCGGCGCGCCAGCTGGTCGCGATCCAGCTGCATCAGGTAGCGGAACAGCTTGCGCTGCGCAGCGGGAGTCAGGTCGACGAACTCGCAGCCGGCCTGCGCCGCGTCATAGCCGATATGGCCGCGCACCAGCACGTGGCGGATCTGCAGGTTCACCTCCACCTCGCCGAACTCGGGCAACTCGATGCGACAGCCCTTCAGCACGTCACCGGTCTTGAAGGTGACTTCCGAGCGGGTCGCCACGATCGCCAGGCCGCCACCGCCGATATCGCGGATGCTGGCCTGGATTTCGCGGTCGCTCTCGGGCAGGCGCAGGTGGCAGACCAGGCTGCCAGCCGGCGGCTCGCGCCGCATGAATTCGCGGCGCTGCAGATACAGCATGCGGGCAGGCAGGCCAGCCGCAGCGCCGGCTTGTCCTCGAAACTGTCCAGCCAGGCCGGGCCGGCGGAAAAACGCAGCGCGGCGCGGTCGATGCTGCCCTCGATGCGCAGCTGGTGCGCGCCCAGCCAGGCGTCCAGAAGCTTGCGGGTGGACGGCACGTCGATCCACAGGGAGCCCTCGTCCACCCGCAGCAGCATGGTCGCCATGCTGTCGGCGCTGCCTTCCGCGCGCACGGTCAGCGCGCAGCGCTCCCCTGCCAGCCGCTGCAGGTGGTGGCGGATCTCGCCGAGGTCGTGGACGTAGAACTTGTCGTAGTAGCCGTCCAGGTCGGCCGCATCCAGCTCGGAAGGGGGCGGAACTTCGCTCATCATGCAAGCTTAACGGCTGGCAGATGCCGATGCTTGATGGCGATGTTCACTCCGCGTCGGCCAGGTCGCCCTCGCGCACGCCGACATTGGTCGGGGCGGCATCAAACACCTTCCGGTCCAGCAACCCGGTTTCCCGCGCCACCAGCACCGGCACCACCATCTGCCCGGTCACGTTGGTCATGGTGCGCATCATGTCCAGCACGCGGTCGATGGCGTACAGGTAGCCGATGGTTTCCAGCGGCAGCCCGGCCGCGCTCAGCACCACCGTCGCCATGATCACCGCCGTGCCGGGCACGCCGGCGGTGCCGAAGCTGCCCAGCACCGAGGCCAGCGCGATGATCAGGTACTGCGACAGCGACAGCTCGATCCCGGCGTACTGCGAGATGAACACCGCCGCCAGCGCCGGGTAGATCGCGCCGCAGCCGTCCATCTTGATGGTCGCGCCCAACGGCACCGCGAACGCCGCGTAGTCCTTGTCCACGCCGAGGTTGTGGGTGGCGCTGCGCAGCGACACCGGCAGCGCGGCGAAGCTGCTCGAGGCCACGAACGCCACCTGCATGCCCGGCGCGGCGCCGCGGAAGAACTTCAGCGGGTTCAGCCCGTGCGCCAGCAACAGCCCGCCGTACACCACCACGATGTGGAAAGCGCAGGCCGCGTACAGCGCGAACACGAAGTTCAGTAGCGGGCGCAGCTGCTCGAAGCCGTAGCCGCCCACCAGCGCGGCGATCAGGCCGAAGGTGCCGAACGGGGTGAACTCCAGCACGTAGCGGGTCACCTGGATCATCACGTCGCTGGCTTCGCCGACCAGCTTGCGCACGCCGGCCACCTTCTCGCCCAGCTTGACCATCGCAAAACCGACCAGGCCGGCGAAGAAGATCACCTGCAGCACGGTGCCGCTGCGCGGGACCAGCACCTTGGTGCCGTCGGCCAGCTTGGCGGTGGCGGCCCCACCTAGCGCCTGGAACGGGTTGGCCGGCACCAGGTTGAGCAGCATGTCCAGCGCGCCCGGCACGTCCTTGGGTTTGTAGTCGGAGGCGACCTGCAGCACGCCGACGCCACTGCCGGGCTGGATGATCCAGCCGAACAGCAGGCCCACGCCCACCGCCAGCGCGGCGGTGATGGCGAACCAGGCGAAGGTGCGGCCGGCCAGCGCGGCGATCGACTTCTGCCCGCTCAGCGACGCCACCGCGTTGATCACCGCGAAGAACACCAGCGGCACCGCGATCATCATGATCAGGGTGACGTAGAGGTCGCCGATCGGCCCGAACCAGGTTTCCGCATCCTTGCCGAAGGCCCAGCCGGCCAGCGCACCGAACACGAAACCCAGCACCACGCGCTTCCAGAACTTGATGCGGAACCACCAGTCGAACATGCGCGTAACCCCGGGAAAGACCGTCGAACGATACCGGAGCGCCGTCGCGGCGTCAGCGCCATCCGCGCAACACTGCGGACATGGTGACCATTCATAATGTGCGCATGAAGAAACTGCATCTGCGCCTGCTGCCGCTTGCCTGCGGCCTGACCCTCGCCGCCTGCGCCAGCACCCCGCCGGCTCCGCCCTCCCTGCCGCCCCAGGCCGCCAGCGTGGCGGTTTCCGTCCCGCCGGTACGCCACCCCGACGGCGAGACCGCGCAATGGTGGTACCGCGACGGCGCCGCCCAGGCAGGCGAACGCGGCGCCCTGGCCGGGCGCGCGAAGAACGTGATCGTTTTCCTCGGCGACGGCATGAGCCTGACCACGGTGGCCGCGGCGCGCATCCTGGAGGGCCAGCGCAATGGCGGCAGCGGTGAGGAGAACCGGCTCGCCTGGGAGGTATTCCCCGCCACCGCGCTGGCCAAGACCTACAACACCGACTCGCAGACGCCCGACTCCGCGGGCACGATGAGCGCGATCGCCACCGGGGTGAAGACCCGCGCCGGCGTGCTCAGCATCGGCCAGCAGGCCCGGCGCCGCGACTGCGCGGGCGCACTGGCGGCGCCAATGCTGACGCTGTGGGAGCTGGCCTCCAGCGCCGGGATGGCCACCGGCGTGGTCACCACCACCCGCGTCACCCATGCCACCCCGGGTGCGACGTTCACCCACTCGGCCGACCGCAACTGGGAAAACGACACCGACCTGCCCGACGGGGCGAAGCGCGCCGGTTGCACCGACATCGCCCGCCAGCTGGTGGAAACGCCGTTCGCGCATGGCTTCGACGTGCTGATGGGCGGCGGCCGCAAGAACTTCATGCCGGTGTCGCAGCGCGACCCGGAGTACGACGACAAGGTCGGCGAACGCCTCGACGGGCGCGACCTGGTCGGTGAGTGGCAGCAGCGCCATGCCGGCGGCGTCTATGTCTGGAACAAGCGCCAACTCGATGCCGCGCCCCTCGACCGGCCGCTGCTGGCCCTGTTCGAACCCGACCACATGCAGTTCGAGCATGACCGCCCGCAGGACCGCGCAGGCGAGCCCTCGCTGGCCGAGATGACCCGCGCGGCGATCGCCCGGCTGTCGCGGGCGCCCGAGGGCTACGTGCTGCTGGTGGAAGGCGGCCGCATCGATCACGCCCACCACTACGGAAACGCCTACCGCGCGCTCACCGATACCGTGGCCCTGAGCGATGCCGTGCGTGCCGCCAGCGAAGCGACCGATCCCGCCGACACCCTGATCCTGGTGACCGCCGACCATTCGCATACCCTGAACTTCGTCGGCTATCCGCAGCGCGGGAATCCGATCCTCGACAAGGTCCGCGGCAGCAGCGGCGAAGAGGACGGCGGCGGCCTGGTCAACGACGGCACCGGCCTGCCCTACACCACCCTCAGCTACGCCAACGGCCCCGGCTATACAGGCGCCAGTGGCTCGCAGCCGGCCGGGCCGAAGCGTTTCCCGCACTTCGGCAGGGAATACCAGCCGGCCGACGGCCGCCCCGACCTGACCCACGTGGACACCGCGCATCCCGACTACCTGCAGGAAGCACTGGTGCCGCTGTCCAACGAAAGCCACGGCGGCGACGACGTGGGGGTGTGGGCGCGCGGTCCCGGAAGCGTCGCGGTCCGCGGCTCGCTGGAACAGAACGCACTTCACCACATCCTCGTGCAGGCCACCCCGCGCCTGCGCGCGGCGCTGTGCGCGAAGCAGCTGTGCGACGGCAACGGCGTGCCGGTGGAACTGCCGCGGATCGAAACCTTCCGCCAGCCGCCACCCGGTCCCTGACCGGGATCCGGCTTCGCGGCGCACCGACAGCGCTCGCGAAGCCCGAGTGCGGATCAGAACGGCTTGGCCAGCACCAGCCAGACGATCGCGACCAGCGCCGGCAGCGGCAGCTCGTTGAACCAGCGCAGTGCCCTGCCCGACGGCAGGGGCCGGCCGCGCTCCACGCCCTTCAACCAGCGCCCGGTGACGATGTAGAACGCGAACAACGCCACCACCAGACCCAGCTTGGCATGCAGCCACGCGGTGCCCGCGCCGACCATGGTCGGAAACGCCGGCAGCACCCGGTAGCCCAACCACAGCACCAGGCCCAGCACGAAGGCGATGCCGAACATCACGTGGCCGAAGCGGTACAGCCGCCGCCCCATCAGCAGCAGCCGCGCACGCACCTCCTGCGACTCGCCCGCTTCGGCGAGGTTGACCAGGATCCGCGGCAGGTAGAACACCGCCGCCATCCAGGCGATCACGAACACGAGGTGGAAGGTCTTGGTCAGCAGGTAGGCCATGCGGTCGCTCCGGAATGTTTCAATTCGCCATGCCCGCGCGGGCGCTGGCCGATGCGCCTTCGCCGCTGCCGCTGGCGCGACCCTCGACGATGACAACCGGCGGATGATACGCACACGATGACCAAGACCTATGACCGCGCCTACTTCGACCGCTGGTACCGCCACGGCGGCATCGGCCACGCCGCGCGGCTGGCGCGCAAGGTGGCGCTGGCGGTGGCCACCGCCGAATACCATCTGGAGCGGCCGATCCGCAGCGTGCTGGACATCGGCTGCGGCGAGGGCGCCTGGCGCGCGCCGCTGCTGAAGCTGCGCCCGAACGCGCAGTACCTGGGCTTCGACAGCAGCGACTACGCCATCGCCCGCCATGGCCGCCGCCGCAACCTGCACCACGCGCGTTTCGCCGATTTCGCCCACCTGCGCCCCTGCCCGCCCGTCGATCTGCTGGTCTGCAGCGACGTGCTGCATTACCTCGACACCCGCGAACTCGACCGTGGCCTGCCCGCGCTGGCCGAGCTCTGCGGCGGCGTGGCCTTCATCGAGGTGTTCGCGCGCGGCGACGGCGCCGAGGGCGACGAACACGACTTCAAGCAGCGCAGCGCCGCGTTCTACCGCGAGCGCCTGCGCGCGCTCGGGCTGCGTCCGCTGGGCTCGCACTGCTGGCTGTCACCGGCACTGGTGCCGCACGCGACCGCGCTGGAGCTTCCGGACTGATCGGCAGAACCGGGATAGCGATCACAGCCCCGTCATGCCCATGGGTTATGCTGCAGTGCCGCAATCCGGGGCGACCCAAGACTCACCATGCTGCTGTACCAACTGCACGAATTCTGGCGGGCGGGCCTTGCGCCCTATACCTATTGGGCCGACGCCGGCGCGAAGATGTATTCCGCGCAGGACAGCTGGCTGTCGGCGCTGCCCGGTGCACCGCGCACGGCGGCCGCGTTCGAGCTGATGTACCGGCTGGGCAAGGATTACGAGAAGCCCGAATTCGGCATCCACCAGATCGAGGTGGAAGGCCTGTCGATCCCGGTGGTCGAACGGGTGGCGCTTGAGAAGCCGTTCTGCCGGCTGCTGCGCTTCAAGCGCTACCACGACCAGGCCGACGGCCTGGCGCGAATGAAGGACGACCCCACCGTACTGGTGGTAGCGCCGCTGTCCGGCCACCACGCCACGCTGCTGCGCGACACCGTGCGCACCCTGCTGGCCGACCACAAGGTCTACATCACCGACTGGACCGACGCGCGCATGGTGCCGGCGGCCGAGGGCGCGTTCACCCTCGACGACTACATCGCCTACGTGCAGACATTCATCCGCCACATCGGCGTCGAGCGCCTGCACGTGATCAGCGTCTGCCAGCCCACCGTGCCGGTGCTGGCCGCGATCTCGCTGATGGCGGCGCGCGGCGAGGCGCTGCCGAAGTCGATGACGATGATGGGCGGGCCGATCGACACCCGCCAGTCGCCCACCTCGGTCAACAACCTCGCCACCCGCCAGCCGCTGTGGTGGTTCGAGAACAACGTCATCCACACCGTGCCGGCCAACTATCCCGGGGCCGGCCGCCGCGTCTACCCGGGCTTCCTGCAGCACCTCGGGTTCGTGGCGATGAACCCGGAGCGGCACTCGACTTCGCACTGGGACTTCTACCAGGACCTGGTCAAGGGCGACCTCAGCTCGGCGCAGTCGCACCGCAAGTTCTACGACGAGTACAACGCGGTGCTCGACATGCCGGCCGAGTACTACCTCGACACCATCCGCACCGTGTTCCAGCAGCAGCTGCTGCCGCGCGGGCTGTGGGACGTGGCCGGGGAACGGGTCGATCCTTCGAAGATCCGTGGCTGCGCGCTGCTCACCATCGAGGGCGAGCTGGACGACATTTCCGGGCAAGGCCAGACGCGCGCCGCGCACGCCCTGTGCACCGGCATCGCCGACGAAGACCGCAAGCACCTGACCGTGGCCGGCGCCGGCCACTACGGCATCTTCAGCGGGCGCCGCTGGCGCACCCAGGTGTATCCGCAGGTGCGCGACTTCATCGCCGCGCATGCGGGCAAGCCGGAAGCGCCCGCCCGCAAGCCCGCGCCCGGGCGCCGCTGACCACGCCGCATTCAGCGCGTCATTCACGTGCCGGCAACGGCGGCCGCTCCAGTCTCGACCTTACCCGACTGGAGAACGGCCATGCCCCGCGGCGATAAATCGGCCTACACCGACAAGCAGCAGCGCCAGGCCGCGCACATCGAAGCCAGCGAGCGCAAGGAAGGCCGCTCGCAGGAAGACGCCGAGCGCATCGCCTGGGCCACCGTCAACAAGCAGGACGGCGGCGGCAAGCAATCCGGCAGCGGCCGCAAGGACACGAAGCATTAACCCACGGGCTGCGGCACCCCCGGCGTGCGGCGGCTATGCTTGCCGCTTTCGCCGAGGATGCCCGCCATGCGCCACGCCCTGCTCGCCTTCGCCGTAGCCACCCTCATCGCCGCACCCGCCATCGCGGCGGACGGCGCCCAGCAGCCCAAGCGCAAGTCGGCGCAGGACATCATCGACGCCGCCCCGGCCAGCGCCTGGCGCGACCTGGATCCGGCCAACACCCTGTACATGGAACTGCCGACCGGGCGGGTGGTGATCGAGCTGGCGCCGGGCTTCGCGCCCGCGCATGTGGCGAACATCAGGACGATGGCCCAGGGCGGCTTCTGGGATGGGCTGACCATCTACCGCTCGCAGGACAACTTCGTGGTCCAGTTCGGCGATCCCGACGGCGAGGAGGCCGGCAAGGCCAAGCCCTACCCGACCGGCACCCGCACCCACCTGCCCGCGGAATTCACCCGCAGCGACAAGGGCGTGCGCTTCGACCGCCTGCCCGACGTCGACGGCTGGGCGCCGCAGGTCGGCTTCGTTGACGGCATGCCGGCCGCGCGCGACCCGAAGACCGGCAGGCTGTGGATGGCGCACTGCTATGGCGTTCTCGGCGCCGGCCGCAACAGCGCGCCCGACAGCAGCATCGGCGCCGAACTCTATGTCGTCATCGGCCAGGCCCCGCGCGCGCTGGACCACCAGCTGACCGTGGTGGGCCGGGTGGTCAAGGGCATGGAGCTGCTCAGCGTGATCCCGCGCGGACCTGCGCCGATGGGCTTCTACGAGAAGCCCGAACAGCGCGCGCCGATCCTGTCGATCAAGCTGGCCAGCGAGGTGCCCGAGGCGCAGCGCACCCCGCTGCAGCTGCTGCGCACCGACAGCCAGGCGTTCATCGATGCCACCGAGGCACGCCGCAACCGGGTGGACGACTTCTACACCCAGCCGGCCGGCCACATCGACCTGTGCAACGTCAGCCTGCCGGTGCGCCCGGCGCCGTGAGCGGCGCCATCACCCGGCGTTCGCCTGCCTCCGCCTAGCCTGCGCTTTCCTTCCCCCGGAGACCGACACCATGCCCATGATGCGCATCCGCCTGACCGGCAGCGAGGACGATGTCCGCGCGATCACCAACCTGCTGCAGAGTCTGGACGGCATCGAGCACGTCGAGGAAATCGATGATCTGATGCCGCACATGGACGACGCCGATTCCAGTTCGGCAGGCCTGAGCGACGTCGAGGGCCCGGATACCCACGAACTGGAAATCGACGCGCCCAACGCCGCGACCGCGCAGAAGGTCCGGCAGACGGTGGAGGCGTTGGCTTTCGATCTCGACGTGGTGGCGGAATTCGAAGAGGACGAAGGCTGAGGCACGCACCGGGGAATGCCCCGGGGACGCAAAAGGAAAAGGCGGCCGAGGCCGCCTTTTCCATTCCAGCCGGTGGCCCTGGATCAGAACTCCCTGCTGACCCGCACCCCGAACGTGCGCGGCTGCGCGATCACCGTGTACGGCTCGTTGCCGCAGGTCAGCGCGGCGCACTGGGCGAACCGGCTCATCTGCGCGCGCTCGTCGAAGGCGTTCTTCAGGAACAGGTCCACCGACCAGCTGTCCCTGCGCCAGCCCGCCGACAGATCGACCAGCGTGTAGCCATCGAGCTGGCCCAGCAGGGCGGTTTCCGCCGTGCGCATGTCCACCCGCCGCTTGCCCGCATGCGACAGCGAGGCCTGCCAGTACGCTTCACCCGAGCCCATCTCGAAGCTGTAGCGGGCGCTCAGCGCGCCCTTGAAGCGCGGCGTCACCGGCAACGAGGTACCGGCCGCGGCCTGCGGGCCGTCGACGACGTTGCCGTTCGGATCCTCCGTGCCCGACGGGCACACGGTTTCCGGCTTGCCGTCCGGCTTCAGCCAACCGCAATAGTTCTCGGTCAACTTGGCGTCATACCAGGCGAAGCTGCCGGTGAACTGCAGGTTGTACGTGGCCGCCCAGCTCAGGTCCAGCTCCATGCCATCGATCCGCGCCTGGTTGGCGTTGCGGATCTCGGTCAGGCCGTTCTGGCCAAGGTAGGAGAACTGGAAGTCCTTCCAGTTCTCGCGGAACACCGCGCCGTTGAAGATCAGCGTGCCGTCCGCCCACGAGGTCTTCCAGCCGGCCTCGTAGTTGGTCAGGAAGTCGGACACGTACGGCGGCAGCGTGCCGCGACGGTTGATGCCGCCGGGCCGGTAGCCCTGCGACCAGGTCGCGTACACCAGCTTCTTGTCGTCGATCTTCCAGGTGGCATTGAGCCGGTAGGTGGCGTCGTTCTCCTTGACCTGCTTGTCCACCACCTTGCATGGGGCGCCGTCGTACGACTCCCAGTTGGACGGCGCGCCGTACTGCGCCAGGCAGCCGGCCTCGCCGTAGCGGTCGGCCGGATCCAGGCTGCTGCCCGAGGAATAGCCGTTGGCGAAACCGAAGTAGCCCTTCAGCCCGTTCTCGGCCCGGAACCAGCGGCCACCCGCCGTCAGTTCGAGCTTGTCGGTGGCATCGAAGCTGACCTGGCCGAACACCGCCTGGTCGCGATCGCGGCGGTCCTGCTGGGTCAGCCAGATCGTCTCTGGCCAACCGCTGACCGACAGGTCGCTAGCCAAGCCGTCGACGCGGTAGCGCTGTTCGATGTCGTGGCTCTGCTGCTGCCAGAACACGCCTGCCACCATCCGCACGCGGTTGTCCTGCGGCGAGGCGATGCGCAGCTCGTGGCTGGTGCGCTTGTAACCGTCCTTGGCATCGATGTGCTGGGCTGGGTTGATCAGGTCGCCGTTGTCGTCATAGAAGTAGGCGCCATAACCGGCCAGTGCGTCGTACCAGTAGCCGTAGTCGCTGTAGTCGGACGCGGAGTCGACGTCGCGCTTGAGGTGCGAGAACACATAGGTCAGGTCGAAGTTGCCGATCTTGCCTTCCACCGTCATCGCCGCCTGGTACCAGCGGTCGTCCGAGAACTCGGGATAGAAGGGCTTGACCGCCATCTCGCCGCTGGACGCGTCGTAACCGGCGTCGGCGCTGCCCACCAGCGGGTCGATGCCGGCGCTGCCGTAGGCCTTCTGCTTCTGCGCGATGACGTGCGGGGTGATGGTCCAGCGGTCGTTGATGTCGAAGCGCAAGGCCGCGCGCATGCCAACGGTGTCGGCGGCGTTGTAGTTCTTTT
>ERZ778018.2659-NODE-2659-length-10980-cov-4.729611_pt1 | contig 10980 bp, 9 predicted proteins | sample MGYA00375748_ERZ778018 | MGnify/ENA primary metagenome ERZ778018 (study PRJEB29350, sample SAMN05509839) | bioreactor metagenome | biome: bioreactor; material: wastewater | place: South Africa: University of Cape Town | collected 2014-04-22 ... | reverse complement strand
GTGGATGAGGAGGTCGGCTATAACGACGTCGAGACATCGCCCGGCGTGCAGGGCGCGCTCGAACGCTTCGTGGCAGAGCACTTCCCCGAGCTGGCCGGAACGACGGTCGAACGGCGCTGGAGCGGTATTCTCGGCTTTACACCCGATCACCTGCCACTGGTTGGCCGGTTGCCGGACATGCCCGACGTGTATTTCGCGGTCGGTTTCAGCGGCGAGGGGATGGGTATGGGCGCCGCCACCGCCGAGCGCACGGCCGCGTTGATCCTCAACGGCACTCACCCCGGAGTTCTCAGCGCCGACCGGCTGACCTCCGCCACGACCGGCGCGCCGTAAGGCAAGCGTTGGATCGAACAAGAGCGATGTAGACAGGGAGGTTCCCGTGACGGAGAACGACGCGGCAAGCGCAACCCCGCTTCAACCGTGGCCGGAACTGCCGTTCGACGCCTGGGCGGAAACGTGCGAGACCCTGCATCGGTGGACCCAGATCATCGGAAAGGTCGCGTTGGCTCTCCGACCTTTTCTCAACCAATGGTGGCAGGTCGGATTACACCTCACCCCGCGCGAAGTGACGACCGGCACGATCCAATTCGAGCGAGGGTCCTTCGCCATGAGTTTCGACTTCATCGAGCACCTGCTGCTGATCGAAACGAGCGACGGACAACGAGCGGCGCTGCCATTGGTACCTCAGTCGGTCGCCAGCTTTTACCGCGACGTCATGACGGCGCTCGAAACGCTCGGAATCGCGGTCACCATCAACCCACGGCCGGTCGAGATTCCGAATGCGGTGCGTCTGGATCAGGACGAGCAGTTCGCGGCATACGATGCGACCTATGTCGCCCGGTGGTGGCGGATCATGCTCGAGACGGAGCATGTGCTGCAGCGTTACCGTTCAACGTTTGCCGGGAAGAGCAGCCCGAACTTGTTCTTCTGGGGTTCCTTCGATCTCAATACGACGCGTTTCTCCAGCCGTCCGGCGCCGCTGCCGCAAGGGGCACCACGCTTTGTTCAACTGGCCGAAGACCAGGAAAATGTCTCCTGCGGCTTTTGGCCGGGCAACATCACACTGGGCGGTGTCACGCTTGGTGAGCCGGCCTTCTACAGCTATCACTACCCCGAACCGACGGCGTATCGGGATGCGACCATTCAGCCGGCTGACGCGTTCTATCATCCCCAGTTAGGTGAGTTCATTCTCCCCTACCAGGCGGTCCGCCGGAGCAGCGACCCGGCGAACGCCATTTTGGAGTTCTTTCACCAGAGCTATGACGTCGCGGCGGAACTCGCCCAATGGGATCGGACAATGCTCGAACGGTAGCAACCGACCAGCAACCCGCATCTCGGATCCTCGGTGCACCGGCTGACCGAATTGCCCCTCAGATGTCACCACCTTTGTGGGTGTCGGACTCGCTGTGCCGCCTGGCATGGGAATAGGAGGGGCGATGCCGGGGTTTTTGCAGCCGAGACGCTGACGACGTATGGCACGATCAACGTATGGGAATCAGCATGGAACACATTGGTCGGATCGGAATTTGGATCGGGCATTCGAACATTGGAGCCGACGTTGCGCAAGAGCTGGAGCGGCTCGGGTATGCAACGATCTGGCTTGGCTTCTCGCCACCGGCTGAACTGGATACCGCCGATCCACTATTGGACGCCACCGAACGGCTGACTGTCGGCACCAGCATCGTGAATATATGGACGGCGGACGCCAAGCGGGTCGCCGAGTCGTTCCACCGGCTCGAGGCGAAGTATCCGGGGCGGTTCATGCTCGGGATCGGTGCCGGGCACCGGGAGAACAACGCGGACTACCGCAAACCGTACGGGGCGCTGGTGGAGTACCTCGATGAACTCGACCGGGCTGGTGTGCCGAAGCAGCAGCGAGCGATGGCTGCGCTGGGGCCTCGCATGCTGGAGTTGGCTCGAACCCGTACGGCCGGCGCGCTGCCGTATCTCGTGACTCCGGATTACACCCGCTGGGCACGCGCGCAACTCGGTCCCGAGGCGTTGCTGGTGTCCGAGCAGAAGGTTGTGCTTGACGACAATCCCGAACAGGCACGCAAGGTCGGCCGCGCTCGCGTCGGTCCGTACCTGCGCCTGTCGAACTACGTCGCCAATTTGCGACGCATTGGCTTCGACGATGATGATCTGACCTTCCCCGGCAGCGACCGGATCATCGATGCGCTCGCCGTGCACGGCGACCAGGACACGGTCGTCGCCGGATTGCGCGCCCATCTCGAGGCCGGCGCGAACCAGGTGGCGGTGCAGATCCTGTCCGCGGACCACGACATCCTGCCGACGGCCCGGGCGCTGGCCGGAAGGATCTGAATCCTTCGGACCAGCGGTCATGCGCTTGCCGGCTGGTGCTGATGGTTGCCGTGGATCTGAAGGCCCATGCCGATGAGCTCATGACCGGAAAGCGTGCACCAGGTGCCGATGTCGCTGGTGACCGTTCCGAGGACGAGTCTCTGTGACTCGCCCGGGGCGAGCATTCGGACGACGCCGTGTGTTCGCGGAGCCGTTCGGTTGACAGCGCCTGACCGAATGCCGATGATCGCGGATGCACACTGCGGGACGTGTTCACGTCCGATTCAGACAAGCAGGCGGTGTGGTTTAGAGCTGAGAAGCCGCGTCTCTGGTTTGCGCCGGCCGGTGTCTCGCGCGAGCACGCGGAATAAGGACGATGAAGGTGAACCAGGAGATTGTCACAGAGACGCTGGACGATGGGGCAATCGGTCTGATCACGCTCAACCGGCCGGAGCGTCATAACGCGCTGACCCTCGCGATGTGGCGGCAGTTCGCCGATAGCGTCCGAGCGTTCGGCGAAAAGGCTGCATGCCGCGTGCTGATCGTGCGCGGTGCGGGAGAGCGAGCGTTCTCGGCCGGTGCCGATCTGAACGAAATCGCGACGCACCGCCAGACACCGGAGGGCGCTGCTGCTCATCATGCCGTTGTCGAGGATGCCTTCCGCGCGCTCACGGACTTCGAGCAGCCGGTCATCGCCATGATTCATGGCTATTGCATCGGCGGCGGTTGCGAACTGGCAGTTGCCTGTGACCTGCGTATGGCTGACGAACGCGCGCAGTTGGGCATCCCGGCGGCAAAGCTCGGCATTGTACTGGGTGTCGACGAGCTGCGCCGGTTGGCAAGCCTAGTGGGTGTGGCCGTGGCGAAGGAGATCCTTTTCTCCGGTCGTCGCTTCGACGCGGCGGAGGCGCTGCGGATCGGCCTGGTCAATCAGGTTTTTCCGGCGGACAAGCTGGAAGATGCGACCTTCGCGCTTGCTCGCCAGATTGCCGAGAATGCCCCGATCTCCGTCGATGCGACCAAGGCGCTGCTCAACGCCATCGATCGAGGCATACCGTCGACCGAACTGGCGGCGTTGCAGCGGACATTCTCCGAGCAGGCGAATCTCGCGGTCGATGCGCGTGAGCGTATCGCCTCCGTTGTTTCGCGCCGCGAGCGTCCTTCCTGATCTCACCACTCGAGCCTACTCATCGGGTTTAGAATGTGGGGGCGCGGGTGATCCGCGCTTCTTGTCGACCCCGTGGTATGAGGACGAGTTTGATGCTCGAATATGCGATCCAGACGGATGGGCTTTCACGATCGTTCGGCGCTGTTCGGGCGGTCGAGGACGTGTCGATGCGGATTCCGGCCGGTACGATCTTCGGCTTTCTCGGGCCGAACGGCTCGGGGAAGACGACGACGATTCGGCTGCTCCTTGGCCTGCTGGAGCCGAGTCGTGGTAGCGCGACGGTGCTTGGCTTCGACAGTCGTCGCCAAGCGGGTGACATTCGTCAGCGAACCGGCGCGCTGCTCGAGCATCCCGGTCTCTACGAACGCCTGAGCGCTCAGGAAAACCTGGAATTCTATGCCCGCGTCTGGAATCTGACGCCGGCCGATCGCGACGCTCGGGTCAAGGAATTGCTCACGCATATGGGCCTCTGGGACCGGCGTGCTGACCAGGTGGGCAATTGGAGCCGGGGGATGAAGCAGAAGCTGGCGGTCGCACGGGCGATGCTGCATCGCCCGTCGTTGATCTTCCTCGACGAGCCAACGTCCGGTCTCGACCCGGTCGCCTCGGCCACCTTGCGCGACGATCTCAGTTCGCTCGTGATGCGTGAAGGTGTCACGGTCTTTCTCACGACGCACAATCTGCCCGAGGCGGAGTCAATCTGCAATCTGGTTGGGGTGATCCGGCAAGGTCGCCTGCTGACCGTCGACAGCCCTGTTCATATTCGGACACATGGGGGTGAGCAGAAGGTCGAATTCACTGGCCAGGGATTTACGCCCGCCGTACTGGAAGTGCTTCGTTCGCGTCCTGAAGTCGCGGACGTCAAGGTGAGCAACGGCACGCTGACGCTGGCGCTCCATGACGATCGCCCGGTCGCGCCACTCGTGCGGCTTCTGGTTGAGGGCGGCTGCGATATCGAAGAGGTGCGCAAGGGGGCAGCCAGTTTGGAGCAGGCGTTCCTGGCGCTGATGGAGCATGACGCATGATTTCAGATATCCTCGCGATGGTCTGGAAGGAATTCCATGAGCTGCGCCAGGGCGGCGGCCGCGGCAAGTACGCACCATTCATCCTCGTGCTGATCTACGGCGTGTTCTTTCCGCTTCAAACTGGTCGTTCGTGGGTCGATTCCTACCAGATGGTCGGTTTCGGTCTGGGTATTTCCGTCTTCATGGTGTTGAGCGTCGTCGCGGACTCGATCGCCGGCGAACGCGAGCGACACACGCTCGAGACGTTGCTGGCGAGCCGCCTCGCCGATCGCTCAATTCTGATCGGGAAGATCGTATCCGTCGTTCTGTACGGTTGGGGCCTGACGATCCTCAGTCTGATCGTCGGGCTGGTTGTGGTCAACCTGAGCGCCGGTGGCGGCCATGTGCTCCTGTATCCCGCCGGGCGAGCGATAACGGCGGTCGTCCTCACGTTTCTGCTCTGTGTCCTGGCGACTGGGGTCGGCGTGCTAGTGTCGCTGCGTTCCTCAACCGTGCGGCAGGCGCAGCAGATGCTGATGATCAGCTGGATGGTCTTGATCTTTGTCGCCGTCTTCGGGGTGCAGTTGATGTCACCAGCGACCAGACTTCGTCTTGAAAATCGACTCACCAATACACAGGTGACGACGCTTGTCGTCGGGGCGGCGCTCATCCTGATTCTGCTCGATGTCATCGTGCTGGCGATCAACGCGGCGCGTTTCCAGCGTTCACGGCTCATTCTTGACTAGCTAAGTACGGACGAACCGGGGAGGAAGATTCCGGTCATCCGGTTGACAGCGGATCGCCGAATGCCGATGATCGCGATTGCACATCGAATTTCGTGATCACGTCCGCATCAGCCGAATAACTGGAGTGAAGATGACAAGTCCGTTGAGTCCCGAAAAGCTGGTCTATGGGTTTTCGCTGGCCGGTGATCCTCGTCTATCTCCGGATGGCACACGGGTGCTCTACACGCTCTCGAAGGTCGATCCGGAGAAGAAGAAGACGCAGAGTGCGCTCTGGCTCTGCGCGATTGACGGCAGTGACGCGCGTCAGTTGACGCAGAGCGGCGAGCAGAATAGCGGCGGGCGCTGGTCGCCCGATGGCATGCAGATCGCCTTTGTCTCGGATCGCGTCAAGAAGAGCGGCATTTTCGTGCTTCCGGCCGGCGGGCCGGGTGATGCGCGTGAACTGACACACCACGGCCAGGCGATTCACGATCTCGCCTGGTCACCGGACGGCCGGCAGATCGCCTATTCGACGACATTTGACCCGGAAAACCCGGACGAGTCGGAGCCGGACGAGGATGCGGCGCCGCGCGTACGGATAACGCGGCGGATCGACTACAAGCAAGATGGCCGGGGCTACCTGAACGATACGCGGACACAGGTCTTCGCCGTCGATGTCGCCAGCGGCGAGCGGCGTCAGGTGACGACGACCGCGGTCGATCACTATTTCCCGCAGTGGTCACCGGATGGGACGTCGATCGCCGTTCAGATTCCGAATCGGAACGGCATGTGCTCGCAGCTTGGCATCGTGTCGGTCGAAACCGGGGAGACGAAGCTGGTTGGCCCGGAGCAGGGTGTCGTCGGCGCCTGGTCGTGGTCACCGGCAGGCGATCGGATCATCTTCGCCGGGGATACGGAGCAGACGCACCAGCTCGATTTCTTCATATACACGGTCGCCAGCGGTGACGTGAAGCGGCTGACCGACGACCTGCCGTCGCTGCCGGTTGGCGGGCAGGCGGGGATGTCGGCACCGTCGCAGCCGGTCTGGCTCGATGAGCATCAGGTGCTCTTCCACGCGATGCGCGCCGGAGCGAGCACGCTCGGTGTCATCGACGCCGAATCGGGCAACGTCGAAACGCAGCATTCGTGGCAGGCGCAGTTGGGCGGTTTGAGCATGGACGACGCCCATCGCTACGTCGTACAGGGCTACAGCAGCCTGGAAGCGCATGGCGAAATCTCGGTCTTCGATACACAGAGCGGCAGCGCTACGGTCATCACGAACTACAGCGAGCCGGTGCTCTCCGACTCGCCGATGGCCGGCTGGGAACGCTTCGACGTCGAGCGGAACGGCCTGACGATTGAGGCGTGGATGCTGAAGCCGCCCGGCTTCGATCCGGCGAAGCGTTACCCAGCGATTCTCGAAATCCATGGCGGTCCGAATGGACACTACGGCTACGTCTTCAACCAGCTGCATCAATGCCTGGCAACCAACGGCTTTGTCGTCGTCTACTCGAACCCGCGCGGTTCTAGCTCCTATGGCCGCGATTTCACGATGCGTGTCACCGAAGATTGGGGCGGCGAAGATTTCAAAGATCTGATGGCGGTGATGGACAAGGCGTTGGAGCAGCCGTACATCGATCCGGAGCGAACCGGCGTCTCGGGCTACAGCTACGGCGGTTATATGACGTCGTGGACGATCGGCCAGACCGATCGGTTTAAGGCGGCCGTTTGCGGCGCGCCCTGCTTCGATCTCGAATCGATGTACGGCACGAGCGATATCAGCCACACCTTCGGCGATCAGCAATGGGGCGGCGAGCCATATCAGTCAAAAGAGTGGTACGAAGCGCATTCACCCTCGACCTTCGCCCATCGCGCCGTCACGCCGACACTCATCATTCATGGCGAGGCGGATGAGCGCTGTCCGATTGGCCAGGGCGAGCAGATGTTCATCGCGCTGCAGAAGGCGGGCTGTGAGGTCGAGTTCGCGCGCTATCCCGGCGGCTACCACGGTTTCCGCAATTCCGGATATCCAGCGCACCGTGAGGATGCCCTGGCGCGTGCGCTCGGTTGGTTCAAGGATCATCTCGGCGAACCGGTTTAAACGCCACTGCCGGTCGCGGGTCATATCGAATGCGGGGCGGGGTCAGTGTGGCCCCGCCGTTTCTCTGCCTGAAGCACGACGAATGGAGCACGGCGATGTCGCATCCACATCCACTGGTCGAACAACTGCGCTACGCTCGCAGCGAGTTTCAGCGTTCGCTGGCGGGCATGACCGGTGAAGACGCGCGCCAGCGCTTTGCACCGATGAATTCGATCAGCTGGATGATCGGGCATATGGCCTGGCAGGAGCAGCGCTACTGGCTCACCTTCGGCCAGGGCCAGGTGATCGCGCCGCGCGTCAACGAACTGACCGCGAACGGCGGCCCCGCGACCACGCCGCCTCTGGCGGAGATGTGGTCCGATTGGGAGGCGGTTACGCAGGCGTCCGACGGTTTTCTCGATGGCCTGACTGCCGAGCGCCTGAACGAACATTTCGAAGTCAACGGCCGTCAGGTGCCCGAAACCATCGGCACGCGCCTGCTGCGTACCACCTATCACTACTGGTACCACAACGGTGAGGCGCAGGCGGTGCGCCAGCTGCTTGGTCACACCGACCTGCCCGAGTTCGTCGGCGATATCGGCGACGAGGCGCCGTATCGGGCCGGGTAGCGGCCCTCACTCCAAGGACGCGGTCTACGCGAGCGCCGCACGGATGGCTTGACCGTGGCGTTGGATCTCGCCGATGGCGAGGTAGTTGATGAGGCCGGCGGCGGTCGAGGGCGGGGCGCCGATCAGCGTCACGGCTGCTCGCGCGAGCTGTTCGTCAGTTAGAGCGCGATAGATCTCAGCGGCGAACGCGCCATTTCGTCGTAACAGCGAGACAGTCTTCGCTTGCGTGACGTTCGCGAACACCTCGGCGTGGTGCGCGTTGGCGGCATCGATCATTTCCATGGGTATGGGTTCCGGCGGCTGACCCTCGGCAATCTGCCGGATCATGCCGGCCAGGTGGGCATGGTTGTCCGCGATGTGATGCGCCTGGACGGCCACGGTCCAGCCGGTGTCGGCACAGAGCGCTCGCCACTGTTCGGGTGTTGCACGCCCGACCAGTTCGATGAGTTCGTCATTCGCATGGGTGAAACGCCAGGCGAGCGCCCGTGCCTGGGCGCTCGTCGCGCCGTCTCGCGGCGGTTCCGGGCGCGCACCTTCTCCGGCGTAGAAGGTTTCCAACCGGTACATCGTCGTTAGCGCCAGCATCGTCTCCATATTCGGCTCAGCGCCCGGTGTGAAGGCTGTGCCGGCCTCGCGCAAAAAGTCGAGCGCTGCAGGCTCGAAGACAATCAGCAGGGTGCTCGGGGTGGCGCTGACGTTCTCGAAGCGATGCGGCGTGCCGCCCGGCGCGTGGACAACGTCGCCGGGGACAGCCCGGACAGTGGAGATGCCGGTCGCGTCGCGCCGGGTGAATTCAAACTCGCCGGAGACGACGAAAAACGTCTCCGAGCCAGGATGCGCGTGAAGCGGCGGGCCTCCGCCGGATGCGGTCGTGATGGTTACGACCGCGTACGCGCCGTCCGTTTCCGAGCCGTCGGCCTTGACGGCGATTTCGTCGTCGAAGATGTTGAATCGCTCATCCGCGTTGGACGTGTTGGACGAGCGACCCCGGCTCGTCGCGAGATTCGTTGCCATTTCGTCGTTCCTTTCATGAGTGGTCGATGCGAGTTCGTCTCGTCGCGCGGCGTCAGGATGGAGACGTCTCGTGCTCCTCGGCTCCGCGCGGTTTGATGTTCTGATTCATGCGGAAGAGATTGGTGGGGTCGTAGCGCTGCTTCAGTGTGGCCAGCCGGGCGTAGTTGTTGCCGTATGAACCCCGCACGCGTTCTTCTCCTTCCTCCATCAGGAAGTTAACGTACGTCCCGGAGACGTATGGGTGCAGCGCTGACCAGTACTCCCGCACCCAGGCAACATTCTTGGGCGTGTCCGCGGGGTCCGGGTAGGCCGCGCCGATGATATGGACGAACTGCGCGTTTCGATGAGCGAAGGCTGTCTCATCGGCACCGACACGGTTGGCCGCCCCACTCACCGGATAGATGTGGACGATTGAGAAAGGAGTCGGGATGCGCGGGCCATACTGTGCGTGAATCTCGATCATCTCGTCACTGATCGCCGTGACGAAGTCGCCCTTCCAGTACTGCTGCAAGCCGGATGGAGCGATCGGGTCGAACAGCGATTGCAGCACGGGGTAGGGCATTGGGCCAATCATGTCGAGCGCGGGCGGGCCGAACTGGCGCAGCGGCTGGACGATGTTCTCTGCCTGATCGAGCGGCCCGGTGTAGCAGACCAGCAACCCGCACATCGTCTTGTGCCACAGATGCTCCGGGAAAGGCGGCCCCGGCGGTACGATCATGAAGGCGAAGACAACGCTGAGGTCGTCCGGCGCGGCGGCCATGTAGTCGCGGTAGAGGCGAAGCACGTCGCGCACCTGCTCGACCGGGTAGATGATCGGGCCACCGAAGACCATGCTCACAGGATACAGCCGAAACTCGAACGAGGTGACGACGCCAAAATTGCCGCCGGCCCCGCGCATCGCCCAGAAGAGATCAGGGTGCTCCTGCGCGCTGGCCGCCACGAAGGCACCATCGGCCGTGACAACATCGACCGACAGGAGATTATCGATGGCCAGCCCATATTTGCGGCTGAGATGGCCGATGCCGCCACCGAGCGTCAGACCGCCCACGCCGGTCGACGAGACCTGACCACCGGGGGTTGCGAGGCCGAAGACGTGGCTGGCATGGTCGAGATCGGCCCAGGTCGCCCCGCCGCCGACGCGGGCAGTGCGCTGAACCGGATCGACCCGCACATCCCGCATGCGCGAGAGATCGATGACGAGGCCGTCGTCATTCATCGACGAACCGGCGACGTTGTGCCCTCCTCCACGCACCGAGAGGGCCAGCCCCTGGTCCCGCGCGAAATTGACGCTATTGATGACATCCGCGACATCGGCGCAGCGGACGATGAGCCGGGGGTGGCGGTCGATCATGCCGTTAAAGACACGGCGCGCGTCGTCGTATGCCGCGTTGCCGGGATCGATGAGTTCGCCACGGAGACGGGCGGCGAAATCGCGGACAGCCTTGGCATCGAGACTGGTCGTGACGTTCTCAGTTGACGTAACCTGCATTACGCGTGACTCCTTTCGCCTGAACATCCAACAGCCTTCGTGTTTCAGTTTGAGAACCGGAAGGGACGGCCACCAGACGCGCTGACTACGCGCTCCCCACGCACCGACTACGCGCGTGTCGGCGTGCCGCGGTTGATTCTTGAGTACAATGTCGACGCGCAAGGTTGTTTCGTATCGAGAGGTGAGACGGTAGCGATGGAACCGCGAGCGACATTCGGTGGCGTGCTCAAGCGCTATCGTGTGGCCGCGGGACTGACGCAGGAGGAACTGGCCGAGCGGTCTGGACTGAGCGTGCGCGGCATCAGCGATTTGGAGCGCGGACGCCGTTCCCATCCGTACTTTGACACGGTGCGTCTGCTGGCCGATGCGCTTGGTCTGGGAGACAAAGACCGCGCCGCGTTCATCGCGGCCGCGCGCGGTTGCGAGGTCGATTCGTCGCCGGCTGTCGAGCCGCTCACGAATCTCCCCAACCCGCTCACGTCGTTGATCGGCCGGGCTGGTGTCATCCGGGATGTCATCGACCTTCTCCAGCGGCCCGGAGTGCGGCTGGTGACGCTGACCGGTCCGGGC
>ERZ778018.2658-NODE-2658-length-10990-cov-4.535345_pt1 | contig 10990 bp, 8 predicted proteins | sample MGYA00375748_ERZ778018 | MGnify/ENA primary metagenome ERZ778018 (study PRJEB29350, sample SAMN05509839) | bioreactor metagenome | biome: bioreactor; material: wastewater | place: South Africa: University of Cape Town | collected 2014-04-22 ... | reverse complement strand
TGTCCGCCGAGCTCCGCAAAATGATGGAGAGCAACGAATTCGTGAAGGCGACCCGGGAGGAGCAGCATCAGATGCAGGCAAAATTTCTGCGCGAGCAGGCACCCGCACAGCACCAGGAATTGGCACACAACAAGCAGGGCGGGCCCTCGCTGGCGCAGTTGATGGGGGCGGCCGCGGCGATGGACCTCAATCCGTCGTCGGTCTTTGCCAATTTCCGCTTTTACAAGACCGAACTTGATTGCGCGATGTATCTAGGCCGCATCGCGCGCGGTGTCGGCGCCATGTTCGAGCCAAAGCACATCGTGGCGCTGAACCGCTTCATCGCGCAAGCCGATGAAGTCAAAGGCCGGGCTCTCGATAATCCGGAGCTTGACGCCGCCCGACGCCTCCGGGACCTTGCGCTTCACGTCAAGACGCGCGCCGGCTGGGACGAATTCTTCGCCATCGCCGAGCCGGATGGCCGGGAATTTTGGGTCAGCAAGCCTTTGTAGAGACTAGCTTTCGCCACTAAAATATTCGTTCCCGAAATTTTTCGACGAACTGATCTTAATAAGAGGGCTCCGCCACCAGCGGGGCCCTCGTCACGTCGGCCCCACAAACAGAGGAGCCGCTATGGCCAAAGCCCCTTCCACGCCCCCGCCCGCTAAGGGCCTCGTCGATCGCCCGCCGATCGCCGCCATCGTCGACGGCGACGTCGGCGGCATCGGCAAATCCATGCTCGCCATTCTGATCGCGATGGCCTTCTCGCTTGTGGGTCACGCGGTGCGAATCTTCGAACTCGACGAACAGGCCAAACTCAAGCGATTTCTCGGACCCGACGTCCGATCGTTGCACGCGGCGAGACTCGATCTCGATGCTGACGGCGAACGCGATCTCATTCCAGTTTTCGCTGCCTTTCATGAGGCGCTCACCACCATGTCGTCGACCCAATCATCGGTTTTGCTCGAGGTCGGGGGTGCGCTCACAGAATTGACGAACGCTTTCATCACGGAAGTCGATGTCGATCAGGATATCTCCGAGCTTGCGCTGAACGTAGTTGTCTTCCTGGTGGTGATTGCTACCGAGGAATCGGTTCGTCAAGTTGTCGGACAGGCTGCAACGTTACGGCGGATCTTGCCTTCGGCCCAAATCGTCATCGTCCGCAATGAACGCGATGGCTGTCCTGTCCTCGCTGCGCGCGATATGCCCGAGAAGTTGACGAAGGCGTTTGCGCAAATGCTTGCAAACCATCCGTCGATCCGCATGCCGCGGCTGCGGCTGAAATCCCGCCGCCTGTTTGAAATGCTGGGTGAAGCGCCGCCAACCATCATGTCTTGGCGGCACGACCATTTCCGGGAGGCGATGGCCCGCACGAAGAAGCCGCTTGCGGAGGCCAAGCGATTTGTCAACGACGTAGCGGCCTGGTCTGGCGCGGTTCACGGCGAGCTGGTGCGGATCCTGCCTTTCTTGGGAGGCGGCAATGACGACGCTTCTTGAAGCGTTTCTGAAGGATGTCCGCTCCGCCCGTGAACAGCAGGCTGCGGACCGGTCGGAGCGGCTCAACCGGTTCAAGGCGATGACGGCCGAAGAGTTCGTCCGTGTCCCGCGCGAGGAACTGCAGGAGCTCACCAACGTCCAGTATTCCGATATCGTTCGTCAGATCGCGCCGGATCATCGCTTGTCCGACCTTCCGGAAGCTCAGGAGCGATCGAGCAAATGGCGGACGATCCTGCGGCGGATTGCTGTACCGACGAGTTTGCGGGCGGCGGGGCTGGGCTTCATTGTCGGTTTGCTCGTTCTGATCGCAAGCCTTGCGATCGGTCCCGCCGTCGACTGGTGGCAGTACCGCACGCCGCCGACCCGTTCCATCGATGCGTCGCGCTGGCCGTTATGTACGCGGCTCAACGCCTGGGTTGATGGTTGTGTCTACACGCCGACAACCGACATCAATTGGGAGAGCGCCGCGGATCTGTTGCAAATGTCGAATACCGAGCTCCGACGAAACAATCAGCACATCCATAACCAAACCTACATTCCGCGACGGACCATGCTGGTCGTATGGCGGGACCGTGGTGTCCTTCAGAGGGCCGTCCAATGAAACTCGCTGACTACGAAAAACGCGATCTTACCTTGGCGAAGCGCGTCCGCTTTGCGATCGCCACCGCTATGCTCCTCATTGCCTTGTCGGCGGCGTTCTGGATTGCGCCGCCGGTCGGATGGGTGGACGACGCGCCCTGGATCGGGACCGCCGGCTGGTTGTACGAGGCGTTCGCCGGATCCTACCTGCATGTACTCGCTGAATGGCCAAACCCCATTCCGATGTATACGCCGATGCTGGCAGCCCTCGTAACCGCATGGCGAATCCCGATCGAAGCTGGCATGGTCATCGAGTTCTATAGTCGCATCTTCGGATGCCTGCTCGCTGCGGGTGCGGCGGGGCTGACGACGTCACGCATTATGACTCGCGTGGTCCCGATTATCGATACGCGCCGGCATCTCGAAGGTCTCTCGCTGCAGCATGGGTCTGCAGCGAAGAGAGGTGCGAGAGCATTCTTGGCGACGGAAGGTCGTAGCCGCGGACTTGGCATCGCGCTCGCTCCGAATGTGATTCTATCGCGTTTGCGCGAAATCCGGGGCGTTCTTCTGCTTGGAGCGCCTGGATCCGGCAAAACGCGAATCATTCTGCATCTGATCCAGGAAATCTTGGCAGCGATGTCGCGGTTTCCGACGCGCAACGTTCGGCTGTTGATCCACGACACCACAGGCGAAATCCTGCGAGGGTTACCGCTGCCTGACGCTGCCTTCGCGGTTCTTCATGGACATCGTCCCGGAGGATACGCATGGGCTGTAGGTCGGGATGTAACGACGCAAAGCGACGCCGAAGCTTTTGGTGCTGTGCTCGCACCGCAGCGAGACGGCAGCATCTGGGACGCCGGTAGCGGCACTCTGCTCGCCGGTTGTGCGATCTTGTGCCAGCATCGCAGCGGAACCGGCTGGGGCATGCCCGAATTCTACCAGAACACGCTGCTCGATCCGGTCGACCTGAAAACACAGCTTCAATCGATCTATCCGCCGGCCGCGCAATTGATCGAGATCGATCCAGAGACCGGAGGCCTCTCTAAAACAACCGTGAGCTTTTTCCTGACGTTGCGGGCGGCGACGCTACGCTTTTTGCGGCCGCTTGCCGAGAACTGGGCCAATGTCCCGGCAATCCACCAATTCTCGTTCCGAGAGTGGCTCGACGGCACCAACCCGGCGCAACCCAAAACTGTTGTGGTGCAACGGTCCGGCCGTTATCCGGAATTGTCCTCTGCTTGGATCGGCGCCATCGTGGATACGATTTCGGCTCACGTGACCGACGAATCCTTCCCGAATTCGCAAACGCGTCGTGTCTTTCTCTGCCTTGATGAACTTGCCTCACTTGGACGTTTGCGTCGGCTCCCAGACCTTCTCGACATCGGGCGCAATAAGGGCGTCGGCATTTTGGCCGCCGCCCTCCACGAAGTCGAACAACTGCAAGAGCGCTATGGCGACAAACTCGCAACCAGCATCTTGCGGCGCCTCCGGACCAAGATTGTCTGTCAACAAAACATCGATGGCGGCACCGGTCGGTTCTCTGAAGACATCATCGGCAAGCGCACGGTAGAAGTCGAAGAGTTAACCACCACCGTCACAACGACGCCGCAGGGAACCACAACAGCGCAGACCACGGCAAAAGCGCGCCGAGAAGTGCTCATTATCCGTCCCGAACGCCTCGCCTATGAACTTGGCGTCATCGGCAATGCTGTCAAGGCCATTGTTGTCGGCGTCGGCGACCCTGGCATCCTGACTTGGCCGCTGACGATCTGGCGCCGTCGTCGATAGCGACCTCCAGTCGGGCGACTTTCAATATTCGTTCCCGAAATTTGCCAGCCGGTCCAGGTGTAATTGGAAGGCCTCCCAGCGGAGGCTTTTCTTTTGGTTGCGACCTGGAATCCGGCGGCAAGTAGCTCGTACTACACGCGCTCCTGTGAGGCCGAATATTATGTCGGCAGTAGCGAACCGCCGGGCATCTGGTATGCGCCGGCCGGCGATCTTGGCCTCATCGACGGATCACTTGTCGACCGCGAAACTTTCGAGCGGCTGTATCACGGGATCGGCAAAAACGGTCAATCGCTGATCGACAACGTACGTCGCCACAAGGAACGAACGCCGGCATTCGATATCACCCTGAGTGCTCCCCGTTCGGTCGGCATCGTTTGGGGCCTTGCATCGTACGATACAAGGAACCTGCTGGTAGCGGCGCAGCAGAGAGCTGCTCTCGCCACGCTCTCGATGATGGAGCGCGAGGGAACGTGGGCGCGCCGCGGTCGCAATGGCGCATATATCGAGAAAGTTGCGCTATCGGCCGCGATGTTTCAGCACGGCGAAAGCCGGCCGACATCGCATGCCGATGGCAGGGTCTTCGGTGATCCAAATTTGCACACTCACGGCGTCATTCTCAATCTCGCGACCCGATCGAGCGATAATACGGTCGGCGGTCTGCATTCTAAAATCATTCGCGATTGGAAAATGGCCGCCGGGGCGACATATCACGCCGCACTGGCGAACGAGCTTGGAAACATCGGCTTTGCCATCGACCGCGTAGGCAAAAACGGCGTTTTCGAAATTGCCGGGGTCGATGATGAGATCATCAAGTACTTCAGCGCGCGGCGGCAGGAAATCGAAAATGAGCTCGCCGAGCATGGCGTCGCGAGCAGCCAAGCCGTAGCACTCGCGGCGGCGATCGCCAAAGCAACCCGCAAGGCAAAGCGGGCAAAAGAATCGCTCAACCGCGAAGAGACCTGGCAGGAAGCCGCTCGGTCGATCGGGATTGAGGTCACCACCTTCATCGAAAAGCTGCGCGATCAATCCAGAACTCTCGATGCTGAAGTCGGTGAACGCTTGCTCACAGAGCGGCTGGCCGCGCTTCCGGCTGTCTTAACCGAGCACGAGAGCGTCGTTGAGCGGCGCGAGCTGGTGCGCGCCGTCAGCGCGGCGTTCGTCGGCACCGGTCTTGCGGTAGAGCGCGTGGAGATCGAAGTCGAGCGCTTGTTGCAAGATGGCGCCGTCGTGGAAATCGGCCGGGATGCTCTCGGCCTGCCCTGCTATTCGACGCCCGAGATGCTCGCGATCGAGCGGAATGTCGTTAGACAAGCGCAATACCTTGCGAACCAGCCGTGGCTCGCTATCGATCCGGACTCGCTGAAATCTCGTTGCATCATCGACCATCTCACGGCGGAACAAACCGATGCGGCCCTGGCCGCAGCCACGAATGCGGCAGTCGCTATCGTCGAAGGCGCTCCGGGTGTCGGCAAATCGACTTTATTAGCTCCGGTCGTCGCGGAATACACGGGAGCGGGATGCCGGGTGATTGCCGCCGCGTCGGCGTGGCGCATCGCTAACATGCTTCGCGACGATCTTGGAGTCGAGTCGCGGGCAACGGCTTCCTGGATCGCACGGCTCCAGAGCGGCGAGAAAGTTCTCGACAACCGTACTGTCCTGATTGTTGACGAAGCCGGGTTGCTATCCTCCCGCGACATACATGCGCTGCTCGACGCGGTCTCGGGTGCCGGCGCCAAGATTATCCTGGTCGGTGATCGCCAGCAGCTGCAGGCGATCGGCGCTGGGCCCGGTCTTGATCTCGTGGCGCGGGCCGTCGAGGCAGCCCGGGTCAGCGACATTATCCGCCAGCGCGAGCCGTGGGCGCGCGAGGCCATCACTGAATTCGGGCAGGGTCGCGCGGCCGAGGCGCTCGCGCGTTTTGCCGAACGAGACCTGCTGGTCGAGACCGATGGTGCCAAGGCTGCGATTAGCGCCACCGTCGATATCGCGGCGAGCTATCAGGCGGCGCATCCAGCCAAGTCCTCTCTGATCCTCACCAAGTCCAATGCCACGGCGGCCGCGATCTCCAACGCGATCCGGGAACGCCGGAAGGCGGCCGGTCTGCTGAACGGGCATGAAGTTCAGATTTCCGCCAGTACCCCGTCGGGCCATCCCACGGACATTTCTCTCGCGCAGGGGGACCAGATCCGGTTCCTGGTTCGCAATGACGAACTCGGCGTTATCAACGGAACAGTCGCCACGGTCACCAGGGTGATTGAACGGCGATCGACGCATGATCGCACCCGACACATTGAAATCGCGGCCAACGTTGCCGGACGGCACGTTGTCTTCGATCCGGCCATCCTTGCCGATAATCATGGTCGGGCGCGACTGGGCTGGGCCTATGCTTCGACGATTTATGGGGCTCAGGGCCTCACCGTCGACAACGCCGTCATCCACATCGATCTCTCATGCAATCGTCATGACATCTATGTGGCGGCAAGCCGAGCGCGCGAGCGCACCACTCTCGTCGTCGATGCGAAAAGCATCGATCGACGTCTGACAGCTGATCTCCCCATCGATCGACAAACCGACGATCTTGCGTTCGCCGCCGCGGAACGGCGCGCCTGGCTGGCCGAACGGTTGTCGCGCGCTTCCCCCAAGCAATCGACGCTGGACATCATCGAGGGGTCGCGCGCACCCCAGATGCAGCCGGACCGGCAACGCCACCGGTCGCGGGAGCTCACGCATGAGCTCTGACGCGCGCTCCCGCAGGACATGTCAGACAGTTCGGCAGCAGCGCTGTGAAGGCAAACTGCCGAGCGCGCGGCAACCTCTGTCGCACAGCACCGAGAACGACGTACCTGAGCTAATTGTTTCCGACACTCTGCCAGCGCCGATCCCGATTGGACCGCGTGAACTTGACGTCATTGAGACCTATCTGGATTCGCTTTTGGCGGACGTTATTGGCGACATCGACACCGGGAACAAGGCATAAGGCGGCATCTCATTCCACGCGAAATTCAGTCTTGGCCTCTTATCTGAGAGCTGCCAAAATATCGAAAATCAGACGACAGGATCGCCATGTCACGCCAATCATCCCAGGCATTGAACGGCAAGACACCCGACATGCTCATCGGCCGGCGCGCAGCTCTTTACCTGCGCGTTTCGACGGGTCGCCAAGCGGAGCATGATCTCTCAATTCCCGATCAACGCAATCAATTGCGCGCTTGGTGCCGTTCGTCCGGCATCGAAATCGCGGCCGAATTTGTCGAACCTGGCGCGTCTGCCACCGACGACAAGCGGCCGGTGTTTCAGCAGATGATCGAGCGCGCCTGTGACGGCGAAAATGCGTTCGACCTGATTCTTGTTCATAGCTACAGCCGCTTCTTCCGCGACTCGTTCGGTCAAGAATTCTATTTGCGCAAGTTGGCGAAGCATGACGTCAGGCTGGTTTCGATCACGCAGCCGCTCGGCAACGATGAAGATCCGGCGCAGGCGATGATGCGCAAGGTGATCGCGCTGTTTGATGAGTATCAGAGCAAGGAAAATGCCAAGCACGTCTTGCGCAACATGAAGCTCAATGCCGAGCAGAATTTCTGGAACGGATCACGCGTTCCACTCGGCTACAAGCTCGCCGAAGTCGAGAAGCGCGGCACCAAGATCAAGAAGACACTCGCTATCGATCCGGTCGAGGCAGAGACTGTCAAGATGCTGTTCAAACTCTATCTCCATGGCGATGGAACGAGCGGCGCCATGGGCATCAAGGAAATGGTGAAGTGGCTGAACAGCCGCGGCTACCGCACCCGCATGGGCAATACGTTCGGGGTCGGCATGCTGCACCGGATGCTGACGAATTCCGTCTACATCGGCGAATGGCGCTTTAATCAGACGTCATCGAAGACCGGCAAGCGGAAGGCCGAGACTGAGGTGATCATCTCCAAGGTGCCGGCGATCGTCGATCGGCCGACCTTCGACCAAGTGCAACGTCAGCTTCACGCCCGTAGTCCGAAGGTCATCGCGCCGCGTGTCACCACGGGACCTATCCTTCTGACCGGCATTGCCGTCTGTGCGTCCTGCAAGGGCGGCATGACGCTGCGCACCGGCACCTCGAAAACCGGCAGGGTCTATCGCTATTACACCTGTGGTACTTGTGCCAGCAAAGGCAAAACATCCTGCAAGGGGCGTTCGGTCCCGATGGACAAACTCGACGATCTTGTTACGGCGGGCTTGGTCGACCGCCTGTTCGAACCGGTGCGCCTCGCCAATATCCTGTCTGCGCTAACCGCCCGACGTACCGAAAAAGCCGATGCCGCCAACAATCGGATCCTCGAACTGCAGCGTATCGTCAGCGAGGCCGAGGACAAGCTTAAGCGCCTCTATAAACTCGTCGAAGATGGCGTCGCCGAGATTGACGATGTCCTGAAAGATCGGCTGAACGCTCTGAAAGCCGAGCGGGACACCACCAAAGCGGCGCTCGAGCGGGCGAAAGCGAGCGGGGGTGCCCCGATCCTGATTGACCCTGCACTGTTGGAGCGATTCGGCCGGAATATGCGAGAGCAATTCACGTCCGGGTCCATTCCCTTCCGCAAGGCCTACCTGCGATCTCTGATTGACGTGATCGAGGTCGATGACCACGCGATCCGAATCATGGGGAGCAAGGACGTGCTGGAAAGAGCGGTTCTGGCCCAGCAAACCCCAGAATCCGAGGGTTCGCAGATGAGTACCAGATGGCGCGCCCGAAGAGATTCGAACTCCTATGCCCATTCGTAATTTTGGTGCGTTAGTTTGTGACCTTGGTACGGCAATCAGCAACGCCTCGCCAACGAACGCTTGATGTGGATTTCAGATCCCTGTACGCGAGTACGTGCCAAGATCGGAAATAGGCGCAATCTTGGCTGATAGCTTCAATGGGTTACGGCGATCGGGGGTTCGAGTCCCTCTCCCGCTACCATCAGAAATTATCATTATATATCAGCGCCTTATAACTGTCGGAGGTTCCGACCACTGTGAGACATCTCACGGTGATGTACCCATGGGACAGCTATGGCGCGCGTCTCCTATCTCGCCCGTCGCGAGGGTCGCTACTACCTTCAGGTTCGCTGCAGTCACGTCGTGGCCGGACTGCTCAATCAGCCTCTGTTTCGGACGTCGTTAAGGACCGCCGTATCGTCAGGCGCGGCGGCGTGTCGCCGAACAACCTTAATGGGGGAAGGCCACTTGGCCGACGATCTTCAGTCCTTCCAAAAGCAAATCGGCCAGCTAGCAATAAAGCTGAAACGTCAGATCGCGACAGCGATCGCACAAGAGGCATCCCGGCGCGCGCACGACCGGAGATGAATTTGCGCAAGATCGGCTCGGGAGCCACTGGCCGGGTGGCGGTGCCGTCATTCCGCGTTCTGCAACACTCGCCATCACCCGCGAGGATGGTGGCGTGATCGGCGCGTAACGGACTCAGACAAATCGTCGCGCTAAGCCGGGATTCTTGCGCTCAGAACAAAACTGTCACGTGCACCCGATAAGAACGCGGAGGTCCGCCCGCCAATCCTTGTGCATTTGCCGGCGCGGTCTCTTCCACGTTCGAACAAAGGTTTTCGGGAATGTTCTCTCACTTTTCACGCAGCCTCAAAGTCGCGTTGATCGTAACGTCGACCTCTATTTCTGCCGCTCACGCCATCGACAACGCCTCACTGTCGTCCGCCGAGTTCCGTCCTCATGCGCGCACGTTCGGCTTAGTCTACACGCTGCCGAAGGACGTCAACGACATGATGGATCTAACCATCCGCGGTATCCTGCGCGAGAAGCTGCTGAACGCGAAACTCGATGACGAAGCGCAGAGGTTCAACATTCCTCACATCACCGTCGTCCACATCCACAGCGTCGACCCGATGACGCCCGAGAAGATGCTGAAGGCGCTTCCGACCCCGCCGAAGCCGCTGATCGTGCAACTCAAGAACTTCTACACGACTGAAGCCGCCAAGGGCGCGGGCCAGCCATGGTGGCTGGATTTCGGCATGGTCAAGGAAGGGCCGGCGTACGAGGCGATGATGACCTACAACACTGCGGCTACCACGGCCTTGGCACCGTTGCGCGATGGCCCGTTGCCGCGCGTCACCGGTCCGGTTTATGCGAAGATGGGCGATGCGGCGAAAGATCTGGTTCAGACCGTAGGCGTCAGCGGCGTCAACGTGATGAAGGATGGCAAAGAGCTTCGCTCATACAATCCGCACAACACGCTGGTCTACAGCGCGGCGAAGTTCACTCCCGAGATTAAGGCACAGATGGACCAGGCCGCAACGGAGTTCAATCAGATTCTCCCAAACGGTCTTCCCGTATCTCTGAAGACCGTCTCCATCGTCGAGCTTGGGTTTGCCGGGAACGTCCTGCGCGAAATCTATCGTATCGATCTGGCGGACGGATCGGTGCTGAATGTCGCAACGGGGAAGCCCGTTTCGAAGTAGAAGCCGTGATGCCGCCTAAGGACACGTGCCAGCGTGAGCGCGAGACGATTGGTGTGTCGATTTAAAGCGGCATTGTTATGTTTAGGAGAGGAGGATGGTAGATGAAGCTGCCATCCTCCTCGTGTCCGAGCCGATGAAGGTCGTCTCAGACCGCGAGATAGATGAGCCAGATTTTGATCGATTGGCGAACCTAGCGTGCTGCGCGCGAGAAGCCTGCGGACTCGTGGCTCAAGCGGCAGATGGCGGAGCGGAAGGAGGAAGAGGGTACGGTGATCTCCAACCTAGCTGTTCGCCTCAAGCTTTTTGATGCGTGAAGCTAGATAATCAAATTCTGTGCATTATCTTTGACCTCGTGTGGCAAGTCCAACACTGATTTTCGCTTCGAGAAGTGCTTAAACAGAGATGACATTACACGGCTTTTGTCGATGCCCGTGAGCCCCCTTCTTTCCAGCTCATCGCTCACGCGACTAACTAGAATTCGCGATGTGTCGTTAGATAAATCGCTAGACTCAATCCTAATCCGGTATGCCTCGCCGACTAGGTAGAGATAGAAATCCGCGCCAAAGATATCTTCAATTGTCCGTGGAGTATCTTTGTCGGCAAATGCGTCGCAAGGCTGAGGAACCAGTGTGCATTGAGACATTCCGCCCGGAAGCGGCCGTTGAACGCTTCGATGTAGGCATTGTCCGTTGGCTTTCCGGGTCGGG
>ERZ778018.2655-NODE-2655-length-11002-cov-4.877683_pt1 | contig 11002 bp, 12 predicted proteins | sample MGYA00375748_ERZ778018 | MGnify/ENA primary metagenome ERZ778018 (study PRJEB29350, sample SAMN05509839) | bioreactor metagenome | biome: bioreactor; material: wastewater | place: South Africa: University of Cape Town | collected 2014-04-22 ... | reverse complement strand
GCGATCAAGGTTCTGACTGGTCGCAACGAGTTGGTCGCCAAGCATGTCTGCGAGGCAGTCGGTCTCGATGGCAGCTCGATCGTGCTCGGGGACGACCTCGAACATATCGACAACCACGCGCTGGAGCATATCGCCGAGACATCCTCAATATTCGCGCGCGTCTCGCCGGCCCAAAAGGATCGCGTGATTTTGGCGCTCAAGCGGCGAGGTCACGTTGTTGGCTATCTCGGTGACGGCATCAACGACGCTCCGTCGCTCCGTACCGCCGACGTCGGAATATCGGTGGTAAACGGTACGGATATTGCCAAGGACGCGGCCGACATCATCTTGCTCGAGCGTAGCCTGGGCGTGCTCCATAACGGAATCCTCGAAGGCCGCAAGGCGTTCGGCAACGTTATGAAGTACTTGCTCATGGGGACAAGCTCGAATTTCGGTAACATGTTTAGCATGGCGGGGGCGTCTCTGTTGCTCCCCTTCCTCCCGCTGCTACCGACCCAGGTCCTGCTCAACAATCTTCTCTACGATCTCGCCCAGATCACGATCCCGACCGACAAGGTTGATCAACAGTTCATTCGGACGCCGCATCGCTGGGACATCGGCTTGGTTCAGACTTTCATGCTCCTCATTGGTCCGATCAGTTCGGTGTATGACTATCTCACCTTCTATGCGATGCTTCGCCTCTTTCATGCCTCCGAGATGCTGTTTCATACAGGATGGTTCGTGGAGTCGCTGGTGACGCAAACGCTCGTGGTTTTCGTGATACGGACAGCCGGGAATCCGTTGCGTAGCCGGCCGAGTCGTCCGCTGACGCTGTCTGTGTTGGCAGTAATCGTCGTCGCGCTGGTACTCCCCTTCTCTCCCCTCGCCTCTCTGCTCGGATTCGTACCGCTCCCACCTGCCTACTTCGTATTCCTCGCCGTGGTTGCGTGCACGTATCTGCTCCTCGTCGAGATCGCGAAGCGTCCGCTCTTTCGCCGGCACCAGCTCTGAAGCTGGAAGACGCCACGGCGCGCGAATGGCGTTGGGAATCGACATCGCCTCGCGGTTGCCATCCCCAATCGATTGGGGCGAGCGCGGCGATGCACCTCCAAGTTGTCGCGAATCTGTGACGAAGATTCGCCTCGTGTCGCGTCATCTTCATGGACATGAGCCTACGCTGGTTGTGTGGGCCGCAACGACGAAAGGGAATCTGAAGCGGTCCTCCTCCAGGATGAACCGCTAAGCGGCCCGGAGGCGAAACACTCGGCCGTTATCGGCCACAGGATGAGTTGATTGCCCGTGATCGGCCGAGAAATCAACGTGGAGCGGTCATTGTGTTCGCTCACCCGCGCCAGGCGCCGCTCGCGACGCCGATGAATGGAGTATTCGATGAGCATGCTGCGCCCGGTTCCCGATCCCATCGTCCGTAAGGGCACGGTGTTACTCCCCGAAATGATTGTGGAATACGACATTCTGCAGCCAGCGCCTACGCAATGGGTCGCGATCGGAGTCGCCCGATCGCTGAAGTGCGGCCGCCGGCGGATGGCGCCGGGCCTGGTCACGGGCACCGGTACCACGGAGACGGAGGCAATTCGCGAGTTGTGTTACCGACTGGCGGCGCCTACGTCGTCTGCCGTCTGGGCTGGCTGTTCGGCAACCGTCGTGGACGAGTTGCCGTGATCATCCGAGATGTCGATAGGTTTCGCATCTACCGAAAACATCCCCTCAGGCTATACTCCATCAACGTTATGATGTCCGGGTGCGGGCTGTCAGAGCGGCGCGATCAGTGGATCGGCACGGTTAAGGATCGCTGCCCGTAGTAGGCTGCGCGCATTTCTCGGGGAAGGGTGTTTGTCTTTGCCGCAGACACTGCATATCGAACGTCACTTTACCGCTGGCGCAACCGTGCGGGACATCGTGATCGGAATGTCCGACGGCCTGACGGTCCCATTTGCCCTGGCTGCGGGACTCTCCGGTGCCGTCGACTCGACACGCATCGTCATCACGGCGGGGCTGGCCGAGATCGCGGCAGGCTCTATCGCGATGGGGCTCGGTGGATACCTTGCGGCGCGCAGCGATGCCGAACATTACGCCAGCGAACGCAGACGAGAAGAGCAAGAAATCGTCGAAAAGCGAGTGGCGGAGATCGAGGAGGTCAGAGAGGTGCTGCGCTCCTATGGTCTCGGGGAAGTGGAGAGCGACCGAACAGCGCTGGCACTCAGTGAACGCCCAGCAGCTTGGGTCGATTTCATGATGCGGTTCGAGCTTGGTCTGGAAGCGCCTGATCCGAAACGGGCCCTGACCAGTGCGCTGACGATCGCCGGGTCATACATCGTGGGCGGCTTCATCCCACTTAGTCCATATATGCTGCTGGCGCATGCCCGTCAGGCGCTCTACATTTCGGTCCTTGTCACGCTGCTTGCACTCTTTTTCTTTGGGTTCGTGAAAGGGCACTTTACGGGTGCAAACGTGCTCCGGAGCGCGGTCCAAACGACGCTGATCGGTGGGGTTGCCGCCGCAGCGGCGTTTGGGATCGCGCGGCTGATCGGGTAGCGTGCGAGCGTTGGAACTCGCGTGAATTACTGGACTCTTCCTTTGTTCTCGGTTCCCCTCGCCTGCACGAGTTTGCGCGATAACGCGTCGGCCTCGATCTGATTCGGATCGCCCATCAGGCGCTCCGCGTTTCCCCAGGCTTGGCTTCTTCTGCACCATCGCCCCAGGCGATCGACCTGCCGGGGGTCAGTTCTCGGGATACCGGCGCCGGGGAGAACCTCGCGTCCCTCCGGTACCGGCATCTCGATGCCCGAGCCGACTCAGCGATGCGTCGCCAACACCTGGCTGCCGAGCAGACCGCCTTCGACCTGCCAGGCAGGCGGATTTTCAGGGTGATACTCGAGGCGTTGGCGCTCGAAATACTGCACGGTATAGCCGTTTTCCTGGAACTCCTCGCTGATTGGGTAGCCGTAGATGGCCAGACCACCATTGGCTTGCCAGAAGGCGCGGAAGCCGAAGCAGAGCCGGTGGCCGGTGGCCGGGTAGAAGGTGCAGTTGGCATCGCTGGTCGCTTGCACCGGTTTGAAGGGAGCTTCTGCCCGCCGGTTGACGGTGAGTTCGTTGCCGAGCAAGCCGAGCAGTACGTCATAGCGAGACGGCCAGGCGCCTGGATGCCACTCGAAGCGAGCGCGCTCGAAATACTGCACGGTGACGCCGTTTTCCTGGAACTCATCGCTGATCGGGTAACCGAAAACCGGCAGGCCGCCAAACTGCTGCCAGTAGCGTAAGAAGCCGTGACTGATCCAGTGGTCGGTCTCGGGGAAGTAGCGCTGGGACGCCGCGAGATTTCCGCTGACGAACTCGGCGACGGTCGCGAAGGAGTAGCCACGAGCGCGCAGCGCATCGATCATAGAGGGAAGTGCTGCCGCGTCCTGTGATGCCGCGCCGACGTGCATCAGGACGATCGCGCCGGGAGCGGCGGCGGCGAGCGTACGAGAGGTAATCTCGCTGACACTCGCGCCATTCCAGCCGAGGGTGTCGACCGTCCACATGATGTTGTAGCGATAGCCGTCCGCGCCCGCCGCGGCAAGAGACGCATCGTTAATGTCGCCATAGGGCGGGCGGAAGTAGGGCGTCATGTGGATGCCGGACTGGGTGTAGACGAGATTGTCGGCGCGGTCCAGCTCCGAGACGATCTGGGCTGCTGTCAATGGTGCGGTGCCGGATGAGGTGCCGGTGAAGGATTGGTGATCCCAGGTGTGATTGATCAGTTGGTGCCCCTCGGCCGTCATCCGCCGAACCAAGTCAGAATTGCTCTGCGCCCAGAGGCCGGTCATACCGAAGGTCGCGTGTACCCCTTTCGCTTTCAACGTATCCAGAATCTGGACGCCGTAGCCACGATCTGAGCCGGCATCGAACGTCAGCGCGATGACCGGCTGCGTCGTATCGAACTGGCGAATCGTGGTGACGTCCGTCACCGCCGGCTTTAGCCCTGGAGCGGACCTCGTCGTTGCACCTGGGGCTGCACCGGCGCCGCTTCCGAGCAGCGAAGCAAGCATCGTAGTCAGAACCGCGACCGCGAGCCAGCGGGACGGTGATGCGTGCGCATCGTGAGAAAACATCGTCGTCTCCGTTCGTACAAGGGAGAGCCGCGCGGCGGGTTGATCGTGCTCCTACGGGAAGCTGCCGTCGCTCGGATACTCGGTAGCACGTCCTGGCGGATGGTCAGGTGCGCGACTCATGCCCGCCGTCCGCAGCTGTTCGCCTGAAGGTTCCATAGGGCCTCCGCTCGTTTTCAGGAGCGGCGTTGAGTGTGACCGCTCACGAATCAACGCTGCTCACTGCGGCTGCAGATTTGAGGTGCCGGAGATATATCACCAACAACCCAAGCCCGGCCAGCGTGACCACGATCAAGAGCGGCAGCGCGGCGAGCGATACCGTAGCGTCATCGAGACGCTCGAACACGATGCCCGACACAACACTCGTGCCCACGATCGTCAGCGTCGTGAGCAGCGCACCTGCGAGGAGATACCCCCATGGTCGACGTTGCCAGAGCCAAACACCGGAAAGCGCGGCGAGTGGAAGGAGCACGCTCAGATCGAGGACGTGAACCGGATTCGTCGGTAGCGTCGTCCCATTCAGGCTGTCCGGCGAGTTGCCGCGTACGATAGCAGGGATGATATCGCGAAGCCAGGCCAGCAGAAAGAGCGTGGCCAGGCCGACGAGGTAGCCGCCGGTTGTCCGTCGGGGAAGCCCGCGATCGAAATGAGCCTGCACCTCATCCGCATCCAGCCGTATGAGCAACGCGACCAGTGCGAAGAGCGAGAGCGAGAGCACGGCCACATAGACGAGGAAGAGCGGATTGAAGACGACGTCGAAGGCGGAGATCACGTACATATAGAGGCTGTAGCCGAGGACGCCGAGCCAAACGACCCCGGCCCGCCGCGAACCGCGCGCGGTCAGGAGCATTGAGATGGCAAGGGAGGGGACGGCGACCGTCAGGGTAACCAGATCCGTGCCTCGGGCTTGAGCCGCCCAAGTGGGCGCATCGCGGTAGACACCCGGGATGAACAGCCCGGCAGCGGACGCGATCAGGGCGAAAAGCGTGACTCCGCTCGATAGCCAGATTGGAAGCGCGAGACGCGCCCCTTCCCGCCTCCGCGTATCGACGGCACGAGGCACGGACGATACTCCGGCGTACGCGGTTGGGGATTCCATGAACATGCCCTCTCTATTCAGATGCACCCGTCTTTGTCCGAGAAACGCTGTATCGACTTGACAACGAAGCTACCTTCTCTGCTCGGGGTGGTAGCTGTTTTGCTGGGATCAACGCGAGTCGGCCCCAGGTTGCGCACCGCATCCTCGAATTCACGGCGATGGTCGGCCTCGTCACCACGTATCTCCGCGAAGCGGTCGGCAGCCGCCTGGTCACCCGCTGCGGCGGCTTGCTCCGAGAAGAGGCGATACATCGTTTCAACCTCGTATGCCTCGCCCGCGATGGCATCTCGCACGTTCGCTTCGACGTCCCCCAGCAAGCCGTAGAGTTCCGCCTCTTCCGCGAAGTGCTCCAGGAGCTCGATCTTGGCGGTCTGTTCGAACAGGTCAGCCACTTTCGACTGGCCGTGACTCCGAGCATGCTCAGCAAAGAGCATGTACTTCGCGTAGGCGAAGGCTTCGCCATGCATCGCGGTCAGTAAATGCTCCCGTGTCTCGGTATTCATCAGTTTTCCTCCATGTCCGGCGAAGCGTTCAGAGACCGAACTTCGGCCCCTATGCATTCACAATCTAGCCGGGCGGCGATAACACGTGCGTGTTGGTTGAGTTGGTTTCGTGCCAATTGCATGATAGCCTGCTCAGCCGCGACCGTTGATTTACCGCCGGTGGCGAGGCAACCAGTGGGGGGCCCGCACGACCCTTGCGGGGCGCGCGCTGCGCGAAGGTTTGGCCGGGTGAGCCTGGGCTACAAGTGGGTGTTATTCAGGCTGGTGAAGTATCGTGCAGCTGGGGCACCGTGAATCGGACGAGTGCGCCTTCGCCATCGGGCTGCTCGATCCAGATGCGTCCGCCCTGCGCCTCGACGAACTGCTTCGCGAGATAGAGCCCCAATCCCAACCCGGCAGTTGCGGTAAGACTCGTATTTCGACCGCCTGGGAAACGGTCGAAGACACCTGCGCGCAGCTCGGGGTCGAAGCCTGGACCATGATCGCGAACGCTGAAGACGACCATCTCGTCGCTCGCCGCGGCGGTCACCTCTATCGGCGTGCCCTCCGGCGAATATTTGAGTGCATTGTAGAGGAGATTCCGCAATATCTGGTCGAGTCGTTGGGAATCACCCTGGGCGACCAGACCCGGAGTGACGTCGACCGTCAGTGGTCGCGGTGGTCCCAAACGCACGACCGCCGCGACCGTGCGCTCGATCAGCGTTGAGACTGCTACCGGTTCACGCTGGATGATGACCTGCCCAGCCCGAATCGTCGTCACCTGGGTCATGTTCTCCACCAGATCGCCTAACCGTCTGCTCGCATCGACGACATCGGTTAGAAGCTCGCGCCGCGTTTCAACCGGGAGTCGATCCGCGTCATGCAGGAGGAGATAGGTGCTGCCATGGATGGCCGTCAGCGGTGTGCGCAGTTCGTGGGAGGCCAGCGCGAGAAAGTCATCTCGGAGCTGTTCGGCAGCCGTAAGTTGCGAGATGTCTTGAAACACGGCGACCGCGGCAGTGATCCGTCCGAGCTCGTCGCGCAGCGGTGATGCGTTGACGAGCAGCCGCACGTACGTTTCATCCGGTCGCGTGAGCAGGATCTCTTGCCGCACGATGATCTCTCCGTGGTGGAGCGCGCGCCCGAGCGGGAGGTCTCCCTCTCCCATCGGTGTCCCGGCGACGCTGTAGCGCCGGTTACGCGCGGCGAAGTCGTCGAGGCTGAGCGGAAATGTGATCTCCCAGCCCAAAAGATTGGTCACCTGCCGATTGGCCAGCACCAACCGGTCGGGATCCGATCTGACAAGAATCACCGCCTCGGGTAGTTGATCGATGATGGCCTGGAGATGGTGCTCGTTGGGCGTGCCACATCGATCGAAGCGGGCGCGTTCGACCGCCATTGCGGACTCTTCCATGACCGCCGCCGCTGCTCGCAACGCGGCCTCCATCTGGGCCAGGCATGCCTCGTTCCCATCGGCGCCGTTCAGTCCGTGCCGAATCGAATAGGGGCCAACGACAAGGAAGGGTACCGCCGGCGAAGTCGATCGGTGGGCGACGTAGATGTCACCGCCGACCTCCGCTCGGACGATCGCTGCGTCGGTGTTGTCGAGTGCGTGACGGAGCTCGCGTTGAACCGCCGCAGGCAACTCATGAAGGAGCCCAGCCGGTACATCCAGCGCGGCGGTGAGTAGATCGAGCGTCGATTTCGTCACATCGTCGACCATGCTATGCACCTTCATCCGGTGCTTCGAGACGATAGCCAATGCCCGAATAGGTTGTGATCAATTTGGGATGCTCTGGTTCGGACTCGAGCTTGCCGCGAAGTCGTGAGACCCATGTGCGCAGATAATATGTCTCATCGCGAAACTCCGGTCCCCAGATCCGGGCAAGGAGTTCACCATGCCGCATCACACGGCCAGGCTGGCTCGCGAGTTGCTCGAGCAACTCCCACTCGGTGCGGGTGAGTCGAATCTCGTCGTTGTTTCGCACAATCCGATGCTGCTCCAGGTCGATGGTGAGCTGGTCGTAACGGAGTATCGGATGAGCCGGCGTAGGAGTGTTCACGGTCCTTCGCAGCACCGCCGCGACACGGGAGGACAGCTCATCCGGGTTGAACGGCTTGGTGAGGTAGTCGTCGGCGCCACTGTCCAAGCCATGAATCTTGTCGGTGGCGGATGTCCGGGCGGTCAGGAGGATGATCGGAACCTTCGACTCTTCGCGGATGTGCCGCATCGCCGTGATGCCGTCCATGATCGGCATCATCAGATCCAGTACAACCAGATCGGGCCGCTCTGAAATAGCCATCTCGACGGCCTCTTGCCCATTCATGGCGGTCACCACGCGATAGCCGTCCGCCTGCAACTTCGCGCGCACCAACCGAAGGATTGGTGCGTCGTCATCTACGACGAGAATTAACTGTTTCGTAACCATGTCGTCTCCCCTGATAATGTGCGAGCCATTCACCGGCAATGTAGGCCGTTATCACGGAATGTGCCATCTACTTGCCGGCAGATCGGATAGAAGCATCGATTTAATGCCTCCCGCATCGTGTACTTCGGCTCGTCATCATCATGGCACGTTGCTCGCATTCTAGGCGGCTTCCCTGCGTTGGCGAAGCATCGCCACGACGTGTTCCTGCTGCCGCGCGGCACCCTCATCTTTCCGGCTGAGATCGAGATCGACGCGCGCGACGCCGGAGACCGATTGGGTGCGGGTGGGGAAGCCAAGATTGCGCAATAACGCGAGCATGCGGTCGTTTTGAGGGAGAACCATCGCATATACCCGTCGAAACCCTCGCTCGACCGCGAGGTCGAGGAGCTGGCGCGTCACGACGAAGCCGATGCCACGCCCCTGCCACCGATCCTCGACGATCGCGGCGTATTCGCCGGAGTCGGTTCCCGGTTCGCGGTCGAGCCGGGCGACGGCGATGATCTCGTCCTCGTCGTCAGGATCGAGCGCTATCACCGCGAGGCGGTGCAGGTTATCAAGCTGAGTGAAGTACCGTGCGCGTTGATCGCTGAGCTCCGGCACGAAGCCGAAGAAGCGAAGATAGATCGAATGCTCGCTCAGCCGGCTATGGAAACGTTGGAGCGCGGGCGCGTCGTCCGGCTCGATCGTTCGCATGGCGATCGTCGTTCCATCGTCCAGAGTGTGGCTGACTGGTGGATCGCTCGTTCGCACGGTCATTTCGCATTCTCAGTTCGTAGGCCGGTGCGCTCACCGAGCGTCCGGCGCATCAGGTCAAATTGTTCGCCGCTGATTTCTCCCCGGGCAAAGCGTTCCCTGAGGATTTTCATTGCCGGATCGACGCCAGACTCCCTGAAAGCATGGGCCTGCTGAACCTGCTTGATCAGCACGACGATCGCGGCGGTCACGAGCGCGATGACGACAACCCAGAAGAGTACTGACGTCAGACCCCACCACACGCCGTTTCTGGTCGCGTGCTCGCCCATCATATGTTCGCCCCACATAATCCACTCCTTCGCGTCGACTGGCGGGCTCCACGCGGGCTATCTCGCCTTCGTGCCGATTGCTTGAAGCTCGCCTCGCGTCGCTCTACGGAAAGTGTAGGTTGCCCAGAGTTTCAAAAGCGTCACACGACGCCATCCCGTGTTGCAGACGCGTGACAAACCCGCCGTCGCTGAATCGCGAGCCTGCCGAATGGCCTGGTTCGCGGCCGGCTGGGGCGGAATCACCCGTCGTCGAGTCGCCCAGAACCGGCCACGTCGAATCTTCATCGCGAGCGCCGCGAAGAGCGATGGGAATGACACGTTCTTGCTACGCCCCGAGTTTGAACGTTGCCTCGCTGAGACGGCGCACCCGTTATCCTGTGCTTGCCTGGTCGCGCATCTGGGACGCAGGCTGCTCGTGGGAGTCCAGGGTGACGACCTACGTATTCGATGATTCGAAGTTCGGAAACACCATGCGTGCGTCAAATGTGATTGCCGAGCTATTGACACGAGCAGCAACCGTCGCCGTTGGTGTATTTCAGCGGCCGAATTACGTCCACCAGGTTTGTTATACGGCGGACTTGCCTGGCGGCCGCAGCTGAGGGGTTCACCGCTCAGTCGGAATCGAGGAGACTAATGTATGAGAATGAGAGCTTGGCCCGCCCTGAAGCCCTTCTCTTGACCCTCGTGACAATGGCTCGCCGCGCGCAGCCACGCGCCTGGGAGGCATTTGTCGCACCGCAGACGACCGGGTCGACGGTTACGATCTATCATCCCCGTGTCATGCCACTGTCGATCCCACTTGACGATGTTGCTGATCTCGATAAACTCGCCACCGAAGGTGCTCTCGAAATGAGCCGGATGCCGAGCGGTTCACGAGTCTTCACGATTACTCAGAAGGGTTACCAACTCGCCTACCCTACGGGATAGGCCACCCCGCGACGAGTTCGCGGCTTCGTCAATAATCTCTTTGCAATGGCAACCGGACTGTCGCGGTCGTGCTGTTCCCTGGGGTGCTGGTAATGACAATCGACCCACCGTGCTGCTCGACCAACCGCTGGGTGATGTGGAGTCCAAGCCCCGACCCGCTGGCTACCTGGCGAGCTGCATCGGCACGACGGAACGGCTGGAAAAGGTGCTCCAACTCCTCCGGGCTCATCCCGATCCCGTGGTCTTGCACCGTGAACTCGGCATCCGTCCCGGATAGGGCGACGCCGACACGTACCTCGCCACCCGTCGGCGAATACTTGAGCGCGTTGGAGACGAGGTTGACGACGATCTGTTCAAGCCGTGTGGGGTCCCACCGACCGATGAGCGCTGTGGGGTGGTCGAAGATGAGTTGATGAGATGGTCTTCGCTCGGGCGCATGTTCGAAACGTGCGACGACCCGCTGGACGAGCGACACGAGATCAGTCTGCTCCAAACGCAATTCGATCCGATTCTGTTGGATTCGAGACGCGTCGAGGAGGTCGTCGATCATCGTGTCAAGACGTTGGACCTGACTTTGAAGCTCGTCCGCGAAGCTCTTGATAGCCTCCGGATCGCTGCGATCCGGATGGCGGACCGCATCGGCGAGCATCGATGCCCAACCCATAACGGTCGTTAACGGCGTCCGAAGATCATGAGCCGCCATCGAGAGAAACTCCTCGCGGGCCTGCACGGCCTGCTGGGCTTGCTGATAGAGGAGCGCATTCTCGATCGCAAGCGCCGCCCGATTCGCGGCCAGTTGTAGAAAGTGAATATCCGCCTCGGCGAACTCGCGACGCGCCACGGTCCCCACGTGGACCACCCCGATGAGCCGCCCCTGGATCTGGAGCGGAACGCCCAGGAGGGAGCGAATACCGCGCTCACTCAGGACCGGGTTGACGAGTTCCACCTGATC
>ERZ778018.2654-NODE-2654-length-11007-cov-14.129109_pt1 | contig 11007 bp, 8 predicted proteins | sample MGYA00375748_ERZ778018 | MGnify/ENA primary metagenome ERZ778018 (study PRJEB29350, sample SAMN05509839) | bioreactor metagenome | biome: bioreactor; material: wastewater | place: South Africa: University of Cape Town | collected 2014-04-22 ... | reverse complement strand
TGGTGCGCGAAGCGCCCGAGCAGTACCTGTGGGTGCACAAGCGCTTCAAGACCCGGCCGCCGGGCGCGCCCGCGATCTACTGATCGTCGCCGGTTTCCCGCTTCAAACGCCGCTGCTCGAGCTCGTACAGCTTCGCGTACTTCAGGAACGCGTAGAACGCGTGGATGCGGGCGGCGATGAAGCCGGCCCAGCCGGAACGCCAATGGCCGCGCAACAGGTAGTAGCGCAGGAAGGCCACCGTCGGATACGCCACCATGCGCAGTCGCAATCCGCCGACCCGGCGCCTGGCCAGGTCGGGCAGCTGCAGGCTGGAATAGCGATCCGCCTTGCCCACGCGCCCGCTGATGTCGGGCTCGCCGTGGTGATCGATGACGACATCGAGCACCCCGATCGTGCCATCCACCTGCACCTCTTCGTGCACCGCATGACTGCTCATGCGGGCATGTCGTCGATCGAACAGGCGCACGTAGTGGTTGAGCCGCGCCCGTCGCGATTGCCAGCGCCAGAACTGCCACTCGCGCCGCCACAACTGGTATCCCGCGCAGGTCGGCGCCAGCAGCGCCTGCTGCAGCGGCGCGATCGCGGCCCCGTCCAGCGACTCGTCCGAATCGAGCAGCAGTACCCAGCGATGGCTGGCCAGATCGATCGCCGCCTGCTTTTGCGCGCTGTATCCGGCAAACGGCTGGACGTGGATGCGCGCACCGTAGCGGGCCGCGATCGCCATGCCGGCGTCGGTGGAACCGGAGTCCAGCACCACGATCTCGTCGGCCCAGCTCACGCCGCGCAGGCAGGCGTCCAGCGTGGCGGCGCTGTTGAACGTGGTCACCACCACCGACAACGGTTCACGCCCCATCGCGGGCCTCCACGGAGGCAGCTCTTTTGAGAAGTCCGGCAGGGACGCCGGGCTCTTCGTTGCCGGCAGGGATGCCGGCAACGAATAAACTGGCACACCACAGACCGAGCAGCCAGGCGAACAGCAGCCCCCACCAGGCCGAGTAGAAGGCCAGATGGGTGTTCAGCGGAAACAGCATCACGCCCAGTGCCAGGCTCACCGGGAACGCACGCTCCCGTGCTGCCGCACCCACGCTGCGCCACGCCCGCCATGCCAGCACCACGCCGGCCAGCCACAGCAGCAGGCCGATCGCACCGGTCTCGGTGAGTATCTCGAGCACCAGCTGGTGGGCATGACAGGCACCCTCGCCGACGCCGCAGGCTTCGGTCGATACCACGAAATGATCATTCGCCGGGGCGTACTGCGGATACGCATAGCGATAGCCACGCACACCCACGCCGTTGAGCGGATGCGCGGCGAACATCCCGACGCTGGCGTGCCAGATGTCGAGGCGGCCGCTGAGTGCGGCGTCCAGCGACTGGTCGGTGCCGTGCAGGGCCAGCAGGGTGCGATCGATGCGGTCATGGAAGCGCGTCGAAGTCTTCCAGGCCAGTCCCCCGGCCAGCGCCAGCAGCAGGGCCGCCACCACGCAGAAGCCGGCAAAACGCAGCGGCGACTTCGTCTCGCGCCAGGCAAAACCCAGCGCCACCAGCACGTAGCACAGCCACGCGGCGCGCGCACCGGCCAGCAGGATCGGGCCCAGGATCAGGGCAAAGGCGAGCAGCAGGCCCGGCAGGCCCCAGCGTCGTCGCGCAGTCCACAGCGCAAATGGCGACAGCACGGCCAGGGTCGGTCCCAATTTGAGGTTGTCCGCTCCGAAGATGCCGGAGACGCGCTCGGCCTCCGCCTGGCCGCCGATACTCCAGCCGGTCAGCGCCTGCACCCAGGCGTCCAGACACCACAGCGCCAATACCCAGGCCACCGCCACATACAGGGCCTGCAGCTTGCTTTCGCGGCGGATCGCAAAACACGCGTACAAACCCAGTGGCGCGTAGCGCAACAGGGCGGCCACCGTGCTCCAGCTCTTGCCCGGCCGGACCGCATCGAGCGCGGAGCACAGCGCCGCCCCGACATAGGCGGCCAGCAGCCAGAGCAGCAGGCGTGCCCCGGCATGCTGCTGCAGGGCCTGCGGATCGCGGGCGAACAGCATGATCACGCCGAGCAGGCACAACGCGGTGCCCAGCTCGGAACTGCGCCCGAACGGCAACAGCGCGACCACCAGCCAGAACGGCAGCAGTGGCGAGCGCAACGCGCCCTTGAGTGAGGTGCCGAACGAATTCATGCGTGAACCGGATGACTGCGATCCCGCATTGTAGGCGAGCCGCCGCAGCCAATCCGCCCGCCCGCGGCGGCCGGATCAGGACGCCGCGATTTCGTCGTACAGGGCCAGCGTGGCCTGCTGCATGTCGCCCAGGCGATAGCTCTGCAGCGGCGAGATCGGCGGTGCCACCCGCAGCAATTCGGCGGCGCGCTCCACCAGCCGCTCGCGGTCACCGGGAGGCACCCGGCCGGCGGGGTACAACTCGGCCAGCAATTCGCCGACGCCGCCATGGGCGTAGCCCAGCACCGGGCGGCACAGCGACAGCGCCTCGACCACGGTGCGGCCGAACGATTCGGGCCGGTTCGACAGCTGCAGCACCAGCGCGGAAATCGCGTAGATGTCGCGCACGTCGTCGCGCGGCGGGCTCAGCACCACCTGCGAGGTCACCCCGCGCAATCGGATCAGCTCCTGCAGCTCGGCCACGTAGGCCTCGCGGCCGGGTTCGATCACCCCCAGCAGCAACAGGCGCGCCTCGATCCCTCGCCGCTTCAGGTCAGCCAGCAGCTCGATCGCGTCATGGTGCCCCTTCAGGCGCGTACCACGGCCCGGCAAGGTCAGCAGGGGCGCGCCGGTCAGCGCGGGAAACTCGGCAAGAAACGCCTTCTGCCAGGCGTCATCGGGCCGGTGGCCGTAGGGAAACGCCTGCGGATCGATGCCCCGGGGAATCACCTTGACCCGGCCCGGCTCCAGCCAGCGGTAGTGGCTCAGCACGTAATCGCGCAAGGTCTGCGACACCGCCACCACGCGCTCGCCGCGCAGCAGGATCGCGCTGTAACGTCCCGGCGAATTGAGCCCGTGCACGGTGGTGATGAAATGCGGCCGCGGCGCCATGCCCTTCAGTGCCCACCAGCCCATCCAGGCCGGCAGCCGCGACCGGGCGTGCACGATGTCCGGCTTGAGCTCGCGCAGCACGCGGCGCAAGGTCCTCAGATGACCCAGCGTGGACAGCGACTTGCGGCCAATGTCCAGCGTGACGTGCTCGCTGCCTTCGGCCTTCAATTGCTCGACCAGCCGGCCGCCCGCCGAGATCACCACCGAACGGTGGCCCGCCTGCACCAGCGCGCGGGCAATCTCCAGCGCCGACCGCTCGGCGCCACCGGAGTGCAGCGCAGGGATCAACTGGACCACGGTCAGCAGCTTGGCGGGCACGGCAATGCTGGACATGAGCTCGGGGCTGGCGGCTTTCATTCCATGAGGGCAAGCAAGAACAATGCCGCCAAGGGGTACGACTGGCCCGAAAGCTCAGTCCTGAAGCACGTAACGGGCGCCACAGTAGGCACAGGTTGACTCGCCGCCATCATCGACGATCGGCAGGTAGACCTTCGGGTGCGAGTTCCACAGCTCCATGCCGGGCATGGGACAGGACAGCGGCAGGTCCGCGCGCGTCACTTCGTAACGATTTTCGGCATTTGCCGGCACCATCGGCGCCGCCGCAGAGCGGGGGGATGACATCAGTGAACTCCAGACTGGACATCAGGCCGCAAATGGTAGCAGGCTGCAGCCTTCTGTCGGGGGACAGCAGGGGTACCCAAGGAAGTCGGACGCGGCTCCCGGCCGTGAGGCTGCGGTGGCGGTCGTCATCATGTGAGCACTCATCCACGACCCGGCGTTTCGCGCCGGGCCACTGCAACGAGCTCGGAGCTGACCATGGATTCAGGAAAAATCATTGCACGCGTCAAGGCCATACTGACCACGCCGAAGACCGAGTGGCCCGTGGCCGCTGCCGAACCGGCGACGGTGAACGGCCTGTTCACCGGCTACATCCTCATCCTCGCCGCCCTGCCCGCGGTGGCCGCGTTCATCAAGGGCAGCCTGATCGGCACCAGCGCATTCGGCATCACGGTGCGCGACTCGATCGGTGGCGGCATCACCCGCATGGTGCTGGGCTACCTGCTGTCGCTGGTCGTGGTCTACCTGATGGCGCTGATCATCAACGCGCTGGCCCCCACCTTCGGCGGCCAGAAGGACATGGTGCAGGCCCTCAAGACCGTGGCCTACGCGTGGACCGCCAGCTGGATTGCAGGCATCGCCGTGATCGTTCCGTGGCTGGGCTGGCTGGTTGCGCTCGCCGGCGCGGTCTATGGCGTGTACCTGCTCTACCTCGGCCTGCCGCAGACGATGAAATGTCCGGCCGAAAAATCGGCCGGCTACACCGCGGTCAGCGTGATCATCGCCTTCGTGCTGAGCTGGATCGTGGGCGCCATCGTGATCGGCGTGGTCGGCACCGCCGCGTTCACCGGCGCGGCGATGGGCGGCATGCATGTCACCGGCAGCAACGGCGACAGCGTCACCATCGATGGCAACAGCGCGATGGGGCAGCTGGCCGCGATGGGCAAGCGGGCCGAACAGGCCAGCAAGGACATGGAAGCCGCGCAGAAGTCCGGCGACAGCGCCGCGCAATCCGCCGCGATGGGCAAGATGATGGGTGCGATGGCCGGCACCGACGGCAACGTCGAGGCGCTGGCACCGGACCAGATCAAGGCCTTCCTGCCCGACAACCTGGGCAACCTCAAGCGCAGCAGCCTGTCGGCCCAGCGCAACAAGGCGATGGGCATGCAGATCTCCGAGGCCAGCGCCGACTACTCCGCCGACAACGGCCAGCACGTCACGCTGGAAGTGTCCGATACCGGCGGCGCCAAGGGGCTGATGTCGCTGGCCAGCGCAATGGCGCCTGAAGAAGAGAAGCAGACCGAACACGGCTACGAGAAGACCTACAGCGCCAGCGGCAACCTGGTTCACGAGGCCTGGGATACACAGTCGAAATACGGCGAGTACAGCGTGGTGGTCGGCAAGCGCTTCACCGTGAAGGCCACCGGCAACGTCGACAGCATCGACCAGCTGAAGCAGGCAGTCGGCAACGTCGACCTGTCCCGCCTGGAATCGCTGAAGGACGCCGGGGTCAAGCCGAACTGACCCACTCGTCCCGACACAGCCGCGCCGTCACCGGCGCGGCTTTTTCGTGTCGCGCAGACTTACTTCTTCGTCGGCACCGAGCCTTCGGTGGTGATGCGGATGCTGAGCTCGTCGCTGACGTTGGGCACATAGGCGCCCACGCCGAAATCCGAGCGCTTGATGCTGGCGGTGGCGTCGAAACCGATCGACTGCGCCTTGCTCATCGGATGCGGACCGATCTTGTTCAGCGTCGCGTCCAGCACCACCGGCTTGGTCACGCCATGCACGGTGAGATTGCCGGTCACCTTGAACCTGTTGCCACCCAGCGGCTGCACCGCCGTGCTCTTGAAGGTCACCACCGGGTACTTCTCGGCATCGAGGAAGTCCGGCTTCTTCAGATGCTCGTCCAGCGCCGCCACATGGGTGTCGAGCTGGGCCAGCGGCAGGGTCACTTCCACGCTGGAATGGGCGGGGTGCTGCTCGTCGAACACCACGGTGCCCTCGCCCAGGCCGAGGTCGGCGGTGGGGTTGGAGTAGCCGAAGTGGTTCCAGCTGAACAGGACCATGGTGTGGCTCGGGTCGAGCTGGTAGGTGACCGGGGCGGCCTGGACCGACACGGCGGCGCCAAGCAGGCCGGCGAAAGCGAGGCATTTCAGTGCGCGCATGAGTAAGCTCCTGTGAATGGTGGAAAGGATGGTTCGGGCGAACGTGCAGACTTCATCGAACGCCAGGCGGTGACGACGCCCGAACGGGCTGCGGCTGGCCTCGGAAAGCCACCCACGCATCGCTATCCTGTGCTCGGGGCGCGCCCGAAGTGACGCTATCCTGCCAGTGTATAGGCGGCTGCATGCGAACGGTCCACCCATGGGAAGAACGTAGAGTGGTCATTCGGGAAACAGTGACGGAGCCTGCAGCCTCATGCTGAACCTGCATGGCGAATGCTGGGTGGTCACCGACACGGCCGCCGGCAACCAGCGCCAGGCACTGGCACTGGCGGAGTATCTGGGCATGCCCATGCGGCACCTGGTGCTGCAGCCACGCGCACCGTGGTCATGGCTGGCGCCGAAACTGGAACTCGGCGGGCGGCTGGCCCTGCCCGCCCGCCAGCGCCGCCTGTTCGCGCCGCCCTGGCCGACCGTGGCGATCGGCTGCGGCCGCGCGTCCGCCCTGTTCACCCGCATGCTGCGCCGCCTGACCGACCGGCAGTGCTACACCGTGCAGATCCTGGACCCGCGCATCGATCCCGCCCACTGGGACACCGTCATCGCGCCCCGTCATGACCGGCTCGACGGCCCCAACGTGCTGCAGCCGCTGGGCTCGCTGAATCCGGTCGACGACGAATGGCTGGCCGATGGCCGCGATGCCTGCCCCGGCTTTGGCGAGCTGCCGCAACCGCGCGTCGGCGTCCTGCTCGGCGGCTCACGCCAGGGCATCGCGCTGAATGCCGACTACGCACGCCAGCTGTCGACGCGACTGCTCGAACGCCAGCGCCGCGAAGGCGGCAGCTTGCTGGTGATCGGTTCACGGCGCACCACGCCAACGCTGGTCGAAGTGTTCCGCCGCAGCCTGCGCGACGTGCCCGGCCTGGTCTGGGCCGGGCCCGACGACGGCCGCAACCCCTATCCGGGCGTGCTTGGCTGGGCCGACCGGCTGGTGGTCACCCCCGATTCGGTGAACATGCTTTCCGAAGCCTGTGGCGTGGGCTGCCCGGTCGAGACCTTCGTTGTCGTGCCGTTGCCGGCGAAGATCGAGCGTTTCCATCAGGCCCTGCGCGAGGCCGGGCGGCTGCACGACCTGGACCGCTCGACTGCTCGTCCACCGCCGCCACTGCGCGAGACCGCAGCGATCGCCACCGACTTGCGCGTGCTGATCGCGCAGCGGCAATCGGGCTGATCACCCGCGCCCGTTCAGTCGAAGGCGAACCCCAGCGCATCGGTGACCCCGCGCACACTACCGCACAGCTGCGCCAGTTCGGCATCGCGCGGCGCGATGCGCGAGCGCAGGTCGAGGGTGCAGGCCAGGGCGCGCTGCAGCAGGTCGGCGTGGGCCACGGCGAGGATCGCAGCCTGGTTGTTGTCGAGCAGGCCGGCGCCGCGACAAGCCTCGATCAGGCCCGCGTTGGCGGTGACCCCCAGCAGCGATGGCTGCTGCGCCGCATGCGCCAGCACCAGTCCCTGCAGGGCGAACTCGATGTCGAGCAGGCCGCCGTGGCCCTGCTTCAGGTCGAACTGGCGCTCGTCGGAGCGGTCGCGTTCGGCACGCCAGCGCTGGCGCATGCTGCCAACCTCGGCCAGCACGGTGGCGCGTTCGCGCGGCACCGCCAGGATGCTGCGTCGTACTTCGGCCAGCTGCCCGTTGAGCGCCGCGTCGCCGGCCATCGGCCGCGCGCGCAGCAGCGCCTGGTGCTCCCAGGTCCACGCACGACTCTGCTGATAGGCCACGAACGCATCCAGGCTGCTCACCAGCAGCCCCTTGGAACCGTCCGGCCGCAGCCGCGTGTCGACTTCGTACAAACGCCCGCCACGGGTCAGCACGGTGAGCCAGTTCATCACCCGCTGGGCCAGCCGCTGGTACCAGCGCGAACCCTCGATCGGCCGCGCGCCGTCGCTCATCGCCTGGGCGCGTCGGCCGTCGTAGACGAACACCAGGTCCAGGTCCGAGGCGAAACCGAGCTCCTCGCCGCCGAGACTGCCGTAGCCCAGCACCGAGAAGCCCGAACCTTCGCCAGGCAGCCGGCCATGCTGCGCCACCAGCTCGCGCTCGGCCAGGGCCAGCACCGCGCCGACCACCGACTCGGCCAGCGCGGCGAGCCGGCGCGCGGTGGCCACCGCGTCGGCGCGGCCGTCGTTGAACGCCAGGCCCAGCCGGAAGGCAGTCGACGCCTTGAACTCGTTGACCCGTTCCAGTTCCGCCTCGGCTTCGCGTTCCTCCAGCGTGCCCAGCACACGGACGATCTCGGCGGCGATGTCGGCACGCTTGAACGGCAGTTGATCGATGCGCGGATCGAGCACGTCGTCCAGCAGCAGCGGTTGCGCAATCACCCGTTCGGCCAGGAAGGCACTGTCGGCGAACAGCCGCACCAGCCGGCGCCGCGCGGCTGGCTGTTCCTCCAGTAGGGCCAGGTAGGACGAGCGCCGCGCCACCGCCTGCATCAGGCGGACCAGCCGCAGCAGACTGGCCACCGGCGCCTTGCTGGCGCGGGCAGCCTCGAACAGCTGCGGCATCAGGTGATCGAGCCGTTCGCGTGAACGGGGCGACATCGCGCGCACCGAAGCCGCCTGCGGCAGCTTCAGCAAGGCGTCGGCCAGTTCGCCGCCGGGCGCGAAGCCGGAACTTTCGAGCACGCCGGCGTCCAGCGACTCGTCGCAGGCGTGTTGCCACAGTTGCAGGTCGGCGGCTGGCACGCTGGCGGCACGGCCGCCCTGCGGCATCAGGACCGCGGCGAACTCCTCGCTGACGATGGCCCGCTGCGCCGCCAGCGCCGCCTGCAGGCTGTCCCAGTCCGGATGGTCCAGGCTCAGCGCCAGGCGCTCGCGACTGAGCGCATCGGGCGGGATGTCATGGGTCTGCGCATCACGCAGCATCTGCACCCGGTTCTCGACGCGCCGCAGCAGCACGTAGGCCTGGCGCAGCGCACGCGCACGCGCGGCGGGAATGTGGCCGCGCGCCTCGCACGCGGTCAGCGCCGGCAGCAGGCCGCGCACGCGCAGGCTCGGCTCGCGGCCGCCACGGATCAGCTGGGTCAGCTGCACGATGAACTCGATCTCGCGGATGCCGCCGGGGCCCAGCTTCAGATTGTCGGCCAGATCCTTGCGCGCCACTTCCGCATCGATCAGCGACTTCATCTCGCGCAGGCCGGCGAATGCGGTGTAGTCGAGGTACTTGCGGTAGACGAACGGCCGCAGCAGTTCCTGCAATTGCTTGCCGGCGGCACGATCGCCGGCGACCGGGCGCGCCTTGATCCACGCGTAGCGTTCCCAGTCGCGACCTTCGCTCTGGTAGTACTGCTCCATCGCGGCGAACGACAAGGCCAGCCGGCCCGCGTTGCCGAACGGACGCAGGCGCAGGTCGACCCGGGCGCAGATGCCGTCCATGGTCGGCTCGTTGAGCAGGCGCACCAGCTGCCGACCCAGCCGCACGAAGTATTCGCTGTTGTCGAGCGGCCGCGCACCGTCGGTGTGGCCGCCGTGCGGGTAGGCGAACACGAGGTCGATGTCCGAGGAAAAATTCAGCTCCGACCCGCCCAGCTTGCCGAAGCCGATCACCAGCAGGCGTTGCAACGCGCCCTCGGGGTTGCGGCTGTGGCCGTAGCGCGCGGCCAGCATACGCTCGGACCAGCCCAGTGCCAGCTCCAGCAGCACCTCGTACAACACGCTGGTCGCCGACAGGGTTTCCGGCAGCTCGTCCAGCCCGTTGGCATCGCGGAACACCAGCCGCAATGCCTCGGCGTGGCGGAAGCGGCGCAGCGCGACCATGCACCCGGCCTCGTCCTCCGGCAGCTTCAGCGCCTCGATGCGCGCACTGGCATCGCTGCCCGAGCGCAGGCGCTCCAGCCCGGCCGGCGCCAGCAATTGCGGTTGGCGACACCAGGTGTCGAAGGCGAAGTCGCTGGCCAGCAGGGTGCGCCGGATACGCTCGGCCACGCCGGCGTCGTCGTGCAGCGGCACGCCGGCCGCACGGCAGCGACTGGCGAGTTCGCCATAGCGGTCATCGATCAGTGCACGCAGTGCGGGGCTTGCCGGATGGGTCATCCGGGCATTGTGCCGCATGGCGGGCAGCTGCCGGCAGCTGAGCACCGCTTGAACAAGCCCTCGACAAGCCGGACACTCGCCGGCCACGCCTACTCCTTGTTCATCTGGCCGCCATTACATTGGCGCGTCCAGACCATGACAGCAAACGCAGGACTGCCATGCCGCCACTTGCTTCCCCGCCCGTTTCCCGTCGGCGAGCGATCGCTTCCCGGGTCGCGCTGCTGTTGCTGCTGGCCCTGGCCTTCGTGCTGCTGACCGGGTGGGTGGACGGTGGCGTCGGCGTGACCCCTCTGCGCCTCTTCGACCAGGCACGTTACCCGCTGGCCAACGCCTTGCCGGGCCTGCTGCTGGCGGCGCTGCTGCTGGCGATCAGCCGGCGCGCATGGCTTTCGTTCGCGCTGGCGTTCCTGTTGCAGGGCTTGCTGTACGCGGTGAACGTGCTCAAGGTGGCCAACCTCGGCACGCCGCTGTTGCCGGACGACTTCCGCATCGTCGGGCAGTTGCACAAGGGTGGCATGCACCTGCTGTCGGGCTATCTGCCGCACAGCGCGTGGCCGTATCTCGGCCTGCTCGCCGCGGTGATCGCGATCGTGGTGGCGTGGCGGCTGGAACCGCCGTTGTTCGAACGCCGCCCGCGGCGGCTGCGCGCGCTCGGTGGCGGCGTGGCGGCACTGGCACTGCTCACGATGCTGGTCGGCCTGCAGGCGTGGACGAAGGTCTACAACGCGAAGACCTTGTGGCTGGAGCCGTGGTCGGCCATTTCCACCACCACCCATTCCGGCCTGATCAGCTCGCTGATGCTGTTCCACCTGCAATACGGCAAGGGTGCGCATAAGCCGGACCCGGTCACGGCCACCCGTCTGATCAACCAGTCCGCGCCGGCGATGCTGCAGTCCATGCAGGCGGCGACCCCGGCGGTCGCCGACCTGCCGGACGTGGTGGTGGTGCAAAGCGAGTCGTTCTTCGACCCGACCATCATGCGCGGCTACGAGCACAGCAATTTCGCGCCCAACCTGCGCCGGCTGGCTGCGCACGGCATCAGCGGCAAGCTGCACGTGCCCACTTTTGGTGGCGGCACCATCCGCACCGAGTTCGAATTCCTCACCGGCCTGTCGCTGCGCTACTTCGACAACCTGCAGTTCCCCTACCTG
>ERZ778018.2652-NODE-2652-length-11010-cov-3.145322_pt1 | contig 11010 bp, 7 predicted proteins | sample MGYA00375748_ERZ778018 | MGnify/ENA primary metagenome ERZ778018 (study PRJEB29350, sample SAMN05509839) | bioreactor metagenome | biome: bioreactor; material: wastewater | place: South Africa: University of Cape Town | collected 2014-04-22 ... | reverse complement strand
ACTTGGTAAATAGATATAAGGACTCAGAGAGGAGGTTATACACCATTGAGTCTTCAACTTATTTAATAAACTATCCCAAAATAAAATTTTAACGTTGGACGATATTATTGATTGCTATCCAAAATGTCAGGGAATAAAGGTATTTAAAAAATTTATTGAAGAGGCTCCCGATTACATCACCGTTTTTGAAGCTCTCAGGCATATGAAAGTACTTAGTGGGATAGAAAGTATCCTTCTTACTGATAACAATTATATCAATTCTGCATATATAATAAAGATGCCAAAAATTCTAGAGAATCTTCAAAAAAAATTAGAAAAGGCAAGAAATACTCCTTAAGAAGGACAAGGAATTTAATGAAATTTGGCAGCGTGTAGGCCTTGAAGAGGCCTTTGTAGAAATGTTTCCCACCAAGGAGGATTTCTGGAATTCAGAGTTATCTCTCATGGGAGTGTATGAACAATTAAAAAATAAATCCTAACCCCAGTTATAAGTCAACCTAGGAGACCCTGAAGAAATGTCGTAATTTCTTCGGGAGCAATAATTGAAAAGAGAAATTATTCTCAACCTTGCGCACCTAGTCTTTCTTTATCTTATTTTTAACCTTAAAATTAAATAATTCTTCATCTTTTCTCTCTATCCTTTTCTATAAGGATAGAATGAGTGAAAGATAACATCATGAAATTATTAAGTCTGTTTGGCTCTTTAATGGCTCTCTCTGTTTGCCAAGCACAAGCACAAAAGCCAACCCTAAACTTTGATCCTGTTTTGGCATGGCAGCCTAAAGCTGATCTTAAGCAGAGTTTTGAGGCTGATCTTATGGTTATGCTTGCCACCATGTTTCCAGGCTCTGATACGTCAAAAAATCCTCAGAGCCCTGGCTGGCAACAAGCCAAAGATAAACAAGATTTTGTCAAAAGACTTTATCTCTTAATGCTCTTCAATCCGCCAGTTTTTATTCCGGACAAACAACCCGTTAATGCTGGCAATTATGATGTTGCTACCCAAAGTGTAAGTTATCTGATGCGGGGTCGCCGGTGGAATATTGATATTACCGGTGTGACAGCAGAGGATATGGTGAAATCCTTGACCGGTGGGACACCGATTATAACCTATCGGACGGCGGCAACGCATGGCGCAAGTATTAAAAAAGATGGGCAAATTGTCGAAGATAAATTATCGGGAATAAAATCTATCAAAGCTGTGACACATGGAATTCAACATCGCCATCTGGGCATTGATATACCCTTAGGAGGGTATGGTAATCCGTCTCTCAATAACCAATACCTAATTAATGAAAATGGTGGCGCCTTGAATAATAAAGCGCTACAGAAGATTCAACATGGTCATGTTTATTTTTATGCTCAAACTTTTGGCAATGGACCAATCCCCTCCTATGTTCTTCGGTATCTTAACCCACAGCAATCTGCTAAAAATATTCGCTCCGTTCTGTTAGTCGGAATAGAACAATCAGCGCCTGGTAAAAAGTCAATGTTTGGCGTTGGACATAGTGCTGCCAGCGGATTTAAAGATTCAACTTTAGATCCATCCATTACCAATTCTAAAAAATGGAAGCATTCAGGCATTCCTTACCAGCCGGCCGATTATGGTGGAATGGTCACTTATGTAGATGCGGAGAAGATTCATACCTGGCAACAAGCCTGTAAAATCTTCCTCAGTTGGCCGGAGGCTCAGCAAAAAGCCTTTATGACTAAATGGTTGAAATTACCAGCTCGTCAGCTCATCCATTCCTGGCCCCAAATGATGGCAGAGATTTTTAAAACCCCAGCACACCAGCAGCAACAATCAGCCAATATCCATAAAGGGCCCCGGCTACAATCTCAGAATCAATCTAGCCAACAACCAGCGCAACCTTCCTTAGCAAAGGGAAAAATGTCAAGTGTAAGGCCTCAAGCCCAATAAAGGCCCTTTTGCAGATTCGAGTATGAAGGCAAGTTACAATAAAAAACCCGGCTTTTAAGGCCGGGATTTTTTCTTTATGTATCAAGGAAGCTGCGCAATTTGCGAGATCGACTTGGATGCTTTAGCTTACGCAATGCTTTGGCTTCAATCTGACGGATACGCTCACGCGTAACCGCAAACTGTTGACCAACTTCTTCTAAAGTGTGATCTGTATTCATACCAATCCCAAAACGCATCCGCAAGACCCGTTCTTCCCGAGGCGTTAGTGTTGCCAAAATTCGGGTTGTGGTTTCGCGCAGGTTACTTTGAACTGCAGACTCAACGGGAAGAATAGCATTCTTATCTTCAATAAAATCACCAAGATGGCTATCTTCTTCATCACCAATTGGTGTCTCAAGGCTGATGGGTTCCTTGGCAATCTTCATAACTTTACGAACCTTTTCCAAAGGCATAGCCAGTTTTTCTGACAATTCTTCGGGGGTGGGTTCTCGTCCAATTTCATGCATCATCTGGCGCGATGTCCGTACCATCTTGTTAATGGTCTCAATCATATGGACTGGTATACGGATGGTACGCGCTTGATCAGCAATCGAGCGGGTAATAGCCTGACGAATCCACCAGGTAGCATAGGTTGAAAATTTATACCCACGCCGATATTCGAACTTATCAACCGCCTTCATCAGGCCGATATTGCCTTCTTGAATGAGATCCAAGAATTGCAAGCCACGATTGGTATACTTTTTCGCAATAGAAATAACCAATCGCAAGTTTGCTTCGATCATTTCTTTTTTTGCACGAGATGATTCACGCTCACCCCGTTGGATCACCGTAACGATACGCCGAAACTCAGAAAAGCTTAAGCTTGTGTCTTCTTCAATTTCTCGCACTGTAGCCACAAGGTGATCAATATCTTTTGCATGCTTTTCAATAAATTTATCCCATCCCTTGCCACTTTGAGATTTAAGATCATCAGCCCACTCTTGATCAAACTGTGCATCGGTTAAAAACTTAAAGAACTTTTCACGTTTAACCCCGCACGCATCAGCAGCCGCCATCAAGTTACGTTCTAGGTTCGCAACACAACGGTTCATTTGATTATGGATGTCAAGAAGACGCTCAACGCTATTGGGGTTGAGCTTTAATTCATCCATAATTCCAATCAAAGAAACCTTTAAGTTTTTATAAGTTTCATTATCAGCAATATTCTCACCGCTTTGTCCCCGAGAAATCAAGGCTTGGTGGTGATCCCAGAATTGTGAATAAGTTTCGGTATAGCTTTCAAGGAGGGTAATAACCTTGGGCAACATCGCTTGTTCGAATGCTGATAAAGGCTGTGCTTGTGCGATAGCTTCACTGGATTCACCTGTTTCTGCGTTACCGCCACTGGCATCGATGTCGCTCTCCTCTTCCTCAAGATCAGCTAAGCCTTCTTCTTCATCAAAGCCGCCACTGGTATCAATAGAGATGATTTCACGCAGCAACATTTTACCACCTTGGAGGTCTTCACGCCATTGATCAAATGTTCGGGCGGTCAGCGGGCTTTCACACATCCCTCCTAATAACATTTCCTTACCGGACTCAATCCTTTTAGCAATCGCAATTTCACCTTCACGCGACAACAACTCAACGTTCCCCATTTCACGTAAATACATCCGAACTGGGTCATCTGTACGGCCAGACAAAGTATCTTCTTCTTCGACTTCTTCGTCAAAATCTTCAAAATCACTCCGCTTAAATTGTGAATCAAGCGCACCCTCTTCTAGATCATCCCCATCCACGATACTGATCCCCATTTCAGAAATCATGCTCATGGATTCATCAATTTGATCCGATGATAGTTGATCCTGAGGCAAGGCATCGTTCAACTCATCATATGTAATATAGCCGCGTGTCTTACCCCGAGTGAGAAGGCGTTTCAATGCTGGGTTAGATTTGCTTAATTCAATTAAAGGGATTTCATCAAGCGTATCGGAAATTTCATTATGTTGCGTGGTCTTGCTTGCCATTCGTTTTACCCCATTGTAAAATAAATTATAACTGAGATTGCTGCCGCTTAACGGACAGCAAGCTCTGCCATGAACGTTGATTTAAATCAGTTTTCAATTCAAGCGATACTTGATCAGCTGTGTCCTTTAGCTGGCTGTTTCTTTCCAGAAAGTGCCACACTTCCAACCATCCTGAGCGTGCATGATCTAATTCTGAACTAGTGTGCGCAAATCGAGCCTTTATGTAAAGATCTTGTGTCATTGCCTGATCAATAAAACTCCCAAAACCTTTTTCACGCACAACTGATAATAAGTTGTCATTATATGTATGGTGATTCTCAGAGCAAAAGTCTAACAAAAAATTTCGCAAGGAATCAATAAATTCATCATCAATCCTCAAAGACATTAGATGTTCAGCCATTTCTGATACTAATGTGGGATGATTTATTAAAGTTGCCAACAAAATTTTATGCCCATCAAGAATTTTTTTTGCCAGTCCTGGTCTAATACCTTGATGAATAAGGTTTTTTTGCTCGCTTATCGTTTCTTTTGGCCTTTGCATTAATAACTTCTGTAATTTTTGATTTAAATCTTGCTGATAAAAATGACGCACTTCAGGATCCTGAATGCGGGACGACAATTGTAATAAATCTTGTCGGGCTTTGGCTTTATCTTCAGGTCGACTTATGCTCCGGTCTTCCATAAAAACCTGCCATAATACCTCTGTCAATCCCACGGGATACTTCAAAATTTCCCGAAGAGCCGCCGCCGTATACTTTTTGACAAAAGAATCAGGATCCTCTCCTTCTGGTAGGAAACAAAATTCGACGGTATAGCCGGGTTTTAACACCTCTAAATCGACTTGTGCTGCTCTTTGAGCTGCCCGGCGACCAGCATTATCACCATCAAAGCATAGAATTGGTTTAGTGCAGCTGCGCCACATTAAGGCTATTTGATCTGCTGTCAAGGCGGTTCCTAAGGGGGCGATTGCTGTCGTAAGACCGGCTTGATGGAGAGCAATCACATCCATATACCCTTCAACCACGATAAAGGCTTGGCCTGTTCGAACAGCAGAAATAGACTGATTATGAGCATAAAGCTGCCGCCCCTTATGGAAGAGGGGTGTTTCAGGCGAATTGAGATATTTAGGCTCTCCTGTGTCTATAATCCGTCCTCCAAACCCAATAACTCGACCGCGGCTATCTTGAATGGGAAACATGACACGGTCGCGGAATCTTTCATAGGGTTGACGAGGCCCTTCCGGGTCAATCAGCAATCCACAAGCAATACAATCCGCCATTTTAAAGCCCCGGTGTTGGAGCACAGCTGCCAGCCCACGACTGGGGGCAAAACCCACTCGAAATTGTTTAGCAATAATGCCTGACATACCACGCTTTTTTAAATAGTCGCGACTATGGTGATGCTCAGGTGCTCGCAACTGTGCTTCAAAATATTGGCAAGCAATTTCATTAATTTCATACAACACCAACTTACTATCGTTTGACTGTAAGCTAGGGCTTTCTTCCCCTTGTTTATCGAATTTAGGCATCACCAATCCAGCTTGTTTACTGAGATACTCGACCGCCTCCATAAATGGCATGTGCAGCTTTTCAGTAATAAATGAGAAATGATCCCCATGCGCCCCACATCCAAAACAATGGTAAAATCCTTTATCATCGGCCACACTAAAAGAGGCCCCTTTTTCATTATGAAAAGGGCATAGACCTGTGAGCGAGCGACCGCGCTTCTTTAGAGCGACGTGGGGAGCAATCACCACCGATAGCGGCAATCTATCTCGAATAGCGTCTAGGTGATCCTTAAGTTTCGTCATTAATGTCCGGTAATTTCATCCACTGGGGTTGTGCTAAGGTGACATCATGACCATCGCATTGTAAATCCTTGTTTACTGCAAAAACACGAATCATTGCAACGCCGACCTCACCCTCTTTGGCTATCCACTGCCCCACTTCTTTATCATCATTGAGAATAGGGTGCGATAAATCTGTTGTGCCACTATAAACAGGAAATATCCTCTTACGCACAAGTCCTCGATAGCGTGTACGCGCTGTTAGCTCTTGGCCCATATAGCAACCCTTGTTCCAATCGATAGCATTCAGTTCATCCATGCCACATTCCAAGGGAATAGCCCGATCAACTTCTAGTTCAGCACCCCCTTCCGGAACGCCTAAGGCGTATCGATGCGCTTTATAAGCAGACAAATCAGAGAGAGTTAATCCTAAGCAATGCTGAACTTTTTCAAGAGCACTTTCATCAATAATAAGGCGAGCTCCAAGCTCAATGTTGCGAGGATCAATAATAGCCGTCCAGAGTGAGGTTGTTTGCGTAGCGCCTGCTTCGGCAGGCATTTCTAAAGCATGGGCAATCGACCCTCCCCAAATTGATAAGACAAACCGATCTTGCACCAATTCCAAGGTCACATCAGACCGCAACTTAAAAAGTGTTAGCCGTTTAATTAAGGCCGTCGCCCGATCAGCATCAACCTCTAAAAACCAATCATCTCCCACCTGATGCACGATTAAATCAAACTGAATGCGTCCCTGAGGTGACAATAGTAATGTAAAAAGGGAAGACTTAGGGGTGAGTTTTCCCATATCATTGGAGACTAATCCTTGAAGAAAGGCTAGTTTATCTGTCCCCTTAACTCGGATTAATGCCCGATGGATTAAAATACAACCCGAAATAGCTTCCGCTATAGCCATAGGCTTTCTCCTAGACACGCATTGGCATTAGAACAAATAATGCCTCTTTATCATTAATTCCTTTAATAATTGCCGGGGCGGATCCATCAGACAACAAAATTTCAGCCGCCTCATCGCCAATTTGAGAAGTGATATCCACTAAATAGTTAGCATTGAACCCAATATCAATTGATTGATCAAATGGAAAGTCAACTTCCATTTCTTCCGTGGCATCGCCAAGCTCGCTGCTTGCAGCGACGAGGGTCAATTTATTCTTCGCCACAGAAATCTTAATAACGGGTAATTTATCTGTCGTCACTGTGGCCACTCGATCAACGGCCTTGGCAAAGTCCTTGGCATCAACAATAACAGGCTTATCATTACCCACCGGGATAGCCTGCTCATAATCAGGATAGGTCCCATCCACCAAACGAGAACTCAGAGTTGCTTGGGGCAAGTTAAATTCAACCCGCTGCGGTGACAAGCGAATTGTAATCTCTGTTTCCGCATTTTCATCATTGATCAATTTGCGGATTTCCGTAATGGTTTTACGGCCAACAATAATTCCAGGAATGGATTCTGCCCCTTCAGGAATATCAACCTCAATACATGCCAACCGATGAGCATCGGTTGCCACCGACCGTAAAACTTTTTGGCCATTAACTTCATGAGCATGAAAATAGATTCCATTTAAGAAGTAGCGCGTTTCCTCGGTTGACATCGCAAAACGGGAGCGATCAATTAAATAGCGCAATTTTTCTGCTGTCAGCTTAAAGCTAAACGGCAGATCATTCTGAGTCAATTTAGGAAATTGCTCTGCCGGTAAGGTAGAAATATTAAAGCGTGACTTCCCAGCCTTTAATGTTATCTGATCGTTTTCCGGGTTTAAAGTTGCCTCGATTTGAACCCCTTCTGGAAGTTTGCGCACAATTTCAAGCACCATGTGGGCTGAAACCGTAATGGCGCCGGGTTTTTCCACAACCGCTGGGATGGTTTCAACCAACGCCAAATCCATGTCTGTCGTCGTCAAATTGAGTTGTCCACCCTCTGCATGGATCAAGACATGACTCAAAATCGGCACAGTTGTTCGTTTTTCCACCACACTGCCACCGTGCGCTAACGCTTTGAGGAATTCTCCCCGTTCTACTGCAAATTTCATAACTATTAGACCTCCAAGGTTCGTCTTAAAATCGATAAATCTTCTGAAAACTCTCGATCACTTGCCATTAATTCTTCTACTTTACGCACCGCATGGAGCACGGTCGTATGATCGCGTCCGCCAAATTTACGGCCAATATCAGGCAAAGAGCGGGATGTGAGAACTTTTGATAAATACATTGCTACTTGGCGAGGACGAGCCACATTTTGGGATCGTCGAGAGGACTGCATATCGGAAATTTTAATACTGTAATATTCAGCCACCCGTTTTTGAATATCATCGATGGTAACCCGACGATCATTAGCTTTCAGCAAATCGCGCAACACCTCTTGTGTCATTTCCAAATTAATCTCGCGTCCCACTAAGGTCGCATGCGCAATAATACGGTTCAAGGCCCCCTCTAATTCACGGACATTCGATGCAATCTTAAAAGCCAAAAACTCTAATACGTTCTTAGGGACTTGTATATTGAGGGTTTCAGACTTTGACTGCAAAATCCCCAAACGAAGCTCATAAGTGGTGGGATGAATATCGGCGACCAAGCCCCAGCCTAAACGGGACTTTAAACGCTCTTCCATTCCTTCGAGGTCAGATGGCGACTTATCCGCTGAAACAATCACTTGATGATTTCGATCCACAAGGGCATTAAAGGTATGAAAAAATTCTTCTTGGGTAGTATCTTTACCACTAATGAACTGAACATCATCAATCATTAAAACATCGACGGAACGAAACTGTTCTTTAAAAGCCACCGTATCTTTATATCGCAATGCTCGGATAAATTGATACATAAACTTTTCTGCTGACAGATAAATCACGCGACGTTCAGGATGGCATCGTTTAATATGCCATGCAATGGCATGCATTAAATGGGTTTTACCCAACCCGACACCACCATATAGAAATAAGGGGTTAAACTGAACTGTTGCTGATTCAGCAACCCGTAAGGCTGCTGCATAGGCAAGTTCATTGGGCTTCCCTACCACAAAGTTATCAAACGTAAACCTCGGATCTAATGTGGAGCTAATAAAGTTACCTTCAATTTCATTGTCAATTTCTTCATTGACAGCAGCCGCCGCAGCCTGAGGCGTTTCTAAATTAGTCGTCGCTGTCGCCTGGCGAACAATTAAGTCAATGGTATCAATAGTTGGATTCAAATCTTGCCAATAATTTCGGATGCGCTCAAGAAAATTGCTCGCCACCCAATCCCGCATAAAACGTGTGGGTGCCGCAATCTGTACCAATCCACCGCCAAAATTAGTGATAACGAGCGGAGAAATCCAACTGCGAAAGGTGGCCTCACCTAAATCAGCCTGCAACCGTTGACAAACCGACGCCCATTCCTGAGCAAAAATGCCATGATCTGTATGTTGCGACAGAGATTGCTGCGCGACTCCCACTCAAATACCCTCTATTTTTAATATGATGATTGTTAGGATAGATTACACAATTCAATGCCTTGTGTCATTATTTTCCACTAGTCTCACAATAAAATTTAATATAATAATTGAGACAAATTATATATACCATTATAATTTCCTCCGCTGAAAATTTTTCTTAAGAATAAATAGAGAGAATTTCTGAAGACTATATGCGACAAAAATTTAAGAGATCGATAAATCTAAAGCTGAATAATTTGAGCAGGTTGAATATTTAAAAACTCTTCAACACTTGTCCCTGTCATAAATATTTGTATATTAGCCCCTTGCGCTAATATTGTCTGGATTTCCTGAAACAAATAGGCGCGATGGTCTTGGTCTAGGTGGGCAATAACATCATCTAGCAATAATAGGGTTAACCGATCGCGATAAGAATCGAGTAAGCGGATAAAAGCCAGCGTCATTGCATGCAGCAGCATTTTTTGTTCCCCCGTTGAGCACAAGGTACTCGACATATGTTTTCCTAAATGAATTACTGCCAGATCTGATCGGTGAGCCCCAATAGCAGCACCACCGGTTATGGCATCTTGAGGCCGAAATTGCCGCAATTCTTGACGAACTTTATCTTCCATATCTAAGGCAGTCCTATCGCGACACCACTGATCTATTTCACCATCCATTTGAGCAAAAAAGCGGGGAAACGGTGAATTAAGATCATTGGACTGAGCCTCGGTCAGCTGTCTGACCAATTGGGAACGTGCAATTGAAATGGCTACGCCGTCCTCTGAAAGGCGTTGCTCAATACTAGCCAGCCATTGATCATCTTGGGTTCCTTGACGCAAAAGCTGACTCCGTTCCCGCAAGTAATGTTCATATCGATTTAATCTTTCTGTGTGCGATGGATTGAGCGCCATAACCATTCGATCAATAAATTTACGTCGAACAGAACCCCCTTCTTGAAACAACCGCGCCATGGACGGGGTAACCCAAACAATATTCAGCCATTCTGTTAAGGTTGCTTGGTTCTTAATCGGTAATTGATTAATACGGATTAATCGACGCTCGGTCCCCCCCGGGGAATAATCCAACGCTGTTCCAAAAGGTACAGGCGTTCCACCGAGTGAAAAATTCGCTGACACGACCCACCCTTCCGGGGCATGTAACATTTTCATCTCGGATAACTTTGTTGACCTTAAGCCTCGGCCCGATGAAAATAAAGAAATTGCCTCCAACACATTCGTCTTCCCCACGCCATTATCCCCCACCAACGCCACAATTGAATCATGAAACTCAAAAGTTCGATGCGGATAATTACGAAAATTCACCAGCGTCAAGGCCTGGAGCAAAGAAGATTGAGTAGAAAGAGAGAATAAAGGTGTTTGCATAAACAGAGTTTACACGAAAATCCGATAGGGCGGAAGCACTCTTGCAGTCACTGACACACCTATTCTTTAGCCCATTATGATCCCATCATTCAACCATAGAAACTTCAAAAAATTTTTAAAGCATTGATGGCCCTAAAAAAACTGATCCTATTGCAACTTCATTAGAACAACACAAACTGGGGATTTATTTTGTAGATTAAATGTTTGCCCATTATGACAAGCAGTTAATGGCTGCCCCGGTGCAGCTTGCACAATAAAATGACCTTCTTCTGGGTGGGACTCGCCAGCCTTTGACTTAAGCAACATCGCTTGTTTGGGCGTTAAAGTTGCGACCAGTCGGTCAGTGGCCTCTGAAATGGCTAACCAATTTCCTTGATACCGTGAAAAGGGATTACTCACGAAAATAACATATCCCCCAAGCTTAGAGGCGGGCGGCGTTCCACTGTCTATAAGTCCTGCAGCCTTAAGATGAGCCCATGCTT
>ERZ778018.2648-NODE-2648-length-11019-cov-12.327253_pt1 | contig 11019 bp, 9 predicted proteins | sample MGYA00375748_ERZ778018 | MGnify/ENA primary metagenome ERZ778018 (study PRJEB29350, sample SAMN05509839) | bioreactor metagenome | biome: bioreactor; material: wastewater | place: South Africa: University of Cape Town | collected 2014-04-22 ... | reverse complement strand
CGACTTCAAATCCGATGGCCTCCGGTCCCGCCCACCCCCCGTCCGGCCTTCGGCCACCTTCTCCCTCAAGGGGAGAAGGCGATCAACGCCGCGGCTCACTCCTCGTCGTGACGACTTCTGAAAAAGTGTCGGGTCGTCAGCCCGCCGGGAGAGGGGACCAAATAGGCAGTATGCGTCGACAAGGAAATCACCGAGTCTCACGGCGCCTTGGGTCCCTCGAAGCGGAGCGAGCCGTAGTCTTCGTACTGGTGGAAGTTGCGTTTGGAGAGCGGGGCGCTGCTCATGAGGACGGGTTCGGTCCCGTCGGGGCCGTGGTCGTAGCGGCAGAGGGCGAAGCGCCAGGAGTCGCCGATCTTGGGACGGCCGCCGGTGGGAGCTAAGGCGGTCCAGGGGATCCGGCCCTCGACGGTCCAACCCTGGTCGACGTCGCCGGGACGGTCGAGCGTGCCGCGGAGGGCGACGGCCGCTTGATGCCCCAGCACGGGCTCGTCATGGAACGGATGGCCCAGCGGGGCGCGTTTGGGGAAGGCGACCTCGAAGACCACCGCGCGGGGGTTGGCCTGGAACTCGTAGTAGGCGGGGGCGTCGGAAGGCTTCAGGAACATCTCGAAGACATCCCCCTCCCAGAGGTGATCGTTGCGGTTCGCGCCGAAGGAGCGCAGTTCGGCGTCGGTCATCTCGGCGGCGTAGTAGAGGGCCTCGTCGTCCCAGGCGAGCATCGCCTTCGCGCCGGATCGGGGCTCGCCGGCCCAGAAGGCGGCGAAGTCGGTGACGGGCTTCGCGTCCCTCCAGCAGGGGTCGTCGAGTTTGCCGTCCAGCTTGGGCGGTTCGCTGGCGCGGCGGCAGACGGCCGAGCGGGTGACGGGGGGCTCGGCGGCCATCGCGTCCAGTTCGTCGAGCTTCAGCCGGACGGAGACGATGTAAGGCGGTTGGCCCTCGTCCCAGTGGCCGTAGGTCGTCGTGACGATCGCGCCGTCGGGGAGGACCTCCACGCCGGGATAGGCGCAGTCCCAGGCGTGGCGGTTGTCCATCAAGCGGACCTTGTATTGACCGTCGCGACCTTCCACGAGGTCGTCATACGTTCCGACCCACGCGACCCAGTCGCCGATGGTGGGGCTTCCCTTGGCGGTGTCGCGGAAGGATAGGAACAGGCGGCCGTCGGGGGCGTATTTGGCGACGTGGCGGTCGCCGGTGAGCGAAAGGGGCAGTTCGCGGGGTTTGGTCCAGGTCTTCCCCTCGTCGTCGGAGAATATGACGTGCGAGTTCTTCTTGCGGCTGTTCTCCCGCAGCAGCACGGCCAATTGCTTGCCGTCGGGCGAGCGGATCAGGCCGGGCTCGCAGAGGTGGAGCGAGTCGTCCTCGGCGATCACGCTCGGCGCGCTCCAGGTGAGGCCGCCGTCCCTGGAGATCACCTTCAGGACTCGGAAGTGGACGGGGTTCTCGCGCGGTCCCCAGGTGATGTTGCCGTCGTCATGGAAAAGCGCCATGTACGACCCGTCCTTGAGCCGCCCGACGCTGGCCATGGCGACGACGCCGCCGTAGTCGCCGATGGGTTCCAGCGGGCTCCAGGTTTCGCCGTCGTCCTCGCTGTGGGCCATTCGGATCGGGGTCATGCCGGAGAAGAGGATCAACCGCTTCTTGCCCGAGGGGTCGATGACGCGGTACAGGGTTGGAACTTCCTGGGAGGTCGCCCAGTTCTCCGGGACCGGGAGCGGGTCCGACCAGGTCAGGCCGCCGTCCTTGCTACGGCGCGCGACGATGGGCCCCTTGCCGTGGCCCTTGGGGTAGACGATCAGCATCGTCTCGCCGTCCTCCAGAAGGACGGTGGTGGGATGGCCGAGGTACTGCCCCGGCTCGCGGTCGACGACCACCTGGCGCCGGGGTTGATCGGCGAGATCCAGGTACTTCAGCGGCGCGGGATCGTTCTGGGCGGACGCGGCGGGGGCGAGCAAGGCGAGGAGGACGGGGATCGCGAGGTGTCGAGGCATGAGGCGCGGCTCCGGGGCGGGGTCGAGTTGACCCGTCGATTAGAATGGACGCGCGGCCCGCGAAACGGATCGCGGGGGCTTTCTTCTTCCAGGACGGCGCATGATCGCGAGACGGACGGTCTGGGTGATGGCGGTCGGCTGCGGGCTGTCGGTGGCCAACCTCTACTATAGCCAGCCGTTGCTGGAACGCATCGGGGTGGAGTTCGGCGCGTCGGCGGCGCGGATGGGGCTGGTGGCGACGGCCGCGCAGGTCGGCTACGCCGTCGGCATGCTCCTGCTGGCGCCGCTGGGCGACCTGATCGAGTATCGCAAGCTGATCGTGGCGACCCTGATCGCGACGGCGGCGACGCTGGCGGCGGTGGCGTCCTCGCCGAACTTCGCCTGGCTGGCGGCGGCGCACCTGGCGCTGGGGGCGGCGACGGTCACTCCCCAGGTGATCGTGCCGTTCGCCGCGACGATCGCCGAGCCCGGCCGACGCGGCAAGGTCGTGGGGACGGTGATGAGCGGGCTGTTGATCGGCATCCTGCTGGCGCGGACCTTCAGCGGGTTCCTCGGCCTTTACATGGGCTGGCGGGCCGTCTTTTGGCTGGCGGCCGGGATGACCCTCGTCCTGACGATCGTGATGGCGCGGACGCTTCCCCGATCGACTCCGGCCCTGGCCGGGACGTCTTACGGCGCGCTGATGCGTTCGATCGTCGGCCTGGCGCGCGACGTTCCGGCGCTGCGGACGTCGGCCCTCTTCGGCGGGCTGGCGTTCGGGGCGTTCAGCGTCTTCTGGACGGTGCTGGCGTTCCACCTGGCGACGCCCCCGTTTCATTACGGCAGCGACGTCGTGGGGCTGTTCGGCCTGATCGGCGCGGCCGGCGCGGGGGTCGCGCCGTTGGTGGGGACCGTGGCCGACCGCCGCGGGCCGCGGTTGTCGATCGGCCTGGGCCTGACGACGATGCTGGCGGCGTACCTGGTGCTGGGCGCCTTCGGCGGGACGCTCGCCGGTCTGGTCGTCGGCGTGGTGCTGCTGGACGTGGGCGTCCAGGGGACGCACGTCTCGAACCAGACTCGAATCTACGGCATGATGCCCGAGGCGCGCAGCCGCCTCAACACGATCTACATGGTCGCCTTCTTCGTGGGCGGCTCGCTCGGCTCGGCCCTGGGAGCGGCGGCCTGGCCCCGCTTCGGCTGGCTGGGGGCCTGCGGCGTCGGCCTGGGCTTCGTGGTCGTGGCGATCGGCGCGTTCGTCGCCTCCCGCGGCGAGCGGCCGGCCCCCTCCCATCGCGTCGTCACGACGACGGCCGAGTCCCCCGCCTGAGCCGGCCGGCCAGCTTCCGCGCCGAGCCCGCCCACCGGCCGCGGTGGACGTCGGCGACGACCGCCAGCACGATCACCGCGCCGCTGATGAGCCGCTTGGAGGGCTCGCTGGCGCCGACGTGGTCCAGCCCGGTCTGCAACACCGCGATCACCAGCACGCCCAAAAAGCTCCGCAGGACCGACCCCCGCCCCCCCATCAGGCTGGTGCCGCCGATCACCACCGCGGCGATCGCCCCCAGCTCCAGCCCGACCCCCGCGTTGGGATCCGCCGACGACACCCGCGACACCTGGAACACCGCCGCCGCCGCCGCGCACAGGCCGGAGATCACGAACGTCCACAGCTTCGTCGGGTTCGGATTCACCCCCGAAAGCCTCACCGCCTCCTCGTTGGTCCCGATCGCGATCATGTACCGGCCCATCACCGTCCTGGTCAAAAGAACGTGCCCGAGGACCACCATTGCAAGCGCGATCAGGAAACTCGCCGACGCCCCCAACCCCGCGATCGGATGCGACAGCCACTCCACCCGCGCGCCGACGTACTTCGTCTCCGACCGTGTGACCAGGTACGTCGCCCCCCGCGCGGATTCCAGCATCCCCAGCGTCACGATGAACGACGGGATCGACCAATGAACGGTGATAAACCCGTTTATCAGACCGCACGCCCCCCCCGTCGCCAGGCAGAGCAGAAGCGCGACCGGCAGCGGCAGGTCCCAATCGACCATCGCCACGCCCAGCACCGCGCCGCAAAGCGCCATCACCGAGCCGACCGAAAGGTCGATGCCGGCGATCACCAGCACCAGCGTCATGCCGACGGCGAGCGCGGTCAGGTCGGCCGACTGGTTGACGATCGTCTTGACCGTCTGGACCGACCAGAAATGATCGCTGAACCGTCCGAATAGCGCGGCGAGCCCCGCCAGGACCACGAGCATCCCCAGGACGTCGCCCGCCCCCCGCCAGTCGAACCCCGGCCGCTTCGCCTTCGCCTCGCCCATGTCAGCCGTCCGCCCTTGGTCCGAATGTCACGAAATGGAGTTGCGGCCGCGGCCCGCCCGGAGGAGAAATCCATCCACAGATTACACAGATTAACGCAGATTTTTATTGTTTTTTCGACCCCTAATTCAAATTTGCGTTAATCTGTGTAATCTGTGGATTGAATCCTGGTCGACGGAAACCGGTCGGATCCCGCGACCGATCCGCCCTCGCCCGCGTAGCCCCGGAACGCCGCCGCCAGGAGCTTCTCCTCGGTCCACTCGCCGCGCGCGAAGGTCTCGACCAGTCGGCCGGCGGAGACGACCGCGATCCGGTCACATATCAGCATCAGTTCCTCGACCTCGCTGGAGACGACGACCACGCCCGCGCCCCCCGCGGCGAGTTCGTCGATCACCCCGTAAAGCGCGAACTTGGCCGCGACGTCCACGCCGCGGGTCGGCTCGTCGAAGAGCATCACGCGCGGCCGGCGTTCAAGCCAGCGGCCGACGAGCACCTTCTGCTGGTTGCCGCCGCTGAGTTGCCCGACCGGCTGCTCCGTCGAGGCGTAGGCCAGTTGAACGCGCTCGGCCGTCGCGACGACGTCGGTTCGCTCTTTCCGTTGGTTCAAGAACCCCAGGGCCCCGGTGAACGGCCCCAGCCGTCCGAGCGTCGCGTTGAGCCGGATCGAGCGCGGCAAGAGTAGTCCCTCGGTCTTGCGGTCTTCCGGGACCATCCCCAGCCCGGCGCGGACGGCCTCGCGGGGCGAGCGGAACCGTCGCGGCGACGCGCCGGCCACCGACACCCCGCCCGATTCGGCGACGTCGGCGCCGAAGATCGCGCGGAGGAGTTCCGTCCGTCCCGAGCCGACCAGCCCGGAGATCCCGACGACCTCGCCGCCGCGGACGTCGAAACTCACGTCGCGGACGCGGTCGCCGCGCGACAGGTTTCGGACGCTCAGGACGACGTCGCCCAGGGCGCGGCCGTGGCGGACCTGGTCGCGCGAGGGGTTGGAGCCGACCATCAGCCGGACGGCCTCGTCCAGGTCCATCTCCGACGCCGGCCGCGTCGCCACCAACCGGCCGTCGCGCAAGACGCCGATGCGGTCGGCGAGCCGGCGGACCTCCTCCAGCCGATGACTGACGTAGACGATCGCCGCGCCCTCGGCCTTCAGGCGGGCGACCTCGGCGAAGAGGCGGTCGACCTGCGGCGACGTCAACGCGGCGGTGGGCTCGTCCAGGATCAAGACCCGGCACGACCGCGTCAAACCGCCGGCGATCTCCACGAGTTGCCGCTCGCCGACGCCCAGCCGCGACGTCGGCGTCTCGGGGTCGATCGCCTCCAGCCCGACCCTCGCCAGCGCCTCGCGGGCGCGGCGGCGGAGCTCGCCGAAGCGGACCAGGCCCCAGCGCGTGGGCAGGCGGTCGAGAAAGAGGTTCTCGGCGACGGTGAGCGTGGGCAGGACGGTCAACTCCTGCTGGACGATCTGGACCCCGAGCGCCTCGGCCGCGCGCTTGGACCCCGGCCGATACGGCTCGCCCCCCAGCGACATCGCGCCGGAGTCCGGCGGCCCGAGCCCCGCCAGGATCCTCGCCAACGTGCTCTTCCCCGCCCCGTTGGCCCCCATCAAGGCCAGCACCTCGCCGCCGCGCAGGTCCAAATCCACCGCGCGCAACACCGGCGCGGCGTAGCTCTTGCAAAGCCCTCGGATCGAGAGGAGCGAATCAGTCACGTCGGTCGATGCTTCCAGAGGTCAAAGCGGCTTCGCGCCGCCTAGCGTCAGGATGGTGTTGACGAACGATTTCAGTTCCGGGCATACGCCGATCGCCACCGCCAGGTCCTGGTCCTTGAGGATGCGGCCGGCGTCGCGCGTCTTGATGTAACCATCTGTTTTGGTTTTGGGACCGGCGCTAAAGACCTCGGCGAGTCGATACGCGGGCGAATTCCCATGATTCACCCGCTCGGGATGCGGCCACGGCGAACGTTGGCGATTGGAGCCCGTCAACTCCTTGATCCGATCCCAGTACGGCAGCAGCCACGCCTCGAAATCGTGGAGCGCGACGTGGGGATGAAACCGGGGCTCGTCGCCGACCCACGCCCGCATCTTGTCCTTGGCGGCCTGGGCCGTCGGGAACATCGTGATCCCCGTGTAAACGTCGGTCAAGGCGATCACGTCGTCAGCCTGGCTCTTTCCGGGCTGTAGCAGGTTCTCCACGACGCGCCTCAACTTTCCTTCCGTCGGGATGCGACCGTGGTGGGGGACGAAGTCCAGCCTTGGCATGCGGCCTTCCAGCCTCGTCTCGAGGTATTTGACCAGATGGGGCTTGAAGGCGGTCTCGGTCTTGCCCTCGACGAGAATGGCGATCCTCACGGCCGGGCCCCCATGCGGCCCATCCGCCAGACTTCGTCCAGGGAGTAGTCCTCTAGCCACGTCTCCAGGTCGAGTTCGTCGGCCCACTGGAAGCTCGCCTCCCCCTGCTCGCCGATGTCGACGGTGAGCACTTCGGCGGGTTTCAGGAAGCGGACCAGGCGGTCGGAGTGGGTTGCGACGACCAGTTGCGTTCGTCGCGACGCCTCCCGGAACAGGTCCGCCAGGATCGACAGCAGTTCGGGGTGCAGGCTGACCTCCGGTTCGTCGATCATCGTCACCGCCGGCAATTCCGGACTATGCAGCAGCGTAGTAAGCCAGAGGAAGCGCAGCGTCCCCTCCGACAACTGATGCGCGGCGAAGGGCCTCTTGCTCGTCTTCTCCTTCCATTCCAACGAGCCCATGCCGGTCGCGACCAACGGGAAGCTGAGTCGCTCGAAGGCCGGGAAGCCCGCCCGCAGGGTTGCCTCAATAGCATCGAACCGATCGGGCGCCGTCTCCCGAAGCATGTACAGGCGCGAGACGAGGTCCTCGCCGTCGCGGCCGGGCAGCCTCGCATCCCTCATCGGCTGTGGAAGCCTCACGGGGGCCCTGAGGCCAACGTCCAGCACGTGATAGAGCGTCGACGACGCGAGCCGCCTTCGGAAGTCCTCCGCCTCGCGATACATCTTGGGGACCTGGGAAAGCGCCGTCTCCTTCTCGTCGAAGTTCCAGGTCGGCTTGACGAGTTTCCCCCGGCCTGGGGACGGATCGAGGTAGCGTACCCGACCGTTTTTCTGGTCGATATGCAGGGAATTGGGAGGGTGGGACTGACCGGGCGTCGGGGCTTTGTTCTGTTGGAGCGACTCCCAGGGGATTTCATACCCGACGCCCATCGGCCGCAACTTCAGGCCGTATATCAGCCTCTCATCGCCGGACGTCGCGCTTTCCAGCATGAAACTCAGGACGTCCGGCGCCGCGATCAGGTTCGTGAGATTGGCGTTGATCCCGCCCATGTCGCTGAGCGACTCGGCCAGCCGCCCCGAGGCCGAATCCGCCAGCAGCGAGAAGACGTCCAGCAACGACGTCTTGCCGCTGCCGTTGGCGCCGATGACGACGTTGAGCGGCTTAAGCGCGATCGCGCAGTCGCGGAGCCGGCGGAATCCCTGGACGTCAAGGCTGTCGAAATGACTCATGGGACGGCCCCCATCCTCACTTCTTGACCACCAAATCGACCGGAGTCACGCGGTCGGCGGGGGTCTCCTTCTTGGCGATCAGGTCGAGGGCGTATTCGATGCCGAAGACGGCGAGTTGGTCGGCGTGCTGGTCGACGGTGGCGAGGACGGTCCCGTCCTGGATCGCCTGGCGGGCGGCGGCGATGCCGTCGTAGCCGACGATCAACACCTGGCCGGAACGCCCCGCCGCCTTCACCGCGGCCAGCGCGCCCAGGGCCATGTTGTCGTTGCAGCACAAGAGCGCCTTGATCTCGGGATGCTCGCTCAGCATCGCCGACGCCACCCGGTTCGCCGGGGCGATCTCCCACTGCGCGCTTTGCGAGTCGACCACCTTCAAGTCGGCCGCCTTGGCCGCGTCCTGGAAGCCCAACAGCCGCTGCTGGCCGTTGAACGCCGTGCGCAGGCCCTCGACGATCGCCACCGGGTCGCCCGGCTTCAGCTTGCCGGCGACGTAATCCCCCACCAGCTTCGCCCCGGCGCGGTTGTCGGGGCCGACGAACGGCACCTTCACGCCTTGCTCGGCCAGCACCGCGTCGTCCAGCTTGTTGTCGATGTTCACCACGGCGATCCCGGCCTCCCGGGCGCGTCGGCAGGAGGAGACCAGCGCCTTGGAGTCGGCGGGCGCGATCACGATCGCCGCCACCTTCTGGCCGATCATCTCGTCCATCAAGGCGACCTGGCGCGCGATGTCGCGCTCGTCCTTGATGCCGTTGACGATCAGGTCGTAGTCGCCGGCATGCTCGGCCTGATGTTTTTTCGCCCCCTCGGCCATCACCGAGAAGAACTCGTTGGCCAGCGACTTCATCACCAGCGCGATCCGGGGCTTGCCCGCGGCGGCCGGCGTCGGCGACGCGCCGGGGGTCGCCTCGACGGCGGTCTCGCCGCCGCCGCAGCCGGCCAGGGCGATCAAGAGAAGCGCGACGATTGGGATGCGACGGCTCACGGCCGGGCTCCTTCGAGGCGGTCGGGGGGTTGGCTGGAAAGTTGGACCAGGGCCTCCGTCACGCGGGCCTTGCGCGCGGCGTCGGGGAGGATCAGGAAGCGGCTTCGACCCTCGGGGTTGGCCGCGTATTTGGTGAACCCGTCCTTCTCGACGGTCACGTCGCCGGGGGCGGAGAGGTCGAAGTAGCCGCGGTCGGGGTGGACGGCGTACAGCACGCTGGTCAAGTCCCACGTCGGCCGGTTATGCGGCGGCGGCTCGTAGAGGTAGTACGCCTCGGCCAGCGGGTGATGCTTCGCGTAGCCGTAGTCGCGCTCGATGCTCGTCGCCGGGTAGGGGACGGCGATGCCGATCTCGAACCCGCTAAATATCAGCGGCGTCGGCCACTCCGCGACCAGCTTCGCGCAGCTCGGTACGTCCTGGACGACGTTGTACTCCAGGTGGCGGGGGGATCCCTCGATCGCCGCGAACGATCCCGCCATCAGCGACAGGAACTTGACCTTCGCCTTGACCAACTCGGAGCCGGTGAGCGGAGAGACGGCGTCGCCGGGGGAGTCGAGCAGCCGGGCGAGGTTGGTCGAGAAGCCGACCTGCGCGATCGCCACCGACCGGTCCGGCCGCGCGGCCAGCGCCTTCCTCAACACGGCGACGGCCGGCGGGGCGTCGGTCAGGTCGTGGGGGTATCGAGGCTCGCCGTCGTCCTCGGCGTCGACCAGCGGCATGTACTTGCCGTCGAGCTTCACGCCCCCCGCGCCGACGACGCCGATGGGGATCGCGCCTCGACCGTAGAAGGTGTTCACCATGTCGGCGAACCGGGCGACCCTGGGGTTGTCGGCGGTGATGGTGACGGCCAGCAGTTCGCAGTCGCCGCGGGACTGCATCGCGTGGATCATCCCCAGGGCCAGCACGTCGTCGACGTCGCCGCACATGTCGGTGTCGAAGATCAGGCCGATCGGTTCGCGGTCGGCGGCCCTCGCCGCGGGGAAGGCCGGCGCGAGGAGCAGCGACGCCCCCGCGACCAGGCCCAAGCAGACGGCTCGCATCGATTTCGCCCTCGGATCGATTCGGGGGCCCGGCTCGGGCCCGGGCGCGACGGGTGGATGGACGGTCGAGGCCACTCTAACGGAGTCGGAACGACCGGGCAACCGACCGCCCGCCGTCGCGGCTCGATTCCGGGGGTCGGCCCTCGCAAACCCGAGGCGGTCGGCGTATGGTGGCGGAGGCCGCCCGACGAGGGGCGGAAACGCCGACGCGCCCCGACCGCCGGGCGCGCCCACGACCATCAGGGCCACGACCATGTCCCTCATCAAGAACGGCCGGATCAAGCAGTCGATCGTCCACTGGTGCTACGAGCCCTACTGGAAGGACCATGACGCCTTCATCCAGATGACCAAGGACCTCGGCTGCGGCAGCGTCGAGCTGGCCCCGCCGGCGATGTACCCCAAGCTCAAGGCCGCCGGACTGACCAACGCCATCGCCGCCATCGACATCGACCCCGACCCGCCGTTCACCAGGGGCTTCAACAACCCGTCGAACTGGGACCGGGTCATGGCCGCGACCCGAAAGACGATCGACGACTGCGCCGAGTACGGCTTCAAGAACGTCATCTGCTTCACCGGCTACGACGAGGGGATCAGCCCCGAGAAGGGCGCCGCCAACTGCGTCGAGGGCTTCCGCAAGATCGTCCCCTACGCGGCCGAGAAGGGCGTGACCCTCTGCCTGGAGATGCTCAACACCCGCGCCGACGACCACCCGATGAAGGGTCATCCCGGCTACCACGGCAACCACGTCGACTACTGCGTCGACATCATCCGCAAGGTCGGCTCGCCCCACCTGAAGCTCCTGTTCGACTTCTACCACGTCCAGATCATGGACGGCGACCTGATCCGACGCCTCCGCCAGTGCAAGGACGTCATCGGCCATGTCCACACCGCCGGCAACCCCGGGCGCTGCGAACTGGACGCCAGGCAGGAGATCAACTACCCCCCCCTGATGGAGGCCCTGATCGACATCGGCTACGACGGCTACGTCGGCCACGAGTTCATTCCCACCCGCGACGCCCTGGAGGGGCTGAAAGAGGCCGTGACCCTCTGTGACGTCTAAGGCTCGTCCCATAAGGGCGTTGCGATCGGCATAACGGCCTTCCCCCCTCGCGGGGGAAGGTGGCCCGAAGGGCCGGATGAGGGGGGGCGGGTAAGAAAGCCATCGGGATCCCGAGCCCCCCTGGGCCGGCTTTCG
>ERZ778018.2647-NODE-2647-length-11021-cov-8.995349_pt1 | contig 11021 bp, 12 predicted proteins | sample MGYA00375748_ERZ778018 | MGnify/ENA primary metagenome ERZ778018 (study PRJEB29350, sample SAMN05509839) | bioreactor metagenome | biome: bioreactor; material: wastewater | place: South Africa: University of Cape Town | collected 2014-04-22 ... | reverse complement strand
TCTTAACGGCGACAGCCTGCGCTATGACAACAGCGCCATGCCCGCCATCGTGTTCTCAGATCCACAGGTGGCGAGCGTCGGGCTGACGGAGGCCGCCGCGCGCGCGGCCGGACACGCGATTCGCGTATCGACGATCGGTCTCGACCAAGTACCACGCGCACTCGCCGCTCGTGACACCCGCGGGCTGATCAAGCTCGTGGCAGACGCCGGCAGCGGCCGGCTGCTCGGCGCGCATATCCTCGCGCCGGAAGGGGCTGACAGCATCCAGACTGCGGCGCTTGCGATCCGGCAGGGCCTTACCGTCGAGGACCTCGCGGATACGATCTTTCCGTATCTCACCACCGTCGAGGGCCTGAAGCTCGCGGCGCTGTCGTTCGGCAAGGATGTCGCCAAGCTGTCCTGCTGCGCTGGTTAAGCACAAGATCTGTCTCACGAACGTGCATCCGTCGGAAGCTCGGGAAAATCCGGCCTTTCAGCGCGCGAGTTCGACTGAGACAGCTTGGCTGTTCAGATAACGCGCCGAGCTTGGCGCGTGTTTCCTCAGCGCCGACCTCGGCAATCGTGCCCGAGCTCAAGCCGCGCGCGGATCGCGCGAGCTACCTTGCATCGTGGCTTGGAGGCACTGTCCAACGACAAGCATTACATCTTCTCGGCGGCCGCGCACGCGCAACGCGCGGCGATCTACCTGCACGAGCTTCAGCCCAAGTCGGCCGAGATCGACCAAGCGGCATGAGGCGCACCCATCCGCGGCTTGGATGCCCTGCGCTTCATAATTCACCTTTCGCGACAAGATGAAGGCCCCGCCTCGCGGCTGGCCTTTCTTGCGTGCATCATCATGCGAAATGGCCGGCGACCGGGATGGCGGTGCTTGTCCATCGCCTGATCGAGCCGCATAGGCCAGATGCGCCGGGCGGGTGAGCCTGGCTGTCCGAGATGCCGGTCTCTCCTTGGGCCAACGCCCTTCCTGCAGCGGCCGAGCCTGATGTCATCACGCGACGCCCGGGTTGCCGTCGAGGCCGCTGGACCGGAGACAAGCCTACGCGGTGCGTGCGAGTCTCTCTCACAAACGCGCCCTGTACCGCCGTCGTGCAGCGTGGCGTGCCGGTCGCTCAGTCGTATCCCCGTCGTTTGGCCTGACGCGCCCAATGCGTCCTCGATTTGGCATGTCTAACCGAAGGCCGTCGTCGCTGCGCTCCGCCTCGATCACAAGACCGCAACGGCCGTTCTCGGCTTTCTTCCCCTGGCCGCTGCGCGCCCATTCCTCGCGAGACAAGAAAGCCTCGCCCTGGCCGCCCTCTACTGCATGGCGGCCCTTCGGGTGCGGTCCGATCGCCTCCGGTCAACGACAGCCATCGAGGTCGCGATGGTCGCGGCCCGAGAAACGAAAGAGGACACGAACATGGCTACCATCGGCAACTTCACTCTCAACGGCAACGGCTTCGTGGGCACCGTCAAGACCCTCGCCCTCGGCACCGTGAAGGCCAAGATCGTTCCGGCCGAGCGGACCTCGGAAAAGGCCCCTGATTACCGGATCTTCGCGGGAACTATCGAGTTCGGCGCCGCGTGGAAGAAGAAGTCCCAGGAGCAGAACCGGGACTATCTCTCGGTCAAGCTGGACGACCCGAGCTTCGCAGCGCCGATCTATGCCACGCTGGTCGAGGTCGAAGGCGAAGAAGGCCACTCGCTCATCTGGTCTCGTCCGAACCGCGATTGAGACGCCGCGCAGAAGGTCCCGCCGCGAGACGGGGCCTTCCCGCGTGAGCAGAAAGGAGAACGATCATGTGCAAGGTCTTGAACGCGCGCGCTGTCGGCAAGCGCTCGAGTGCGACGCAGGTTTACATTGGGCGCCCGAGCAAATGGGGCAACCCGTTCGTCATCGGGCGCGATGGGTCGCGCGCCGAGGTCATCGCGAAATATCGCGCCTGGATTGTCGTGCAGCCCGCGCTGATGAATGCGCTCGGCGAGCTGCGCAGCCGCGACCTCGTTTGCTGGTGCGCACCGCTCGCGTGCCACGGCGACGTGCTGGTGGAACCTGCCAAGAGGCGCTGATCACGCACCTGTTCGATCCAATGCCGCCAGACGTTCGGGCATGGCGAGCAGCTTGATCGCCGCGGCGGTTACGGCTTCGGCGATGGTCGGATAGGTTTCCTCTGAACTCATCGACACTCCGTCGGGAAATGTCACGGTCGCCTGATAGCCATTGCCTTTCGGGGTTGCAGAAAGCTGGATCTTTGGCATGTCGCACCGTCTCCTTTGGGCTACATGGATCGGCTGCTTTTTGTTTCGGCTTCGAGGCCCCGCACGACATGCGCGAGGACACGTTGGCCTTCTCGAAAGACCTTCTCCCCGGGCAGCATCTGAGCACCTGTCATCGACGTTGGCGGTAGCACGAACGCTCTCGCGTTCAATCCCGGCTTTCGGCCATTCTGAAAGAGTTGCCACAGAGTTTCATGGAGTGCGTGCAGAAAGCCGAACAGCGCTTTCATCTCGTCGACGCGGGTGTTTGCAAGAAGTTGATTGGTCTCGTCGAGATCGAAGATTTCGTTGTGGGCGAATACTTTGTCGCGAATGTTCCGATACCGCGCTTCGTAAATCACACGTTGCGCCTTGATCTCCCTGCGCAGCGCCCTGAAGTCGCTCGCTGTCGGCTCGAACGCGTCGCTAACATACGCTGCGGCTTCGCCCGTCGTCAAACCGGCTTTCTCTTTCCTGTTCGCCAGAGCTGGCTTCGAAAAGACCGAAAGGTCCTTTGAAGCGAGCGCCATCAGGTTATTGATGTTGTGAGCGGAATTCTGATCAAAGATGCGACCGAGCGCGATGAAGGCCGATATGAGCATGGCATGATGAGTCGTCAGCCAGAACAGTGGCGTCGTGTTCATTGCCCTGAGAACCGCCAAGTCGGAGGCTGCGAGCTCGCGCACGGATAGATAGGCATAAAAGTGTTGCTGCGCCGTCTCCTCCTCTTTGCGGAAGATTTCCAGCTCTTGCTCGAATGCTGCTTGCGCTGTGATTGTCACCACTCACCAGCCTTTGGGCGAGACCCAATCTTTATCTCCCGCGTGTTGAGCGGGACAAACGTCGTTTGGCGTCATCACTCGACGCTGTTGCCACGAGTTCTTTCCAGGTGTCTGGCGGATTTCCGCGGTCTAGCATCTTCCGAAACACGGCGTAGGCGTCGTTGGCGCTTTCATAGGCGCGCAGCGTCGAGTCATCATTCACCCAGGCAAGGACGATGATCTTGGAATCCGCCGATTGCTGATAGCGAAAGAACAGCCGAAACTGCTGCAGGAATTTCGCGGGGAACCAGTGCCTGTAGTCGTCGCCGAGCGTGCCGCCCTGCCGATAGACGTCGCGGGTCGGGTCACCTGGGATATCTTCGAACGCCACCTTCAAGACGGCCGCGAGTAGCTTTGCAGCGCGTTTCTTCTTATAACCCTTCGGGTCTTTCTTGCGCCCCTTCTCGACTGCGGCGATCATCGCCTCGAGCTGGTCGAGAAACAGCGGATGCGCGTAGATCGTCCAACCGTTGACCGCGAAGGTGTCGTTGCTCACGCCTCATCTTCCGGCAGAGCCCCGTCCAGATCGACCTTGACGCCCTTGACGAGGGACTTGCCGCGCGCGACCAGCGACTTCGGCACCGGCCGAATTCGCGATGGCTCGTTTGCCATATCACGCGCCAGGAATGCGAGGAACGTGCCGATCACCGGATCGCCGTCGTCCGCCGACTTCTTCGCGATCACGACGGTGCCGTTAGCCAGCCCGCGAAACACCACTTGGTCGCGCTTGCCAAGGGCGAGCATCTTGCGGATGGCCGCGGGCACGGTCGTCTGACCGCGCTCCGTGATGGTCGCGGGGATTTCGAGGATTTCAGCCGTTTTGGCCATAACCGGCTCCTTGCGTCGTCATGTTAGCCGATGCAATGCATTTGCATTGTAAGTCAAGCCCAACCTCATCGCAAGCGCCCAAACGAAGGTGACACACGAGATGCCCGCGGAGGCGGCTGTTCGCCGCGACGATTTCTTCCGGATCGTCTTCACTGTGCCACTGGCATAGTGGGGAACGCCAAGCATATTGTGCACGTCCGTTTCGCACACCGCGACCTTCTCCTGCAGGGAGAGTCAACAGAATCGATTGTGCCGCTTCAACCTCTTGCGGTGTCTGCGGCAAAAAGAAAACCATCACCCTCGATCGCTGGGGCTTGGGTTGCTTCTGACGAAGGAAAAATTAAAGTGCTCCTTAAGGTTCCCGGACCCTCCATCTGGTCGGTACGAGGGATTAGCTGGTATTTTCGGCCGCGCTGTTTCATCCGCTTGAGAGCGGAAAATTCTCACTCGCGAGGCTTTGCCGATTTCTTTGTATTCGTGGGATAACCAAAAGCGAGAAAGAAATGGGCTACGCGAATCGTACCGTGGCTCGGTGCAAGATCTGGGTCACGTTCGTGTTCAGTGTCGAAGTCCGCAGTTGAAAATAATACTGATGGACGCTCATATGAACTGCCCGATGCGTTTGCCCGGATCCTCAATTCTGTAACGAGCTTCTTGTCGGCGAGCGCATCGCGCAACGGCGGGACCACCTCATCTTCCGCGTCGATCAGGATACCGACCATGGCAGCGACAGCCTGCCGTCGGCTGTAGATGCCGGTGACAAAACGACCCAACCCCTTGTCACGAAGGTAATGCGTGCGGTGGCTCTTTTGCCGGCCGACCTTCTTGAACTCGAAAACCAGCTCGATCCGTCGCGTATCATCGTTCCATCCGTAGACGATATCGGTGCGGCGTTCTTGGGTGAGTTTCGCCGTTTCTATATCAATATTGTGGAGGACCCCTTCAGCAGCCCACATACCTAGCAAGCCTCGCTCCCGAGCGGTGACGTTCTCGACGTAAGCCTTCAATGCTTTCGTGAGCGTGGGCTCCTTCATCCCCGGATGGAAATGGGCTCTCGGCTGTTCGGCGAGAATCCGCCAACTCTCTCGTAAAGCATCGACCGCGTCGGTTGCTGGTCGGATCGGGAAGGCAGAAAGCCAATCATGTCCGGTTGTCACGCGACCTCCGAACGGATCACGGGCGACAACCGGCTCTGAACAGATATCACGATGTGCTCGGCATCGCGAAGCGCTTGCCGTACGGTCCAACTGCGTCGAGACAACGGGCGCACCAGATAGAGCGACCCGTCGATCCAAACATGTGCATCGGGGACAAGTTGAAGCGCATCGCCCGATGAAATCGCCATCAGCCCCGCTGCGCGAAGCTGAGCGAGCGTCGTGATGACCAGATCGTCATTAAGCTGAGCGCTGGAAGTGGCCGGCGCAGTTGTCTCTTTGGCGTAGCTCACCCGAACGATTCCCGACGGGCCTTGGCGAGCCGGATCACTGGCGACAACGGCGACATGAAACCGTCCGCCGCCACCGGTCCGTTCGCGCCAAGTGGTCAAGGAGGCAGCCAGCGCGTCGCCGTATGTCCGAAAATCCTCCAGATGGGCGGTGGCCTGAGCCGGCGTGTCGAGGCTTTTGAAACTTCGCGGCCGGATCGAAGGCATCAGGATGTCGACGGTTTCGCGAACCAGCGCCTGCTCGCTCTCGTGCAGGCCAAAATATTTGAAGACGGCCTTGTCGAGGGCAATCTGGATTTCGCCGTAGCGGCGGCGTTGATCGAGTTCCGGCAAATCGGATAGCTTTTGCATATAAGTGCCGACCCTCGCGAGCGCCGCTTTAGCGGCCTTCGGATCGGGTGCCGCGTCGACGTCAAAGAACGGGAAGGTTTCGACATCTGACAGATGGACGCCATTGCGTTCGCAAAGCATCTTCCAGCCGCGCATCATGAGGAAGTAACGGGCGAGCTTCGATCGCAGATAGACCGCGGCGAACTGGAGCAGCGCCGCATCTTCGCTCGACCCGGAAATGACGCCGATGCTGTGCGTGAAAGTGGCCGGGCCATCGTAATAGACCGCGCGGACTGTATGTTCGAGTTTCGAGAACCCGTCCGGGAAAAGCACGCGGGGACCGTCGAAAACCGCCATCACCTCGTCGTTGAGGCCAACGACTGTCGTCTGCGTCCTCGGCCACGGCTTCAAGAGATCGGGATGCAACACGGGCGACCCCGCGCTGAGCGCGGGCACCGGCACGAACGGCATCTTGCGCAACCGGCCGGCGCTGACTTCCGTGCGGCTCTTGTCGTTAAGATGAATGCCCTTGCGATTGACCCATCGCCGGAATGGTTGCGGCCCCTTCCAGAAGTCGCTGAACGTTCCGCGCGCCGTCAGGCGCGTCCACAGAGTCATATCGTTGGCGTCGCCCCACATCAGCGTGACGAGAAGCTGCGGATCCTGGGCGACGGAGCGGGTTTGCAAAACGTGTCGATCGGCGGACTGCATGGTGAGGCGGCCGAAGGCCAGGCTCATGTCCGCTTTCGGGACGCAGTAATCGAAAGTCTCGCCAAATGGAATTTGCGCCTCGACGGCGCGGCGTTGCCCGAGGAATACATGGCAGGTGTTCTCGGCGGTCGGAAACAGCAGTCCCTGAAGATCACCGAAGTTGATAAGACGCGCAGGCTGGAACAGGCTGAACAGGCGCGCGACGAAGGATGCGCTGGACGGTCCTAAGAACTGTCCAATCGGCAGGATGAGGCAGACGCGCCCTTGCTCGGCAAGAAAGTCGCTCGCTCTCAGCGCGTATGCGCCGGCGATCTGGCGTCGAACGAATGGGGCGCCAGCGCGCTCCGCCCAAACGTCGGCCGACGTGACGTCTTCGCCTTCGGGCTCCGACCATGGCGGATTGGAGATAATGAGGGTGAAGCGCTTGTCCGCAAACCCGTGCTTGGGTCCGAAGAAGTCGGCCGTTGGGCCGTGGCGCAGATTGCTGCCGTCCAGCGGTGGCAGCTTCTCGTTTTCGCGCTCCTGCGCCTCCATGATATCGGCGGGGTTGAGACCTTCCAGCAACGACAGATAGAGGCTGAAGGCCGTGACGCGGCAAGCCATCAGATTGATGTCGGCGCCGAATATGCGTTTGACCAGAAGCTCTCGACGCTGTTTGAAACTGAGTTGGCGGCCGTCGCGCGCCTCCGATAGCGCGATGAGACGGCGGTAGGCCGTGGTAAGCAGAATTCCAGATCCGCAAGCGCCGTCGAAGATCGTCTCGGAAAGAGGATCGGCCGAGGTGACGAACGCTTGATCAACCGCCAGCATCGCGAGGTGACGCGGCGTGTAGTAAGCGCCGTCTTTTGCCTTCTGGTCGGGAGACAGGAAAGATTCGTAGAGGCCGGATAGCAGCTCAACCGGGATATAGCTGAAATCGTAATTCCAGAAATCGCCCTGCCCGGTGGTCATGTCGGTCCGGCGCAGGAATTGATCGAGCAGCGCGAACCCCTCTGTATTCAACGCCGCCCAAGGATCGTGCCGATCGCCCCCTAAGAAATCGCCGTTGAAATCCTGACGAAGCGCGTCGATGAGGCTGCGGACACCACTGCGGTTGGCTTGACCGACGAGCGCATGGAGTTGATCGACCTCACGTCTCTGACGATAGGTCGCACCGACAATGTCGCGATGTTCGAGATATGAGATGAAGAGCACCTGCCCCATCAGCAACTCGGCGTGGCGCCGCCGCAGCGATGCGTCGATGGCTGCCCGGAATCCGACCTTCGACATCTTGAGTACGGTGCTCGAGAGATTGGCGAGCAACTTGCGATCGACACGCGCCTTGATGTCAAACCATTTGGGTGCGCGGCGGGAGAGATTGGCCGAAGCGATGTCGAACGCCGAGAACGGCCCATCGGGACGCGCTTCGCCGAGCGTCAGCCTTTCCTCCGCGTTGCGGAGCTTTCGGGCCGGCACGGCAACTGCCGTCTCGCCCTTGATCTCGATCACCACCGTGGCGAGATTCTGGTTCCATATCCGCTTGCGGATCTCGTCCAAAGCGGCGGCGGTGAGTGGCTCGTCCGTATCGCCGACAAAGACCACCGTCGGGACGCCCTCAACCTCAAAGACGGCCTGGGCGCGAATCACCCCATCCGGCTTGAGAAGGGACTTGATCTCCAGTGCATAGGGGTGAACTTCCGGAACGTCCTCACCCCGGCGATGCAGCACGGCGGGCTCGGCGGCATAGCCGAGCCTTTCAAGCCAGTTCTGCAGGGCCGAAATTGTCACGCTGGTCCCTTCCGATATTCATGCCCCGAGAATGAGAACATATCATGAACATTTGTTGGTGGTGAAGCGGTCTGAGGGCGAGCAACCCGGGTTGTCCCGGTCAATGGCGCGCCTCATGCCGAACGCCTCCGTGCCAGAACGGTCAGTTTGCTCGGGGCTCGCCGCCGCACTTGTTTGACTGGCAAGCCAGCGACGGCCTGGACCGGGAAGAGATCGAATTGGCCGGGAACGGTAGCCGGACTTGGCAATGCGAATCCCGCCGACAACACATCCAGGTGAGCGTTCAGGCGAAGGAGCAGCACGTCGCCTGCCGGAAGTTGATCGGCTGCGTCCTCTACGAATGTCCATCGATCGCCGCCGAGGAGCGCCACGTTCTGTCCCCAGAGGGCGATAAACGACTTGGTGCGCAGCTCCCGTCGCAGGCTGTTGAAAAGGCTCTTATGAGCCTGGAGTTCGATATGAAATTGCTCCCGCAGGGTCACTGCGAGCCTTAGAATAAGGATGGTTTGCCACGTATACTCGGCCGGAGACCCCTTCCGTCTGGGTTTCACGTCGGCTGGAATCAAGGCGCGGCGGCTCGTCCATTCCCGAAGTCTTTCGGTGGAAAGACCGGTGAGCTGGCAGGCGTGAGGCGTTGTGACGTAGCGCAAGATCGCTCCCTCAGATCGGGTAACGTACCCGATCTTGTTTTAAGAAATGGCTATCAGACCTTTCGCCGCGTGTCGATCAAGTGCTCCTTGGAGCGCGCACATCGCGCGTGGGAAACCCATCTCGCCCGCGCGAGCTTCCGTCGCTACAGGATTCCCCAGGCACGATATCTTCCTCTTCCAGTCGCCTCACGCAGGCCGAGCTCAGCGACCAGATTCTGGGCGGCGCGTGGCGTGATCTTCAATTCCTTCGCGATCATGGCCGCTGAGACGATCGGCCGGGTCAGCACATAGTCGATCAGCGCCGGCAGCCGGGAGGTCGAGCGGCGGCCGTCGAGCTTGCGGGCCAGCAGCGTGCGGGCGGTCTGCCAGCGGTCGTGATCCTTGAGCCCGGCCTCGGCGGCGGCCGCAATCGCCTCGAGCTGCATGGCAAGCCGGGAGGCCGCTTCGCGCGGCCGTCGCCGCTCGCGCGGAATGGCTTTGAGTCCGTCATGGATGCAGGCCAGATGCCAACGCGTCTTGGCGCGCTCACGCAGCACGGCGGCCGAAAGCAGGCGTCCGAGCCAGGGCATGTGCTGCAGCGGTTCGATCCGGTCCCAGGCATCGGCGGTGATCGCCGCCGCCAGCGCCGGCGGCAATGTGCGAGTCTGATCGGCGACACGCTGCCAATCCTCGATCCTGGCGTCCTCATCCCAGTCGGGATCGTAGACCAGCGGATCGCGCTCGGGCTGGCGCAGGGTTTCTCCCGCGAGGGTGCGCTCGGTTTGTGCCACGGCCGCGTCGATGGCGGCGAAAGCGTCCGCGAAAAGCGCGTCGGGCGCATCGGCCGGAGCAGTGTCGATGAACTCTTCATCGTCGGCGAGTTCGCTATTCTCGCCAGCGACAGATCCATTTCTTTCCCGGTTGCCCTCCCCGCCCCCGCCGCGCAGGCTATCGAGGCCAGCCGGCGACAGCGCCCAGTCCGGCTTGGCCTCGGCGATCCGGCGCCGCGTTCGCAGCACGGCCCGAGCCCGGGTCAGCTCAACGGTTGGGGCGCGGACGTCCATGCCGGCGTCGTGGAGAACGAGGTCGTCGAGATGGACCAGTTCGCCTTCGAGCCACAGGCAGGCAGCGGCGTCGGTGAAATGCGTGCGGGCGATCCAACCGTCGCGGATCGGGCTTTTGGCGAGGCGCTCGTCGAGCCGGGCGAGCGCATCTTCGGCGGCCGCGAGCGGCCCGGCGAGCACCGCCCAGGGCAGCGGATCGGGGATGTGGTATCGGAAATGCAAGACTTTGATAACCTTAACAGGAATCGTCGTTACGGAAGCTAACACGGACTTGACTTCCGTCATAGCGATGCCTTTTCGCACCTCCTTCTCATTATCGATAACTAGCCCTTATCGATAGTGTTGGACACAAATCCGCAAATCAGCAATTCTGAGCGCCCGCAGCCCGGAAAATCACGCCAGCCGGGACTCACATCGACGAGATGGACGCAAGCCCTGACAGCCCGCTCTCCGGACGTACGCGCTTGGCGCCTTTGAAACGTTGTGGCCCTGGTCGACATCGGTGTCGGCCGCGCTCAATCGTCGTCGTAGAGGCTGTCGCGAAAGGCCTTGTCGACCGGGCGCGCCTCGGTGTTCTCGCCACCCTGGCCGAGTTCTCGGGCGAACCGGGCGCCCTCCTCAATCAGCGAGGCCGGCTCTGGCTCAAGCTCGGCATCAAGATGCTCGAGCCGGGCGCCATCTCGCTGGCCTCGATCGCGGTAATGTCCTCGTCGGTCAGATCGACGGTCCGAACGGCCCGACGATCGCGTCCGGTGGCTTGGAGCTCATCGGCCGGCGCCGGCGTGTGGCTTTGTTTCGCGTGACTGCCCATGGGCTTCCTCCGTTCACCCCATACTAGCGCAAAGGCGCCCTGCCCGCACGGCGCCCGTTGAAAATCGCCGCGAATCCTCTTATAGTCACTATGGTCATTATAGTCATTGGAGCCAAGCGTGACAGCTTCCCGAAAGACGCCGGTGCATGAATCGGATCATTGGACGGTCGCCGGCGCCAAAGCGCGCCTCTCCGAAGTGATCGAGCGCGCCCAGGGCGGCCCGCAGATCATCACTCGCCACGGCAAGCCGAGCGTCGTCATCGTCTCGGCCGAGGAATGGGCACGCAAGACCGTCCGCAAGGGCACGCTGGCCGAGTTCCTGTTGGCCTCGCCCCTGCGCGACGCCAATCTCGATCTCGAGCGGGTCCGCGATCAGCCGCG
>ERZ778018.2646-NODE-2646-length-11021-cov-11.271020_pt1 | contig 11021 bp, 10 predicted proteins | sample MGYA00375748_ERZ778018 | MGnify/ENA primary metagenome ERZ778018 (study PRJEB29350, sample SAMN05509839) | bioreactor metagenome | biome: bioreactor; material: wastewater | place: South Africa: University of Cape Town | collected 2014-04-22 ... | reverse complement strand
ATCCGGCCTTCGGCCACCTTCTCCCTCAAGGGGAGAAGGATGCGCGTCGTCGGCCGGATCAAGCGTTCAAGAGCCTCCCGTGATCCTGCTGGCCATCGAATCGACCTGCGACGAGACCGGCGCGGCGGTGCTGGAGGGGGACGGCGTCGGCGTCCCCCGGACGCGGTCGAGCGTCGTCTCCTCGCAGATCGGGCTGCATCGCCGCTTCGGCGGGGTCGTCCCGGAGATCGCCTCGCGGGCGCACGTCCGCCAGGTCGTACCGATGGTCGACGAGGCGTTGAAGCGCGCCGGGGTCGAGTTGAAGGACCTGGACGCGGTCGCCGTGGCGACCCGGCCGGGGCTGGTCGGCGCGCTGGTGGTCGGATTGACGGCCGCCAAGGCGCTGGCGCTGGCGCTCGACGTCCCCCTGGTGACGGTCGACCACCTGGAGGGGCACCTCTACGCCTGCCAGTTGGCGAACCCCGAGAGCGAGGTCTACCCGTGCGTCGGCCTGGTGGTCTCCGGCGGTCACTCCAGCCTGTACGCCTGCCGGGGACCGCTCGACTGCGAACTATTGGGAGGCACGATCGACGACGCGGCCGGCGAGGCGTTCGACAAGGTCGCCAGCCTGCTGGGTTTGGGCTATCCCGGCGGGCCGGAGATCGAGAAGGCCGCGCGGGCGGGAAACCCGAAGGCTTACGCCTTCCCCCGGACGTTCCTCCGCGACCCTCGGCTGGCGTTCAGCTTTTCCGGCCTGAAGACGGCCGTCCTCTACGCGCTTAGGGGCCCCAACGAGGAGCGCGGCGAGGTCCGGCCGACCCCGGAGCAAACCGCCGACCTGGCCGCCAGCTTCCAGGAGGCGGTGGTCGACGTCCTGGTCGCCAAGGCGCGGCAGGCGCTCGAACGAACCGGGATGCGACGGCTGGGCGTCGGCGGCGGGGTGGCGGCCAACTCCCGGTTTCGCGAGAAGCTGGCCGCGGCCATGGAGGCGACGGGTGCAGATATGTTCATCCCTCCTCCGTCGCTCTGCACCGACAACGCCGCGATGGTCGCCGGCGTGGCGCTGCTCAAGCTGGCCGCCGGCCAGACCGCCGACCTGGACGTGGACGTCGCCGCCGGACTGGTCCGCCCGAAGCGTGGCGGCTGACACGCGCCGCGCCCGGTCGGAAGATCGGGAACCACCGAGACACGGAAAAGAGAGGAGAAGAGGGCAATCCACAGATTAACCAGATTTACACAGATTGAATAAGATGAATTGATTCAATAATCTGCGCTAATCTGGTTAATCTGCGGATCGATTCTTCCTTCTCTTCTCTCTTCTCGGTGTCCTCCGTGCCTCGGTGGTTTCCATCTCCCCGGTCACCGGGTTTCCGACGTTGCATCCGATCACGACGGCGGGCGGTGACGGCGGCCGGGGTCGTGGGCCGGGGCGTGCATGCCGCGGTAGGCGTTTTGCTGCTGGTCGAGCGTCCGGCGGCGGTCGAGGGCCTGGACCTGGCCGGCTGGAAGGGCCGCGACGGGAAGGTGAGGGCCCTGGCGGTCGGGGCTCGGGGCGTGGGAATGGGAACGCATGGGGCGGCCTCCCGGTGGGTCGACGGCCGGATTCGCGGAATCGAGTCGGGGGGCGGGCTTTCCTCGGGGCCATCGATGACCGACAATATCGACGCGGATTGCCCAGTTTGGCATTCCGGCCGGGGCGGCGACGGGCGAGACCTGGCGACCTCCGGGACGCGGACCACGATGCGAGCCGATGGACGTCGATGAACACGCGACCGAATTGGGAACGTATCCAGGGCATCGTCCTGGACGCGGTCGGGACTTTAATCGAACCGTCGCCCCCGGTGGCGGTCGCCTACGCGCGGGCGGCTTTGCGTCAGGGGGTCGAGCTGGATCCGGAAGTCGTCCGCGGCCGGTTCAAAGCGGCGTTCAAGGCGGATCTGGTGGAGGGCGATCGCGGGCGGCTCTCGACCGACGAGGCCGTGGAGCGAAGGCGCTGGCGCGAGATCGTCGCCCGGGTCTTGCCGGAGGTCCCCGATCCCGGGCGGGCGTTCGACGAGTTGTGGGACCACTTCGCCCTGCCGGAAAGCTGGCGAGTCTTCCCCGACGCGACTCCCGCCCTGGCGGCGATCCACGAGGCCGGGCTGCGGGTTTGCATCGGATCGAATTTCGACGCCAGGCTGCACGGCGTCGTCGCGGGGCTGCCGGCGCTGGCGAGCCTGGTCGACGCGGTCGTCGTCTCCTCCGAGGTCGGCTGGCGCAAGCCGCGCGCGGAGTTCTTCCACGCGGTTCGCGACCGCCTGGGCCTGCCGTCGGATCGGATCGTGTCGGTGGGCGACGACTTCGAGAACGACGTGGAGGGGGCGCGGCGGGCGGGGCTTATCGCGGTGGCGCTTTCCCGACCCGGCGAGCGGGCCGCCGCGGGGCCGAGCATCCCCGACCTGGCGGCGCTCGCGGGATTGCACGGGGCGGAAGCCTGAAGTCGGACGGGGCTTCCGGACGATGCCTCATGGTGCGAGTTCCGCGGACGCCGCGGGCCGACGCCCGAATCGACTTGCCGGTTTGGGCGCGTTGGATTAGATTCCCGCGGGGCCGGGATGACCGACGGCGGATCGGGACGATTCGCGCGTCGTCGGCGAACGGATCGCCGGGGACGGGACGGCGGACCCTCGTCGACCCTTCTTTCGGGTCCTGGTTCGCTCCTTTCAAGGAAGAAAGGAATCGCCAGTGGTCGCAACGGTCGAACAGCTCGCGGCCTTGGTCAGCGGGCGTCTGGTGGGCGACGGCAACGTCGCGATCCGCTCGGCGCGTCCGGTGGACGAGGCGGGTCCCGGCGACATCACGTTCATCGAGAGCGAGCGTTACGCCAAGCTCCTGCGGACTTCCCCCGCCTCGGCCGCGATCGTCGGCCCGCACTTCCGCGTCAGGCGACCGCCGATGAAAGACGACCTGGCCGTCATCGAGGTCGACGACCCCATCGCCGCGTTCATCGCCGTCCGCGACCATCTGGCCGGCGGCGTCAAGGCGCGCTGGACCGGAATCCATCCCCGCGCCTGGGTGGCGCCGACCGCGCGGATCGGCGCCGACGTGGCGGTCTACCCGTTCGCCTACATAGGCGACGAGGCGGTGGTGGGCGACGGCTCCACGATCCACCCCGGCGTGGTGATCGGCGACCGGGCCAAAATCGGCCGCGACTGCGTGGTCCACGCCAACGCGGTGCTCTACGCCGAGGTGGCGCTTGACGACCGGGTGGAGGTCCACTCCGGCACGGTCCTGGGCGCCGACGGCTTCGGTTATCGCCAGGTGGACGGCCGCCACGTCAAGGTGCCGCACACCGGGCGGTTGGAGGTGGGCGCGGACGTCGAGATCGGCGCCAACTGCACCATCGACCGGGGCACCTTCGAGGCCACCCGGATCGGCGAGGGGACCAAGGTCGACAACCTGGTGATGATCGCCCACAACAACCGGATCGGCCGCCACAACCTGCTGTGCGCCCAGGTCGGATTGGCCGGCAGTTGCAAGACCGGCGACTACGTCGTCATGGCCGGCCAGGCGGGGATCAAGGACAAGACCACCATCGGCGACGGCGCGGTGGTCGGCGCCAAGGCGGGGGTGCATCGCAACGTCCCCAGCGGCCAGCAGGTGCTGGGCTCGCCGGCGATCCCCGTCCGCGAGCAGCGCCGGCTGTTCCAGATGATCGCCAGGCTGCCGGAGATGCACGCCAAGCTCCGCGAATTGGCCGCGCAGATCGAGGCGATCTCGGCGGTCCTGCCGCTGACCCCCAGCCACGACGGCACCGTGGGCCTCGGCGACGCCCGCGACGACGCCGACGCCGATCCCACCGGGTTCTGACCGAATCAGGAGGCCGTCATGCCGCTCTTGGAATCGTCCCGGCGCTCGGGCCGTCTCCGCCGCTCCGTCGCGCCCGTCGACGGCCGGACCATCGGGCTTCTGGCCGGCAGCGGACGGTTCCCGATCCTCTTCGCCGAGGCCGCGCGCCGCCAGGGCTTCCGCGTCGCCTGCGTGGGGATCCGCTACGAGGCCGCCGACGACCTGCGCGACCTCTGCGCGAGCTTCGACGTGGCCGGGGTCGCCCGGATGGGTCGGATCATCCGGACCTTCCGCCGTCGCGGCGTCACCGAGATCGTCATGGCGGGCAAGGTCACCAAGAACGTGATCTACACCCCCCTGCGCTGGCTGAGCCTCTGCCCCGATCTCCGCACGATCCAGTGGTGGTATCGCCGCGATCGGGCCGACAACCGCGACGACTCGCTTTTGCTCTCCATCATCGCCGAATTCGAGAGGGACGGCATGACGTTCACCTCCGCGCTCGACTACGCCCCGGAACTGCTGGTCAAGGAAGGTTTGCTCACCCGCCGCCCGCCGACCGAGTCGGAGCGGGAGGACGTCGCCTTCGGCTGGACGATGGCCAAGGAGATGGGCCGGCTGGACGTCGGCCAGTCGGTGGCGGTCAAGGAGAAGGCGACCCTGGCCATCGAGGCCATCGAGGGGACCGACCTGTGCATCGAGCGCGCCGGCGGCCTCTGCCGCGCCGGCGGCTGGACCCTGGTGAAGGTCGCCAAGCCCCAGCAGGACATGCGGTTCGACGTTCCGACGATCGGCGTGACGACCATCGAGAATCTCCGCAAGGCCGGCGCCCGCGTCCTGGCGATCGAGGCCGACAAGACCATCGTCGTCGACCAGGCCGAAGTCGTCGCCCTCGCCGACCGCTACGGCATGACCCTGATCGCCGTCCGCGACGGCCGCGCCGCTTGATCCGAGAGACGACCGATCCGACAATCCCGAGGGTCGAGGCGCGCGACGTCCCGTCGGCGCCGATCCTCGCGAGGCGGCCATGGGCGAATTCGTTGATGTGAGTGGGACTCGCCGGGAGGGCGAAGATCTGGCGGGCCCGCGCGCCCTCCTGTCACCACTCGTCGGCCAGCCGTTCCGCTTCTTTCGCGTTTCCTACGGCGACGAGCTCGGCTGCACCTTGGCGACGTGCGCGAGTCTTCGAGGGGACGGGGCCGCCCGACGGGCTCCTATGTGCTCGGGGTCCGGGCGTCCTCCTGGACGCTCGCGTCGGCCCCGACCGCGGCCGTGTTCGCCAGCGAGGACGAGGCGCCTACGGCGTCGGCCGTTCGTCTGGACGACGCGAGGGAACTCGAACGCCTCGACGTCGTCACGCCTGGGGCCGTCGTCGTGGCGGCGACGGCCGACGCGACCTCCCACGGGTTCTCCCTTCGCGTCACGTTCTCTGACTCGTCGACCTTCGTCGTATCCCCCCGCGCCGACGAGTCGTCGGACGACGACGAGGAAGACGCCGACCCGATCGCCGATTGGGAACTCCTGACGCCCCACTCCCGCCTGCTGAGCGTCGGCCCCGGCCCTCGCTGGTCCCATCCCGCCCCCTGATCCCAGCCGGGCGAGCCGGCGTCGGCCTCATTCCGCGTGGGCCCGCCTGTCGAACGCCTGCCTGACGAGCCCCATCACGTCGTCGAGTTGCTCGATCGACGAGAGGCGGACCTCGACGTCCCCGTTGCCCCAGCGGCCGATGTGCGTCACGTCCTTGCAAATCCCCTTGGGGTCGTCGACCTCGTCGAAGGCCATGTTGAGCGAGAGCCGAAGCCCGCGCTTCTGAGGCACGACGTCCACGAAGTTGGTGGCCGCCTTGTAGGCGATGTAGAGCTTGAGGACTTCCTCGTGGACCATCGAGTCGAGTCCCAGGACGCGCTCGCGGAAGCGGTCGAACAGCGCGCGCGTCGGTCCCGCGAGGTGGACGTGGTCGGCGAGCGTATACGGACGCCTGGCCTCCGCGGGTTTCGACCTTCGATGGCGGTCGAGCGTCGTCGCGGAGACACTGGGGAAGGGCCAGACCTCGCAGGCGAGCCGCGCGAGTTCCCGTCCCCGGGCGACGATCTCCGCCTCGGTCCAGCGGTCGAGTTTCGCCAGGTCGCGGTTCAGCCGGATCGGGCTGTTCGCGAAACCGCCGTCCATGTCGCGCTTCTCGCGGAACGGCCGGTCGCTCAACTCCGGGTTGTAGCCGGTCAGCGTCAGGTTTCCAAGCGTGTGCAGGTAGGCGTCCTGGACTTTCCTCCACTCGGGCCCGAGCGCCTCCCGCCATTCGCTAGACAGGTTCGGGTTCCGCGGCATGACGTGTTCGATCGTGTACTCCTCGACGTCGACCCGCTCCTTCCTACCGTGGTTCTCAAGCCGTCCGAGCCAGTAGTTCTTGACGTTCCGGTTTCGGAAATTGTAAAGGTCCTTGACGACGATCTGGCGCGCGAACTCGTCGTCGGTCGGGAAGCGGCTTCCCGAGCCGAGTTGGACGAGACGCGCCTCGAAGCTCGCCAGGTAGTCGTCCCCGCCGATCTCATGCCCCAGGGTCGCGAACGTCTTGTTCATCCCTTGCGTCGGAACGCCGCAGACGGCGCGGCGGAAGACGTAGCTCTCGACGAGCCGGATGATCCGTAGGAAGTCGGTCCGGGAGAAGCGCTTCGCCTGGTAGTCGTCGTGGAGCTTGAGGAAGAAGGGGTAGGCGACGTCCACTTTCAGCGTGTTGACGTCGTGGAACGCCTCGCGGACTTCCTTGTCGTCTTCCCGACCCAGGGCCATGCGGACGTAGTACCGCGAATAACGGTGGACGTCCCGAACGATCTCCTCGATGCGTTCGTCCTGGGCTTCGCGGGAGTAAGCCTTGAACGCCTCGTAGACGCCGCGGATGTTCGGGTCTCCTTCGTCTTGAGGGTGAGGTAGTCCCGGATGAAGGCGTCGAACCGCGAGTCCCCCCCCGCCCGGCCGAACTCCTTTTCCATCGAGAACCAGTACTCGTCGTAGAGCGACTCCTGCCGCCCGGGGTCGAGCCCCATCAAGACGTAGTTGCGGATCAGGTCGGCCTGGCTCAGTTCGAGCCCTGTCGAGTTGAGGCTCTCGAAGATCAGTTGCGGATTGTCGTGGTCGCGGTTGAGCGCGACGTCGATGATGATGAGCTTCGAGAGGCCCGCGTAGAGTTGGGCCGGCTCGACGTCCATGGCCGCGATGCGGTCGGCGAAGAAGCGGTGGTTCTCCACGATCCGCGACGCCGCGGGTTCGGGCGGCTCCTTTTCCTCCAGCAGTCGTAGGAGCGTCGCCTTGTCCGACTGGGTGAGCAGGAGCTTGTAGCGGAGTTCGCCGTCCTCCTCGTTGTTGAAAAGAAAGTAGTTATTGAGCTTCTTCTGGGTGACGTCGCCGTCGGCCCCGCGCTCACGAAGCGCGACGCCCAGGGCCGAGAGGAGCAGCGAGAGCGTCGTCAACCGCTGCTGCCCGTCGATGACCAGGAATTGCGGGACCGACGAGATCTGATGATACAGGCCCTTCTCGATATAGACGATCGAGCCCACGAAGTGGCCGGAAACCGACGCGCTCCCCGCCGCCTCCACGACGTCGTTCCACAACTGCTCGCACTGCCTCCTCGTCCAGCTGTAGGTCCGCTGGTAGATCGGGATGAGGAATTGTTTCGGTCCCTTTAGGAAATCGAGCAGCTTCGTCTCGGTCGCTTTCATTCGTCCGGCCCTCCGCAGACACCCTCGGCGCGCGTGCGATCCCATCCATCTTAGCACCTGCGCGCCGCGCGTCGTTCCAAAACCCGGACCACCTGGATTTTTAGGTGAGCCCCCTTGACCGCCCCCGTCCGCTCGCGCACTCTATACTTAACTTACTAAGTTAGGTGAGTGCCGAGGGGAGGTGGCGCGTGTCGGAAGCGGAGCCCAGCCCGAGAGAGTTGGAGGTGCTCAAGGCGCTCTGGGAGTTGGGCGCGGGGAGCGTGCGCGAGGTGCATCGGACGATGTGCCCCGACGGGGAACTGGCGTTCAACACGGTGCAGACGCTCCTGCGGATCATGGAGACGAAGGGGCTCGCGAGACATCGCGCGGAGGGACGGACCTTCGTGTACGAGCCGACCTACGACCGCGACCGGGTGACGTCGCGACTGCTGGATCGGGTGTTCGACGGCGCGCTCGATCAGGTGGTCCTCAGTCTTCTCAAGGTGAAGGACGCCGACGAGCGGGAGTTGCGCGACCTGGAGAAGATCATCGCCGCGGCCCGGAAGCGGAAGGCGTCCGGGGGCGACGGCCGAAAGGGGGCGTGAGATGGGCTGGAACGTCCTCGCCTGGACCCGACCGGCCGACGCCGCGGTCGGGGCCTTCATCGTGCTTTCGCTGGGGGCCGTCGCCGTCGGGCTTTGCCGACAGCCCGCCCGCCGAATTCAACTCGCGCTCGGGGCCCTCGTCGGGGCCGCGGCGCTGCCGATCCTGACCGCGGCGTCGATCGCGCCCCGGTGGTCGCTTCCCGTGTTGCCGACCTCGGAAGCGGCGGCCGTTCCGGTCGCGATCGAACGACCGCTCCCCGTCGCCTCGACCCTCCCACCTCCGAAGTTCGAGGCGGTCGACCGGCCGGCGGCTCGCGAGGCCGTCGCGCCGCGAACCGTCGCGCCCGCGCCTGCTCCGCCCTCCGCTCGATGGGAGCGGCCGACTCTCGCCGCGACGCTGGCCGGGGCTTACGCGGCGGGTGTCGCGGTGATGGCCGGGTGGTGGCTGCTGGGGCGAGTGGCGCTCGCGCGGTTGGTCCGCTCGGCGCGGCCGGCGCCGGAGTCGGCGCGCGAGGCCCTGCGCGCGATCGCGGGGCCGTCGGGCGACCGCGTCCGACTCCTGGAAAGCGATCGAATCACATCGCCGTGCGCGCACGGCTGGATTCGTCCCGTGATCCTTTTGCCGATGGACCTCGCCGACGGCCGCGACCCCGAGGCGCTGCGCTACGCGCTGGTCCACGAGTGGTCGCATATCGATCGGGGCGACGTATGGGTCTGGAACGCCGTGGCGTTTCTGGGGACGTCGCTGTTTTATCAACCGTGGTTCTGGTGGCTGCGGGGCCGGCTTCGGCTGGCGCAGGACGAGTTGGCCGACGCCCGCGCCGCGGCGTCGGGGACGGCCGAGGACTACGCCGCGTTCCTCGTCGGGCTCGCTCGATCCCGCAAGGCCGGGTCGCCGTGGCCCGCCCTGGGGATCGGGGGGCGTCGCTCGGAGTTGCATCGGAGGGTCGTCATGATCGTGTCGCCTCGCGAACCGCTGGAAGACCGCTGCCGCCCCGCCTGGGGCCTGGCCGCCGCCGCGACGACCGCGCTCGTCGCCGCCGCCGTCTCGGGGCTTCACCTCGAAGCCCTCGCGCAAGAACCGAACGCCCCGCCCGAGGCCGCGGCCGCCAAGAAGGCCGACGGCGAAACGCTCCACTACAAGGGCGTGGTGAAGGACAAGGACACCGGCAAGCCGATCGCCGGCGCCGAGGTGACGGTGCGGCGCTCGATCCTGACCGCCCGCGAGAACCGCGTGGTCCAGGAGACGCATCACACGACCGCCGCGGACGGCTCCTACGAGTTCGCCATCCCGCCCGAACAGGTGGCCGAGCGGTACATGTACATCGAACTGGACGTGACGCATCCCGACTTCGGCCCGCGGACGGGCTTCGGCTACTCCCTGAGCATGACCCGCAAGAACGAGGGCCTGGGCGAGCGGCCGTTCTTCGAGTCGATCGAGCTGCGCCCGGCGCAAGCGATCACGGGCAAGATCGAAACCCCCGACGGCGCCCCGGCGGCGGGCGTGGACCTGCTGGCCTATTCCGTGACCGACAAGGCGTTCGAATACGGCTCGTTCGCCAGGGGGACGACCGACGCCGACGGCGGCTTCCGCCTGTCGATCGTCACGCCGGGCAAGGGCGTCCTCTGGATCTTGCCGAAGGACTACGCGCCGGAGTCGCGCGAGTTGATCGACGGCCGCCGCGGCGACCTGGGGACGTTCAAGCTCGCGCCGGGCGTCCGGTTGACCGGGAGGGCGCTCGACGTCGACGGCGAGCCGATCGCGGGGATGCTGGTCGAGGCCCGTCGCGAAAACGCGCCGGTCGCCGGTCTGCCAGTCGCCGACGCGGTCGAGAGGACGACCGAGACCGACGCCGACGGCCGCTTCGCCTTCGCCCCGCTCCCGCCCGGCAAGTACGAGGTGAAGCCGACGGATTTCGATTCTCGCGAGAAGCGATCGAACGGCTGGGAGTCGCGCGCGATCCCCGGCGTCTTCCCGCCGGTCGTCGCGACGATCGCCGAGGGCGAATCCCCCGCGGCGCTGGAGATGCGCGAGTCGCCGCACGTCGTCATCGAGGGGGGGTGGGTCGACAGCCAGGGCAAGCCGAGCCGGGGCTGGAGTTCCTTCGTCTGGGGGAAGCTCGGCGATCGGAGATGGAACGGCGACGCCCGTCCCGGCCCCGACGGTCGGTTCTCCGTCAAGGTCCCGCGCGGGCTGACCGAGGCGCAGATCGACGTCATGACCAACGAGCACGCCTCGGCCCGGCACCGCGTCGGCAAGGACGCGCCGCTGAAGGCGGGCCGGCCCATCATGCTGGGAACGCTGGACCACGACGTGAAGGACGTCGAGATCGTCCGCTACGCCGCCCCGTTGATCCTGATCGACGCCCGAACGGAGGACGGGAGGCGGATCGACGGCTTCAAGGCCGAGGCGTGGTACGCCGACGCGGCGCCCGACGGCGTCTTCATCGAGGCCAAGGCCCCGGACGGCGGCGTCTTCGAGAAGGTCAGCCTCTCCGGTGGCCACCAAAAGACGGAGGCGATCCAGGACGAGCAGAACGACGGCCGCTACCGGACGTCGCAACTCCTCCCCGACCGCGAGGTCAAAATCTCCGTCTCCGCCGACGGCTTCCAGCCCGCCGAGCGCCTGATGAAGCTCGCCGAGGGCGCGACCGAGGAGGCGACGTTCGTCCTGGAGCCGAAGTGACCCGCGGGGCCTCCGCGCGATCGGCGAATCCCGGCGCGAGGATGTTTTCCAACGACGAGATCAACGGCCTTCCCCCGCGAGGGGGAAGACGGATCGCAAAGCGGCCGGATGAGGGGGACGACACGCGAGAACGCCGCTGAAATTCGCGGAAGCTCGTCCGGGAAGCCCTGGACGTCGATGGCCTTCTTGCTCGCCCCCCTCATCCGGCCCTTCGGGCCACCTTCCCCCGCGAGG